>Ga0056109_1000057_pt1 | contig 47704 bp, 37 predicted proteins | sample WorMetG1BERMUDA2_FD_80077 | JGI IMG/M metagenome (GOLD analysis project Ga0056109, IMG submission 80077) | Marine gutless worms symbiont microbial communities from Max Planck institute for Marine Microbiology, Germany - Inanidrilus... ...
AGGGCCGCCCCCCTCTGCCAGATCGTCCATCGTGAGCGACTCATCCTCTTCAGCAAAAGAAGCAGCAGGTGCAATCTCATCTGCAATGGGCATGGTGGATTCTATGGAAGCAAGAATATCCGCTCCTGAAACATCATCAAAACCGACATCAGCAGCAGCGGTTTGCTGGAGGGGATCTCCAGAACCCAGCAGCCCTGTATCTGTATCCAGGTCACCTATTTTAAATTTTTCATCTTCCATCGACTCTTCAGGAAGTGGCAATCCCATCTGTTCCTGAGAGGGAAGCGCTTGCTCCCCCTCTTCCTCTTCCGGCTTTTTCTGAGTGAAATAAATCCCGCTGGTATACACATTGAAGAAAAAACTGGAGAGAAAGGAGATCGCCAGACTGCAGAACATCCCGGCAAAAATCGCGATACTGACGGAAACAAAAATGGCGCTCAGTGCAGCCCGGACATCCCAGTTGCTTATCCTGAGCATGGCAAGCACAGTCCCCAGCCTGGACGGGATATCAGTAAAGAGACTCCCGAGACGCATCGCCCGCGTAGTCAGAAAAACTGTGACCCCGATAGCCCCACCAAAGACAATTCCCGGGATAAGAAACAGAGGAATAGAGAGTAAAGAAACAGGTATAGTCCCGAAAATAAAGCGGAAAAAATTGCGTCCCAGATGCGAAAGAATGGACAGCGCCTCAGATACCTGCCTGGACCAGAACCCCTTTCCGTGCCGGGGCTGAGCATAGAGCACATGAACAGGAAAGACCGCCAGACCGAAGAGAATTAGAATGATGCAGGAGAAGGCAAACACCGACAGGATGAGAATCGGTACCATTGCCAGAGTAAACAGAACAGGGCCGACCGAAGGCACATAGACCAGAAAAGCGAACCCAATCTGAATCGACACAAGAAGCAGAGCCCATAGCACATATTTAAGCAGCATCCTCACCGCTCTGAATCCGCTTCCAAGCTGAAAGCGGATCTCAGAGACAGAGAATTCTTCCCCTGTTATTAGCTTCCTGCGGATCAAACTGGAGATCTCTGCCATGGACCAGGCAATCGGCAGTGTCGCCAGAATACCGCCTATCCAGACAAGATTTGGCTCCTTGATTCTATTCCCGAGGAAATAGAAATACAGAATGAAAAAAAACGCCGCTGAGCCGCCGATAACTGCCAGAAACCAGTAACTATAGGAAAAGGATTGCACAAAAGAGCGCCAGGTAAGGAGACAGAGCGACCAGAACCAGCCTGCTGCCCGGGCGACAACACGCCAGAGGGCAACAATCGGACTGTAAATCCAGGCAAGCCATCTCATCCTCAATGCAAAAAAATGCAATTTATCCTGTTGAGCATTCATTGTCGCCTCTTTCTAAAACCCAATTACCAGAATCAGCGCAGATATATTTCTCCGGTATTAGTATCGGTAATTCGGTCACTTTTTCTTGAGTAAAAGCAACGCAGCTTGCTGATAATTACCTCTGAAAAGCAGCATCCACCCGGGTAACGGAATTGCATCAGATTCCAGAACAGCTCAGTCATCAATTTCCAGCACCCGTACGCCGTAAGCATTGATAACTTCCGTATCCAGATATCTGGATCGCCAGGTCTCATTTCTATCATAGAGATGGACATGGCCATGGATGAGGTATTTCGGCTTGTATCTGCGCATATACCTCAAAAAAGGCTTGAATCCCCTGTGACAGGGGTCCTCCCTGTCATGTATGCCCAGAGGTGGAGCATGGGTGGCCAGGATATCCAGCGCACGCCCCCGAAACAGTTTATTAAACAACAATCTGGGAGCTGTACGGCGGATTTTATTGGACATCTCAAAGTTGGAATACTGCTTACTCCACTGGTCATTATTGTACCGGATGGAGCCCTCAAAGCCACCAATGATCAAATTTTTATAACGGATCACCTTATCATCCAGATTCACGCAGCCTGGTGGATCATTCGCCATCCAGCACAGCTCTCTGGAAGGCTGTAACGGTGGGGGATGATTCCCGAGAACATAAAAGAGGGGGACATTGAGACTCGAAACGATAAAATCATAGTAGTTGAAGGGGAGATCCCCGCAGCTGAGCACCAGATCAATATCTCCATATCTGTTCTTAATATTACTGGAGTAGACAAGCGGATCCACTTCATCACTGATTGCCAATATCTTCATCAGATCCTGTACTCCTTCAAAGCCTGATTATACGTTTTGAACAGGATAATGAGGGTAGTCATTATCGGTACTGCCAGCAGCATCCCGATTATGCCAAAGAAAAAACCGCCGGAAAGCAGACTGACAATAATAGTAATAGGATGAATATTTACGGATTTCCCGATTGCCAGTGGATAAACGAGCACATTGTCTGTCAGCTGCACAATGGAAATGACTGCCAGAACAGCAAACAGCGAAGGACTGCCTGCAGGATCCACAAAAACAACGATGGAAGCGACAATAAAACCTATTGTGGGCCCCAGGTAGGGAATAACATTGAAAATGCCCACCAGCAGACCGATCAACACTGCGTTCTTCAAACCAATGATCGAAAACCCGATTATAGCCAGAAGGGCGATTATTGTGTTTTCAATAAAAATACCCCGCAAAAACCGACCCAGGATATGGTCGATCCTGGCAACCATGCAGACAATCATCTCAAAAAAACGGTTGGGAACCATATTGAGGCACTTCCGGGTGATCATTCTCCCATCTTTCAGGAAGAAAAAAAGCAGGAAAGGTATGATCACCAGAAAGTAGACTGTTGTCACCATATTTTGAATAAGATTCGGCAACGACTTCACAAAATTATTGAGGAAGGACTCCGCATGCTCCCTCACTTTTACACTGATAGCCTGCCAGTTGATAAAGGGCAATTTCGCACTAAGCCTCACCTCCAGCTCCTGGAGTTTGAGCTCAATACGATCGCTTCTGCCAACGAGCCTGCCTGCCTCCTTGAAAACAGCCGGCAAGAAAGCCACTTCATCTCCTGTCAGAGCGCGAACTTCGCTGAAGAGCATCGGCAGCACATAGGAAAGGGCCGCAAAAACCGACGCCAGAATCATAACCAGGATCAGCAGAGCAGCCATGAAACGGGGGATGCCTCTTCTATGCATTTTCTCCACCAGGGGGGAAAACAAATAGGCAAAAATGATCGGAATAAGAACGGGGGTTGTTATACTGGAAAAAAAATAGCAGGCCGCTAAAAACACAACGACTGCTGCCAGCAGCAGAAGACGGTACCAGAAACCCATTCGGCCGTTCATATCAACTTCTTCTCCTTCAGAGGCCTGGCCTCCGGCCCCAGGGAATCAAGAAGATCCAGATAGCGCTCTCCCATCAAGCGGGTCATGGAAAGGAGAATTTTGACTCCGGTTTCCGGATAGGAGCGGATCAATTCCACAAAATCATGCTTGAATAGAACAGCCAGCTCACAATCTTCAGCAGCCTGCGCGGAAAATTTCCTGTCTGTGGCGCAGAGAATAACCAGTTCGCCAAGCATCTCTCCTGGATTGAGAATTCCAGCAGGTTTCTCTTCACCCAACTGCCCTTCTCGCGACAGATGAATTTTGCCCTCTATCAGAACAAAAAAGGCATACCCGGGGGTTCCCTCCCGAAATATATACTCGCCTTTTTTGAATATACGCAGATACAGGACCTGTTCCAGACGGCACAGCTCACGGTCACTGAATTCCTTGAAAAGGGGAGTTGTGGAAAGTTTCTCAGCCACACCCTGTTCCGGTTTCCGCCTTCGTCTGAACAATTTATATACGATTGAATCACGATTCCGCTGCACCACAAACCTGCAATTCTATAAAAGAGTAACTTCTATTATATCAGAAGGGAACAAAAGCTGTCAATTGCCTGCGAGCAAAGGATTCTGCGCTGGATGCAGGACCATGGAATGGCGATCATCTGCTCCGGTTAATCCTGATAACCGAAGCTTTCGGGATCCATCCCTGCCCTCCTCCAGGCAGAGAGACACGGCAGGACTCATCCTTCATAGAGGAGATGGACACCTCAAGACCCTGAGGCAATTTCAGCAGCAAAGGGCTGTCCACAGCCTGGTGCTGCCGCATCGGCGTGGCGTTTTGTATAACCACAGCCCTGGCTGGATCGGTCACCTGTCTGTTGCGGAACGCCAGAGTCCCGCCCAGAACAATTATTGAACCCACTATTGCCGCTGTCGCAATACGAAACCAGAGCGCATCGGTCCGCCGCATGACGATCACAATGTTCAAAAGAATGAACAGAAGAACCAACCCGAAAGTTAACATAGAATACAACGTCGCTCTGCTGAAAGCAAAATAGAAAAATAGAAAAAAACGGACCAGTGGGGGGACACCAACCTCATAGCGGGAAGCGCCAGTTTTTCGCTTCACAGTTCGAATATTTTCCAGGGAGGCTGCATCACCGTCGTAGATAATTCGGGCTTGCTCCCACAGCAATACCGCAAAGCCGTACTCCTTCTGCAGCGCCGCTTTTCCGGCAGCATTGAACAAAGTGCGGTACCCCCCTCCTCTACGGAGGACAGTTTTATACAGCGGCCCAGCAGCAGCTTTTCTGTCAGGCGCTTGTTTCTTCATTGGATAGAGGGCCAGACCGCTACCCGCACAGAAAAGGACAATCAGGAGACCTCTGAATATCTTCATGACCATTCCTTTTTCAAATGGAGAAGAATTTTTTTCGCCTGCTGCAGAAGTACATCAACGACACCGCTTTCCGAACCACTGCCATAGCGGAGACGGCCGCATTCCTGGCAGACCGCCAGATACGCCGCAACAGTTTCCGGTTTCAATCCCGCACCATGCATCTCTTCTTCCAGGACGCCATAAGAAACATACATACCAGAGCGCCCCAATTTATCCGCCACAAAGCCTTTAAGTGCCTTCTCCAGCGACCCGAGGGCCCGGTCTCTGTCCCCCTTTTTGTATTGTAACGCCGCAGCATTGCAGAGGGAGCGGGCACGACTATAGGCGTTTAGACGTTTGAGCTTTTCCGGATCCGTCAGAAGCGCATCCCGGCGGCGCACCAGTATTACATTGAAGAGAGTAATGAGGACAAGAGACCCGAAAACAATGCCATAGACTCCTGCGGGAAAGGGCTGCAGAAAGCGATCTGAAAAATCGACACCTCTGAAATAAACCAGAGGCCTGGATGAGCCGATCTCCGGCTTGCCCGGAGAGGGGCCGTTCTCCTGTCCCTTTTCGACAGTAAGGGTTCCCTTTTCCGTAGCAATGCTCTTATACCGGCTGGCAACCGGATCAAAATAGACCAGCCGAAAGACAGGAAGCGGCAGCTCTCCGGCTTTCTGAGGATATATAGTATAGATAAAGCTCTTCTCCCGGGGACTTTCCCCTCTGCCAGAAGCTGGTGCTGTTTCAATCTGTGGTGAAAGTATCCGATACAGACCTCCGGGCACAACTTTCTCCAGGGAAGTTATGGACTGCAGAAGCCCGCGTCCCTGCACCCGTACAGTGAACCGAAAAGGCTCTTTAGAAAAGACATTTCCGCTCACCGGGTCCGCTTTCAAAGCGTATGTTCCGACAACTCCGAAAAACCCCTCTGGCTTGCCTGCGGCCGGAATGGGGCGGACGTGTACCGTTCGCGCTTCAGTTTTGAATCTGGAGCCCATGCTGAGAAATCCACGGGTACGGATAATTCCCGTTACTGTAGCGATACGAAGTCTGCCAGGACGCGTCGGATACAATCTGGCCACCCTGTATCTGTATCTGTGCCAGGTTTTTCCGTTCCTCTTCACCTTAACAGGCTCATCAGAATGAGGAAGCTTGAGCTGCTCCACCCAGAAACCAGGAAAAGCCGGAAGGACTGGCCTGACCTGAAAAACAGCACTGCGGCTGGCGTACACGTCAAGATAGAGGATCAGCTCCTGACTCACAAAGGGCCTGGGTACAGCGGCGGCTATCTCCACCGTGACCTTAACCGGCTCATCAGCCTGATCTGGGAAAATGTCGCTGAACCCAAACCGGAACCTCCTGCGCCGGCGCCGGGTTCGTCCACTGGAAGCACCCCGGATGACCCGGACATACGCTGTATTACTCCTGTACCGCTTACCACCTGAAGTGTAAAGACAGGGTCCAATTTTATATCTCCCGATCCGTGTGCCAATCAACCCATAATGCGTGATGAATTGCCGTCTGGAGACGCTCGCCCCTCCGGTTGAGGAGGAGAAAGAAAAATTCCAGGAGGAGCTTTCTGAAACCACCCTGAAATTATTCCCGGTAATCAGCTTGAAACTGCCACGCTGATCAGAGCCGCCTGATACGGTAACCCGGACTTTGAACTCCTCGAGTATACCAACAGACTGGCGGGTAGAGTGCAAGGTGACCCGCAGAGGGTAGAGAGAAGACGGTACAATTGCGATCAACAGCATACATAATTTGTGAACCCTCATCCTACCACTCTTTCCTGTTCACAGAGGAAGATTGCTTTTTTGCCTTGAAGACCCGGGCTTTGATCCTTTTAGACTCCCGCTGCTTCAAAGCCTGGAGAATCCTTCTGGCATCCTCTTTCTTCATGACCCCGGTGCGCTTCCTGGCTGCTTTCTGCGGCGTATCGCCCTGCTGACCGGCGCTCTCTCCTTTTTTCCCTGAGCGCTTCTCTTTTTTCTCCCTGTCCTGTTTATCCCGCTTATTCTGTTTTTGATTACTCTTGCCCTTCTTGATCATCCTGGCAATAGTGAAATTATACTGAAGCGCTCTGTCATCTGGAGTGAAGCGAAGTCCGATACGATACTGCCGGATGGCCTCTTCGATTTTTTTCTGCATGAAGAGCACATTACCCATATTATACCGCACCATGGCTTTCGATTTATGATCCGGGGCAAGCAGCAGAGCCCGTTGAAACCCTTCCAGCGACGCTTTATAGTCGTTGAGCTGAAAATTCGCATAAGCAAGATTGAATACTGCCCGAAAATCTCCCGCATTTGCGGTTATCCGTTTCTCAGCCTCCCGCTTCCTCTCTTCAGGGGAGACTGCGGATAGCGGCAGTGCAAGAAGAAGCAAAAAAAATCGGAACAGTCTGTTATGCATATTTTCTCCCTCTATCACTGGATAACAAAAACAGAAGTAAGAAGAGCAGTGCAGCCCCGAGAAAGAGAGGGTACCGTTCAACCAGCTGCATCTGTCTCCTATCCTTGATCAAGCTTTTCTCCATATTTTTTATTTTACCGGCAAGAACAGCAGAATCGAATGCCCTCCCCCCGAGCAGCTGATAGCTCCCGCCGCCCACCCTGGCGATCCGCTTCAGGCCGGCTACATTGAGGCTGCTTCTGATATACTGTCCCCTTTTATCTTTTTTATACAAAGAGGCATCCAGAGTATCCCCTACCTCTATCTGGTGGGGGACACGGGCCCCTTTTTCAGTACCTATGCCGATAGTGTGAACCTGTATTTTATCCTCTTTATAAATCTTAGCCGCCTGTGCCGGAGCATTGCCCTCATGGGCCTCCCCGTCAGTCACGAGCAGAATAACCCGGTTCCGTTTAAAACGGGTTTTCAGAAGTTGACGTGATTTTCTCAGCGCGTCTTCAATGTCCGTGCCTTTACGATTGATCATATCGCTGTGTGACTTATCCAGAAAAAGGTTTAGAGCGGAAAGATCTCCAGTCAGAGGGCACTGGATAAAGGCAGCACCACTGAAAAGAACCAGGCCAATCCGGTTTCCATCCAGTTGAGAGAGAAGGGAGCCAAGCTCATCCTTGACCCGCTTCAACCGGCTGGGTTGAATATCTTCTGCATTCATACTTGGCGAGATATCCAGTGCAATAGCGATATCCACGCCGCTCTCTTTTTCAAAGGAGAAACGCGCCCCCCATCTGGGCCTCATGAGGGCAAAGACGATCAGGATTATCGAAAGATAGAGCGCAAAACGACGCAACAGAAAAGCGGCTCTGCTGAAGCGCAGCAGGCTGCTCCAGAAGGGATAGACGCCGAATCCATTTATGATACGCTTCCAGTAGTAATGGAGGAACAGCTCACCGAGAATGAGCAGCGGAACAATTAAAAAGAGTAACCCATATGACTGATCATAGAAATCCATTCTTCCTCCTACGGATACTGCCGAAACAGGACCGATTTGCCCACTCCGGCAAGAAAGAGAAACAGCAAAGCAGCAAGCAGAAACGGCTGGAACAGTTCCTTATATTCCAGGAAAACCCGTTTTTCAATCATGCTTTTTTCCATGGCATCAATTGTATCAAAAATTTTGCTCAATGTTCTGGGTTCTTTGACCCTGAAATACTGTCCACCGGTCTTCGAAGCGATGATCTTCAGCGTCTTCTCATCGAGTACGAATCTGGATTTAACATAGTATCCCCGCCCTCCCCTCGGGAAAAGCGGGGTCTCGCTCCCCACACCGATAGTATACACCTTGATCCCCATGGTTTTAGCGATATCCGCGGCTGTCATGGGATCAATCTCTCCAGCGTTGTTGGAGCCATCGGTGATCAAAATCACAATTTTGCTCTTTGCCCTGGACTTCATCAGCCTCTGCACGCCATTGGCAATTGCCAGACCGACAGCCGTGGACTGAACGTTCACATCCGAAAAGCTGACCTGGTCAAGAAGTGCGAGTACCATGGAATGGTCAAAGGTGAGCGGGCTTCTGGTGTAGGAATACCCGGCGAAAACTACCAGTCCAATGCGGTCATCCCGCCGTTTGCTGATAAACCTTTTGGTGAACATCCTGGCGTACGTCAGCCGGTTAGTCAGTACGCCTTTTCTGTCGTGATAATAGGTTCTATACAGCCCTCTATAAAACGATTCCGGAACATCAACAGAACCCATACTTCCGGAGACATCCAATGCAATCATGATATCAACACCTTCGGACTGCCGTTTCTCAAAAGTCTTTCCGACCCGGGGACCAGAAAATGCAATAACAGCGCAAAACCATGCCAGAATGTACAAAATCCGGATGCAGCTGCTTTTGAATGCACCTGAGCGGGTCGCACCACCTGTATCACCAAGAGGAGCTGAGGCGCTATACTGCCGTTTATAGAATAGAAACCAGACGAGAATCGGAATCAACCCGAGAAACAGAAGAAAAACAGGTGCGCGGAAATCAAACACCGGGCCTCTCCTTCCTGCTCTCTCCCTTCATGATTGAGCAGTACCTTCGGTATTCGGCGTCCATATCTTCCAACCAGAGACCAATACTATCCAGGAAATTGCGAATAGATGCCCGCTCTGGAGTAAAGCGGGCGAACTTGACCAGATCCGCATCCTGAAAAAGCAGGGCAATAGTATCAGCGGCGCCAGTATTGATCCAGAACACCTGCTCAAGAAGGAGCTTGAGCTCCGTGGTTGTGGATTCTTCAAAAGGGAGTCTGCTCCTCCCGGTGAGGTACATGCGCACTGTTTCCGTCAGCTGGAAATAAAAATCCTTGATCTCCTGTTCCTCCACAGGCTCTGAATTCCTGAGGAGCTCCAATCTGCGGGTCACAAGATCCCAGGGATCAACCACATCATCCATTCCTGGCAATACAACCGATGCATTCTGACGTTTCCTCTTCAGATAGTAAAGCAAGGCAGCAGTCAGCAGAAACAGGGCCAATAAAATCACAACCGCCAGGGTATAGGAAGCCGGATAACCAAGAGGCCCCTTCAGGGGAAGGATGAGCGGCCTTTTTTTCGTGTTGACAGGGGGAGGGACAACCGTAAACACGGTTTTCCCCAGCACACGTGATACAGTACCCTTTCGATTGCTCAGGACCACGCGAATCCCGGGGAATCTCAAATTGCTGATTGTAAAAATCTGAAGTTCACCTTGAACCGTAGTGATTATCTGTCCGCTAGCTGCAGTCCGTCTCACAGAAGAGTTGATCCCGAATTCCAGATCCGGGTGCGTACCATTGGTGATTGCTGAGACAAAAACAGTTTCACCGGGATGAAGGAACTCCAGGGTAAAGGGGACAACCCCACCCGGAGCAATCCACCCCTGCTCGAATCGACACTGATATGTCAACTCTGCTGAAGGGAGCGAGAAAGAAACAAGAGTCAGAGAGAGATAGAGCAAAAGCTTCCGCATTTAATATCGCGCCGCCCTCATTTTAAAGAATTGCATCAGCGGAATGATATAGTCTGTTCCCGCTCTGACCACAAATGAGTCCACTTTCATTTTACGGAATGTCCTGATGATATCAGCATCCCGGGTATCAGAAAAACTCCTCCAGGCGTCCCGGAATCTGGAGCTTGAAGTATCCAGATACGACACTTCGCCTGTCTCAGAATTTTCGACTGTCAGAAGACCTGCTGGAGGCAATTCCTGCTCCAGTGGATCCCGGAGGAGTATCGGCACCAGGTCATGTTTTCCGGCTGTCATTTGCAGGGTTTGCATGTATCCCGTATCAAAAAAGTCGGACAGGAGAAAGATAATCGCCTTGCGTTGAAGCAGCTTGTTGATAAACTCAAGCGCTGTCTGGATCGAAGTTTTTCTGCCGGCAGGATTAGCGGCCACTACCTCCCGGATAATGCGCACAAAGTGAGAGCTCCCTTTTTTAGCCGGGATATATTTATCGATACCCTCACTGAAAAGGACAAGACCAACTTTGTCTTTATTTCTGCTAGCGGAAAAACCGAGGACAGCGGCGAGCTCCTCAGCAACATCTTTTTTACTGAGCCCGCTGCTGCCCACGAACTGCGAGGCACTGATATCGACCAGGATGTAAACTGTCAACTCCCTCTCTTCCCGGTACTTCTTGACAAAGAGGTGGCCCATTCGTGCGGTCACGTTCCAGTCTATAGAGCGCACATCATCTCCACGCTGGTATTCCCGCACCTCTTCAAATTCGATCCCCATTCCCTTAAAGACCGTTTTGTATTCTCCGCTGAGAATATTCTCCGCTTTCTTCCTGGAACGTATTTCAACCTGCCGGACTTTCTTAAGAAGAGCACGAAGCTCCTCTTTGTCACGGGACATCGACATTTTCGAAAATCCTCTCGATCAGATTTTCACTCGTCATACCTTCCGCTTCCGCCTCGTAGGAGGGAATAATCCTGTGACGCAGCACATCCATTCCGATCATTCGGATATCTTCGGGAAGAACAAATCCCCTCCCCTGCAGGAGCGCATTGGCCTTTGCGCCCTGCGCAAGATAGAGCGATGCACGGGGGGAAGCGCCGTAGCTTATGAGAGCTTGTTCAATGCCACATCTCTCCGGATCGCGGCTGGCGAAAACAATATTGACGATGTATTCCATCACCCTGTCGTCCAGATAGACGGAGTTAACCAGAGCACGCAGCTGATCAATTGTCTTGCTGGTGAGCACAGCGGAAACAGGGATCTCCTGTTTGTTCATATACCGTCTGACGATCTCCATCTCTTCTTCAAGCACTGGATAGGTAATCATAACCTTGAGCATAAACCTGTCCACCTGAGCCTCCGGCAGAGGATAGGTCCCCTCCTGCTCAACAGGATTTTCCGTGGCAAGAACAAGAAAGGGCTCCTCCAGAGGATAGGTCATCTCACCGATGGTTACCTGTTTTTCCTGCATCGCTTCCAGCAGAGCGGACTGCACTTTGGCCGGAGCGCGGTTAACTTCATCCGCGAGAATAATATTGGAAAAAATCGGCCCTTTCTTTGTATCAAAAGAACCGCTTTTCTGGTTGTAGACCAGAGTCCCTGTCAGATCCGATGGGAGCAAATCAGGGGTAAACTGTAACCGTTGAAAATCAACAGAAAGAATTTCAGAAAGCGTCTGGACAGCCAGAGTCTTGGCGAGCCCGGGGACACCTTCAAGCAGGATATGCCCGCCTGTCAGAAGTCCGATAAAGAGCTTCTCCACCATATTCTTCTGCCCGACGATGCGCTTTCCAACCTCCTGAAAAGCAGCGTCAAGTTCCGGCCGAATAGCCTCTATTTTTTCGTTCAGGGCCTTTATCGCAGCGTCATTCGCCATCATTTCCTCCTGTAGCTACGGTAATATTATCGCTATCTCCTGACCGTCTTCGTGATATCTGTACAACAACATATCCTGCTGCACCGATGACGATAACAGAAACTAAAATCCAGATCAAGGATGAAGAAGAAGAAGATCGTTCAATGACAACACGCCTGTAGGGGCTCATCACTGTATTGGTGCGTCCATTACTGATCAGGTGAATAGCAAAGGGTTTGAGGGTCACAGAACCCGGATATTGAGGAGCGTATACATAGATTATCCTGTACAGACGCTGAACAACTTTCCCATTTCTGACAATAATCCGTTCTGTCATGGACGAGCGGAGCGTGCTCACCCCCCTGTAACCTGGATCACCAGGAAATTGGCACTCCAGATCGTCAGCAAGCAGCTGATGGGTTGGGGTATCCACTGCAACGGAAATGATGATTCTGTTGCTGAAGTGGGTCTCTGTGGTAATTCTGTCCGGAGAAAGCGTGCTCCGGATCCTGATTTTCTCCGCCACCAGCAAAGCAGGCAGCAGCACCAGAAGAACAGCGCAGCATATTCTATTCAAAAAGCTCATCTCCAGATTTAACCTGACATACCAGGCTTTTACTTCCATCCCCCCTATTACCCAAATATATAAAAAAACCGGATAAATCAAAAGACCCATTTGCCCTGGCCATAAAAAAGAGGTCTCCTCTCCGGGAGACCTCCTTACTTCTCCACCGCTGCTACTATATTTTATTCAGGGGGAATCGCAAACTTCTGGCCAGGATAAATAAGGTCAGGGTCCACAATCAAATGTTTGTTGGCTTTCCAAATTTTCGGCCACATAGCAGGATCACCAAAAAACTTCTTGAAGGAGGCGATCCTCCACAGGCAATCCCGGGCGGTCGGCCTGTACTGGACAATGTAATATTTATAAACGACTTTCATCAACTTCTTAATGAGTTTAGCGAGTCGGATAGCCTCTTCAGAGCTTTTTATAGAAGTTCGATAGCTCTGAGACTGGAAAGTTGTCTCTGCCCGTTTCAACGCTTGCAAGGCAGCTTCGTACCGTTCTTTGTCAGATTTCGGAGTCGTCGTATCGGCGCTGGTTCCTGCAGTAAGGCGCTCCACCGGCTCCGGCTGTGGAAGAGCAAGTCGTTTAATCAGCCCCTGCTTCTTCAGCTTCTCAAGCTCTTTCAACAGGTTCTTAGCTTCCAGAAGCTTTTTATCTGCCAGCTTCCTGTAGTGCTCCCGCTCCCGCTGAATCGCCAGCCGGAAAACACGTCCGACACCTTCAACAGTGTTCCTGGCGCCTTTCAAAGAGCGGTCATACGCATCCCTGGCCAGATTATTGCGCATCGCTTCATTGCCAGCGGTGATCGTCGCCGGCTCATCCACTTTTTTCTTATCATCCTGCGCTTTCTGATACCCCTGCTGCACCTCTTTCAGCTCTCTGGAAGCGAATTTTTTCACGACTTCACTGGCTGCTGCACGCTTAAGGGCCAGAGCAGCATCTGAGTGGGCTGCCTTGAGAACAGCTATCTTCTTTCTGGACTCATCAATGGCCCTGCCTGCAGCCTCTTTGCAATTTTCCGCATCCGTATACGCCTGAGCACGCTTGTTTTCAGACAAAGCCAGTCTGGCGTCATCGAGCTTGGTTTTAGCCTGCTGAAAGGAGGAACCGGCAAGAAAACCCGCTCTCATACGTTCCGCCTTTTTTAGCAGTTTCTGAGCTTCCGCAATAGTGTCCAGGGCGAGCTTTCTTCTGGAATTCTGCGTTGCCTCATCAGCTTTCTTCTTCGCATCTATGGCCAGCGACCGAGCGGCTGCATTCTCATCTTCAACAACCATCTTCAGAGCTTTTTTATAACGATCTCTGGCAGCCTGAAAATTATCAGGATCATAACTGAACGCTTTAGCCGCTTCCGCAACAGCGATAGCCTGCTTCGCAGCTTTGATCTCACTGGATGGTATGGGCTCATTACAACCTGCTGCAAGCAGCAGAATAACAATGTAGCCCATAACTACCACAGTTTTTTCTCTCAATGCACCTAACATCATACAAACCCCTCTCAAAAGGAAGCTCCAAGAACCCGCTATTTTATCCTCAATTCTTTCTTGAGAGCCGCTTTTTTATCAATTTTTTCCCACGTAAAAATGTTGCGCCCGAAATGACCGTATGCTGCGGTCTTCTCATAGATAGGCTTGAGGAGACCAAGATGTTTGATAATATCCTGAGGAGTAAGTTTGAATACTTTTCTGACCGCTCTGGTTATCTCATTATCAACGACTTTACCTGTAGCTTCCGTGTCGATCAGAACAGATACGGGCTCTGCTACGCCGATAGCATAGGCAAGCTGAACAAGACAGCGCTCCGCAATACCTGCAGCGACAATATTTTTTGCGATATAACGGGCCATATAAGCAGCACTGCGGTCAACTTTAGAAGGATCTTTCCCGGAGAAAGCACCGCCGCCATGAGCGCCCCACCCGCCATAGGTATCAACGATAATCTTGCGCCCGGTCAAACCGGTATCACCATGAGGACCGCCGATTTCAAATTTGCCGGTTGGATTGACATATATTGCCGTCTTTCCAGGGCTCCACAATCCTTCAGGAAGAACTTTGCTGATCAGTTTTGCAATGAGTTCTTTTTTCAGTTTTGCAGCTGTGAAAGCAGCTTTGAAAGGAGCGTGCTGTGTGGAAAGAACAACAGTATCGATAAAAACAGGTTTCCCATCTTTATACCGAATGGTAACCTGAGATTTACTATCAGGACGGATACCCTTGATCCTGCCCGTTTTACGGAGCATGGCAAGCTCTTCAACAAGTTTGTGGGCAAGAGAGATGGAAAGGGGCATCAGCTCTTTCGTTTCTTTACAGGCATATCCGAACATCATCCCCTGATCTCCGGCCCCCTGTTTTTTATTTTTGCTCGCATCAACACCCCGGGCAATATCCGCTGACTGCTTATTGAGAGAGACCATAACAGCACAGCTCTTATAATCAAAACCCATCTCAGAATTATCATAACCAATCTTCTTAATGGTATCCCTGACAATCTGCGGGATATCAATATGTACACCACTCTTCTGACTTGTGATCTCTCCGGCAACCACAACAAGCCCTGTAGCAACCATGGTTTCACAAGCGACACGGGCATGAGGGTCCTTTGCCAGGTAAGCATCCAGAATAGCATCAGAAATCTGATCACAGACCTTATCCGGATGCCCTTCAGAAACGGACTCCGATGTAAACAGGAAGTCCTTTCCTTCAATCATCATTATCTATAAACCTTTCAACGGATACTTTTAATTTTCAGACATATTTCATCCAGAGGAATACTACCCGCCATAGCTGGCAAGTGCCCCCTGCTCACTATCATAGATATCAAAAAAGCTTGTGAGCTTGGTCAGCTCGAAAACCTTACGAACAGAAGCGTATACATTGATAATTTTCAAACTTCCGCCAGCTTTTTTCAGGTTGGAAAGAGAAGAGATAAGTACTCCGATTCCAGAAGAATCAATATAGCTGACTTTATCCAGGTTGATAATAATATTGGTTTTCCCGGTCTCCATCTGATTTTTGATATTCTCTTTAATATCGGGAGCATTGTAAAGATCGATTTCCCCATTGATATCCATAATAACCACTTCATTATTTTCCCGGATTGTAATATCCATAACACGCCTCCTTAAAAATCTACAAAGATGTTTAAACCTCTATCACTACTGCTTTTGCACAGTATATACGATTACTTTGCTTTCATCAACAACAATGTTTCGTCGTCGTGCTGTGGCGCCCCGTCGGCGAATTCCTTCATTTCTTCATAAATACTATCAGTCAATTCTCTGGCAGGCAAGTCTTTATTTCTACGCAGACATTCCTTTAACCGTTCTAATCCATACTGTTCTCTGTCGTAATTCATACACTCCGTGATACCGTCGGTATACATCACCGCAATATCTCCGGACTGAAGACTTGTGTACTCCTGTCCGTACTCCACTCCAGGGGCAATTCCAACAGGCATCCCCTCGGTATCGAGCATAGCAAAAGAATCCAGGTTCCTTCGGTAAAGCAGAAGGGGACCATGACCTGCGTTACAATAATTGAGGATCTTATACTCTGAATCAAACACAAAATAGAACATGGTCGCGTACCGCTCTTCCGTGACTTCACCTGAAATTGTATCGTTTACAGTGCTTATGACGTCCTGGGCCTCCTTATCATGTTTTGCATACGTTCTCAGAACAGAGCGGATCATAACCATAACAAGCGCCGCAGGCACCCCTTTACCGGCAACGTCAGTACAGATGAGTCCAACTTTGCCATTACCGAAATCAAGCAGGTCGTAATAATCCCCACCCACCCCTTTTGCGGAATATGAAAAAGCACTGATGTCAATCTTTTCGAATTCAGGAAATTTCTGAGGAAGTAGACCACGCTGAATATCACCGGCCAGGATGAGCTCTTTCTCATCCTGTTTCTTTTTCAACATCTCCTGGTACAGACCAACCTGATTAAGCGTGATCGCCGCCTGATCGCCAAGCGTCTCCAGAAGAGAGAGATCCTCTTCAGTAAAAAACATCATGGATTCTTTATTTATAATGGAGAGCACCCCAAGAATCTCATCTTGAATTTTAAGAGGAACTGTGACTATAGAACGGATATCCATCAAACCCGGCGCGGTCTGTTCAACCCCCTCATCCTGAAGAGCGTCCTTGATCAAAAGGGATTCTCCAGTTTGCGCGACCCTCCCGAGATAGGATTCACCGATTTTCACCCTGGAGCTGCGGAACTTATCCACGAGAAATTTCTCTCTAAGCACACCTCCGAGCTCCATTTTGACCACAGGCGGATAGAAGCCCTGAATATACTCCACCTGCAGCTGACCGGTTCTTTCATCCACCAGAAGCACACAACCTGCACGCGCGTCCGTGAATCTGACCGCAGAATCCACAATCCTCTCCAGCACCAGCTCCTGGCTGAGATTGTCCGCCATAGCACGACCAATATCCTGCAGCAGGTTGATGACCAGTTTCTGCTCATTTTCAACAAAGACCACCCGTTCTTCCGCAGCAGCAATGAGATGCAGATTGTAGCGGAAGGCAAAGAAGGAAAGGATAAGCAATCCGAGCAGCTGCAGAAGCAGCGGAAAAGCATATCTGTTCAGCCCGATAAGCTGACCCATGATATAGAAAAGAGCGAAGCTGATTGAGGCTGCAACAATGGGTCCTTTATTATTAACCAGGAATTTGAGATCCAGTAGCGTGTATTTATAAATCTTCCCGACCTGAACAGCAGCGAACAGCATAACAGACGCTCTCCACAATGCTCCACCCCAGAGCACCAGGGTCACGGGACCGCTTTCTGAAGAGAACTGAAACATCAGGAAAAAAGAGGTCAAACCGAGAAGCACGAAGCTGTTGATGAACAGGAAGGTGATTCTGGAACACCTTTTCTCCTCAGCATTCGCCCATCGATGGATGAGATGAAAAAACAAAACAGCAAAAATGCCCTCCGCAATATTCCAGAACACATTAAATTTCTGGAAAAAAGGTTCAACATTGGGCCATTTAGCGAATTTCGCGATCTCACTTAAGTTATTGACAAAACCACCTTCCAACTGAGCCAGACCGCTCTCCCCTCTAAGGATATCCGCAAAGGGGATCCAGTTCAGCAAATAATATGCACTGACGGCTTCTTTGAGCAAAAAACTGCCGAAGAAGAGAAAAAGAATTTTAGCTTTAAAACTGCGTGAACGCTTCCACTCGATATGGAGTGTTACAGCCATAAAAAAAGCCAGAGCAAGCTTGAGGTACAGGAGTATTGTGAGCATCAGTCCACCCGTAATTATGGTTTGCCAGCAGAGTAAGGATATTTTAGACGTTTGCAGTTTCACTGTCAAGAGCTAATGCAGTCAATACCGCAAACGTCGCTTCTATATTATCGCCACACCCGGCCTCTTTCTTCACTCCCCCAGATATCGTGCAAGAAAAGACATTTTAAAGAGAGAAAAGCGCTCCTCTTTGATAGAGAGTCGGATACCAGCCATCAATTCCGCAAGAAAATGAAGATTATGGATGGTAGAAAGCACACTGGCCAGTATTTCTTTTGTCCTGAACAGATGCCGAAGATAGGCTGCAGAATAATGGATGCAGGTATAGCAGTTGCACTCCGGATCCACCGGACTGTACTGCTCCATGAACCGTCTGTTACGAAGACCGACAGCACCATCTCTGGTAAAAAGGGAGGCGTTGCGGGCATTCCTTGTCGGAAGGACGCAGTCAAACATATCAATACCTCTGGAGACAGCCTCAAGCAGATCCGTCGGCTCTCCAACGCCCATCAGATAACGCGGTCTATCCTGAGGCAGAAAATCTACAGTAAAAGCGATAAGCGAATACATTACATCTTTCCGTTCGCCGACTGAAAGCCCTCCGATCGCATAACCCGGAAAATCAAGGCTGGTGATATTCTTCGCACTTCGCTCCCTGAGGTCATTATACACATTCCCCTGTACTATCCCAAAAAGAGACTGCCTCTCCGGGTCACACAATTTCTCAAATGCGGCGCGACAACCCCTGGCCCAGCAGAAGGTACGCTCTTCAGCTGCTGCAGCCCTATCATGCGGTGTTGCACCGGGGGTGCACTCATCAATGGGCATCATAATTTCAGAACCGAGATTACGCTGGATTTCCACAACCTTTTCCGGTGAAAAGAAGTGTCTGCTTCCATCGATATGAGAACGAAAGCGAACCCCATCCTCTTCGACTGTGCGAAGTTCTGAAAGAGAAAATACCTGAAATCCGCCGCTATCCGTCAGGATATTCCCCTGCCAGTTCATAAAATCATGCAATCCTCCGGCGTCCCGAATCAGTCGGTCTCCGGGTCGTAAATACAGATGATAGGCATTTGATAGAATCAGCCGGTACTCCATAGCCTTTATCTCATCAGGGCGCAAACTCTTCACGGTGGCATTGGTCCCAACCGGCATGAAAACCGGAGTATCCACTTCTCCCCTGGGGAGGACAAGCGACCCCAGCCTTGCCCTGGAAAGTGCATCCGTTTTTTTCAGTGCGAATGTCATTTCAATATCCCATCTGTTCAAGTACAGATTTAAGTTCCTCAACAATTCTTTGCCGATTTGCCACACACAAACACGGCCCGACTGGCAGGGAGAGTACCTCCCTGCTGAGCGACTCTGCCTGAGGGAGATCGCCCGCCCCATAGCCAGACCTGCTGAACAGCGGTTGCAAATGAATCGGCCGCGAATAATAGACCGCTGTCGGAATCCCTTTTGCCGTCAACTCACGCCTCACAGCATCCCGCTCAGGGATTCGGATAGTGAACTGATGATACACATGCCCCGGCTCAGGCGTCTGAGCTACTGTCACTGAAGGCAAATTATCCAGATACCAGTGGGCGTTCTCCCGCCTGCGACTGATCCAGCTGTCCAGATACGTCAGTTTGACCCGCAGAAAAGCGGCCTGGAGTGCGTCCAGTCTGCCTGTACAGCCCGGCTCACCAACCAGTCCATCGGCATCCTGACCGTGGTTACGCAACCGGCTGATCCCTCTTGCCAGCTTTGCATCATTGGTGAGCACCATCCCACCATCCCCGGCGCCACCCAGGTTTTTCGTTGGAAAAAAAGAGAGGGCCGCAGCCATCCCCACCCCGCCAACCGCAGCAGCAGCATTACGACCGCCGATAGCCTGGCAGGCGTCCTCAATAAGAGGGATAGCCCCGGCCACCTGCTGCAGCCGCTCCAGGTCCGCCATCTTTCCGAAAAGGTGGACCGGAGTAATCGCCCGGGTGGCTGAACTGATTTTTTTCTTCACCTCTTCAGGATCAATGTTCATCGTCTCAGGATCCACATCCGCAAAGACTGGAGTTGCGCCGACCTGCAGGATGGAAGAGGTAGTTGCGACAAAGGAGAAAGGGGATGTGATGACTTCATCGCCAGGCCCAATACCGAGGGCACGGTAGATCAACTCCAGAGCTCTGGTTCCGGAATCCACACCCAGTGCATAATCACAACCGGTATACTCACGCATCTCCCGCTCAAAAGCGTCGACTGCGTCACCCATTATAAAGGATGAACTCCCGAGCAGACTGTCAACGGCCTCCTGCAACTCCGGGTGAATCTCTTTGTGCAGCGTTTTCAGGTCAATAAACGGAAAAAGCATACGATAGCCTAATTGTATTTCCCATGGTAGTTGCCGCTGCTGTCCGCAGTATAGCGGTATCTGTGATCAGGGAAGGTTATTCCGATATCAGTCTTCATCGAGATGGAAAGAAGAAAACTGAAATCAAAATAAGAGAATCGCCGGCCTATCGTATTGACCTGCTGGCTCATGGTAGCGGTGAAGTTCAACCACCATTCATGCAGATCATGACTCAATTTAAGCCTGAAGGAGTTCAGGTTGAAGGGGCTCTCTCTGAGTTTATCCGCATCCCAGACCATCAATGAGTAGAGCAGATCTTTTAAAAAGGAACGGGATTCTTTCCCGAATTCCGCCGCATAATCCCCGGAATAGAGATAGAGCTCCTTATTAAGGCTGGAAAGCGAGAGAGTCAGAGTCCAGAGTTTATTGATCTCTATCCTCATAGAGAGGGAGAAAGTGAGCTTGCTGGCGCGGTGGTCCATGTAGCTGTGATACCAGCTGATATGCGCAGCCACTCCTGTGAACTTATGGACGAAAGGCAAACGGAAAGAGGGCGCCTTAAGATTGACTGAGAGCGTGTTGTATATGGCCTGGTCCGTCCGAATCGCATAGGAGAAACTGTCGCTTATCGTCATGAAGGTAAACGGATTGAAGAAGAAGCGGACGGAAAGATCGCTGAACCGGTCTCTACCCTGGTTACGGGTTTCCTCCTTCAAAACAGTCATATCATAGGAGGTGCCGGCACTGATTTTAGTCTTGAAAAAATTAAGAGACACGCTCATAGATATACTGTGGCTGCGAACCGCATTATAGATATCAACCACATCCGGTGCATCAGAAATTCGGACGGCGAGTGAATGATCAAGAGCGAACGCTCCACCCACCTCAGAGAGCAGGCCTTTATTGAAGGTATGCGCCAGAGAGAGGGAAGCTCTCTCATCGAGAGTGGTTATGGTCGCACTCTCATTTGCCTGCAACTGGTTGGAAGTTGTTGTCTCACCCCACTGGTCCGTATCGTTTATGCTCACGTTGAGACTGGAGCTGAAGCTGCTGCCTGCTTTGAAAGAGGCCGGTATGGCAAGCTTGAGGGCGCGGTAGAGACGCTTCTGAACCAACGACTCATCAATATCCGAATACTCCTTCAGGACGTTAAAGGAGATCCCGGCGCTGTATCCGAGAGAGTAGGATATCTTCTGCCTGGCTCTGGAGCCCGCACGATCATCGCTTGTGTCCAGGATGTCGGGGGCCGCTTTTTTTGAGCTTTTGCTGGTCGCAGTCACCAGTGTATTGGTCAGCTCACCGTGTGCATTAGTCAGGCTTCTGTTTGCGTTGGTGTTCACGGCAGGCAGCGGTGCACTGGAAAGAAAATTCCCGGAAAAAGAATAACTGATATCAGGGAGTGTTATGCTCCGCTTTCTGTAGATGTAATAATCATTCGCGTATAGATTCCTTGTTTCAGGATTTCTATAAGGTAGAAAATTCCAGTCTCCGCTCAAACTCAACGAAGAACCGCCCCTCTTGTCGGAAAGCCTGAAATTCCATTTTCGGGCATGAAGACTACCCTGATTAAAAAATGAGACCTCCTCCTGACGGAAAATCTTCTCCAGTTGAATGACTTTTATATGCTTCGTGTCAAAATCAGATTTGAAATAGGGATCACTCATCAGATTGAACTTAAAGGAAAGTGAGCTGGATCCGGTTTTCGGATTGGAAGAGTCGTGAGGTATAGTCATAGCATGAGTGAGGTCAACATCCCAGCGGAGTTCTCTTTTCCAATCTCCATAGCTCCCGCTTTCATTACCCGGAATTCTGTCTCCATCAACTGTATTCTGCCAGACATTATTCACCAACCCCAGCGGTTTATCCAGCGCCAGGCCAAGACCGATCGTACTGCTCCAGTTATTCCATTTCAGTGTTTTTTTCGCCAGAACAGCCACGCCCAGCCGTTGATAAAAATCCAGATTCAGTTCAAAGGGGAGATTCAAAAAGGGGCCGAGATTCACCAGCTGCATAAACCAGCCCACCCGGGTGTCCCGCCCCAGGCCTACCCAGAGTCCTGTCCCTTCCATCGGATGAAAAATAAAAGGAAGCCAGAGTACCGGAAAATCAGAAACTTTGTAGGTCACATCATAGGCGAGCAATCGTACATCCTGGTAGATCCAGCATCTTGATGCACTGAATTTATAATGCGGTTTTTCATCATCACAGGTGGTAAACCAGCCCTCCTCCAGGACATAATTATGTTCGCCGATCTTCTTGATACTTTCCCCGAAGTAGAAATATGGTCTGATATAGGTGTTGGCGTTGTATATAATCCCATGTTGTGTTTCGGAATTGAAGTAAAACTTCTCCCCAACGATGACCCGCTCCTCGTCTCGCATCATCGCATCCCCCTCACCAAAAACCTCCCTGCGGGAGAGGTCCATTCGAATCAGACGTGCGGACACCAGCTGCTTCTTAAATTTGATATAAAGACTTCCCCGGTCCCCGTAAAGGGTGATCAGACCGCTGGCCGGGTCCTTTCTGGAGCGGATATGCACCCCGGCATCAGCATACACCACAAAGTTTTTTTTCAAATCCGGGCTGACAAAAACATCCTTGACAACAACCTCGTAAGCTCTGCGCATATCCCTGATATCCCTGAGCAGTCCCAGATATTTCGACAGAGCCGCCTTCTTCTCAGCCAGTGTCCCTGTCGCGGGAATCTTGAATGTTTTAATTATCGCGTCAATCTGCTCAGACGAGGCTCTGAAGAGAAGGGCCTTAAGAACAGCTTCTATTCTATCCGAAGCCGTCTCAAGCTGCCCGGATGCCGGCTTCTTGACCACGACTTTATCCTTTCCGCTGCTTGCCCCCCCAGCAGCAAAAGCAGACACAGAATACAGGGCTGAGACTGCTGTTATTACAAGAGCAACCAGACGCGCGGCGTTACTTCTCATGAATTTCCATATTCAGTTATCCAGCAGAGATTACCAGAGAAACTTCCCGTATTCTGTTAAGTATACAGCTTAGAATATAGAAGAGAAAACAGGAAACATCAAACAGGAGAAGTCTGGAGAAGCGGCTGCAGATATCTTGCGGTATAGGAGCTTCCATGCCTGGCAACAACCTCAGGAGTGCCGCAGCAGACAATTTCTCCACCATCATCCCCGCCTTCAGGCCCCAGATCGATCAGATGGTCGGCACGTTTGATCACATCCAGATTATGCTCGATCACCAGCACAGTGCTGCCGCCCTCGACAAAGCGCTCCAGCACCTCCAGAAGCCTCCTGACATCATCAAAATGGAGCCCGGTTGTCGGCTCATCAAGGATATAGAGCGTCTTCCCTGTATTGCGCCTGGAAAGATAGGTGGCCAGTTTTACCCGCTGCGCCTCACCGCCCGAGAGGGTGGTGGCCGGCTGCCCGAGACGGACATACCCGAGCCCCACATCAAAGAGGGTCTGCAGTTTGCGTCTCATCAAAGGGAAGGCACTGAAAAAACCCAGCGCCTCTTCAACGGTCATATCCAGCACATCATGGATATTTTTCCCCTTGTACCGGACCTCCAGAGTTTCACTGTTATACCTTCTCCCGTGACAGACATCGCAGGTCACATACACATCCGGCAGGAAGTGCATCTCAATTTTGAGCACTCCACCGCCCTCGCAGGTTTCACACCTGCCTCCCCTGACATTGAAGGAGAACCGGCCCGCTTTATAGCCGCGGGCTTTCGCCTCAGGGAGATCGGCAAAAAGATCACGGATCGGCGTGAAGAGCCCGGTGTAGGTGGCTGAATTCGAGCGCGGAGTCCGGCCGATAGGCGACTGATCAATATTTATCACCTTATCGATATTATCCAGTCCGGAGAGTTTTTTATGTTTCCCGGGAAGAAGCCGCCCCTGCCCCAGCTTCTGGGCCAGGCCTTTATAGAGGATCTGATTGACCAGACTGCTTTTCCCTGAGCCGGATACTCCGGTCACAGTCACAAATAATCCCAGAGGGACCCGGACGTCAATCTCCTTCAGATTATTCTCAGCAGCGCCGCTGACTTCGATAAAAAGCCCATTCCCCCTCCTGCGCTCCCCGGGTAGAGGGACAGCCATCTCACCGGAAATATATTTCCCGGTGAGGGATGCTTCACACGCCAGCACATCTTCCGGGCCACCCTGAAACACAACCCTCCCCCCGTGCTCACCGGCGCCAGGGCCAAGATCCACAAGATAATCAGCCTGACGGATGGTCTGCTCATCGTGCTCCACGACAATCAGCGTATTCCCCAGCCGCTGCAGGCGACGCAGCGTCTCCAGCAAACGGTGGTTATCCCGCTGGTGCAACCCGATAGTCGGCTCATCCAGAACATAGAGTACTCCGGTAAGGCTGGAGCCGATCTGCGTGGCCAACCGGATCCTCTGTGCCTCACCGCCGGAAAGGGTCCCGGCATGCCGCTCCAGAGAAAGGTAATCCAGCCCCACATCCACCAGAAAGCCGAGCCGACCCAGGATCTCCTTGATCACCAGACGGGCTATGTGCTGTTTCTTCTTATTGAATTTGAGGTTGCGGAAAAAAGCCAGAATCGTCTTGATGTTTGCCCTGGAAATTTCGATGATATTCTTCCCGCCGACAAGAACAGAAAGGGCGGCCGGTTTGAGCCGGTTACCAGCGCAGGTATGACAGGGGCGCTGCACCATAAACTGGTCCATCCACCTGCGTATGGAGTCGGATTTTGTCTCCCTGTACCGGCGCGATAGATTCGGGATCACTCCCTCATAGGTGCCGGTGAACTCGTATCTGGATCGTCCTTTTTTACCCCTGTAAATATAATGGAATTCCTCGGAGCCAGAGCCGTTTAAGATCACATCCAGCGCTTTTCTGGACAGCTTTTCCACCGGGCTGTCCAGCGAAAACCCGAACGCCTCACTGAGGGTGGTGAATTGGGTGAGGAACCAGTGCCCGTGGATCGAGCTGATGGTCCGGATAGCGCCCTCATTGAGGCTGAGGCTCTTATCCGGAATGATCAGATCAGGATCAAACTCATTGCGCACCCCGAGCCCTGTACAATCCGGGCAGGCGCCGAACGGATTATTGAAGGAAAACAACCGGGGCTCAATCTCTCCTATGGAAAACCCACATTCAGGGCAGGAAAACTTCTCAGAAAACAGCTGCTCCTCTTCCCCATCAATTCTATGCACCAGAACAAGCCCTGCTCCGTATTTGAGGGCGGTCTCGACAGAATCGGTCAACCTGCTCTTCTGATTGCCCCGTATCTCCAGCCTGTCGATCACGACTTCAATATTGTGTTTGAAATTTTTCTTCAATCGGATATCTTCAGAAAATTCCCGGATCTCCCCATCCACACGCACGCGCACAAACCCCTCTTTGGCGAGCCTCTGCAGTTCCTTTTTAAATTCGCCTTTTTCACCGCGGGCGATAGGCGCCATAATCATCACCTTACCCTCGCCGCTGCCAAGGATTTCCGAAACTATCTGGTCCACAGACTGACTGCTGATCGGCTTTCCGCATTCCGGACAAAAAGGATCACCGATTCTGGCAAAAAGCAGACGAAAATAATCGTAGATTTCCGTTACCGTTCCCACAGTGCTTCTGGGGTTATGGTGGGTCGTCTTCTGTTCTATAGATATAGCCGGAGAAAGGCCTTCAATATAATCCACATCCGGCTTTTCCATTCTGCCGAGAAACTGCCTGGCATAAGAAGAAAGGGACTCCACATACCGGCGCTGTCCCTCCGCATAAAGGGTATCAAAAGCGAGAGACGATTTCCCGGAACCAGAGAGACCGGTCACCACGATGAACTTCCCTCTGGGCATTCTGACATCAATATTCTTAAGGTTGTGCTCTCTGGCACCTTTGACGACAATTTCCTCTGACATAGGTTAGAATATACACAGACCAGGAAGCTGTGGCTATATTGGATACATATATTTTTTTATATATACCAACAACCGATACCATCGGGTAGTATATTAAAGGATACCGGGACAACCTTCAATCCACACAGGAGTATTGCATGCGCAGAACCCTTTTCCGGCTGACGTTTACAGCAGCCCTGTCCGCAGCAGTTACCACACTTACAGGAGAGCAACCGAAAAAACCGATCCCTGTTTCCAGAATAGAGCGAGGGATGAGCGGTTACGGTCTTTCCGTTTTTCAGGGAACAAAAATAGAACGGTTTTCCGTCAAAATCATCGGAGTGCTCCGGAAGACAGGTTCTGGTTCTGACCTGATTTTGGCCCGCCTTTCCGGGGGCCCTCTGACCAGAACCGGAGTGATAGCCGGCATGAGCGGCTCCCCGGTCTACATCAATCACAGACTGATCGGCGCTGTCTCCTACGCCTGGGGATTTTCCAAAGAGACGATTGCCGGCATCACCCCCATCCATGAGATGCTCCAGATCTTTAACTATAAAAAAGGAAAAAAGAGACCGCGGTTCCGCTTTCTGAAAGAGACAGGAAGCAGTATACATGGGCAGGATGTCGCCCTGGGAACAGCCTCCTTTCGCAGAGTCGCTACCCCGCTCATCCTTTCCGGAATTCGACCAGAAATTTTCAAACTGCTCAGCCCCTGGATGAAAAAACTGGGGTTCCTTCCCGTCCTGGGCGGCGCTGCAGGAAAGAGCAGCAGCGGTTCCACTGCCAATAAACTGCCTCCCGGGTCCGCTGTCGGTGTACAGCTGGTCGGCGGAGATATGAACATGACCGGCATCGGGACCGTAACCTACAACGGTCCGGAAGGGATTCTGGCTTTCGGACACCCGATGATGATGAGGGGTTTCTGTTCCTTTCCGATGACCAGCGCCTATATCCACACGGTAATGCCCAGCCTCAGAATTTCCTTTAAAATGGGTTCTCCCATCCGGATAGTAGGATCGATTTATCAGGACCGCACTCCGGCAATTGCGGGCAAAATGGGGATAAAGGCGGACACTATTCCCATTAAGCTCCAGATGCAGTATGGAGGAAAACGGTTTCAGTACAGCTACACCATTATCCGGGACAGACAGCTCTTTGCCAGACTGCTGGCTGCCGTGATGCTCAACACCCTGACCGCCAGAAGCGCGGCAATGGGTGCCCTTTCCTGCAGACTGCGCTACAGCTTCACGCTCGAAAACCTGAAAACGAAGAAGAGACGCATCGTTGTTCTCAGTGACTCCTGGGCGGCCTTCAACTCCAAACCGGCCTATTTCAATGCCCTTGTCCTGCTCCTGCGGCCGATCAACAGCATCCTGTTTAACCCTTTCAGCCATGTCAGACTCCGGGATGTATCGGTTGCGATCGAAAGCCTCCCTGGAATCCAGGCGATTCGCATCTCCGACCTCCGCTGTGACCGGAAAAAAGTGCGGCCCGGAGAAACCGTGAAGCTTAAGGTGGAACTGACCCCGTGGCGGGGGACACCTTTCTGGAAGACTGTCACCCTGAAGGTCCCTCTTTCCGCCAGAAACAGCCGGATATTCTTTGTGGTCTCCAGCAAAGCACACGAGCGGTACTACGATCGCTTCTTCTCTCCGGCTAAATATACCCCAACCACACTCGAAGAGATGGTGGATATCTATAACATAGACCGGGACGCAACAAAACTGGCTGTCTGGTCAGAGCTCTACCAGCAGGGGCTCGTGGTCAACGGCCGGAAGCTCCCTAATCTGCCGGAATCGAGATTCAAGCTGTATACCTCCCATCAGGCCGGATTTACAGGTTTCCTCAACGCCAGACTGAAAAAAGAATACACAACAAACTACTTTCTCTATGGGATGAAGTTCATCTTCCTCACCATGGATCACCGGAAGTTTGAGTGAACCGGACCAATCACACGAATTAGAACAAGGAATACGACATGAAAAAAATACCATTATTTATCGGAAGTTTTCTGCTCCTGTCAGCTCTCCCCCTTCAGGCGGTCACCACCTCTTTCTATAACAACAGCACAATTCAGCATTTTCAGTACGGCAAACTCGACCGGATCATGATCAGTGAAAACGGGGAACTCTCACTGGCTCCTGAGGCAAAAACAATCCTGGACAAAGGCGACCTTTTTGTCTGGGATATCGTCAGAACAGCCGACGGCACCATTTACGCAGCGACAGGCGTCAGAGGAAAGATATATCGGATCACCCCGGACGGAGAAGCCGCCCTGTTCTATAAAACGGACGGACACGCAGCCCGGGCACTTGCTGCCGGAAAAAACGGGCTGCTCTACGCCGCCGCATCTCCAGAGGGTACGCTGCTGGCGATCGACAAAAAAGGTAAAGCGGTAAAAATCGCCACCCTGAAAACCTCCTACATCTGGGACATGGTCCTGGACAACCGGGGTGGTGCCTATCTGGCCACAGGCAACCCCGCCCGGATAGTTTATGTCAACCTGAAAAACGGTTCAAAAAAGATAGTACACAGCTCCAGAAAAGAGAGCCACTTCCTCTGTCTCGGGCTGGATAAGGCGGGAACGCTCTACTTCGGAAGCTCCGGATTGGGTGCCCTCTATAAAAAAATTCAAGGCAAAAAAACCCGCCTGATCTACGATTCCTATGAAGATGAAATCTCCTGCCTGCAGATCGCGCAGGACGGAAGAGTCTTTTTTGGCACAGCAAGTCAGAAACGGCGGCGACCGAGCAGCAACTTCAACTACAGTGATGCTCTGGAATTCAGAGAACCGGAACAGCCGGTAATCAGAAGAAAATTGAGGAAGAAAAAACTTCCCCTGAAAAACTCGGTCTACATGTTAAGCACCAGAGATAAGATATCCAGACTGATGACCCTCAATAAAGCGTCTGTATTCTCTCTTGCTCTGCGTCCGGACGGCTCACTGCTTATAGGGACAGGCGATTACGGTGTGGTCTACCGGATGTCCAGGAAAGGGGAGAGGTCACGCTTTCTCAGGCTGCAGGAAGATCAGATACTCTGTCTGACCACAATCGGAGACAGCATCTATGCAGGAACAGGAAATGACGGAAAAATCTTCGCCCTGAAAAAAGGTCCGCTGCAGAAGGGGGCCTACACCTCCCGGATTCTTGACTGCCACTCCTCTGTCCGCTGGGGCACCATTGAGGTTATCCGGGAAGAACCGGCAGGCACGAGAGTTGAGCTGGAAACCAGAACAGGCAACAGCGAAACAGCGGATAGCAGCTGGTCCGAATGGTCCAGAGCCCCTCTGCGAGATGGAGGTTTCCGGATCACAAGCCCGGGTGCACGCTACATCCAGTACAGAGTGACCCTTACCAGCCGCAGCAACGGCAGCACTCCGGTCGTACAGTCTATACGAATCCCCTTTCTACGGCAAAACCGCGCCCCTTCCATCGGCCGGGTTGACTATAAAGCAGGAGGCTCCTCGCGCTTGAAAAAGAAAAAAAAGAGAATCAGCGCCAACCGCCCCATGCTTCTCTGGACAGCCAGTGACGACGACCGTGACACTCTCCGCTTCGCGGTTTATTTCCGCTTCAACAACGATCCCTATTGGCGCCTCCTGAAAAGCGGCCTCCAGAAAAAAAAGTTTATCTTCAATAAGGCCCTGCTTCCAGATGGCTGGTACCGCTTCAAAGTTGTCGCCTCAGACCATCAATCCAACACTGCAGAAACGTATCTCAAAGGCTCAAAATCAACCGGAAAAATTCTCTTTGACCAGAGCAAACCGCAGTTCAGCAGGGTCAAAGCAGAAGTCACACGCTCGGGCATCATCATCAGCGGAAAAATCAAAGACGCGCTTTCTCCGCTCACCATGCTCCGGTACAGCATCAACGCCCGCAGCTGGCAATACGCCTCACCGGTCGATAGCGTGTTTGACAGCAAAACAGAGTCATTCCGGATCGTGATCAAAAGGAAAAAGAACCTCCATCTGATCGACGGCAATAACCTGATTATCCTCCGGGCGGCTGATAAATCAAAAAACTGGGGCATTGTTCGACTCTTCTTCAACGTCCGGCTTAAACCGGGCGACGCAGGTACAGCCAACGACAACATCTATTTCAACCAGCTGGAAAAAGAAACAAAACTGCAATAAAGCATAGAGATAGAATTCAGTAAGGAAACTATTTATGGAGAATCCCGGCAAAGATAGAAAAATCATCATCCTGGGCTCAGGCCCGGCAGGGCTTACCGCTGCCATCTACGCCTCCAGAGCAGGCCTTAATCCGCTGGTCATTGAAGGGGTTGCAGCAGGCGGTCAGCTTATGACCACAACAGAAGTGGAAAACTACCCCGGCTTTCCAGACGGGATTACAGGTCCGGAACTGATTGCTCATATGCGCAAACAGGCGGAAAAATTCGGTGCGGAATTCATCACCCTTGATGCGGAAGAAGCGGACCTCTCCTCCAGGCCGTTTTCGATCACTGCAGGGGGAGAAACCTATACCGCCCGCACTCTGATTATCGCAACAGGCGCCTCGGCCCGCTACCTTGAGCTGGAATCCGTAGAGCGCCTCAAGGGGCGGGGGATCTCAGCCTGCGCCACCTGTGATGGGTTCTTCTTCCGGGACAAAATCGTCTACATAATCGGAGGAGGCGACTCGGCTATGGAAGAAGCCCAGTTCCTCACGCAATTCGCCTCCAGTGTGACGGTGATACACAGACGGGATGAGCTACGGGCCTCCAGAATAGTGCAGGACAACGCCCGTGCTAATCCAAAAGTGCTCTTTCTCCTCAGCCATATCCTCAAAGAGGTTCTGGGCAGTGAATGCGTCACAGCCATCAAAGTGGAGGACCTGAAAACCGGAGAGATCAAGGAGCTGCCCGCAGACGGCGTCTTCTTTGCTATCGGACACGATCCGGCAACTGCCCTTTTCAAAGGTCAGCTCGATCTTGATGAGCAGGGCTACATCCTTACTCAACCGGGCAAAATGGCGACTGAAATTGAAGGCGTCTTCTCTGCAGGAGATGTAAGCGATAGCTATTACCGTCAGGCCGCAACCGCCGCAGGAGCGGGCTGCAAAGCTGCACTGGAAGCGGAAAAATTCCTTATTGAGCACAACGAGATCCGCCTCTAACGCCTCGCCTCCTGCTACCAGTAACGGATTTTTTTCTGCTGCAGCAGCTCTCCCCCGGACTGATACCAGGGGCCGCCGAGATGCTGCAGCGGGCGGCCTTTCCCCTCCACCCGCCAGTGATCATAAAACGCCTCTTCATCTGCCATAGCGTACACAACCACAGCATCCAGCCTGTGGCTGCTCTGGTCCATATGGGCCACACGGCACTCCATCTGAGCCAGACAATCAGGGAAGATGGGCACATTCAGAATTTTTCCGCGTATGGCAGCCAGTCCGCAAATTTTCAATTTCGACACTTTGCGGCCGCTCACCCCTCCTGCAAAAGCGGTCTCCCGGATCAACCCCCTGTCCGGAAAATTGAGGCTGAAAACAGCTGTTTTCTCTATATTCTCCCGGCTCAAATGGGAAGGATTGAGATACAGACTTATCGTCGGAGGTGCTTTTGAGGCAGGAGTGATCCAGGAAAGCGCGCACGCGTTATACCCCCCCTCTCCCCGCGTACCAATCAGGGTTACGGGGTTATTGAGCAACATACGTAGAGCGGTTTCCGCAGGGACTTCCCGTTTCAAAACTGACTCCAGTCACGAACCTTTTGCAAAAAACATACACACAATTGAAAGCTGCTGCGAATTGTTTGGTGGCGCCAGAGAATCGCGGAAGCAGAAGAACTGCTCCAGATTGTAGTGTTAGTGGCACTATCGTGCAACTCCTGATGATAAACGAAATCCACACTCCGGCTCTACCTGAACAGCTGACCTGCGCTGTCCCTGTACCTTCCAGTGACCGAACCGCAGCTGGAAAAACTGTTGCGGTAGGAGTGAAGCGTATTGCATGCGCCGCGTCCGCTGAATAGACCCTTATTATTATATTTCTTTTTTTTGCCAGCTGTCCTCTATACGAATAGCAGTAAGGAGCCTCTTCTCCATTAAAGCAACAGGCGCCCTGGCCCCTGTCCAGAGGGTGAATTGAGCTACAGCCTGCCAGAGAAACATCCGCTCTCCGGTTACCGTCACTGCACCTGCATCACGCGCCCGCCGGATAAAAGGGGTTTCTATGGGCGTGTACACGATATCAAAATAGATCGCATCTGCCTTGAAGTCATCTCCTCTGATCAGACAACCCTCCCCACCCATCCCGACTGAAGTGGCATTGACAACCAGAGTCGCCTCCCGCAGCATCTCAGCAAACTGAGCGGAATGAAGAGCAAAGCCCTCGACCTGTAAACCGGTGAATGAAGCCAGCTCTTCTGCCAGGAGGGTGGCTTTTTGACTGTCTCTCGCAGCAATAACAAGCATCTCCTGCGGATACCGCTCAGCGATGCCAAAGGCCGCCGCTCTGGCTGCTCCGCCTGCGCCAAGGATGAGACATCGCCCCGCTTCAAGAGACTCGCCGCTCTCCTCAAGTGCGGCCACAACCCCCTCTGTATCGGTGTTGTAGCCGCAAAGCTTTCCTGCGTCCAGGACAACCGTGTTCACAGCCCCGATCGCTTCAGCAGCCGGATCAACCCGGTCGAGCAGGGGAATGATCGCTGATTTATGTGGCATGGTCACAGACAAACCCTGGATCCCCAGTGCCTGTACCCCGGTTACCGCTCCCTCAAGGTCTCTCACATCAAAGGCTATATACACAAAATCAAGCCCTGCTTCCATAAAAGCAGAGTTATGAAGCACAGGGGAGAGGGAGTGGGCAACAGGATGGCCGATAATGGCGATAACAGCGGTTGTACCGCGGATCATCCGCCCGCTTCCGCTTCCCGTATTTTATCCAGCCGTCGCTGATGGCGCCCGCCCTCAAAACCGGTAGAAAACCATTTGATCAAGATCTCCACAGCTTTATCTTCATTCATTTTCCGGGCGGCAAGCGCTATAATATTCGCATCATTGTGCAATCTGGAATACTTCGCATCATAGCGGTCACTGCAAAACGCGGCCCTGATCCCGGGTATCTTATTGGCTACTATACTTGCGCCGATACCGGAACCGCAGATAATAATGCCCCGTTCCGCCTTACCTGAAGCGACCTCTCTGGCAGCCGGAATAATTGTGTCAGGATAATCCATAGACTCTTCGCTGTCAGTCCCGAAATCACGGACCTCATGCCCGGAATTCTGAAGAAAACGGAGGAGCCCTTTTTTCAGAAGAAAACCGGCGTGGTCACTGGCAATGACGAGCTTCATAGCATCTACCCCTTTTTATTCTTTGTCTTCATAGTATACCGCGGTCTTGTGCAATAATACCCAAAAACTATGCCACCGGATAGCCGGATTTCCCCCTTTGACCGTTTTCCTGTACATCACAAATGGCCTGATTTTATCCTCTGGTGCGGTACAATACACGATATGAAAGGCTCAAACAAACATCTTTGCATAAGCAGTATCTGCCTCCTGCCTCTGATTATCCCCTTAACTGTAACAGCGCAGGTACCACCTGCTGACACAATACGCTATGAACTGCTGAGCATGAATACCAATTTTCAGAGAGGCACGCGAAAGCAGTAGATGTTCCGCTTCTCACTGAATCTGTTTGGTGTTCCGGCCGCGATCATTTTTTTGTCACTGCTTTTGTGGCTTTTCGCCGGAGCAGGTTTAGTAGAAGACCACTTTTTCAACGAAAATCCAGAAAATTCTTTTTTAAAAAGGCCATCCGCTTTCTGGAATCACCATACATTCGAGATAAAAGGTTCTTCAGCCTCGGGTTCTTCTCTGCTGGCAATACCGCATAGGCCAGGCGGGTGAATTTTTCATAATATTTGTAGGCAGCATTGATATCACGGACAACAGGCGTCCGGTCATAAAACCGACCCGCATAGTAGAGGGCCAGCAGATAGCCGCTGTTCTTCTTCTTATTTCCCCCCACCCCGGTCTCAAAAAGAACACGAAACTGCATATGAGCAAGCGTATACTTCTTCCGTTTTGCATAATGGAGAGCCAGTCCGGTTCTGGCCCGGATGGATATTTCCGGATCACCACCCGGGATGAGCGCCCGCATAAAGGCGCCGACCGCCTCATCACCGCGCCCCAGAGCATCCAGGGTGTACCCTTCCCAGAGAGCAGCAAGCTGTTTGACCTTACCCCCCCCTCTGGAAACCGATCGGAGCGTGGTCAGCGCCCTGGAATACTGAGCAGAGGAAAAATAGGACTGCCCCTCATACACCACAGATCTGGGAGCAAGAGGACTTCCAGGGTACTGCTTACGGAAGAGCCTGAAATAGCGGGCCGAATCGCTGTAATAGCCACGCTCAAACATCTGTCTGCCGATAGCAAAGTCTTTCGCACCCGGAACCGCCTTATCGCCCTTCTGGACATCCTTTTTCGCTGTACCTGCTGACCTCTGTTTGCCAGGCATTTTGATTTTCTTCGTTTCCGTAACCGTTATAAAATAATATATCCGTTTAACCACTCTTCCGGAACGGATCAGCGTCGCTTCCAGACGTGCTGTCCCGGTTCGCAATGCCAGAAAAACCAGTTCAACTCTATCCGCGTGCTCTCTGACAGACTCCTGCTTGAGAACTCCACTGGTGATCAGTCTCGGTTCCCAGTGATCGACTGTCCGTTGCAGCAGCAACGGAAGAGTGAGCCGTTCCCCCTTGCGCAGACTGAGCTTCCGGGTCTCCATTGTCTCCTGAGCAAACAGCGGCAGATAGATCAGCATTAGAAGAAGGTTGCGTTTTTTCAATACTCCGCTCTCTTCCTCCGTCTCTTTGGTGGACGGTTCAGAATCATATCGATTTCCGGGACCTCTTCCTTCAGCGAAGTCTCAGCAGGACGATTGGTGCGGCCAGTCCTGGAAGCCGTCCCTGTGCTCCGGAGCCGTCTTTGCTGCTCGTACAGCTCCGTTTCGGTGAGTGAATAGCGTTTACGAACAAGCTGGGGCAGACTCATCCTGACACTTCTGTTGAACTCCGCATTAGGGACCAGAAGAGGCAGCTCTGCGTCAAGAAAAGCGTGCGGACTGCTGGTTATCATACGCTGATGATTTTTGGGAACAGACTGTTTAAGAGAATAACCGTTTATCGGCAGTTCAGGCTTATCCCCTCTGCAACGGCCCAGCAGGATAATAAAGAACGTCAGGAGAAAGACGCCCCCTGAGATGAGCAGAAGCTGCATCCTGTTCTTCTGAAACTCTTCCTTGAGCCTGTCAATAAGAGCGTTCATGTCCATATGAATACCAGTATACCCGCTCAGGGGCGATTGTCGATATATTTCTTCTTATTTCTTTCCAGCTCATTGATATCGAGGGAGATTGTTGTGGTGACCCCCTCCTCCTCCATGGAGATCCCGTAAATGGCGTCAGCCACTTTGAGGGTGTTGATATTGTGCGAAATCATCAGAAACTGGGTGGTATCCCGGAACTCATGGATCAACCTCTTGAACCGTTCAATGTTCGGCACGTCCAGAGCAGCGTCAATCTCATCCAGAAGACAAAAGGGGCTCGGCTTAACCATGAAAATCGCGAACAGCAACGCAATAGCGGTCATCGAACTCTCCCCACCGGAAAGGAACCCAACCGACTGAAGCCTCCTGGAGGGTGGCTGCACCTGAATATCAATCCCGGATTCAAGTATATTATCCGAATCAGTCAGAATCAATTCCGCCTTTCCGCCGTTGAAGAGCCTGCGGAAGAGTTTATGAAAATTGGCGTTTATCCTGTTGAAGGTTTCGTGAAAAATCTCAACAGAGTTCTTATTGATCTCCTGGATAATCTCCTCCAGATTTTTACGCGCGTTCTGGATGTCCTCGATCTGTTCTTTTAGAAGAGCGTACCGTTCCTTGAGCTCCTCACGCTCCTCAATAGCCATCAGATTGATCTGCCCCAGAAGACGGATCTGTTCTTTGAGCTTCTTCTGCCTCTCCCGCAGTTCCTCGACATCATACGTACGGTTTACCATACCCTCTTCGAGCTCACGCAGATCTGTACTGAAATTCTCCATGAAATTCTCATAGACATTCTTAACTTCAACGTCAATCCGGGTGATCTCCATACTCACCAGCTCAAAACGGTTATAGAGCTTCTCCAGTTCCTCTTTAATTTTCCGCGCCTTCTCTTCACGCGAAGAGGATATGGTGGAAATGGAAGAGAGTTTATCGCCGATCCCTTTGAGTTCGCCCTGAAGCCCCTGTCTACAGGCTATATTCTCTTCCTGCTCTTTCTGTGCCCGCTCGATCTGCTCCCTGTTCTTCTGCATCCCCTCTTCAGCGGATCTGATCTGTCTCTGGAGTCTGCTTTGCTGCCTGAGCAGCTCCTCCCGGAAATTCTCCTGGGTCTTGATGGCGTTTTCGATGGAATTGAGCTTTTCGCGCATCTGGACCACTCCAATCTGGGTATCATGCATCATCTGCTTAATGGTCTCAATGCGCTGTTGCTGGTTCTTAATATCCGTTTCCAGAAAAAGGATGCGTTCTTTGTTGGAGCGCTCCTCTCTGTCCAGCACAGCGATCTTCCTGTCCAGCTCTTCCTTGTGGGCGTGAATACCCTCTCTGGCGAAGATAATCTCATCAAAACCGGAAATCAGATTGTCCAGACCTGTGAACTGATCCTTAAGCTTCTCGAGGGCGATGATCTTCTCTTCAAAGGCCCTGGAAAAACCGTCGATCACCTCTTTGATTTTATCTTTATCCGCTCGCTCCAGATAACCGGAACGGCCAAGATCATCAAGCACATCCCGCTTACTCCGCAGAAAAAGGGCCAGCTCATCAAGCGACTGGAAGATGCTCTGCTTCAGATCCTGCTTGGATTCCGTAGACCCTTTAAGCTCCGCTTTTCTTCTATCGATCGCGATCACCAGATCGTCTACAACCTTCTGCAGCTCACTTCGCACCTCAAAAAGCAGCTCCCCGACTTCGACAATCCGCTTTTCATGCTTGTGGATATTCTCAGAATTCTCATTGATGATTTTTTTTATTGAGGTGATGTCCTTATCATGCTGTTCAACGGCATTGACCTGCTCCTCAATCATTTTCTCCAGACCGCCCTTTTCCAGAGTAGAGGCGGCGATATCACCGTCGATCCTGGAAGTCTTCTCCGTATTCTGAGAGAGGCTGCGCTTCCAACCCTCAACCGCCTCCAGCTGCTCCCTCTGCTTCTCCTCGAGCATATAGATCCGCTGTTTCATCCCATTGAGATGGCCCTCGTAGCGGAGGATCTCACTCTGCACCTCGTGATGGGCGGTCTGCAGAACCTGACGTTCTTTTATGGAATCATCGATCTCTTTTTCCAGCTCTTTTTGAGTGAACAGGGCCCTATCCCGTCTCTCATTGACCTTATCCAGCTGCTTCTGCTTTACAGAAAGCGTTTTTTTCAGCTGAAACAATTTGTAGAGGTTGAGGCTGGCATCCACCTCAAAGAGCTCATCTTTGAACTTCTTATACTCCTGTGCCCTGGCAGCCTGCTTCTCCCTGGATTTGAGTTGCTTCTCGACCTCAATCAGGGTTGGTATAGTTTGCTTAAGGTTGGTCTCTGTCCGGCCGAGCTCCCGCTCCGTTTCCAGCCGGCGGTTACGAAATTTGAGCACACCCGCAGCCTCTTCAAAAATCTCACGACGATCTTCCGGTTTTTTCCTGATCAGCATATCGATCTCACCCTGACGCATGATGGAATAGGCGCTTTTCCCGACACCTGTCCCCATGAAAAGGCTGTTTATATCACGGAGGGCACAGCGGCTTCTATTGAGCAGATACTCGCCAGCCCCGTCCTTACTGATCCTTCTGGTTATATTCACTTCTGAATAATCGATCGGGAGCCTGTCTTCTGAATTCTCAATGGTGAGCGAAACCTCGGCAAGGGAGAGGGGCCGCAGAGAGGGGGACCCGTGGAAGATCAACTGATCCGAAGAGCGCACCCTGAGATTGCTCAATTTTGTCTCACCGATCACCCAGTTGAGGGAGTCAATAAGATTGGATTTGCCGGCGCCATTGGGACCCACAATGGCTGTGATTCCCTTCTGAAAATCGATCGTGACCTTCCGGCCAAAGGTCTTAAACCCGAGAATTTTTAGCTTCTTAAGAAACAATCAGTTACCCATATACAGGTTTTTGCGCAGGTTGAGCAAAAAATACTGAATAATGCCCTCCAGGACAACAGCCGTTACAGTCAGGTTGCGGGTACTCTTTTCTTAATCTTAGTAACAAAAAGTTGTATTCTACATTGAAGACCACGTTGTTAAGGATAGAAAACATGGATAACGGCACTGCTTTCCAAAAACTGGTGGACACAGTCACCCGGCTCCGCGCTCCGAACGGGTGTGCATGGGACCGGCAACAGAGTCCGGATACGATTAAGGATTGTATTCTGGAAGAGAGCTACGAGCTTCTGGAGGCAGTAAGTTCCGGTGACCATGCAGAAGTGGCTGAAGAGTGCGGAGACCTCCTCTTCCTGATCATCTTCCTCTCCCGGATGTACGAGGAGAAGAGTGCATTCACCATCTCCAGAATGCTGCAAACAATCAACAGCAAGATGATCCGCAGACATCCGCACGTTTTCTCTGATACTGAAGTCAATGGAGTCAACGAAATTCTAAAGAACTGGGACCAGATCAAGGCCACAGAATCCAGCAAGCAGGGCCGCACGTCCCGTCTGGACGGCGTACCGCTCCACATGCCAGCGCTCTCCAGGGCAGTGAGCCTGCAGAAAAAAGCGAGCAAATGCGGTTTTGACTGGGCTGACGAACAGGATATTCTGGATAAGATCAAAGAGGAAATCGATGAGCTCGAAACAGCATTAAGCTCCGGCAGAAGAAGAAGAGAGGAGGAGGAATTCGGGGATCTCCTCTTCTCTCTGGTCAATCTGGCCCGAAGGCAGGGGATTGACCCGGAATCCGCACTGACAGTGACAAACCGCAAGTTCATCGAACGATTTAAATACATAGAAGCCAGGGGAGCGGCTTTGAACAGGCCGCTGGAAGAGATGTCTCTGAAGGAGATGGACCGATACTGGGATGAAGCTAAAAAATCAGCGGTTTCTCCGGAGGGTGATTCCTGATTCCTTCAAAAAAGCGCGCAACACAAGGAACTGATAATGGAGCTTCAGTCGCAGAGGCAAAAGACGGCTCACCTCCACCCCAAAGGCCGGTATACCCTGTTCCTGTGCCCAGTAGGTCAGAGTGCCTGACATCGGCTTAAGCGCAGGGATGAAGTGGTGTTTTCTGGAGGGGATCTTGCGATTGATCCTCTTTGCCAGGCGCTCTGCCCGACGGGCAAGAGGCATAGTGTCCACGACAATGCTCTGACCGTAGTCCCTCCACGCTTTGCGGAAAAACCCCCACCCCTCGTGAATATTGAGCAGCAACCCGGGCTTATAGCGGCGAATAAGATACTTGACCTCAGAAGCAATCAGGTCCACAGGGGTGAAGTTGAAGCTTTCGGGAGCGAACTGTCGATTGAGATCCTCAATCCAGAACCTCCGTTTGGCGCGCCAGGCTTCGGGAACCGGCACAGGAGAGATGACCAGCGTGCCTCTGTCCGGCCTCCAGCTGCGGAGCAGGCGGATGAGCATATATCCGGCTGACCGCTCATCCCCGTGCGGCGCAAAAAGCAAAACCACAGGCCCTTTTTTCAAAGAGCGGAAAACATAAAAAGCAGCCGTATAGGGGGTACCTGCCAGCATGCTGTACGTTTTCCAGGGGATTCTGCGCCCCGGGAGAGAAACAGCCGGGAGCAGGGACAAAAAAAACAGAGAGAGACGAAACAGACGCATCAGGGGGTGGCGGTTTTTCCGAGTATCTTCTTTGCCCGGGGCAGATACCGCTCATATGTCAGATAGAGCCGCTTCCTGTCATCAGAGATGCCCCCCATGGCAAGCTGTTGCTTTGTATAGCCTGGAGTGAAAAAAAGATAGTCACTATAGAAATCAGAAGCAAAACCGCTGTACAGACTGTTGTCCTTACGGAAACCCCGCCCGGTTCTGCGATACACATCTGCCCAGGAGATGATATCCGAATACCGAACCATCTCCAGCCCTGGTTTTCCATCCAGATCGACGAAAACAAGCCCATTGTTCCGGCTCCTGAGAGAAGCTGTCTGAGTGGTGAATTTCCTCCACCTCTGCCCCAGAGAGAGGTAAACCGTGGCCTTCAAATCTCCTCTTGCGTCAAATCCTGAAGCGATGATATCTGTTGTTCCGTTGCCGTCCACATCCACAAGAAAAGCGCGGTGGAAATGGAGGCAGCCGAAACGGAGCACCTGCAGGGTCTGCTTCCCGGGGGAGTAGACACCCAGCCTGGCATCCGTGCGGTACCAGTAAACCGGGACGCTTTCCTTTTCGACATCAGATTTTATCTTTTTGGAATGTGGCAGTTTGGTCCTCTGTTTTTTGACACTGACCAGAAGGACACGCCCATCTTTGAATTTTGCAGTACTGACAATCCCGCGTTTCTGCATCCAGCGGCGCACCATCTGCGCTTTAGACCTGGACCCAGCGTACTCGACTATCCAGATCTCCCGCCCTTTTTTACCGTCACAGAGGCCTGAACGCAGCAGTTTTTTGTAGGAAAGCCCTTTAACCGGACTGTTGTCAAAGAAGAATGGCTCATCATCAGCGAAGACGGTCTTCTCCTTGAGATCAGCCCCTTGCACAACGTAGTAATACGCGACCCCGGAGAGGTCCGCACCCCCACGGTTGTTTCTATACATATTCAAACGAGAAAAATAGTACCGCCCCCGAATTGTGTTATGTCCGAAAAGGGAGAGTGCACCTTTCCAGAACAGCAGCGCTTTATCTCGATCGCCCTGCTGAAGATAGAGAGACCCGAGATCTATGGACATGCTCAGCATCCGGAAATTCCTGTCCGCAACATCTTCAAAAATAGAAACCGCCTCACCGTGGTTCCTCAGCTTCAACAGCATCCGACCCAGTGAAATCTTGACCCCGAGTCTGGACTCCTCTCCGAAATCACCATACCTCTCCACAGCCTTCTTCAAAAAAGCCTGCCCGATGGAATGCTGATGTCTGGCATACCCATAGAGCATCCCCATCTCATAATATGCCGGACCAAAATGGTCATTGAGCTGGAGACAGCGGGCCAGGGCCCGTCTGGCCGAGCCGTATTTCTTCAGTTTTCTATGTGTGAGTGCAAGATCATAATGGATGATAAACTCCTTACCCCGCAGCTGAGCGGCCTTCTGAAAACTGACAAGCGCTTTATCGTGTATATTGAGGATACTGTAATAGACCCCTTTGATATAATGCTGCAGCGCTTCATCCTTGAATTTTCTGTAGCTCTCCAACCCCTCCTGAAGCTTGCCACTTTTATGGTAAAATCGTAAAATTTCCCTGTGGATATAGAAATGGTCAAGAGCTTCTGAAGTGTCGCTCCCGAACGTCTGCTTAAAAAAAACGATCCCCTCCTGATAGGACCTGAGGCACGCGTAGGCGGTTGCTTTTTTCTGCAACGAGCCTCCGCAACCAGAGGCAAGGATACAGCAGAGTCCTGCCGCCAGTGATAAAAATGACCTCTTGCTCACAATTTGTACCTCATGCTTATGGAATAATTTTCCTCATTATATCCATCATGCTGACAATACCGACCAGCTTCTCTCCGCTGACAACCGGCAGTGTCCTGATGTTATTGTCAACCATCAATAACGCCGCCGCCTCGAGTGTATCATCCGGGGACACCGTAATCAACTCCTGCTTACTGGCAAAAGTCTTAACCGGAACCGAATCTCTATACTCTTTCATAAATACGATTTTCAGAAGATCAAAGGTGGAGATGATGCCTGCCGGACGGCTTTTGTCAACGGTCACCAGACCGTGGATCTTGCTCTTGAGCATCTTATCCGCAGCTTTTGTTATCGCCTCTTCCATTTTGATTGTGATGACATTTTCCGTCATGACCTCTTCTACAGTAATCTCCTGCAGTACTTTGTTCATAAGATATCCTCCATTTTTACCACATGTCCTGCGATTATGTTAGCAAAAGAATAGCCTGAAAGCATTACTCAGCTTCAAATATAAATACGAAAGAGCTCAAAAAGTACACACAGCGATATAACCGGAAAAGCGGTTATCCGATAGCGCTTGAGCCGGCAGCCTCCACGACAGCCGGAATCAACTGAAATAACCTTCCTTCCGGAGCAAATCCTCGCTCAGGCCGATCATCAGATGGCCGCAAAATATGTGCATCTCCTGAATTGTGGACACAACAGACGAGGGCACTGCCAGTACGAGATCTGCGGTCCCGGGCCCCACGCCATACCCGGACATCAGAAGCGTATGCATACCCACTGATTTCGCCGTTGCTATCGCCTCCAGCACATTCGTGGAAGTGCCGCTGGTACTGATACCGATGAGGAGATCCCCTGCCCTTCCCAGCGCAGCGACCTGCCGGGAAAACACAGAGTTAAACCCGTAATCATTGGCAATTGCGGTCAGAATTGAGCTGTCCGTTGTCAGGGCTATGGCGGACAGCGCGCTCCTGTCCGAATCGCAGGTGAGCTGGACAACAAGCTCTGCAGCCAGGTGCTGGGCGTCGGCAGCACTGCCCCCATTGCCGCAAATAAGGATTTTCCCTCCCCTGGCAATACTATTGCAGACAAGCCGGGCTCCTGCTGCCAGAGACCCGGCCAGCAGGGGAGCGGCATCCGAATAGAGAGCAGCCTGCGCCTGGAATGCGGCTTCTATCCTATTCTCCATAACGGGGCTCTCCCCTTTTAAGGATCTCCAGAAACTCCTCCGCTGTACGCCAGATGCTCCCCGCGCCCATGAACAGCACAAAATCACCCGGATGCACCTTCTCCAGCAGCGCTCTGGAGAGCTTCTTCTGATCATCAACCAGACTCACCCGCTCATACCCATTCTTGAACATACTGTCCTGAATGAGCTGACTGGAAACACCGGGGAGTGGTTTTTCGCGCGCAGGATAAATGGGTGTCAGCACCACTTCATCAGCAGCAGCGAGAGAAGAGGCAAAGTCCTTATACAAAGCCAGGGTGCGGGAAAAAAGATGGGGCTGAAAGACAGCTATTATCTTCCCGTCCCTGTTAGACGACGCAGCTGCGAGCGTTGCAGCCACCTCAGCCGGATGGTGGGCATAGTCGTCAACCACGGTCACCCCTGAAGCAGACCCTTTAATCTGAAATCGGCGATCCGCATTAACAAACTTAGCGAGAGCACTATTAATCGCCTCCAGCGGGATCTCCAGCTCTGTAGCGATAACCGCAGCAGCAAGCGCGTTGCTCACATTGTGCTGTCCCGGAACATTGAGCGCCAGCCTGCCAAGCAGCTTCCCGCTATGGATAAAATCAAAAGAGGAGCGCCAGCCGTCAAACTCAATGCCGGAAGCCATATAATCGCTTTCTTCCTCAATCCCGAAGGTGAGCACTCTTTTCTTCACTCCAGGCATCAGCTCCCTGATATTGGGATTATCATTATTGAGGATGGCTGCACCATAAAAGGGGATCTTATTGATGAATTGCAGGAAAGCGCCACGGAGCGCGTCCATGGTTTCGTAGTATTCAAGATGGTCCTCGTCGATGTTGAGCACAGTGAGGATAATGGGGGAAAAATGCAGAAAGGAGCCGAACGCTTCACACGCCTCAAAAATGAGGTATTCCCCTTTGCCGAGTCTGGCATTGCTGTCTATGCTGTTGAGTTTTCCGCCGATCACATAAGTCGGGTCAAGGTCAGCCGCGGCAAAAATTTCCGCAAGCATCGAAGTTGTCGAGGTCTTCCCATGGGTCCCGCTGATCGCGATCCCTATTTTCAGCCGCATCAGCTCATTGAGCATCTCTGCGCGGGGGATGACAGGAATTTTTCTGTCTTCCGCCTCTTCCAGCTCCGGATTGGTGGGTGGAACAGCGGAAGAGTAGACCACAACCTCAGCATCACCAACATTTACCGCCCTGTGACCCAGTGAAACGGAAATCCCCATTGCAGCCAGCCGTCTGGTCAGTTTTGACTCACTCAGGTCAGAACCGGAAACTCTGTATCCCAGATTGTGGAGCAGTTCGGCAATACCGGACATCCCGATCCCGCCGATACCAACGAAATGTATATTCTTCACTTTTTTAAACAATGGCTTATACTCCGTCAGTCACCGCATCCTGCGGGATTGCCGCATCGGGCTTTGAATGAAAACAGGATCCGCCAGAACAACTGAGGGCAAATATACTCAGCCACCAGCTGAGGAGCCATGATTTTCCTGAACTGCGGGTCCTGGTGGATCCTGCGCCATTGACTGAGACAGGGAGCAGCCAGGGCTGTCTCATTTTTTTTAAATAACAGAAGAATTTAATAACTAAACTATCTCGAACAGGCAAACTATATTTTTTTCCATTAAATTTGGTGTAGAGGTTACAATAGCTAATATCGTAGAAACACTCAAAACAGCGACCTGATGTTTTTGTTTTTACAGCAGGGGACTTTTACTCAAAAAGAAAGATTGTTTTTTCTTTTTTCTTTAACAAAAAAAAACACCAGGTATTGCAGCCTGTCCCACACCAGACTGACTCAATGGAGCAAACGGCTTGCAAAAGCCGAAATCCCCTTTTCAATAACCGGGACCGAAACAGGCAGGGCATAGCATCTGCCGATCCGCAACGGTTTACCGACCTGTCCAATCAGGGAGAAAAAAATCGCAGAACCGCTGTTCTTCTTGTCAAAAGCCATCGCACGGACCAGCGCTGGAATATCATATGATTCCCACCGCCTTTCCTTCGGAAGGTAGTTCTCCACCAGAGAAAAAACCCGGTCCGCAACGCTTCGGACAACCAGTCCAGAGGCAACTCCGATACAGATTTCAGCGCAGAGGCCATGGAGAACCGCAATCCCGTGTTTGACCCGGAAATCAGTAACGCTCTCCAGAGCATGGGCAAAGGTGTGGCCGAGATTGAGCGTCTTGCGGTACTCCGCCTCCCTGCAGTCCCTGCGCACCACAGCCGCCTTCAGAGCACAGTTGCGCGCCACGATATCAGCCATCAGCCCGAGCTCTCTGGCAAGGACCTTCGACTTATGCTCCATGAGCAACCGGTACAGGGAAGGGTCAAAAAGAAGAGCGTGTTTGATCACCTCACCGAGTCCGGAAAGAAACTCATCATCCTCCAGAGTGAGTAGAAACGCGGGGTCTATAATCACCGCTGCCGGCTGATGGAAGGAACCGACCATATTCTTCCCCGCCGGGGTGTCCACCCCGGTTTTTCCGCCCACACTGGAATCCACCTGTGAGAGCAAAGTGGTGGGGACCTGGATAACAGGGATACCACGCATGAAAGTGGCTGCGGTAAACCCAGCTATGTCCCCTGTCACCCCACCGCCGACAGCAACAATAAGAGAACCCCGCCCGAGACCTGCCTTAAAGAAACTCTCCTCAATTTTTTCTTTCGCAGCCCTGGTCTTATGCTCTTCACCTGAGGGCTGTTCATACTTCACCCGGTTCAGGTCAGCTCCATCCAGAAGCGCCTCGACCTTCGGACCGTGAAAACGCGCGGCATTCGCATCAATCACAAGACCTATTCTGTCCCGTTTTCCGCATTTCCGGATCGATTCCGGCAGCAGCTCCAGTGCCCCTTCGCCGATCCGGATATTGTAACTCTCATTGAGCCTTGATTTCAATTTCACCCGTACAATTTTCATCCTTTTATCCCCAAATTCTTCAACTTCCTGTACAGAGTTCGGAGCGGGATATCCAGAATATTGGAGACACGCCGTACATTGCCTCCAGCCAGGGCCATTGTATTTTCGATGACACTGCGCTCAATCTGCGCCATTGTTCCTTTAAACTCCATAACCGGTTCCATCACCCGAATTTTCAAAAGATCATCGGGGAGATCGGAATATTCCACAAGATCATTTGATGAGAATACGAGGATCTTGTCCACAACATTCCTCAATTCCCGAATATTCCCCTTCCATTTTTGAACGGAGAGGAAATCCAGCACTTCGTGGGACAGCCCTTTGAATGAGGTGTTGTTCTCCAGATTATACCGGTCAAGAAAATGTTTTACCAGAAAAGGGATATCATCCGGCCGTTCTCGAAGGGGTGGGAGATGAATATTGATGACCTTGAGCCGGTAAAACAAATCTTCCCGGAAGTCACCGGCCTCGACCTCTTCTTCCAGATCTTTGTTGGTTGCGGCGACGATCCGCACATCCGTCTTGATTGTATCGACACCGCCAACCCTGGAAAACTCACCGGACTCCAGCACCCTGAGGAGCCGTACCTGTGATTCAATTGGCATCTCACCGATCTCATCAAGAAAGATGGTCCCTTTATTCGCTGATTCGAAGATCCCCTTCTTCAGAGAGGCAGCGCCTGTGAAGCTCCCTTTCTCATGCCCGAAGAGCTCACTCTCCAGAATCCCCTGTGAAAGGGCACCACAATTGACCTTTAAAAAGGGAAAGCCTTTTCTGCTGGAGTGCTCATAAATCGCATTGGCGACAATTTCTTTCCCTGTTCCGCTCTCCCCATCAATCAGCACAGTGACCTTCTTATCTGATACCTGACGGATGATGTCCTTTATCCGCATCATTTCCGGATTGGTCCCGATCATCTCCCGAAAATCGTCCTGTCCTTTGAGGATATTCCGGAGTTTCCTGTTCTCCTCTTTCAGCTCAAAGCGCTCTCTGGTACGCTTGACCAGAAACCGGAGCTCCTGCAGATTCACCGGCTTGGTCAAATAGTCGATTGCTCCGAGTTTCATCGCTTCTATCGCTGTTTCAATCTTTCCGAAGCCGGTGATCATGATGAATTCAGTCTTGAGCCCCGCGGCATTGACCTTTTCGAGGATCTCGATCCCGGTCAGCTCCGGCAGGACCAGATCAAGCAGAACCAGATCGAATTCCCCTGACTCAATTTTAGCCACCGCGTCGTTACCGGAGTAGGCCGCATCAAAAATCACCCCGTTATCCTGTAACGCCTCCATAAGAGATGCGACTATCTGTTCATCATCATCTATGATAAGAATATTCACTGTCCAATCACCCCTTCCAGCCTGATCTCAATGCGTGTTCCCTGACCGGGGATGGATTCCGGGATGATACTGCCGCTGTTTTCATCAATCACCCTCTTGACCATCGCCATACCCAGCCCTGTACCCTGCTTCTTCTTAGAAAAAAAGGGGATGAACATATTTTTCAAAGTGAATTCATCCATTCCGCAACCTGTATCCTCCACAATCAACTGGAGGTCTTTTTTCCGGGCCGCTGCAGTGACCCGCAGGGTCCGCTCCGGAGAGCGAGCCATGGAGTCCATGGCATTGAGCATGAGGTTAAAAAGCACCTGGGAGATCTCCTGCTCATTGGCCTCCAGCCGCAGCCCCTCCGGTGGGAGCTCCAGTACCAGCGTGATGCAGCTTTTCCGCAGTCCCTCCTCCAGCATGGCGGAAACTTTCTTCACCGTTTTCAAAAGATCAAAGGACTCGGATGTTGCCCTTTTAAATTTGGCAAAATTCATAAACTCTGTCAGCACACTGGCCGCATGGTCTTTGGCGTGTTCCAGAACGATCAGCTTCTCAGCGACCTTCTCTGTATCCCTGCGCCCAATACTCTCTCTAAGAAGTTGCAGATTGATGGACATGGTGTTGAGAGGATTGCGGATCTCATGCGCCAGACCACTGGAGAGTTCCCCCACATACGCCATATGCTTCAGTTCCGAAGCTCTGAGTTCCGATCGCTTAAATTTGAGGAAAAATCGAATGCTTATGAAATAGGATAAAATGAGCACAATGACAATGCCGAGCGAAACAACAAACCCTATCTGCTGGAGC
>Ga0056109_1000064_pt1 | contig 43305 bp, 38 predicted proteins | sample WorMetG1BERMUDA2_FD_80077 | JGI IMG/M metagenome (GOLD analysis project Ga0056109, IMG submission 80077) | Marine gutless worms symbiont microbial communities from Max Planck institute for Marine Microbiology, Germany - Inanidrilus... ...
CCTCTCCACTACTGTCCCCAGATAGCGCGCCAGCGCCGGGGCCGGCCCTTTTAAGGGGAGGAGCGCCTCATTATCCTCAAAAAGGAAACCAGTTGTATACTCCCTGCTGCTCACAGAGCTGAGCTCCCTCTCCCATTCCGCAAGCAGCGCTCCAGGCACTTCTGAACTCTCAAGGGCCCGATTCACGGCCTCCCTGTATACTCGAGTGGTTGTGGCAATATAGAGGATGGATTTCATCCGCCCCTCTATCTTCAAAGAATCCACTCCAGCTTCCTTCAGGGCTGTCAGATGATTGATCAGACAGAGGTCCTTGCTGGAGAAGAGCAGTGTCCCGTTGTCCAGCAGCTCCGCATCAAGCACCTCTTCATTCCGGCGCGCTTCTGAGAGAGTGAACTCCCAGCGGCAGGCATGGCTGCAATCACCCATGTTAGCGCTGCGGGGTCTGGTCACAGACCTGTCAGGCGTTTCACCCTTCCCCAGAAAGGCCGGAGTGCTCAGATAGTGGGAGAGGAGACAGCGGCCGGAATAGGCCACGCACATCGCCCCGTGAACAAACACTTCCAGTTCCATCTCCGGAACCAGCGTTTTAATCGTCCTGATATCTTCCAGTGAAAGCTCCCGGGCAAGCACTACCCTGCTCACCCCGAGTTCCTTAAGCAACCTCACTGCTCCACTGTTGGAGATACAGGACTGGGTGCTGATATGGATCTCCGTATCAGGGAAACGCTCCCGGAGCGCCCGAACAACCCCCATGTCAGAGACAATGACAGCATCTGGCCCCAGAGGCAGCACTCTGTCCAGATAGGAGAGCAATCGGGGATAATCACGCTCCCGGATAACAGAATTGACAGCCAGGTAAAACCTCTTCCCGCTCTGATGCGTGCAGGAGATGCTTTCTGCCAGTTGTTTCGCAGAGAAATTCTCAGCCCGCGTCCGCAGGGAAAAAGCCTCCCCGCCCCCATACACGGCATCCGCCCCGTAATGCAGAGCGTAACAGAGCTTCTCCGGACTGCCGGCAGGAAGGAGCAGTTCCAATCAGGCCATGCCCCGCAAAACTTCCCCCGCAGCTTTAAGCCGGACAAGACAGCGGCTCTTCCCGAGCACACACAGGGTCGCAAACAGCCCTGGAGATGTTCTGGAGGCGCTGACCGCGGTCCGGATGGCCATGAACGCCTGCCCGGCCTTCATCCCGCTCTCCCTGACCTGTGCACGGAGCGCCTCTTCGATCCTCTCTTCCGTATACTCCTCCAATCCTTCCAGGCGCCGGGCCGCCTCAGCGAGGATAGCCGCAGCCTCTGGAGCTGTTGTGTTCTCAGGAAGGAGCAGAGAACCGTCTCTGTAAGAGAGCTCTTCCTGAAAAAAGAACGCTGTTTTCTCCACCACTTCCGGAATCCAGTTGACCCTTTCCACAACCAGAGGCAGGACCTTTCTCAAATAATCCACCTGAGAGTCGTCTTGAGCAGACAGCAACTCCGCTGCTTCCAGTACAGGCAAAACAGCGGCTAAAAGCAATTCAGGATCCAGACTGCGGATATACTTTCCATTGAGTTCATCAAGTTTCTTCATATCAAAAACAGGCGAAGCTATCCCGATTTTATCTATCGTGAAAACCGCTTTCAGCTCATCCATGGTGATCATACTGGTCTCTCCATCCAGACTCCACCCCAGCAGAGCAAGAAAGTTGACCATAGCCTCTGGAAGATACCCTCTGGCGATGAAGTCCCGGACCGAGGTGGCGCCATCCCGTTTGGAGAGCTTCCCTCCTGCGGGCGAGAGGATCACCGGCAGATGGACAAAAACAGGCGGCTCCCATCCGAAAGCGTTGTATAAGAGCACGTGTTTGGGTGTGCTGGAGATCCACTCCTCACCGCGCAACACATGAGAAATTTTCATATGATGATCATCCACCACACTGGCAAGATGATACGTAGGGAAGGAGTCGGTCTTGAGAACAATGATGTCCCCGATAATGCTGTTTTCAAAGTGAAGCTCACCACGCAGATAATCCTGAAACAGTGTCTCTCCTTCCAGGGGCGCTTTTAGCCTGATCACACAGGCTTCTCCGGCATCCGCCCTTTTCTGAGATTCCTCACCGTCCAGATCGCGGCATTTCCGGTCATAACCGCTCTGTCCGGATTCCCTCAGCCGGGCCAGTCGCTCAGAAGTACAGAAACAGCGGTAAGCTGCCCCTTTTGCCAGAAGCGCTGCAACAGCCTCTCTGTATATGGAAAGACGCTCACTCTGCACATAAGGACCGTATGCCCCACCCAGTTCCGGACCCTCATCCCACTGGATACCAGCCCAGGAGAGCCCCTGTTTGATATCTTCAAGAGAACCCTCTACAAAGCGGGTGCGATCTGTATCTTCGATCCGAAGAATAAAGAACCCTCCCTCCTTTCTGGCAAATAGATAGTTAAACAGCGCGGTTCTCAGGCCGCCTATGTGGAGAAAGCCAGTTGCGCTTGGGGCAAAACGAACCCGGACATTTGACATGATTGAGTCCTCATATGAACAATCTCGGTATGCTGAAATGTAGTCTACAGGAGGAGTAAATGCAAACAGGAGAAACTGATATGCCCCCTGTCTCGTACCGGTAAACGTACTGCTCTCTGAATTTCATAAACTGGCACCTGAGCTCCTTTAAATGTACAGGTTCTGGATACTTCTCAACTGCGAGAACAGGGAAGAGTCGGTTGTTTCCTTTTTTGTGTAGCAATCTTATTTTTTCTTCAATTGAACTAACCGGATTCGAGGTTTCCATCCACCATGGAAAAAACGGCACAACAGGAAAATACAGACAACCTGAAGCCTTCTAATTTCATCAGGGATATCATAGACAGAGATCTGGAGAGCAGCAAGCACAGCGGGGTGGTCACCCGCTTTCCACCGGAACCCAACGGCTATCTTCATATAGGGCACGCTAAGTCAATCTGTCTCAACTTCGGCATTGCTCAGGATTACAGAGGCCGCTGTCATCTCCGCTTTGACGACACCAACCCGTCAAAAGAAGAGACAGAATATATCGACTCGATTCAGGAGGATGTGAAGTGGCTTGGTTTTGAGTGGGGCGAGCACCTCTACTACGCCTCCGGATATTTTGACAAACTCTACGAGTTTGCCTGCCAGCTGATTAAGCTCGGCAAAGCCTATGTCTGCGAGCTCACGACAGAGCAGATGCGCGAGTACCGCGGCAGCCTCACAGAGCCAGGTGTCCCCAGCCCTTACCGGAACAGGAGCCCCGAAGAGAACCTCACTATTTTCGAGCAGATGAAAGACGGCAAATTCCCTGACAACAGCCGCACTCTCAGGGCGAAGATTGATATGGCTTCAGGGAATGTCAATATGCGCGATCCGGTCCTCTACCGCATCATGCGCAGCCAGCACCACCGCACAGGCGATACATGGTGCATCTATCCGATGTACGACTTCACCCACTGCCTCTCCGATATGCTGGAAGGGGTCACCCATTCCCTCTGTACTCTGGAATTTGAAGACCACCGCCCCCTCTACGACTGGGTACTCGATGAGCTTTCCACCCCCCGCCATCCGCAACAGATTGAGTTTGCCAGGCTTAACCTCACCTGCACAGTGATGAGTAAGCGCAAGTTACTGCAACTGGTTACGGAAAATCATGTCAGCGGCTGGGACGACCCGCGTATGCCGACCATTGCCGGCCTCCGGCGACGGGGCTATACCCCCACATCTATCCGTAACTTCTGCTCCACTATCGGGGTGGCTAAGACAAACAGTGTGATCGACCTCGCGCTTCTAGAGCACCACCTGCGTGAGGACCTCAATAAAACATCCGACCGGGTGATGGTTGTTCTCAACCCGCTCAAGCTGACGATAACCAATTATCCGGAAGGTAGGATGGAAGAGCTGGACGCGGAGAATAACCCCGAGGAGATGGAAAAAAGAGGAACACGGAAGATCCCTTTCTCCCGAAACCTCTACATTGAACGGGACGACTTCATGGAGAATCCACCGGGGAAATACTTCCGCCTCTCCCCGGGCAAAGAAATCCGCCTCAAACACGCCTATTACATCACCTGTGATGAGGTTATCAAAGATCCTGATACAGGCGAAGTGACCGAACTTCTCTGTCGCTATGATATGAACAGCCGTGGCGGATGGACCGAGGACGGACGCAAGGTACGCGGCACCTCACATTGGGTATCTGCAGACCACGCCGTGAATATTGAAGTCCGCCTCTATGACAATCTCTTCAAAGAGCCGGTTCCCGGAGAAGGCAAGAAGAGCTTTCTCGATGATCTTAATCTGGATTCTCTGCGAGTTCTGAGCAACTGCAAAGCAGAGCCCTCGCTTGAGGGGAGCGAAGCAGGAAAGCGATTCCAGTTTCTCAGACAGGGATACTTCTGTGTGGATAAAGAGAGCAGCAAAAAAAAGCCGATTTTCAACAAAACTATCGGGCTCAAGGATTCCTGGGCAAAAAAGCAAAGATAGCAGTCTCTACCTGGGTTTCTTATTCCAGCGCCAGAATCGCCGCCAGGGACCAAAAACGCTCCCTGGCTGGATCTTCTCAGGCACAGGATCCTCCCCTCCTGAAAACAGAAGCCCTGTACAGCGGAGCACTCGCAGCAGGGCCAGGAGAATACCCGGGATTACCCCGTGTTTAAGAATGGACTCTCTGGCATAGGTGGAACAGCCGGGCTCATAGAGACAGCTATCCGGCAATGCAGGAGAGATAAATTTCTGATACAGGAAAATGGGGAAGACCCAGATACCTCTCCAGATCCGTGTCAATGCGCTCAGGATAGAGAGAAGTTTCACGCCTGCAGATAGGCAATGATGTTGGTCAGGTCAATACCCTCCCGGACACCGTAAAAAACAGAGTTGCCCTCTTTACGGCTGGTGAGAACATTTTTTTTTCTCAGGATGGCAAGATGCTGGGAAACCACATCCTGCGGCAGATTCAGACACTGCCACATGGACTTCACATTACACGCTTTTTGGTGCACAGCAAATACAATTCTTAATCGAATGGGATGCGATATCGCTTTAAGTATCTGTGCCTTCTCATCAAAATCAATATCTTTTATGATATCTTTGAACTCAATCATACCTTCTTTAACCACCACCCTTTTCATATATATAAAAATTAAATTAGACGATTACGCCGGTCAAGGTGCTTCCTCGGATTGTCTCTAAAAAAACAATCTAAAGGATAAAAAAAAATGAATTTTTATATTTTTTGATCAAATTCGGCACTTTTTTTGATAAAAAACACAAAAGATTTATCATTTGCGGTAAATTTACGATATAATATATATAGGGAACAGGGCGGTTCCCCTCCCAGTCTACTACCCTGTTCCTCCTACCTGATTGTAACGCTTTCAGGGGCGGTCAGCTTTTTCGAAAGAAGAAGCTGGCTTTTTTATTTTATCCCGCTCTCCTCTTAACCTTATCTTTTCTCAATATCCAGGAAACAGTTCCAGGATATTATGTATCAGACGTCGATTCTGCACAAAAGGGAGACCATGGTGAAGAAAAAAGTTTCTCTGTATACTATTGAAAGAATCCTTCTCTCCATTCTTCTGGTGATGGCCATCATTCTGGGATCGACAGTTGCCTACATTGTCACCACCCTATCCACCCTGGAAGAGATAGAAAAACTGGAAAACTATAAAAATAAAATTCCGACCCGGGTATATGATATCCACAACAACCCCAAACGAGGAAATAACAACGCACGCCATTTCGCGGAATTCTTCTACGAAAAAAGAGAAATAATCACTTTCAAAAATATCCCTAAAAACCTCATCAACGCACTTATCGCTATTGAGGACAATAACTTCTACTCCCATTCCGGAATAGATATCTGGGGGATGATGCGCGCCCTGGCTGTTGACATCTTCTCAGGAAGCTTCAAGCAGGGGGGGAGTACCATAACCCAGCAACTCGCGAAAAGGATGTTCACTGCCAGCGAGAAAACGATCACCCGAAAAATCAAGGAACTCTGGTACGCTGTCCAGATAGAAAAAAAATACTCCAAAAATGAAATTCTCGAGCTCTACTTCAATGATATCTATTTCGGACACGGAGCCTATGGAGTGGAGGCTGCTGCACAGATGTATTTTCAGAAGCAGGGCAGAAATCTCAACCTCGGAGAGTGCGCCATGCTCGCCGCCCTCCCCTCCGCACCAAACTATTTCTCGCCTATAGCCTTCCCCAACAGAGCCAAGATCAGGCAGAGACTGGTTCTGCTCAAAATGGTTGAACTGGGCTATATCAGCAAGAATCTGGCAGACAGAACATATATCAACTTCTGGGATGATTTCTCCCGGAAGAATCTCTCCCCTACTCTCTCCGCCTGGCACGCCCGCAGGGACGAAGCCCCCTACTTCACTGAATACGTCAGACAGCAGCTTATCAAAATCTACAGCAGAGACAGAATCAACCAGGATGGCCTGAAAGTCTATACATCTCTGGACCTGAATATGCAACGCATCGCCAGAGCGGAACTCCAGGACAAACTTCATTTCCTGAAGACCAATTACATCTATGAAAACAGGAAATATATGAAAGAGATCAACACCAAACACATGGATACCCTTGATCTCCTGACAACCATTTTCGATATCCCTACAATTCGAATAGGTGGGGCCAAAACCGTGGCTTATGTGGACAGGGTCCTGAAAGAGACCTATAAAGCACCTGCTCTTATGCTGGGCTTCCTTTTTGGTATCCAGGAGCTCTCAGGGATTCTCGACCGGGCCTACAACTACAATAAAAAACTGACGAGGGATGTGACGCCGGAAGGCGCCTTTGTCGCCATTGACCCCAGAAACGGACATGTCAAAGCGCTTATTGGAGGCAGCCGCTTCACTCCAGACAACCGCTTCAACCGGGCTGTCCAGGCATTCCGTCAGCCAGGCTCGTCATTTAAGCCCTTTGTCTATCTGGCGGCGATTATGAGCAAAAAGCTCTCCGCCGGTTCATCCATGGATGACTCTCCAGTCGCTTATCAACAACGCAGCGGAAAACCGTGGTTTCCAAGAAACTATGACCGCCACTACATGGGCAAAATTGTCCTGAGAGATGCCCTGAAGTATTCTGTTAACATCATTACTATCAAGCTTCTCAATCTGATCGGCTACGATCAGGTTGTAAACGTAGCTGGAGATCTCTTGCACATAGATCGGCATCAGAGAGAGAAACGTTTCATGCGCGCTCACTCCCTCGCTCTCGGAGGATCGGAATGTACACCTCTTGAACTCTGCAATGCCTTCGCTATCATGGCGAATTACGGAAAAGATGTCCAGCCGATATCCATCCTCAAGGTGTACGACAGGGACGGAAAGCTGCTGGACGATTTTGTGCGCAGAAGAGACTATGACAGGCAGAGCGGGAAGCGCATTCCAGTCCGCCAGATCATCCCCGAAGCGCCAATGTACATCCTCATCACCATACTGCAGGACGCCGTCACGACAGGAACAGCGGCCAAAGCCTATAGAGAATCCAAACTGAAACGGAAGGTTGGCGGAAAGACCGGTACAGCCAGCAACTGGAAAGACATCTGGTTCGCCGGCTTCACACCGCAACTTGCGGCTACTGTCTGGATGGGATTTGACGATCCGGCCCGTTCCCCTGGCAGGAGCGCGTCCTCCTCGGCAGTCGCAGCCCCTGTTGTCCTGAACTTCATGCAAAAGGCGATGCGCCGCCTCCCTCACCGCTGGTACCAGCAACCCTCTGGTGTCTACAAAGGCTCCATCTGTAAAGTCTCCGGTAAAACGCCGACAAAGAAATGCGATGAAACGGATGTTTACGAAGAGTGGTTCCTACAGGGCACTGGACCGGACGGGATCTGCGAGGAGTGCACCCGCGCTGCCGGTACTGCGGTTACCAACTTCCGTGGCTTCCGGCTCAGCCAGAAGAAAGGCCAGACAGGCAAGCCATCCAGAAAAATGGGCAACAGTGGTCTTTCGATCACCGGCGGCAAGATCGGCAAAGATATCTTTGACGACTGATCATCCTTATAAGAGAGCAAGCTGCATCAGCCCTCTGGCGCGATCTTCCTCTTCAGATGGTCATATCCGCGGTTGTCCAGCGATCTACCGGCGCTGTCGACAATTCCTGAGCCGGATTCAATACACCCGATAGGTGTGAGAACACGGCCGGTCTCTTCATAAAAAGCACCGCCATCAATGGTCTCCGGGCCGCTGAACAGCAGCTCAAAATCTTCTCCTCCATGAAGGACCCCCTGCGGCTGTCCAGCGCCTCTTATGCTATATAAACAGTCCGTATCGACAACAACACGCACACCGCTCATCCCCCCGAGCAAATGCAAGGATGCGGAGAGGGAGTCCGAGGTATCACAGCAGCCCCCTACAGCAATGTCGTTTCTGCGCAACCAGCCCGCTGCATCCAGAGCGGGCTCAGGACGCAACAGCGTGGTCCCTGCAGCAGGCAACCCCTGCTCCAGCCTCTTGAGATCCGAATCTGCACTCCCCGGTATACCGGTCAAATACAACATCTCCCCGGGAACACACCCCCCCCTGGACCAGAATCGACCACCTTCAGGTAGCACGCCGACAGCGGAAACTGTCACCACAACACGTTCGGACCGAGTATAGTCTCCGCCAGCAAAAGCGCCTCCCCACTTGTGCAGCGCACCCCTCAAACCACTGTAGAACCCTTCAAGATGAGTATTCAGAAAAACTGCCGGCGCGGAAAGGCCAATCATGATGTACAGAGGAGATGCACCACAGGAAGCCAGATCGCTGTAATTGACAGCTACGGATTTATATCCGAGATCAAAAGCTGTATACCACTCCAGACGGAAATGAACATCCTCCACAAGGCTATCCAGACAGGCTACCGTTTCACCGGGAACAGGCCGGATCAATGCCGCATCCTCTCCGCCCCAGGTGGAGACCACGCCCTCAGAAGCCGCAAACAGCTCCCGAAACCGTGTTACAAGCTGTTGTTCGTTTTTGTAATCCATGTTTTGAATATACTGCGCTCGAAAGACAACCGCATGAAAAATGATGGAACTTTGATCCCGCGCAGAGTTTCAACAGAGTACATCATCAAAAATTTATTATTTTTGATTCCGATTGGGACAAGCTCTGCATGAACGGATCGGACAGCCTTGTATAAACGCGTCCACCTCGCTGAATCGTCTCATCATGTATAATACTATCCGCGGTATTTGAAACGGTCGCTCCTGAGGCACACACCTTCCTGCTTGACAGGCATGAGGAGAGGACACTATTTTTTTTAAATGAGTATCAAGGAAAATCTCGACTCTATACGCGAACGGATTGAAAGAGCCAGAGAGAATTCTCCAGGACAGGACGTCACACTTGTCGCAGTATCCAAAACCCATCCAGCTGAATCGGTGATGGAGGCGTACGCCTGCGGCGTCCGGATATTCGGCGAAAACAGGGTTCAGGAGGCGGTTCCAAAAATTGATGCCTGCGGTCCGCAATTATGCTGGCGGCTTATCGGCCATTTGCAATCCAATAAAGTCAACAAAATCGCCGGGAAGGTTTCCGCTATTGACTCTATTGACAGCCTCTCAACCGCAGTTAAACTTAACAGACGCCTTAAAGAGCTCGGAGAAAAACTGGAAATTCTTATTGAAGTCAACACAAGCGGCGATCTTTCAAAAAAGGGGATTGCACCTTCAGATCTCCCTGCATTTTCTGAGAGGATAGCGGAACTGAAACAGCTCTCCCCTGCAGGCTTGATGACCATTGGACCGCTTGGCGGAGGAGAATATAACAATAGAAAGGCGTTTTCTCTATTGCGTAAGCTCAGGAACAGCATCCGCAGAACCCATCCGCAGTACACAGAATTATCGATGGGAATGTCAGATGATTTTGAAGAAGCTATCCAGGAGGGCGCGACAATGGTCAGGATCGGCTCCCTTATCTTCGGCAGCGGAATTTAACTAAAGGAATAGAGAATAATCATGAAGAGCCTGGGGATTCTTGGATGCGGCAATATGGGGACTGCCCTGACAATATCAGCTGCGAGGACCCATCAGGAACTAAAAATTTATCTGTACGATATTGATACAGAGAAATCAGCAGCTCTGGCAAATAAAACCTGGGGTGAAGTCTGCTCCGATATAGAGTCTCTTTTTGTCAATTCAGAGGCCATTCTTATTGCGCTTAAGCCCGACATACTGTTGCAGGTGATCCGCGGACACAGGTGTAATGATAAACTGTTTATCTCCATAGCAGCCGGGATCTCCCTATCCGCACTGAAGAACGCCAACCCGGCCTCACGGTGGATACGGGTTATGCCGAACGCTCCTGTGCTGATTAACAGCGGCGTTCTGGTATGGGCAGCGGAGGAGAGTGTCACGCAGGAGGATGCTTCGTTCTTCTCAGCACTGTTTAAAGGCTCCGGCAAACTATTCAAAATGCAGGAAAAACTTCTGGATACGGTAACCGGACTGTCTGGCAGCGGGCCTGCCTACATCTTCCTCATCATCAATGCGCTGGCCGAAGGCGCGGTTCTGGACGGAATGTCAAAGGATCAGGCTCTGCAGATCGCCGCATTGACAGTGGAAGGGGCGGCAAAAATGGTTACCACGACTGATATTCATCCTGAAATTTTGAAAGACAGGACGACCTCTCCAGGAGGGACAACCGCTGCCGGGCTATGGGTTCTCGAAAAAAATGGAGTTCGGGGCAGTCTGATCGAAACAGTACAGACTGCAGCCCGACGCTCCAGAGAGCTCGGTCAATAGATGGCCACACTGGAAGTGAGAGTGGTCCCCGGCTCCTGAAAAAAGGGAATAGCGGGCTCTGGCAACGGAATTAAAGTCCGCCTGAACGCTCCGGCGATAGAATAGAAGGGAAAGCCGGCAAAGCAGTGATCCGATATCTTTGCGAAACGCTTGAACTGAACAAGAGTTCCGTGAGAATAATCAAAGGGGAGCGCAGTAAGGCCAGAATGGTGGAAATAGACGGGCCTCATTTGCCCGAAGCAGTAAGAAACATACTGGAGACATAAACCAGGGAGGTGACCATGGTTGAAGCAAAACTCGGCGTTATCGGAGGCAGCGGCATCTATGATGTTGAGGATCTCACAATCATTGATGAGGTCGCCATGGATACCCCCTTCGGCAAACCGTCTGACCCGGTACGCATCGGAACCTCTGGAAAGGGGCTGAACATCGCCTTTATCTCCAGGCACGGTAAAGGACACAGATATCTCCCCACTGAGGTCAACTCCAGGGCCAATATCTGGGCGCTTAAAAAGCTCGGAGTGACAAAGATCTTCTCTCTCAGCGCAGTCGGCAGCTTGAAGGAAGAGATGGCGCCGACCCACGTCTGCACCCCGGATCAGATCATCGACAGGACCAGGAGCAGAGACAATTCGTTTTTCGGAGAAGGAGTCGTCGGCCATGTGACTTTTGCTGATCCGTTCTGCAACTGCTTCCGAAAGGCGATCAACGAAGCCGCTCGGGCCAGCGATGCAACCCTGCATGAGGGCGGAATCTATGTCTGCATGGAGGGTCCGCTCTTCTCAACCCGCGCAGAAAGCAACCTTCACAGAAGCTGGGGGGCCTCTATAATCGGGATGACCGCCCTTCCAGAGGCCAAACTGGCCCGGGAAGCGGAAATCTGCTATGCAACTCTGGCACTGATCACGGATTATGACTGCTGGCATGAAGAAGAAGAGGATGTCTCCGTAGAGATGGTTCTTGAAACAATGAACAAAAACAGCATCCTGGCCAAAAAAGTGCTCAAAACCGTGGCAGAGAATTTCGACGCTATTGAAGAGGACTGCGGCTGTTCGGAGGCGGCAAAATACGCTGTCATGACAGCTCCGGAAGCGATGGACAAACACACAGTAGAGAAACTCTCCCTCTTCTACGGGAAATACTGGGATAAAAGCTAAAGCGGTGGTCAGGCAGATGTTCAGAAGATCTTTAATTCTGGCGCTGATTGTCGCGTTCGCAACACTCAGCAGCGCAGAATCAAAAAAACAGCGGACAACAGTGGGCGGCAAAACGAATACCGTTATCTCCGGAGAAGAACGGACTGAAAAAGAACGGGATATCCTGATGAAAAGCCTTAACAGATACCGCACCAGCACACGCGGCGCCAGACGCTTTGAAATTGTTTTCTTTGTATCTCTTCCGGTGACGCTATGGTTGAGCTGGACTCTGATGGAGTTCATGATCAGGAAAACAAAAGATACCAACAATCCGAAGAAAGAGTTTCAGTCGCCGCACTACATCTATATGTTCTCCTCAAGTATCCTCACGTCATTTTACATCGCAGCACAGGATCATAAGCGACACGGGACTCAGCCCCACAGCGGCCCTGCAGAGCGGAAAGTATCCATCCCCATCTTCGGTCTGTATTTTTAGCTTTCCGTATCCTTCATATTCTTCAAAAACAGGGCGTACTTAACCGGCGAAAATCCCCCAAGAACCTTCTGCGGGATATGGGAGAAAAACTTTATGCGGAAGAGATTATCAAACCGTTTCAAATCCGCCAGAGTTCCGCCCTGCATCACCTCCAGTATGGAGCTGAAAATCAGCTCTTCCTCCCCCGGGCTGCAATCATAAATATCCCTCTCCAGCCGGGAAACAGAGAAGCGGTCGTCAAGGTGAAATTCCTTCAAAAACCGAAGCACCTCCTCTTCAACAACAAGGACATCATCGGAACGTTTGCATCTCTTCCAGATATCGTGCGGCATGACCCCTCTTTCCGTTTCTTGATCTGAAATAATAATAGAAGTATTTTTCTTATAAACCCACACCTGAAGTATATCCAGTATTCGCTCTCCGGTGTGACTTTTTTTGACCGGATAACCGCTTTGAACATTCTCTCAGCCACAGTCACTGTATACAGATTTGATCAGATCAATGAAACTGTCGTGAGAGCTGCTCTGGCCGTCTTCCTGATCATCCACCAGTATGTGATGACGGCCCTGAACTTTGTCACAGGCGTTTTTTTGCTCAGAAACAAGCGTCAGAGGATGGCATCTTGAACCGGGGTTTTCAGCCTTTCGCAGAGCACAGCTCTCCGGCTGCTACCTGCCCCTTTTCTGACCTCGCTTCTACCTTCGAAAAAAACAGCAAGGCTCGATCCTGATGGGCAATGAACGCACGATAACAGTTAAAGTGGATAAAGCCTTCTGCGGCTCCCGCCTGGACAGCGCTCTGGCTGGACTGACGAAGGACTCCATCAGCCGCTCCCTGATACACGAACACGGCAGGGATTTCTCACTCAACAGGAAACCGGTTAAACTCTCCACAAAAGTGTATGAGGGGGACATCATCCGCTGCTCTCTCTCCTGGTTTGAGCCCTGTATCGATTTTTCCGCCGAAGAGATCCCTCTCGAGGTACTCTATGAGGACGACTGGATGCTGGTGGTCAATAAATCCGCCGGAATGGCTGTTCACCCTTCTCCAGGGCACAACAGCGGCACCCTGGTCAATGCCCTCCTCTTCCGGTACAACGATCTTCCCGGTGATGCGGCCAGAGCGGGGATAGTCCATAGACTGGATAAAGACACCAGCGGTATTCTGGTTTGCGCAAAATCAGCGGCAGCCCTGAGCCGGCTCTCAGCCAGCTTCAAAACCAGAGAGGTGAAGAAAACCTATCAGGCGATTGTTAAAAACAGACCTATCCCTTCACGCGGATACATCGATGCACCCATCGGCAGAGACCCGAGAAACAGGAAGAAGCAAGCAGTGACCACAAAAGGGAAGGAGGCGAAAACCGGATACAGGACCATACGTATATTCAAAGGCTTTTCCCACCTCTCGCTTGATCTTTATACAGGCCGTACGCATCAGCTGCGCGTGCACCTGTCTCACATCGGCTGTCCGATTGCAGGCGACCCCCTTTATGCCAGAAGCAGCCGTTCCGCACCCAGGCTCTGCCTGGCCGCTACCGCGCTCGCCATCCCCCATCCGCAATCCGGAGAGATACTATCTTTCTCCATCAAACTGCCGGAGCATATGAAAAAGCTCCTGGAAAGTCTGGAATCAGAATCAACTTGACCGCCTGTGGTCTGGTTCTGTAAATTGATACAAAGCTACAGGGGGAGAGATGAATCTGCCTTTTATCCTAGCGGTTGCCCTCATTCCTTTACTGATGGGAAGTGTTATCTTCCTGCTGGTTTTCCGAAGCGTCCACAAAAAATATCTATCCATGTTCCAGAAAATAATCCTCGCCGCCGGGGCCAATCCTGACGGTATCCGCCAGCTCATTGCCGGAACGGAAGAAGAACAGAATGCGATCATCAGGATAATGAGCAACCTGAAACAGATCATCAAAATTTCGATAATCAAGAGCAACCGGGAGCAATCCTATCTGCAGATCGCCGCAACGGAAAAAAAAACAAATCAGGAAAGACTCTATGATGTCAACCTTGAGAAAGATGGCCAATGGCGTATAACCAGATTTTCTCTCTGTATGTAACTATTGCCTGCGGAGCTGAATATGAAATTGAAAACAATGAAAACCGGTATCACCTTCGATGATATTCTCCTGGTCCCGGCAAGATCCGACATTCTGCCTGTTGCAGTCAGCACGGAAACTCTGTTCAGTAAAAATATCCCTCTGAATATCCCCATCTGTTCCGCTGCCATGGATACAGTGACCACAGCTCCACTGGCTATCGCCCTGGCACAGGAAGGGGGGATCGGGGTCATCCATAAAAACCTTACAGTTGAAAATCAGGCTCTGGAAGTAGAGAAGGTGAAGCGTTCGGAAAACGGAATCATCACAGATCCGGTCACCCTTTCCTCCGATACGCTGGTAAAAAATGCTGTTAGGGTCATGGACCAATACCACATCTCAGGGGTTCCCATTGTAGACCAGGGGAGCCTGACAGGCATCCTCACCAATCGGGATCTCCGCTTCGAGAAAGACCTGAACCGCCCTATAAGGGAAATCATGAGCTATGAAAATCTGATCACTGCGCCGCTCGGTACCACGCTGGATCAGGCCAAAGACATCATGCAGAAACACAAAATAGAAAAGCTCCTGATCACCGATGGTGATGGAAATCTCGCGGGACTGATAACCATCAAAGATATCATGAAACAGTCCCGCTTTCCGGACGCCTGCAAGGACTCCAGAGGCCGGCTGCGTGTAGCCGCCGCAATAGGGGTGACGGAAAAGGATAAAGAGCGCGCCGCCGCCCTTATCCAATCCAATGTTGACGCTCTGGTTGTAGACACAGCTCACGGCCACTCCAGCAGTGTTATTGAGATGGTCAGGTATTTGAAAAGAACATACTCCATAGATATAGTCGCCGGAAATATCGCTACTGCCGAGGCGGCTGAAGCCCTCATTGATGCCGGATCTGACGCGATCAAAGTCGGCATTGGTCCAGGCTCCATCTGCACTACCAGAATCGTAGCCGGTGTCGGAGTTCCTCAGATTTCAGCCATCTGTGATGCCGTCTCTGTTGCAGAAAAAGCAGGGATCCCGGTCATTGCCGATGGTGGAGTCAAATATTCCGGTGATATCGCCAAAGCGATTGCTGCAGGAGCCAGCTCTGTCATGCTCGGCTCTCTCTTTTCCGGTACAACGGAAAGCCCCGGTGAAATCATCTTCTACAAAGGCCGGAGTTTCAAATCCTATCGGGGGATGGGATCCCTGGGTGCTATGGTCAAGGGGTCCAGAGAGCGCTACTTCCAGGGAAAGATCGAAACTAAAAATAAACTCGTCCCTGAAGGGATTGAGGGGCGGGTTCCGTATAAGGGCGATATCGCCCCCTTCATCTATCAATTGATCGGAGGTCTCCGTGCAGCCATGGGGTATACAGGCTCGCAGAACATAGAGCGTCTACGGAAACATGCTGAGCTCATCCGGATAACCTCAGCTGGACTCCGGGAGAGCCACCCTCATGATGTGACCATCACGCGGGAGTCCCCCAACTACTGGGTTGATAATGACGAGGAGAGCTAATCTTCAGAGCAATTGGCAATCGGAATATCTACATGAAAGCTGGTCCCTCTATCAGGCTCGCTGTCAAAGGAGAGGTTCCCGGAGTGATCCGCCATAATCCCGTAGCTCACAGAGAGCCCGAGACCGGTCCCTGCATGCTTCGCCCTGGTTGAAAAAAACGGATCAAAGACCCTGCTGGAAAGCCCTTTCGGTATTCCGAATCCATGGTCTGTGACATTGATCCTCACCATCTCTCTCTCCTGAGCATCCGTAAAGAGTTCAGCAGTGATAGCGATGACCTTGTTCTCATGATAACCGGGATACTTGCTGTTCAGAGCATCCCTGGCATTGGTCAACAGATTAAGAATGACCTGCTCTATCTGCTGCGACTTGCAAAAGACAGATGGAAGACCGTCCGGGACCTCCACCTCGAGACGAATTTCTTCCTTCTCAAGCGTCCTCCTGGCGAGCGTGAGTGCGCCCTCCACAACTCTCCTGGCCTCCACACAACTCACCCCCCCTCTTTCATGCCTGGAAAAGGAGAGGAGGTCCCGCACTATTGCCGCGATCCTGTCCCCCTCCTTGATAATCTCGCCCGCAAACTCTGAAAGTGTGTCATTACCTTCGGGCAGGCGATCCACTATCAGCTGTGCATAATTGATAATACTCATCAGAGGATTGTTGATCTCGTGGGCGACACCCCGGCCATTGTCCCCACAGCCTCAAGCTTCTGAGACTGAATCAACTGCTCCTGCAGCTTCCGCCTGCCCTCTTCTGCCCTGAGACGATTCTCCTCAATCCGAATAGCTGAAGTGATGATTCCGAGGTTCTGCCGCATCTCCTTGTTTATTTCCCGCTTGCCAGCAAAATAGACCCCGAGAAGCCCCAGCCGTCTCGAACCTTCACAAACAGGGGAACCCACATAAGAACCATTTTCGATGAGTTCCGGAAACTGCTCCAGAATGCGGCTATTGCTGAATTCCGACGATTCATAGTAAACCAGATCTCTATCAGCCTGCTCAGAAGTATGAGTATAGAAGTCATATCTTAACTCATGCTCCGGCAATCCACCCGGGCTCAGGTTCCAGGCAGCTACAGCATGGGCGAGATTACCACCGTCCAGCTGATGATAGATCACCGCTCTGGCGCCCAGAAGTTCACCGCATAAAGCCGTCATGCGCTGAATATTGTCTCTGGACTCCACATCAAAGGCAAGGAAGCAGTTATTGATCTTCTTCAACTGCTCCTCAGCCTCTCTTATCTTCTGCTCCGCGCTATACTTATAGAACGCCATATCGAGAGTTATCCGGAGCAAATTTTCGTCAATGGGTTTTATAAGATAACCGAGAGGATTTGTTTTTTTAGCGCGTTCGACAGTCTGCTCATCCGAGGAGGCGGTCAGATACAGAAAGGGAATGCCCAGTTCCTCCTTGATCACGCAAGCGGTCTCCACCCCGTCCATATCCCCTTCCAGCATGATATCCATCAGGATAAGGTCGGGAAGGAATTCACCCGCCTTGACAATAGCATCACGGCCATTAGCAACAAAAGCGGGAACTGAATATCCGAGCTTCTCCAACCGATTTTTCAGGTTGAAAGCAATGATATGTTCGTCTTCAACAAGAAGGATTGTCCGCTTGCCCATGTATATTCTGACACCCCGCTTACACTCATACTCCTGACTTAAGAAAATTATACATCATTTACCCAAAAAATCATCAAGTGTTATACTTGATGCCGAATTCCTGCTGTCAGAGTCCCCGAGAGGTCGATATCTGTCTTTCACGGAAAGCCATTCATCATTATACAGTGCAGCCAGCTGGAATACCTCATCTTCTTTATACTGTTCCCGAATCTTCACCTGGAGGTTATAATCAGGTTCGGACATCCCCCGCTTCATCACATGGATCAAATCCGAAACCGTCTGTGCAAAATGCTTCGTATACACCACAATCAGACAGAGCACTATCGTGAGGATGAGAAAGAGAGAAAGGAGATTCTGCGTCGCTTCCACCCTGCGGATATCCTTCAAAGAGACATAAAACAGAAGCTTGCCTGTTTTGCAGGTAAAAAAATCATCTCTATCATAATAGTCTCTGAACCGGCTCTCCTTAACTCGTTGATACACTCTCCCTTTCCCATTCAGGGAAACGGACAGGCAGTACTGCTCACTGGCGAGCAATCTGGTCAGATAGGCCGAATCAAAGATTTTCGAAGCCCCGGGCAACGGCAGGACAATACCAAGGAGCCGTCCCATCTCCTCACTGTCAAGATCCGGACGCAGAGCAACAGGTCCCCCTTTACTGTTCGTGACAGAATAGACGCTGACCGTTGCCCCCTTACCGGCTGCAAGCGCAATTTGCACGGCTTCCTGCGGCTTCATCAGCAGGCTATGCCCCCAGGCGGCAGCGGTGACCATCTCAAAACGCGCAGTCCGTTCTGCAATGGTCCTCTCCTCATCAATCCCTGTACCCAAAAAAGAACCCAGAATAAGCACCGCAATTATGGAAAGGACAAGCAAACTGGCGAGTCTGCTGATATGACGCTGCGCCATAACGGAATCCGCATTGTGGATCTTCCCAAAAAGCTTAATCGTCCGGATAAATCGGAGCACCCGCGTGATCCGGACAGCCTTAACCACTTTCATCAGATTAACAAACGCGGGAAGGGCGCCATCATCGCCCTCAGCAGCGAGCACGATACGGAGCGTCTGTGGCAGAGAGTTGAGCAGAAGGAGGGGGATGGAAGAGATCAGATCGATCCAGCCGCGGCTTTTGAAAAAATAACGCAACCCCTCTTTTTTCAAAGCAGCCCGAATCTGCCGGACAAGATACTCAATAGTGAACAGCAGATCAAAAAAAAGGCCGGAAAAAATGAGCAGATGTCGGGTTTTTACCCGCCAGCCCCGCAGAACACCAAGCTCCTCCAGAAATGTCTGCCCGATAACCAGGATGATGGCGATGAAAATCAGCGTTTCCCAGAATCCGGTCTTTTGTTTCTCCATCTTTTATCTCCCTACCAGTTCTCATCAGCTGCAATTTTATAGAATTCTTCGAGCATCATTCTGTCAACACCATGAAAGAGATAATTCCTGATAGCAACGCGGAACCAGCTCTTATCTGGCTGCTCAGCCGCCTTATCCACCTGAATCCAGGGAGTATAGTCCTTCCCTCTCCTCGCGATAATCGCCAGGAAAAGAGCCGATGCGCTGAGAATATTGATCTCTTCATGGCAATCTCGATTGGAATCAATAGAAACTCTCAGAAGTTGTTCCGGCAATTCTGGAAATTCTCGAACAAGATAGGACTGAAGCGTCGTCAGAAAAGCCTCCTTCAGCTTCGGCTTATCCATCACTTCAAAGAGATTGAATCTGGAGACAGCACCGCCTGCCTCTTTTAACGCGACTGGAAGTTTGAGATAAACAACGTTGCGGAGGAGCAAAGTCAGCTTGATATACGAAGCAACTTCATCCGCCGTAAAATTCTGCAGGTGATCCTTACGGATGATCATATTGTAAATATACTCCCTGCGCTGGAACACCTGGTTCACATACCTACCCACATAACCGTTCTGGATAAGTTTAATCGTAACATCAAAAGCCTGTCTGACCGCAAGGTTCCCGCACATCTCTATGATGCTGCTCTTCAGATGGTTGGCAATCCCCTGAAGATCACTGTTTTTCCCCGAACCGTATTTCAAAAGAAAACTCAGGTCAACAGAATCCACCAATGCGGAGAGTTGCGGCTCCATCTTCTCCAGTGTGCGCATTTTCAAAGCAGAGAAAAAAAGAATCTGCACATCACGCCACTGCAGGCCCGGATAGTATTCCGGGGTGGCGAAAGTGGAAGCAAGCTGCTGCTGATTCTGCTTCAAAAAGTTTATTAGAACACCTTCCACTTCAGGCAGGGGAAGATTAGCGAAACCGGGGTTCTGGAACAACCGATCCACAAAAATATACATCTTCTGAAAATCAGGATTTTCCCGGTTAAGACTCTCGACGTCCATAGTAAAAGCTCGCTTCTTGCTGTTGATTTATCGTCATCCTGTCAGGAGGTTAAACATTCGGCCCGTGGCACTGCCCTCCCTCCTGTATGAAAAGAATATATCATTATCACAGATGGTGCAATATGGATTTGTAAAAATAAATTCCCTGCTGAGACCGCAAGCGTCCAGCTGTTGCACAACAGCCTTCTGATTATCGAAGAAGTACCTGCGATCGCGTCTTTCAATTGTTCCGGAAGGAAAAAAGTCGCAAAACTCCTCACTCACTTCATAACAGCAACGTCCGGCAGAAGGCCCCATTACAGCACGAATCCCGGCAGGGGAAGCCCCCTTCTGCAGCATCAGCTCCAGTGCCTTTATCGCTATAGCGCCTCGTGTCCCCCGCCACCCGGAATGGACAACAGCCCGCTGCCCATCCTCCGATACCAGAGCAATGGCAAGACAGTCTGCCGTAAAAACTCCAGCAGTACACGGCCCGGCACTCCAGACCCCGTCATACCCTTCCACCGGGTACTCTGTATCCGCAGCTTCTACAAGAGAGTAGATCCTATCGCCGTGGATCTGCCGGCAAAAAGCGGGAGCAGCGGCAAGTAGCTGCTGTTTCTCTACAAAAGCAGCCCTGTTCCGGTCTCCAGCGCCGATATCGCAGTCCCCGAGTCCGCGAAGAGATACTGCGAAGCGGGCGCCGCCGGGCAACTCACCGTGGAAGAGCAAGCAGTTCTTGACAATAGCCCAGAGAGGCCGGGCCATCTATTTAAGAATCCGCTGTATGCGGCCCTCCCCCATCTCATACACATTGGTGGCCGCCTTTGCAAAATTTCTGTTATGGGTGACAAAGAGGATGGTCGTTCCTGCGGCATTCCATTCCTGGAAAAGAGAGATAATCAATTTACTGGTTTTATCGTCAAGGTCGCCCGTGGGTTCATCAGCCAGGAGCAGACGAGGCCTGTTGATCAAAGACCTGGCGATCGCGACACGCTGCCGCTCTCCGCCAGAGAGCATCTTTATCCGGGAATCCATACAGTATCCGAGCCTGAGCTTTTTCAGCATATCCCGGGCCAATTTCTCTTTAGCAGCCATCTCTCCATCATGAAAGAGAACAGGTATAAGCACATTTTCGATGACAGTCAAATTCGACAGCAGATCTGTAAACTGGAAGACAAAGCCGATATCTCTGCTGCGCAGGTGAGCGAGCTCCGTGTCACTGATATCACTCACCTTCTTTTTATTGAAATACACCTCTCCATCAGTGGGATGGATAAGACAGCCGATAATAGAGAGAAGGGTTGTTTTTCCACTTCCGGAAGGGCCGAGCAGAGCGATGAAATCTCCATCATTGATATCAAGTGATACCCCCTTCAAAGCGTTTCTGCGGGAATTGCCGTATCCGTAGTTTTTTGTCACATTGAGAATCTTTGTCATCATGCCTATCCCCTGTTTCGGATCGCTGTATAGGGTTCAATGCTGCAGGTGACAATTGCCGGGAAGAGTGCAGCCAGGATAGCGACCAGAGCGATGCTGAGGACCGCAAGTAAAGCGCACGCTGCAATGCCGAGCACGCCCTGAAATCCAGGCGGTAAACGGAAAAGCAGAGACAAACCATCAGAGCCCAGATTACCCAGCACAATCCCGATCAGCAGGCCAAAGAAGGACCCGGCACCAACCACAAAGAGTATTTCAAAAAGAATCATCAAAAAAATATAAGAACGTTGAGCCCCGATACCGCGGAGGACACCGATCTCATGATATCTTACCCTGTTGATAAGATAGAAAATCACCAGGAGTGCGATGAAAGCGATAAGGAGGATAACAGCCATCATCCAGCCGGTCAACCAGCTGAACTGTACATGCCGGGTGATGAACGCAGGATTCGGATGAAAAAGGAACAGATACATACCCAGAAAAACCAGCGAGGAGACAGAAACAAGAAAAACTGAGGCAAAATTCCAGAACAAACCACGGGTGAAATTACGCCTGGCTAACCAGAGTATTCGCTGTACAGCGTTCACAATGCGGGCCCAACCTTCATGAACTTTGGTATATGTCAAAATGATTTATAGATAAAAGGTATTGCCGCAAAAGCTGAAGAGTCAAGGTAAACCTAGAACCAGTCGATCTCCGGCACAGAGGTATGCACCGCCTGCCCGCCGCCTGACGGTTTTTCCATGATATCCACATGCTCCTTCGGGCTAGCTCCCACATAGGTATTCCCGGTCATGATCCCGGCATCCGCCAGCAATGCGCTGGATTTTCTTCTGATGTGGTCCCGAATCTGTTCAAGCCATTCCTCTCCAGGGAGGCGCTCGCAATGCCCTTCCAGCTCTCGCACAAGCCCGGCAAGCTCCTGGGAGTATTCATGGACCTGCCGGAGGGACTCCTCTTCCTTTCCGAAAGCCATACGCTTCACCATATCGGAATACTCATTGATCTTTTCGCAGTTGTCCTTCTCCCGGAACGCCAGGGAGGAAACCATATTGAAAAAGGTGGCAGGATCATTCTGAAAGATGGATACCATATCGCCTGAGCCGATCCTGACCACATGTACATCTTCCAGGGCGCGGAGAGTCGCGGTACGCGGCGTTCCGAGGATCAGCCCCATCTCACCAATGATGGTCCCTTTCTTAACGATGAAGTCGATAGGATTGCTCTTTATCCTCACCTCAATCTTCCCATCCATGAGGATAAACATATCCGATCCTTTCCCCCCCTCTTTGCAGATAATGCTGCCTGCCGGATAAATCTGCTTATATCGGGCGAGATTTTCAGCGGAGATATCGATCTTCTTCTCCTTACTGACAGAGGTGAAGGCAAGGCCGAAATTGTAGGCCGAACTATTCCTGGCCTTTTCCACCATGGAAAACAGCCAGGGGAAATGCCTGGAGCGGGACTCATTCTCCAGCAGACCGACAATCTCAACATAGGTTATGGAAAGATCACGAAGCGAGCGTTCTGTTTCATGCAGTCGGTTCATCTTTTCGGAGAGGACAGAATGTAATTTGGTTATGGTCTGGGCGATATGATGGGCGACGGAAAACCCGACCGCGTAGGTTTTGATGAACGAGGCGAGCTTATCAGCGGGAATATGAGAATACTGCGCATCAGGCAGTGCCACCAGGGAGAAGTGCCTGCACACCGCTTCCTTTCTATTCATAGCGATCAGGAGCTCACTCGCTCCGACAATGATGTTCTTTCCGGACAGGGCCACGTAATCGCTATCATTGACCCAGTACTGAATCTCTCCCGAATGGAGGAGAAAAGCTTCCGCGGCCGCCTCACCGAGTTGATAGAGTCTATTGGACATACTCCCTCTATGTATCTTCTCTGGTTTCGATTTTCCTTTTTCAAAGATAATATCTGAGCTCCGCTACTTTTTCAAGAATATTCCTTGCCTGTGCCCCCTTCAGAGTGCTAGAATACGTATGGAGAAAAAGTAGAGGCTTATACCCGAATGAACAGCCGCAGAGCGAGTGATTGGGATCTCGCCTTCGATGATTTTGATGGTTTTAGAGACCTTTCCCAGCTGGCAAGAATGGCAGTAGGTAAAATCGAAGAACGCCTTAAAGACACAGCAGTGCGCTTCTTTATCTACAATCCGGTACTCAAAAAGTACAGGGAGGAAGATAAGGAGAGCAGCTTCTCTCTTGCGGAAGACAACCCTCTCATCACCTATCTTGCCCTCCAGAACAGGATTCTGGACCGCAGGAACCTCAAGCAGGACCCTTTTTTCAAGTCAGACTCCTTCAACTCCTTTCTTCTGATCGAGCAGCTGGGGGTGAGCACTCTGATGCCACTGGTCTACCGCTTTCGGCTGCTCGGCTTCCTCGGTCTGGTGCTGCCGGAAGGTAAACTGAAACTGGAGGAAGAGGAGAGATACTACCTCAATAAGCTCTCCAGAGAACTGATCCTGAATCTCTACGCTGCGATCCTCGTTGACCGCCGGTTTTCAGAACTGGTAATTCTCTCCGATCTAGGCAAGGAGATCAGCTCCATAGATACACTGGATGAGCTCTATACCACATTCTTCACCAGGCTCAAATCCCTGTGCTTCTTTGAGCAGGGGGCGCTCTGGGTCGCAGAGCAAACGCCGACCAACGAGCATTTCAGCCTGCACCTGAAAAGCTATTTCGGCTTTGCAGCTGGTCCGGATATGAGGCTATCTGATAAGGAGTCCGTAAGCGGCTATGTTTTTCATGTCGGAAAACCACTGCTCATCAAAGAGCTGTCCAGAAACAGCTTCTTCAAAGAGAAGAACTGCGAAGCATATCTCTCCCATTCTATCCTCTCTCTGCCGCTGAAAACAAACCAGGGCGTCATCGGTGTGCTCACCCTCCATAACGCCAGCAAGCAGAGTGAGTTCACGGGAGAGAACCTCCATCTGGTCTCTATTCTCGCCAATATCGCAGCCTCCTCCATCACCAGGACACAGCTGTACGGCAGGCTGGAAAAAGGGTACCTGGATACCATCACCGCTCTGGTAGCGGCTCTGGACGCCAAAGACCCGTATACAGCCGGGCATTCGGAACGGGTGAAGACCTATGCCGTCGGAATTGCAGAACAGATGAACCTCAGTCAAGAAAAAATCCGACTTCTGCGCTTTGCCGCGATCCTCCACGATATCGGTAAAATCGGAATCAAGGGAGATATCATCAGAAAACAGAGCCAGCTGACTGAAGATGAATTTAAAATAATCCAGCGACACCCGATGATAGGCGAGCAGATCATCAGCGCCATCGATTTTCTCAAAGAGGCAAAACTCTACATCAAATTCCACCACGAGCGCTATGACGGTAAGGGGTATTATAAGAAAGACTTCAGGGAAATCCCGATTGAGGCGTTGATTCTTAATATTGCGGACTCGTTTGACGCTATGACAACAGATCGCCCCTACCGTGAAGGCTTCACCTTTGAAGAGGCGCTCCGGAAGATGGAGAGTGAAGTGGGGAGGCAGTTTGATCCAGGCACATTCAGGGTCTTCAAGAAGTATCTGGCTGAAAACAGACTGCTTGGGAATTAACCCTCGTTGAACGCCCGTCGCAGTTTTTCCTGAGTGCACAGAGGGTCCTCAACAATAATCTTTGCTCCACCGATCACGTCGATGAACCCCAGTTCCCTGTGGTATCTCGGTACAATATGCAGATGCAGATGCTCTATGCTCGCCCCTGAAGCACTGCCGATATTAAAACCGGTATTGTAACCCTGAGGCTGATACAGGGAATCGAGTATATCCAGAGTGCGGTTACACATTGCAGTCAGTGCCGCCTCTTCCTCTGCTGAGAGCTGTCTCGGGTCCTGAATATGGCTGAGTGGCGCTACCAGAAGGTGCCCTGGATTATACGGGAACAGGTTGGCACACACAAGAACAAGCGCATTACGGAAAATCTCCAGATCCGTCACCTGACCCGATTTCTGCACAATTTCACAGAGAATACAGGGGACATCCGGCCTGTCCCCTTTGCAGTAGTCCATCTTGGAGACAGCGAAAAGATTGCGGTCTATCAAATTGAAACCTTCTGGCACGCGATTAATCCCGCACATACAGCGCTCACCTGAGCCTTCCAAAGCGGTCTTAAACAAAGGTAAAAAAGAAACTTCTCCCTGAAGAAGTATATTTATAGCATCTACAGTCAAACGGAGAAACAGTGAACAGGCACAGTCTCAAGGTTCTGGAGTATGAGCAGCTTCTGCAGAAGGTCGCCTCGTGTGCGGTTTTCCCGGGTACCCGGGAGAGGCTTGCCGAACCAGCCTTTAAAGAGCAAGAGCAGATCCAGGACCTGTTCGACTATACTGAGGAAGCCGCAACTCTGCTGAACGCCGCCGGCTCACTTCCCCTGCACCCTTTGCCCCCTCTCCCCCCTCTTCTGGAAGAGTCGGCCCCTGAAGGAGCGCTGCTCACCCCCCTCCAGCTGCGCACTGTCGCGCTCTGGGGAAAGACCGGCGAAAGGAGTGCCGCCTGCATCCACAACTGTGAGCTGGATCTTCGGCTCATCTTCGCTTCTCTGGGGAAGCGATGTTCTATACCCCGTGAATTGTATCAGCCGATCATCAGGTCGATAAATCCTGAAGGAGAAATCGACGACAGAGCGGACCCGGAACTGCGGAAGATCAGAACAGAAATCCGCCGTGCCTCTGCCGCGCTCAGCAAATCCCTCGCCTCCATGCTTCACTCCCCGGCCCTGAAAGACAGTCTCCAGGAAAAGATCGTCACCCTGCGGGACGGCCGTTACGTGCTCCCTGTGAAAGCCGGAAAGAGAGGAAAAGTTGAAGGGATAATGCACGGAAAATCTTCCAGCGGGGAAACCATGTATATTGAGCCCTCAGCAGCCGTGGAGCAGAACAATTACATAACCTCACTACATCTGGACGAAAAAGCGGCCATTACCCGAATCCTGAAGAACCTCACCAGCCTGATCAGAAACGCTTCCGCCACTCTACGTGACATGCACTCCGCGCTGCTGGCGATTGATGAGTACACAGCCCGGGCGAAGTTCTCCAGAATGATTGCAGGCAGAAGACCGCTCTTCGGTGAGCGCTTTCATCTCCGGCAGGCACGCCACCCTCTCCTGCAGGTGGAGCCTGTCCCGATAGATATAGATTTTTGCGACAAGCGAATAATGGTGATCACCGGCCCAAATACCGGGGGGAAAACAGTATCCCTCAAAACAGCCGGCCTGCTCACCCTCCTTGCCCGCGGCGGCTTCCACATCCCGGCAGATGAGAATTCCTCGATCCCTTTTTTTACCGACATTCTCTGCGACATCGGGGATGAGCAGAGCATCAACAGGAACCTATCCACATTTTCCGGTCATATGATGAACCTGAAAGAGATCATCAACAACGCATCGGAGAACTGCCTGGTGCTCATTGATGAGCCCGGGGCAGGCACGGATCCATCGGAGGGGGCGGCACTGGCCAGAGCGATTCTTGAAGAGATGGTTGAAAGCGGCGCTGCTGTACTGGCCACTACCCATTACAATGAGCTTAAGTATTTTGCCCACGAGCATGAACAGATCATCTCAGCCAGTGTCGCCTTTGATCCGAAATCCCTGAAACCACTGTACAGGCTGCTTCCCGGACAACCCGGCTCTTCCCGCGCTTTGCAGATCGCCGAGACTCTGGGTATTCCTGAGAGTGTGATTTCCAGAGCAGAAGAGCTGCTCGACGGTGATGCTCTGAATATCGAGAAACTCCTGATCGCCATCCAGGAACAACTGGGAGAAACAGAACGGATCAAAGCAGAGGCAGAGCAGTCCAGACGAATAGCAGAAGAACAGAAAATCGAATATGAAAAGAAAAATGTCCAGCTTGGAGAACAGCAAAAGCAGCTCATTGTTGAAACCAGGGAGAAGCTGGATATTGCTCTCAGGGATTTCCGCAGCAGAAGTGATTCCTTCATGAAAGAGCTCAGGTCAAGCCAGCATATCCCGGACGCCAGGGAGGAGAGCGAATGGAAAAAAAGAAGAAACGAGCTCTCTGAAGCAGCTCTGGCGGCACTCCCGGCCACTGATGAACTGAAAGGAGAACCTGTCAAACCGCTTGAAGGCGGGGTGCAGGTAGGGGATCTGGTTCTCATTGAGACCATGCAGAAAAAGGGCCGTGTGCTGGAGATTATGAACAGAGGGAAAAAAGTTCTCGTGCAACTGGGCAGGACCCGAACTGCGGTCCCCGCCTCAGAGGTTATGCGTCTGGAGGGGCCTGTGGAGCAGACAATTCACTCCAGAGTACAGACAGTAACCAGAGAGGTCTCTTCCACCCTGGATGTGCGCGGAAGACGTTTTGAAGAGGCTTCGGCCCTGGTCCGCGCCTTTCTGGATGATTGCTGCACCTGCGGACTGACAAGAGTGACCATCATCCACGGCAAAGGGAGCGGCTCCCTCCAGAGAGCGACAAAAGAGACACTGGAAGAGCATCCCCATGTAGCGGCATTTCACTTCTCCGCTGTTGATGCTGGAGGCACCGGCTCCACGGTCGCGGAGCTGAAATAATCTGGTGGTTCACTCCCGGGAAGAAGGCTGGCCCTCAGGCGGAAGATCAAAACGCTTGCCCGCCTCATCAAGAAAACGGCGTTCGCGCCTGGAGAGCTGACCGATCCCCTCACTGGATATCTTGTCCAGAATAGCGTCAACCTTCTCCCTCTCCGCAATCCTCGCTTCCACACGGGCCCTGTGTCTTTTCATTCGGCGCTCTTTGTTATATGACTGCAGTTTTTCAAAAAAGCCGGCCTTCCGGTAGAGCAGGAACAACAACAGACCGCCTGCAGCCCCGCCCAGATGCGCATAATAGGATATACCTGAGCCGCGCCTCATCTGAGCGTAGAAAAGCTGCAGCGCCACCAGAATGCAGGTGAAATATTTTATTTTCAAAGGAAGAATAAAAAAAACCAGTATTTCCCGATCCGGCCAGAGCAGCGTGAAGATCACAAGCAGAGCGTACACAGCACCGGATGCGCCGATAACATAGGCCCCGGAAAACAGGATATGTACCAGACCGGCAAAGACGCCAGCGACGAGATAAAAAAAAAGAAAACGATTTCGCCCCACTACAGGCTCCAGCTCGCGTCCGGTCATCCAGAGAATACAACCGTTAAATAAAATATGAAGCATATCAAAGGGAGAATGGAGGAACATGTAGGTCAACGGCTGATACCAGGCCCAGTGGTGCATCACATCGCTTCTGGCGAGCCCCAGAATGCGGTAGAGCAGGAAACTGCCCATCACCAGCCGCACCACAATCTGCAGACAGAAGACCAGCACAAGGGCCGCTATCAGCCAGACGACAACTGAATATCGGGAAAAAAAGCCGCTTCTATTTCTGCCCCCTTGTATCGAATGCAGCATCATAAACCCCGGTCCCATATTTACCCCCACCACTCCGCGCGCTGGAACCGACAGTTTCCTGACTCTGGAGAAAAGCGGCAGGGGTAGTACCTGTTGATAAATGTAGCATTTTATATCTTCCCGGGCATACCTTTACCTGTAATAAAAGGCAGAGGCACTTTTTTATGGAGAAAATCACTGCAGATACTCTCGGAACTTTTCTCTTCAACAGAACCAATTTTGAAGCAAGAAAGCTCTCACCGGATAACAGAGAAGGCTTCAGTCTCCGCTTGATATCCTCTTTACTTGGACAGACAGGGCAGCTCGATCAGCTCCCTCCGGTCCTCCACGTTGCAGGAACCAATGGAAAAGGCTCTGTCTGTTTTTTTCTGGAGCAGGGGCTGGCAAGCAGGGGGCTTACAACAGGAACCTTCCTCTCCCCGCATGTGGAGAGGATAAATGAACGCATCCGCTTGAACGGCCGTCCGGTTGAGGATGCCGCCCTCTTCCGCGCAGCCGACAGACTTCGCAGCAGAAATCTTCCCGACCTGCACAGCGCGACTACCTTTGAAATACTCTTCCTCCTTGCTATCGAAATTTTCATCAACAAAAAGGTGGAGTACTGTATCTTTGAAACCGGTCTGGGCGGCCGGCTGGATACCACAAATATTCTCTCCCCGAAAGCGGTCCTCATCTCCCCCATCAGCCTGGACCATACTGCAATACTGGGAACCACCCTGAAAGAAATCGCCCTGGAAAAAGCGGGGATCATCAAACCAGGGGTCCCCTGTTTCCTCTCCGCACAGCAGCCGGTTGCAGCACAGATCCTTCTCAACCGCTGTCAAAGCCTGAACAGCGACTCTGTCAGGGCAGATACTCTCCCGTTCTCTGTGGCATCAAAGGGGATACACGGCTTTGAGTACAGCTCAGAATACGGTGAGTTCCATTGCAGAATGCCTGGTAGCCACCAGGCTGCCAATCTCCATCTGGCCCTCTGCGCACTCCACTATCTGAAACTCAAACCGAACATCTCCAGGCTGTCCACCCTGCTTGCCTCAGAGAATCTGCCTGCCAGAATGGAATACTTACCCGGAACTCCGGCATATCTGCTTGATGGGGGGCACAATCCTGCAGCAGCGGAAGTTCTGGTAGAGCTGCTGCAGGGTTATCCTGATAAAAAGGTGTTCCTGGCCGCCATCCAGGAGGATAAGGACTACACCTCTTATCTGAGAACACTCCACCGTCTGGAGGGGTATTTCATTTTTACGACTACCGGGGTATCCAGAAGCGCCGCTCCCGAACTTCTGAGAACAGCGTTTCAGAGAGCAGGTGAAGCGATACAGGATTCGGCGGCGGCTTTGCAGAAAGCACGGGAGACGGCCGGAACCAGAGGAATTGTGGTCATCTGCGGCTCATTCTATCTTTGCGGATCTTTGCGGCAATCTGTGCGCAACTGGCAATGATAATCCGTAATTGGGGAGTGCAACAGAGGTCAAAAAAGGGGTCTTCCAGACCCCTTTTGTACAGTAAGAGGAGTGATGCTACCAGAGCCAGCCGGTCTGAAGAGCAATACTGGATACCCAGTGTCCTTCAATCTTAAGGCTCCTGTAGGTTGCCATAAAAAGAACACTGGTCTCTCTACTGATTGGCAGCGCGTACCCGCAACCAATCAGAAAACCGAACCCATACTTAGTGCTATAGTTAAAGGTTTCTGTGTCAATCTCTCCAAGCTTCCGTCCTTTTGACAGACCCAGGTCCGCCCGAAGAAAAAAACCATCTCCAATGGATTTGAAATAATACTGCAGGCTTCCCGAATAGAGAATGTAATACATCAGGACGATATTATCGTATATGTCCCTATGGACATCGTCAGACACAAACTGATACGTATAGGTATAGCCTGCACTGTTTATTCCTGCTCCTAGCATCATTTTTTTACTGAGAGGGAAGTAAAACCGTAAAATATCAACAGCCACTGCCAATTTACGACCAGGCATACCCTCAGACGTATTATCTAAAATCCATCCAAGCGTAAGCATATGATACCAGGATTCCAGTTTACTCCCGCCTTTTTCCTCAGAACGCAAAAAACGCTCCTGCGAAAAAACCGAAACAGCAGCACTCATAAGCGCAATCACGAACGTGAAACATACCAATCTTCTCTTCATAATAATTGTTATAAATTCCTTGGTGGATTATTGATAATTGAGCACTAAAATATAATATGCTTGAATGCATAAAGATAACTATATATTTTTCATTTTTTGATATTGCAAGCAAAGTTCATCGATAGCTGGTGGGATCCTCAATGCCGGCCTGGATAAACCCGTCCCTGCGGAGCTGACACGCATCGCATAAACCACAGGCACGCCCCTCCTCATCCGCCTGATAACAGCTCACGGTCTGAGAGTAGTCCACGCCAAGCTCAGTCCCCAGTGCAACGATACGGGCTTTCGTCATCGTCAAAAGCGGCGCGTGGATCACAAACGGCTCACCGCCGTCAGCAGCGCTGGTCCCCAGGTTAGCCGTTTTCTCAAACGCGTCGATGAACTGCGGCCTGCAGTCCGGATAACCGGAATAGTCAAGACTGTTCACTCCGATAAAGATATCCCGGGCTCCCAGTTCCTCCCCGAAAGCCAGTCCGAAGGAAAGAAAAACCGTGTTTCTGGCTGGAACATAGGTTGGAGCGATCCCGGCACCCATCTCATCAAGGTTCCGGCCAACAGGGACCCCCGCCCTGCCGGTGAGTGCTGAATTCTGAAACGGACGGGGATCAAGTTTGACCTCAAAATGCTTCATTGCACCGGAATTCTCAGAAAGGGCGGCTGACCGCTTGAGCTCAACTCTATGAGACTGACCGTAGTCAAACGAGACGGTATACACCTCATATTTCCTGGCCAGGGCATAAGCGAGAACAGTTGCCGAATCCAGCCCTCCGCTCAAAAGAACAACTGCACGTTTCATATAATCCTCCGAGAATCTGGATCTACCGATTCAGTCAATATTCACTCAATACGCACCCAATGAGTAATTTTCATTACAATTTAATCAGGAGAGATCTAATGCGCAATAAAAGCCTGCTCACCTATGCGGAAAAAATCGAATCCAGCATCCAGAATAGCGCCAATCACTTAATCCGGGAGCACTGCCGGCAGGAATGGCGCTTTATCAAAGAGAATGCCCTGCTCCGCAAACTGCACAACCTCCATACCCTCTTTCTGCAGCTCCAGCAGGCGGAAATTCCCCACGTGCTCCACTGTGCTCAAGCACTCACCTCGACCCTTTTTCACCATCTGGGGATAATAGCGCCTCTCCCGTTAAAAATGGATCTCAACTTCAAAGACTGGATCCGCACCCGGACCCCGTTTCTCCCCTGCTCCGTACTGGTCAGATCAGAAGATTTTGACAGAATCCGCTCCATGCCTATCCTGAGCACCCATGATACAGGGAGCAGCCGCAACAGAGTATCCTGCACCATCCGTACTGCTCTGCTCACGCTGGAGAGGTATCATGCTGAAGATCCCCGGGAATACACAGTTATCCCGGATATCGTATTTCATTTTGAGCCGCTGTTCACGACCCTGTGCCGCTGCAGAACCTGTTTCCGAAATACAGTAGACATTGATACAATTCTCTTCTCCACCATCAGCACCCCCCTGTTTTTGCCGGAGAACAGGCTCCTCCCTGTCCCCCTCACCGAACAGCAACGCCAGAAACTCAAACAGACGCCAGCGCTCAGTTTTCAGGATTTTCGCAATATTCTTCTCTGCCCGGAGGATAAGCTGAAAAGCTACCCGAACAGTTTTTTCAGGGATTATCCGGAGCCCTTTCTGCAAAACTGCTGCGGTTTTCTGGAGGAGAGCAGAGGTGTCCTCCTCTTCAAAGAACAGGTTATCCAGCTGTTCCAATCCCTGTCCCTTGTTTCCAGACAGAGAGCAGAAGAAACCGTTGAAGAAATCCTCAAAGAAAAGGAGCTCCCGCTGCTGCGGGAGGTTTTTCTCAACGGATGCATCCGGAACGGCCTCCGCAGAAGAGAGGCTGCCCTGATCTGGAACAGGCTCAATATGGAGCTCCCCCTGACCGTTGCGCGGGCCACCTCGCTCCCGGAGCATATTCTTCTCTGGGAGTTGCTCTTCTTTTATAATCACAATCCGGAAACGGTTCTCCATCTCTCCGCTCAGAGCGACTGATTCAGAAAGAGCTTGTTCACCGGAGCTCCCCCGGGAGAATATTTCCTCCGTATCATCCACGCATCTCTATCATGATTTGCAGCATTTTTCGGAACAAAATCCCGGGACCCAATACGGCTAAAAAAGGCGGTCATTTGACAAACCAGCGTTTGTCATTACAATGAACAGGATCAGCCTTGACAGCAGGAGAACAGATATGGAAGCAAAGTTCGAAAATGCCGTGAACGATATCCTTGCGATCAGGGAAAATATGACAAACGTCATCGTAGGCAAGGAAGAGAAAATCACCCTTCTTCTCATCGCCTTCCTCTGCAGAGGACATGTGCTGATCAACGATGTGCCGGGACTGGGGAAAACCATCATGGCCCGCTCCTTTGCCCGCAGTCTGGGGGGACTGTTCCGCAGAATTCAGTGCACCCCGGACCTGCTCCCTTCTGATCTTACCGGGATCAGCATCTATAATCCGGAGAGCCAGAAATTCGTATTCCGCAAAGGGCCGGTATTCAGCCAGATCCTGCTCATTGATGAAATCAACCGCGCCACTCCGAGAACGCAATCCGCTCTGCTGGAATCCATGGGCGAAAACCAGGTCTCCATAGAAGGCAGGACCATGGAGATCCCGGACCCCTTTTTTGTAATCGGCACCCAGAATCCCGTGGAGTTTGAAGGGACCTTCCCCCTGCCAGAGGCGCAGATGGACCGGTTCTTCCTCTCTTTTGATATCGGCTACCCGGAACAGCATGAGGAACTGGCGATTATCGAAGGGCAGCGGCTGGGCCACCCCATTGAGACACTGACCCAGATTATGGAGATAGGCCGGCTGGCTGCACACAGAGACAATGTGCGCGAGATCTTTGTGGAACACGACCTCAGGGACTATATTGTCCGGCTCACCTCGGCAACCCGGAAGAACGACAGAGTCGCTCTGGGCGCCAGTCCGAGGGGCTCACTGGCCCTGTTCCGCGCCTCCCAGGCGCTGGCGCTGATCAACGGCAGAGATTACGTGATTCCGGATGACATCAAACAGCTCGTCATTCCGGTGCTGGCACACCGCATAGTTCTCAAAGCGAATGCGGGATTAAAAGGATACACTGCGGACAAAATCCTCAAAGAGCTCGCCAGGGATATGAATGTCCCGATTGAAGACAGGGAGGAGCGCTCCGATTAAATCCTCTCTCCTCCCACTGCTCATTCTCCTCCTGCCCCCTGCCCTGCTGTTTCCAGAACCGGTACTGCGGATCTCCTGGTTTGCGCTCTTCACCCTGTACGTGACAGGGAGACTCTACAGCGGTCATATCCGCAAAAACCTCAGCGCTGAAAGAGAAATCCAGGCTGACAGTCTCTTTTACGGAGAAGAGGGGTACATCACTCTTACGGTCAGGAATAATTCCTTCCTCCCGGCGCTCAACATTCTTCTGTCAGATAGGCCCGATTTTCAACTCAATTTCTACGGCAGACAGCGTTTTCTGCTGAATTTAAAGGGCCGCAGCAGCACAACAGTACGCTATCCGATCAAGGGGAGTTCCAGAGGACAGTATGTGCTGAGAAACAGAACCGTGGAGGCCTCTGATTTCTTCGGACAGTTCCCCTGGGTGGATGTTTACCCGGACGAGCAGATCATCACAGTCTATCCCAGGATATTTCCGGTAACCGGCTTCTACAAAACCTACAGACAACCTTTCGGCAGCATCCGCAACCGCTACCCGATCTTCGAAGAGATAACCAAACTGGATGGGATCAGACCGTTCCAGTCCGGTGATGACAGAAAAAAGATCAACTGGAAACAGTCTGCCCGATTCGGGGAACTGCTCGTCAATCAATACACCCCTTCTATTTCCCAGAAGACACTTATCCTCCTCAACCAGTACAGCGGCGACTACGACTTCCGCTACAGGGAATTCTATACAGAGCTCGCTCTGGAAATAGCGGTCTCCGCCGCGGGACATCTCACCGAACTCTCCCAGGAGATCGGCATCCAGGGGAGCGCTGAAATGAGGGAAAGAAAAGCTGTCAACGGACAAATCGTGGAGGAACGGCAGATCGACCGGTTCCGGCTGCCGCCTGCAAGCGGTCACAGAGAGCTTCAAGCCATTCTCAACCTGCTTGCCGGAATCCACCCCCAGGATGAGACTCTCTTTCTTGAGGAGCTCAATCCGGAGATCCTCCGTCTGGAGCACAATGCCTGTCTGCTGATAATCTCCCCTGACCTTGACGCCGACGCGTGCGCCAGAGTCGGCTCTCTGAGGCAGCAGGGGCTGGATCCGGCTGTTTTTCTTTTCGGCCCCTCTCTAAGGAGAGATTACGGGCTGAAAAAATTCCATATACCGCTGTTCCATATTAAAAGAGAAGAAGGAATGCTACGACTGGAGGCGCTCGATGAGTGACCGGATCTCCACGATACTTCGCGAAAAAAGCGTCCTCTTTCCGCTGCTCTACTCTGTCCTGTTCGTCGGCGTCGTTACAGGAACGACACAAGCGCTGAAATTATTGATACCCCATCGTGCCGCATCCCGGCTCCTTTTCTTCACGCTGCCGTTCTTCGTAAGCGCGTTATTTACAACGCTCAAAATTGAAAAAGTTTTACGAAAAAAACGGCTTCGAACTCTAGAAGCCCTGTTGCTCTGCGGCGTCTGGATACTCCTCTTACGTCTGTTGCTCCCCGATACATTGGTCTCAATTTCACTGAAAAACCAACCGACCTGGCTGCTGGCCGTTTTCGCGGTTGCGGCCCCCCTCTCCTGGAAAACAGGAGCAAGTCTCACCCGTCTCTCTTCCCTGCCCTACCTGATTGTATTACAGCAGCAGAATCTGGGGAAAGATTTCAAAAACTGGGCGCACAACTACCTCCAGAGCCACAGTGTCGAATCCTCACTGCACAGACTCCGATTCCGAATCACGCTCCTTTTCCTCATAATGCTCTTAAGCAGGGCGGCGGTGACCGGCAAAACACCGAATAACGAAATCCTGCCATTGCTTTCAGGGATCGCCTCCCTTGCCGCTACGCTCATCCTTTACAGCCTCCTGCACCGAAGCGCCGCTTATTGCCGCTGGACTGTGGATAACGTGCAGATCAAAAGCGGCTATTTCCATGTATGGCGCCGCTTTGCTGTAATGAGCATTACAATAATCACGTCTCTCCTCTCTCTCCTCCCCCTGGACTTTGAACTGATCAACAGGCGTAGAACCCGGGAGAAATTCATCACCGCGATACGTAACCTCACCCGCAGCGGCAAGAAGAAGGCAGAGAAGCGGGAGCAACAGCTGCGCAACATCAACCAGCGCACGAAAAAGAAACTACAGCAGCTGCAAGATAGAGAACCGCTTCTGAAAGAAATCCTCCGGATCGCGGTCTTCTCCCTCCCTGTTCTGCTGCTGCTGGCGGTTGTCGGTTTTTTTGTCCAGCGCCGGTATATGTGCCGGCCGATCCCTCTGTACTGGAAACCGCTGGTAACACTCTGGTCCTATCTGGAAAAATTCCTTATGGTTCTGACCTCGATACTGCGGCTTTTCCTCATGATTCCGAGCAGGAGCCGGCGGAGGAAAGGGGCCAGCAGCCTGCGCAGGCAGCTGGAGGAGATGTTTCCAGAAGCGAAGCGTATCAGCGATGAGAAGCAGAAAGAGATACGCCGGATCATCGCCCTTTTCCTGCAATTGCTCGAAGAATCCGGGAAAAGAGGATTCAGCTACAGAACCGGGGAAACGCCGGGAGAGTATCAACTGCGCCTGAGCAATTCCATCACGGAAATGGCGGAACCCTCCCGAAAACTCACACAAGGGTTCTACAGATGCCGCTACTCGAGAGAGCCGGCTGGAGAGGCGGTGCTGGAGCAGGCCGGGAAGGATCTCAAAACCTGTCTCTCCATTTTAGCCGGATACGACCGCATATCCTGATCAGTCCAGACTATGGATAACCAGTCCGCTGCGCAGCTTGGGTGCAAACCAGGTGGACTTGGGTGGCATGATCCCCCCTTGTTTCGCCACACCGGTCAGCTCATCTATAGATGTGGGGAACATGCTGAAAGCCACGGAAAAACCGCCCTCATCCACAAGTTTTTCCAGCTCAGCTGTACCCCGGCTCCCCCCCACAAAATCGATCCGCTCGTCTTTTCTCGGGTCGTTGATCCCCAGGACAGGCTGCAGCAGCCTGTCCTGAAGCACAGAAACATCCAGTTGCTGAAGGATAGCTCCGGCCAGTGGGGCTGAGGGGGTGAGCGTGTACCATTTGCCGGATAGATACATGGAAAATTCGCCCTTAGCGGTGGGCTCCTTGACCCCGGACCGGGTGACCTGAAAGGCCTCCTCAACCTTTTCCAGAAAGGCCGCCTCTGTGAGCCCTTTCAGGTCCTTCACAACCCTGTTGTAGGCCAGGATTTTCAACTGCTCATCCGGAAAAATCACTGAAAGGAAGAAGCAGTACTCTTCATCCCCGGTATGTGCAGAATTCGCGTCTCTGCGTTTCTCGAAAACCCGGGCAGCAGAAGCGCTGCGGTGGTGCCCGTCAGCGATATAGAGAGTATCAATCTTCGAAAACAAATTGCGGAATTCCTCTACAACGATCCCATCATCAATTTTGTGTAGAATATGCTCTACGCCGGCTTCATCCTCAAAAGCAGCCACAGGCTCCCGCTCCACACATTTTCTGACAAGAGCGTCTATCTCCATATCCGCTTCATAGGTGAGCAGAACCGGCCCGCTGTTGACGTTGAGGCTGTCAATGTGTCTGACCCGGTCCTCCTCCTTCGCCTTCCTGGTGAGCTCATGTTTACGAATGCTGCCCGCAATATACTCCTCGGCAGACGCTCCGGCAATAAGCCCGGTCTGTCTGTGCACCCCCTCTACGAGCGTGTAAAGGTAAAAGGAGGGGTTCTCATCCTGGATCAGAAGTCCCTTCTTCAGAAAGGAAGCGAGGTTCTCTCTGGCTCTCCCATACACCTCAGGGCTGCAGGGGTCCACTCCTTCAGGAAGATCCGCCTCAGAACGGACAATCCGCAAAAAAGAGGCGTCATTGCCTGCGATGATCTCCCGGGCTTCCGCCGTGTTAAGAACATCATAAGGGGGACAGGCCACCTTCTCCGCGTTTTCGAATTCCGGACGTATACCACGAAAAGGTCTTACATCAGCCATATACTCTCCTTTGGTAAGCAACATATGCAACCTATGAAAAATATTGAAAACAGATGTAAAAAATACTGTTGTTCTCATTAAAAGATGGTATGTTTTTTAACAGGTGTGAAGAAAAAGTGTAACAACTATTATGAAGAAAAAACTATTTTTACTGCTGCTTTTCCTCTGTCCGGTCTTCGCAGGATCAGCGTTCCAGTTCCGCATCGGAGAGCAGTTCCGCTATAAGATCAAAGTAATGGGAATCCATGTCGGATTTCAGGATATGGCGCTCAAGGGATACCGGACCCTTAACGGCAAAAGATACCTCTATGCTGTTGCAGATACCCGCTCCCTGCCCTTTATTGAAAAAGTGTATAAATATGTACTGCATGATGTCATCGAAGTCTGGATGGAACCGGACACCCTGCTTCCGGTTTTAATAAAAAAGGATATCCATGAGGGGAGCTGGAAAAATAAGATTACAATTGTCATGGATCAGAAAAAACGGACCGCCATCTACTACGATAAAAGAAATAAAAAAGGGAAAAAATACACGCTCCAGGGGCCTACGCTTGATCTCCTCTCCATGATCTACTACCTGAGATCCAGAAAACCGGGAAACAGGAAAATCAAAATCAACTATTTTGATGAAAAAAAAGGGGTAACAGAGACCGAAATAGATATCCGCAGATCAGGCTCTGTAAAAATCCACAGTGGTCTGGAAATTCCTGTTTACATGTACAGCCAGCGCAGAGGGCATAAGATTCAAGTCAAGCTCACTGGCGATAAGCACCGGTTCCCCATCAAGATCACTGTCGCCACATTTCAGGTCCATGGATATAGTATTGACATTGTCGGGACACTCTTGAAGATTAAGTGAACCGCTTAAGGTTCAGTCTAGCGGATACGATAATAGATATATATTATATCCAGAGCGGAAGATGAGAAATAACCTGAAAAGCAAACAGAATACCAGAGGCATTTCAGACGCCCTGATTGCCGGGCTCCCCAAAATCGAACTCCACAGGCATCTTGAAGGCTCTTTCCGAATCGACACTCTTATTGAACTTGGCAGGAAAAGAGGTTTGAAAAAACTCCCTCTGGACGACAGAGAAAGATTCCGCCATCTGGTACAAATGACAGCAGATGATACACCGGACTTTCTCACTTTTCTCTCCAAATTCAGAGCAAACTGGTATTCCACACTTGATGACCCGAAGAGATTAGCCTATGAGGCAGTGGAGGATGCGGCAAAAGAGAATATCATCTACTACGAAATGCGTTTCAGCCCAGAACATTTTTGCAGAAATAGCGGATTCGAAATTGAAGAAGCTATAGAAGCCATCATCGAAGGAGCGCTCAAGGCTGGAGAAGAAAACAGCATGCAGGTCGCCTTCCTCATTACCCTGGGAAGAGAGAAACTCACGCTCGGGGAGATGCACGAATATATTAAACGCTGCCTGCCCTACAGAAAACATGGTGTTGTCGGCTTTGATCTGGCAGGTGATGAGCCGAACTGCCCTCCAGAGCTGTTCACAAACGTGTTCAAGGGGCTCTATGACAGAACAGGGCTCCACGCCACAATCCACGCCGGAGAAGCGGCAGGAGCGAAAAATGTGCGCACCTCCATTATAGAACTGGAGGCCGTGCGCATCGGACACGGCTTCCGGGCAGTTGAAGATCCGGCAGTTGTTGACCTTCTGATGAAAAAACAGACCCTTCTTGAAATCTGTCTCACCAGTAACCTCCAGACCGGTACTGTTTCCCGTATTGAAGAGCACCCTTTCCCTGAACTCTATCAGAAAGGTGTTGCCGTGACCCTCAACTCTGATGATCCCCAGATTCAGCAGAGCGACCTGAATACGGATTACAGACTCGCCCGGGATACTTTCGGGTTCGGTCTTGAAGATTTCTACAACGTCAACAAGACAAGCATTGAAGGGATATTTCAGGATCCACAGATACAAACTGAACTTCTGCAACGCTACACCGCCCTGTTCGAGCGATGCTGCCACGCAGGGGATGGTACAGGATGAAAAACGGGCAGAGAGCCACTGCAAAAAAAGCGAAAAATTAATAATGTTCAACACACAAGAGCGCCTCCTCATAACTGTTCACAACTGCTTCCGCAGAAAAGATATCTTCTGAAGGAGCGCGACAGATACGCCTGTACGGGAGAAGCTTTTACCCGGAAAACTATAGCCACACCCGGCCTGCCGGCTTATCTCATTACCGGCAGGTTTTATGATGCTCTCCCGTTTTATCTGGAGAGGGCGATGGAAAGAGCGGTGGTCAGCTTCAAAATATCCTGATTGCTTTTACGGATTCTTGAGCAGAGCACCTCAGCAATTTTTAATACAATCTGATAACCAATGGCCGGCTCCTGTGAACAGAGCTGTCTGAAATTTTCCTTACGCAATTCGTAGAGAACACAATCGGATTTTGCGGTGATCGTGGCGGATCGTGGCGCATCTTCAAGCAAAGACATTTCACCGAAAAAGCTCACAAAGCTGGCATCCAGTTTAACCATTGATTTTTCCGTTTCTTCAAAATTATGTTTACCGAATTTCATGGTGAGGGTATTAAGCACTTCCACCTCCCCTTCAAAAAACAGATACATTGTATCCCCGGCCTCCCCCTCTCGCATAATCGTCGAGCCCCTGTTAAACTGTTTCTTCCTGGAAATCCGGAAGACAGAAGCCACCTGATCATCATTCAAACCGCCGAGGATTTTCACACTTTTAAAGAATTCAAGATCTCTTTTACTGATTCCCTTCTTCCTCGTCCTGGGTTCCGGGCCCTGTACATGGGCCTTCATGATTCGTGTCGACACGCGCTTAACTGTATCGGTGGGTTCGCTCTTTTTCCTGCTACTCTTCTTTGTCGCCATCCTCGCCCTCTCTATGCAACCCGATCAAGATCTCTGGTGATAATAAAGGCAACATCATTATCCAGAATCACATAATCACTGCCTGGATTAATCTTGATATCCATTCTGCTCTTCTCTTCATCAAAGAAAGAAGATTCCGCTTCAGCGAATTTTCTCCGGATAAACTCATCAATTGCTGAATAGTCATCAGAGAGAATATCGTTGAGAGATATATCATCCTCCTCTGTCATCACACCGATGAGAATAGAATTTTTCTTCTCATGGTAGTATGAGGACAATTCCTTGAAAGTTTTATTCACCATACTCTTCGGGATCTGACTTTTAATTATCGTATTCCCGAATTGAAAAGAGAGCAGCTCCTTGAGCAGCTGATGGATCCCGGGACTGATAGCGGCATTAGAAATGAGAAAACCGGAAAACTCCCCATCCGTAATAATCTCATCCACTTCAGCTCGCTTGAGATGCTCCTCATTCTCTTCCTTGATCAACTGAGCGCTTGTTTTGATCTTCGGATTGAGACTCTTGATCGCCATAGCGGTGAGAATAGTCCGCTCATCAGCATTATGCTGACTGCTGTGGCTCGAAGTATCCGCCAGAAGAATAGCACTCTCTGCAGAGGCAATATTGGCTCGCTTCAATATATATTCATTGACATAATTTCCTTTGACAAACTGAATACTTAACTCTTTATGAGTCGAAATTATACGGCTGATCTCCTCCTCCTCAAGTTCATTCACCAGTGCGATATCAAACCTTTGCCCCCGGCCGGCCCTGACAATGCTCTCAAGGATAGCATCGCCATAGGCATTCCATCCGCAAAGCACAATATGATTTTTCCACCTGACATCTTTCAAACCTTTCCCCTCCTTGAGCTTCTTTTCAACGAACAGTGATGTGATCACTCCGGACGCGACTGCGGTCAGGATAAAACCGACAAAAATCAGAAGAAAACCGACGAATCGTCCTTCCGGCTGTTTGGGGACAATGTCCCCATAACCTGTGGTGCTGATTGTGACAACCGTGTACCAGAGGCTGTCCATAAAGGTGGCGATCTGACTATCTTTACCGCCCACTTCCAGAACAAAAACCAGGGCCGCAATCAGAAAAATCACGATACCCGAGAGGATCATTATTTTGACCATGAAATTCTCTTTTGCCCGTTTCAAATAATTCAGAGCTTTTGTGAATCCTCTGGTTCTCATTACTCTACTCCTGCCATTCCATATAATCCGTAAGCATAGGTTTGAAGTCTGAAGATTCTATTCTCTTATGCACAGCAGCAACCCTGTGCGCCAACCTGTTCCTGCAGCCTTTAAGCCGGGCAACAACGCTTCTGTCCTTATACAGATGAATGAAATGGTCAAGAATGGCAAGGGTCCTGGAATCCCCGGAAGGAAGAACCCTCTTGAGCAACCAGAAACCGATCCGTACATCCCCGCTCTGAAAAAACAGATCCAGCGCTGTATTTGCTTCATCAATCAGAAAAAGCATATTCCGTCCAATTAGATCGCCCAATTTATCGTATAACGTTATCAGATAGAACCGGTTCTTCCGGTTGTTTATCCCCTGCATAATACTTTCAATCAGCATAACCGCCTCTTCCTGATCCTGTTCACGAATCCTCTCCAGAATAGTCAGAAAATTTTTATCCGGTTTCTTTGATTCCGGAATGGTGTATAATTCAGCCTCAATATCTTTTTCCAGTTTTTCCAGCATCAGAACCACCCCTGAAGCACAGAAAGAAGTACAATCGCAGCAATGGAGGCAGCCCCGATCCAGTACAGGCTGGTCCGCTTCTTGTTGTTCAACTCCGGCCCATCTTCGGGATAACAAATTTTAGCCATCATCACAAACTTGAGATTATTTTTCGCCTCTTCAAAATCCGGACAAAGCTGCAGACAATGATGAAATGCCCTGATGGAAGAGTTATAATCACCGCTCTCATAAAGCAGATTCCCCAGATTGTACAATATGCGGCAGTCTTCCGGATCGGACAAAAAAGCCTGCCTGTAGTAATCCTCGGCAATATCAAGACTGCCATTTTGATGATAAATAACCGCTATGCCGAAATAGGCCGCAGGATCTTCAGGATCTATCGCGATCGCCTTTTTGTAGGCCCGAATCCCGGAAATATGCAGTCCGGAAAGAATGCAGCAGTGGGCAATATTCACATAAATCGCTGAACTTCTAATATCACTGTCTGTGATACTCTTCAGCACTGCCGCCGCTCTGCGGTATTTCCCGCATTTGAAAAGCAACCTGGCATAATCAGCTGCCGCCACAGGATCAAAAACATTCCCTTTCCGATACCTTTTCAGAGCAGCCAGCGCCAGTCCGGTATTGTTCATCGCAGCACTGATCCTCGTAATATCGAGCAGAGGGGCGGCAAATCCAGGCCGCTCTGCAATCAG
>Ga0056109_1000066_pt1 | contig 42823 bp, 42 predicted proteins | sample WorMetG1BERMUDA2_FD_80077 | JGI IMG/M metagenome (GOLD analysis project Ga0056109, IMG submission 80077) | Marine gutless worms symbiont microbial communities from Max Planck institute for Marine Microbiology, Germany - Inanidrilus... ...
GGATAAAGTGGGCAACCGCAGCCGTTCTGAGGTGAAGAACATCCGGTTGAAAACCGGGGTAGAGAAAGTCACGGTTCGCTGCGGGGTGAGCGCGATCTCTCCTGGAAACAGTAAGGCTGTTTCCAGAGCGGTTTTTAAGTCCAGGGTATCACCGAAGACGATCCGGGATATCAGGGGGTTCTCTCTCAGAATTACATCAAAAAGCGGTAGAGTGGTCCGGGAGTTCAAGAGTACACGCTTTGTTCCTGTAATAGAGTGGGACGGACGGGATGCTAAGGGGAAAAAGGTTGCTGATGGCAGGTATAACTATCATCTGCAGGTTAAATACAGTTTCGGAGATCAGCCTGTCAGCGTTAAACGAATTCTTGTTATTGATACCAGAGCTCCGGCTATTCGGGTTACGGCTGCGGACCGGATTTTTTCCCCTAACAATGATGGACGCAAGGAGACGCTCAGCCTGCGGCAACTGGTAACCGGGAAGAAAGAGGACCGCTACCAGGGTACTTTTCTCAATAGGTACGGGAAAGCGGTTCGAAACTTCAACTGGAAAGGGACGGTTCCGACCTCTTTGGTCTGGGACGGGAAAGATGATAAGGGGCAGCAGCTCGCAGAAGGGACCTATTCCTTTGTCCTCTCCGGACGGGATATAGCCGGAAACAGCTCCTCAGAGAGAGTCCGGAATATCAAACTGGTGCGGAAAATCCCCGCATTGCTGTTTGCAGCAGGCAGGAGACTCTTCTCCCCCAATGGTGACGGCAAACAGGATTCCATGCCCTTCAGCTGTCGGGTTTCCAGTGTGGAGGATCTGCTCTCCTCTAGATTGATCATCTATGACATTGCCAGAAGGAAGGTGCGCACGCTTGTTTTCCGCAAGAGGCTTCCTGCTAAAATTGTCTGGAACGGCAGAAACAGTGCCGGCAAGGTGGAGGGAGGGGGTATCTATGAGGCCCGGCTCGTGCTCTCCTATCGAAACGGCAATCTGGTGGAAAAAGAGATCTCAGGTATCCGTATGGACGCCCGTGCTCCAGCAGGCAGTCTTACTGTTGCCCCTGCTGTGTTTACGCCTGACGCTGACGGCGAAAACGATCTCCTCTTCCTCAATCTGGGTCTGCGGGATTTCAGCGGAATCAGTTCCTGGAAGCTGCAAATCAAAAAGCCGGGGATGAAGCAGCCTTTCCGGGTCTATTCCGGCACGGGGGGGGGAAAGTCGGTCAAGAAATTGATCCGCTGGAACGGTCTGAGCGCGGATGGCCGTGATTCCGTAGAAGCTGTAGAGGATTACCAAGTGCTCTTTGATGCCACCGATATAGCCGGTAACCGGATGAGGACTATCAAGCGTGACTTTACTGTTGGAGTGCTGGTAGAGAGAACGCCTCGCGGCCTCCGTATTCGGGTGAGCAGTATCCGCTTCCGGACCGGGAGCTCCAGATTGAAAAAGGAGAGCGATAAGAAACTCAATAAAGTGATCTACATTATCCGGCGTATACTCTCTGATCCGGTTAAATACGGCCTTTCCATAAAGGCGAAGATTGTTATCAGCGGTCATACGGATGATGTCGGTGCGGCGGCATATAATATGAAGCTCTCCATAAGGCGGGCGCAAACTGTACGCGATTACATGGTCCGGCAGGATATCAACCCCGGGATACTCCGCTTTAAGGGGATGGGGGAGACGCAGCCCCATAAAATTATCCGACCCGGGATGAGCAGAGCCAGAGTCCGGGATTACCGCGCCAGGAACCGCAGGGTGGAGTTTTTTATCCTCAAATAGGTCCAGGGTAGAGCGGCGGGGCCCAGGTGACCGCTCTTCGGGAGTGATAGCTGCAGTAATGGAGCGGATTGAGAAGGATCTTTACTGGTAAGAATAATGATGGACACCTGTTCTTTGAGTTGAAAATCGTTTTTTTAACACTGGTGAAGGTCCTGCTCAGGAGGGGGTTGTATTGACAGCAGGCGTCATGGCACTGGAGGCCGCATGGGGATGAGGACACTGATTGTCGGCGCGGGGCAGGCCGGGGAGATGGTTGCCCGGGAGATAGCCAATCATGAGCGGATTTCCATTGTATACGATCTGGTTGGTTTCGTGGATGACGATATTACAAAGGAGCGCCTGTCCGGAGTCCCTGTTTACCATGGCATCCCCGAGATCCGGGAGATAATAGGGCGTTACCGGATTGAAGCTGTGATCATTGCCATCCCCTCTGCTGCTGCGGATATTGTCAACACGATTGCCGATCTGGTCTCCGGGCTCTGTAGAAGGGTGAAAATTGTCCCCGGAATAAGCGAGATAATTGAAGGGGATCTAGCCTGGAATCAGATCCGGGATATTCGGCCTGAGGATTTGCTTGGCAGGGAAGAGGTCTCCTTTGAAAAGGAGAGGATTGCCCCTTTTTTTAAAGATCAGGTTGTACTGGTAACCGGAGGCGGTGGATCCATCGGTTCAGAAATCTGCAGGCAGTTGACCGCATTGCCGGTTAAACAGACCATCGCCCTCGGCCACGGAGAGAACAGTATCTACACGATCTTTCAGGAGCTTCGGGATGCACCCCGGTTCACCGTGAAGGTGGCTGATGTCAGGAATACCGCGGCCCTGAGGCATCTGCTGGAAGAAGAAAGGGTGGATGTGGTTTTCCACGCGGCGGCCCACAAGCATGTACCCCTTATGGAATGTTTTCCGGAGGAGGCGTGCCGCAACAATGTGTTCGGCACCTGGTCTGCGGCCACTGCTGCAAGAGAGGCGGGGGTGAAGCGGTTTATCCAGATCTCCACCGATAAAGCTGTGGACCCGGGCTCGGTTATGGGGGCGAGCAAAAGGATATGTGAGCGTTTCATTCTGGGGCTCTGCGGCGGTTCCGGGACCCAGTTTCTGATTACCCGCTTCGGAAATGTCCTGGGAAGTCGCGGATCCGTGGTGCCGCTGTTCCTTTCTCAGATCAGAAGAGGAGGCCCTGTAACCCTGACCAATCCGGATATGGAGCGCTATTTCATGTCCATACGGGAAGCCGCCCGGCTGGTGATCAAGGCGGCTACTTTGAGAAGAGGGCGGATATTCGTGCTCGATATGGGCCGGCCGATCAAAGTGCAGGAGCTGGCTAGACGGCTCATCAGACTTTCCGGTTACTCGACAGAAGAGATCCGCATTCAGGTTATTGGTCTTCGGCCTGGTGAAAAATTACAGGAGGAGCTGCTCCACAGCCATGAGAGTCTGGACGCCACCAGCTTTGATAAGCTGTCCATTTCCTATGATATGAGCGGCGCGATGGACGAGCCTGAGCGCCGGGAGCTTTTTGACCGCCTGAAACGGGCGATGGATTCTTTTGACGCTGATCTGGTGCGCAGCCTGCTCTTTGAGTACGCGGGAGCAGGGGCCAGATCGTGAAGGTCCCGTTCTATAAGCCGGATATAACGGAAGGGGACATACAGGCAGTTGCTGCAGTGCTCCGCAGCGGCTGGATCACGACAGGTCCTGTGACCGCCTCCTTTGAGCAAGCGCTTGCTGAATATACAGGAGCCAGCTATGCTGTCTGTTTTTCCTCGGCGACTACGGGTATGGAGATGGTACTGCGGGAGTTCGGCGTCACTTCAGGCGATCGGGTTATCACCACACCCTACACCTATGCTGCAACGATAAACTCGATCCTCCATTGTGGCGCAGAACCGGTGCTGGTGGACCTTCTTCCCGGGACCTGGGAGATGGATCCTGAGTCCGTGGCCCGGATCCTTGATGATCGGGTTAAAGCGGTGCTGCCTGTCGATTTTGCCGGATGGCCCTGTGATCATGACAGGCTTCTGGAGGCGCTCTCTTCCGCTTGTTTTGTTCCAGCCACCAGGATGCAGGAGGCGCTGGGCAGACCGCTTCTGCTCTGTGATGCTGCTCATTCATTCGGGAGCCGCTATCACGGGAAACGCCTTCCGGACGCTGTTGATGTTGCGGTCTACTCTTTTCATGCAGTAAAAAATTTAACGACTGCAGAGGGTGGGGCGGCTCTGTTTCTGGAACAGCCGGACTGTTTCACAGACGCCACGGCCCGCTCTCTGAAAGCGCGTGCGCTGCACGGGCAGGATAAGGATGGATTGGCGAAATCCAGAGATGGCGGGTGGGAGTATGATATCGTGGAGCCGGGGTTTAAATGCAATATGGCCGATATTCAGGCTGCGATCGGCCTTTCTCAGCTTAAACGGTATGATGCCAGCCTCAGCCGGAGGAAGCTGATCGCGAAGCGCTACAGTGCCGGGTTTTTCGGTGAGCCCCGTTTATTGCTTCCACCGTTTGAGGCCGCGGATCGGGAGTGTGCCTGGCATATCTATCCCCTGCGGATCAGAGACGCTTCGGCAGAGCATCGCAACCGGTTCATCAGCAGGCAGATGGAGTCAGGGGTCAGCTGCAATGTGCATTTCAAACCGGTTCCGCTTTTTTCAGCGTACTCCGGTATGTTTGATATCGGCGACTATCCTAATGCGCTGGCTATGTACTGCAATGAGGTGAGTTTGCCTCTCTTCCCCACTATGACAGACAGCGAAGTTGCCCATGTCGTCGAGTCTGTCCTTGCGGCTGTGGCCCGGATCCCCGGGTAGTCGATCGTTGCTGCTCTCTTTTTCGGCGGAAGCTTGTATTGGTTTGCCGGGGCAACTATCTTTTTATGGAGTATTTTTCTATTTTCCATGACAGGATATCCCGGGTGAGTAAAGCGATTCAGAAGGGGAGGTTCAAAACCATTTCTGTTATTATCCCTGTATTCAATGAAAAAGATACCGTGGAAGAGGTGATTCAGGCGGTCCGTCAGGCTCCCTGCTACTTTTTGAAAAAGGAGATCATCCTTGTGGATGATTGCTCCACAGATGGGAGCGGAGCTCTTCTTGAAAGGTACGCTTCCAGAAAGGGCTTCCAGCTGATCCGCCATGAGAAGAATCTGGGGAAGGGCGCAGCGTTGCAGAGCGGATTTCAAGCCGCTGGCGGTGATCTTGTGCTCATTCAGGATGCGGATCTGGAGTACAATCCGGATGAGTACGAGTCCCTGCTGCTGCCTATCCTTGACGGCCATGCGGATGTTGTCTACGGTTCGCGTTTCAAGGGTGGGAAGGCGCATCGTGTGCTTTTTTTCTGGCACAGTGTCGGGAATAAACTGCTGACTCTCCTCTCCAATATGTGTACCAACCTCAACCTCACGGATATGGAAACCTGCTATAAGGTGTTTCGTGCTCCTGTGGTTAAGAATATGTATCTGCAGCAGAAACGGTTCGGCATTGAGACGGAGGTGACGGCGAAGATTGCCAGGATGCAGCTGCGGATCTATGAGGTGGGGATCTCCTACAGAGGACGCGATTATTCAGAAGGGAAGAAGATCGGCTTCAAAGACGCGCTCAAGGCTGTGTGGTGTATTTTTAAATACAAATTTATATCACGAAGATACCTGAAAAGAGGGCTACCGCAGAAGACACTGGAAGGTTCGATGCAATGAATTTTTATAAAAACAAGAAAATCGTGGTCACTGGCGGCGCCGGGTTCCTGGGGCAGGTGGTTGTCTGGAAACTGAAAGAGAGGGGGGCAGAGAATATTTTTGTCCCTCGCAGGAAAGAGTATGACCTTACAGACCGGGATGCTGTGGACCGTTTGTATGAGGAGAAACGGCCTGATCTGGTGGTCCATCTGGCGGCAGAGGTGGGCGGTATTGGCGCCAATATGAAGTATCCGGGCAAGTATTTCTATGATAACCTGATTATGGGTGTGCAGCTGCTGGAGTACGCCCGTAGGTATCAGGTGGGGAAATTCGTGGCGATCGGGACCATCTGTGCCTATCCAGGGTCCACTCCGGTCCCCTTCAAAGAGGATGATCTATGGATCGGGTATCCTGAGGTGACTAACGCCCCATATGGTCTGGCCAAGAAGATGATGCTGGTTCAGGCTCAGGCCTATCGGGAGCAGTATGGGTATAATGCGATATTCCTTCTACCGGTCAATCTTTACGGGCCGGGTGATAATTTTGATCCGGAAACCTCCCACGTCATTCCTGCCTTGATCCGCAGGTGTGTGGAAGCGCGTCGCAATGGTGATGAGACGGTTTCTGTATGGGGGGACGGGACCGCCACCAGAGAGTTCCTCTATGTGGACGATGCTGCTGAAGGTATTCTCGCCGCTACCGAATCCTATAACGGGGCGGGACCGGTGAATCTCGGGTCTGGAATGGAAATCTCCATTAAAGATCTGGCGGAGAAAATCGCCCGTTTTTGTGGGTTTGACGGGGGGCTGGAATGGGATACTGATAAACCCGGCGGGCAGCCCCGCCGCTGTCTGGATGTGAGCCGGGCAAAAGAGCTCTTCGGTTTTCAGGCCAGGATGGATTTTGACAGCGGACTGAAGAAGACCGCTGCCTGGTTTGAAGAGAATTACTTCTGAGTATTGCTTCGTTTTTCCCATTCCCTTGCAGGTGGAGAGAATGGTTTCAATCTTTAAGACACCGCACCGTTCCATCGCTTTGCGGAGAGAACGTTTTTCTTTAAACTGGAAATGCTTCAGTGACCATTCAGATCGTACGTGACCATCATGGAGATCAGCTCATCCAGGTCAACTTCCGGTTTCCAGCCCAGCTCTTTCCCTGCCCTGGAGGGGTCCCCGAGCAGAAGATCGACCTCAGTGGGACGGAAGTAACGCGGATCGATCCGGATGATGGTTTTTCCGCTTTCCCGGCAGATGCCGATCTCCTCCAACCCTTCTCCCTCCCAGTCGATTGTCATATCAGCGACTTTGAAGGCTTTTTCGATAAACTCCCGGACTGACCATGTTTTTCCGGTCGCCAGAACATAATCATCCGCTCTGTCCGCCTGGAGCATCAACCACATCCCTTTTACGTAGTCACCGGCAAATCCCCAGTCCCGTCTGCTGTTAATGTTGCCCATATACAGGCACTCCTGTTTTCCCCTTTTGATCGCAGCGACAGCCCGGGTTATCTTACGGGTGACAAATGTGGCCCCCCGGCGGGGGGATTCGTGGTTGAAGAGGATGCCGTTGCAGGCGAAGAGGTTGTACGCTTCCCTGTAATTTTTTACGATCCAGAAGGCGTAGAGTTTTGCCACCGCATAGGGGGAGCGCGGATAGAAAGGGGTCTTCTCGCTTTGAGGCGCCTCCTGCACCTTGCCGTAGAGCTCGCTCGTGGACGCCTGATAGAATCGGCATTGTATTCCGACTTCCCGAATGCCGTCCAGAAGCCGGAGCGTACCGATGGCGTCCACCTCTGCTGTATACTCCGGGACTTCAAAGGAGACCTGCACATGAGATTGTGCGGCAAGATTGTAAATTTCATCCGGGGCGGTCTGTTCCAGGAGGCGGTTCAGGTTGCTGGAGTCTGTCATGTCACCGTAATGGAGGTGGAGCCGTATATCGTGTTCATGCGGATCTGTATAGAGGTGGTCGATCCGTTGTGTGTTGAAGGAGCTTGATCTGCGGATGATGCCATGCACTTCATACCCTTTTTCAAGGAGCAGTTCCGCCAGATAACTGCCATCCTGCCCGGTGATCCCGGTGATGAGCGCTTTTCTCATAAATTTTTATTGCCTTTAATAGTGTCAGGGTGAAAGAATATCTTTGATGAAGTATACAGCCCGGAGAGAGAAGCGTCTATTATATTTATATTCCTGAATTTGATGTTTTATTTTAAAGGCGGGCATATTAGATTTAGGGTTACCGGATTTATGGCAATAATTGGTCCTGACGGCGGTTGGGGGACCGGATATCGAGGAGTGTTGTAACTTATTATGGAGTATATTGTTAAGGACCTGTCTCTTGCTGCACGGGGGCGCAAGGAGCTGGATATTGCTGAACAGGAGATGCCGGGCTTGATGGCGACCAGAGAGAAGTATGGGCCGGAGAAACCTCTCAAGGGTGTCCGGGTGATGGGCTCCCTCCATATGACAATCCAGACCGCGGTTCTGATTGAGACGCTGCTGGAGCTGGGAGCAGATGTGCGCTGGTGCAGCTGTAATATTTTTTCCACTCAGGATCACGCGGCGGCAGCTGTTGTGGTCGGGAAAGATGGGACCCCGGAGGAGCCGAAAGGCGTGCCGGTCTTCGCCTGGAAGGGGGAAACCCTGGAAGAGTACTGGGATTGCACCTATAAGGCCCTCACCTGGCCGGATGGAAAAGGGCCACAGCAGGTTGTGGATGACGGCGGGGACGCAACCCTGCTTATCCACAAGGGGTATGAACTGGAAAACGGCAGCGATTGGGTTAACGGTGCTCCTGGCAGTATAGAAGAGGGGGTGATCAAAGAGCTCCTCAAGAAGATCTTTGCTGAAAAAAAGGGCTACTGGCACGCTGTTGTAGCGGAGTGGCAGGGAGTCTCTGAAGAGACGACCACCGGTGTGCACCGTCTCTATCAGATGATGGAGGAGAAAACTCTTCTGGTTCCGGCGATCAATGTCAACGATTCGGTCACCAAGTCCAAATTTGATAATCTCTACGGCTGTCGGGAGTCTCTGGCCGATGGGATCAAGCGGGCCCTGGATGTGATGGTCGCCGGGAAGGTTGTTGTAGTTTGCGGATACGGGGATGTGGGCAAGGGCTGTGCACAGTCCATGCGCGGGTTCGGGGCACGGGTGATTGTCACGGAGATCGATCCGATCTGTGCTCTGCAGGCGGCTATGGAAGGTCTTGAAGTCACAACTGTTGAAGATACCCTTGGAAAAGGGGATATCTATGTTACCGCCACTGGCAATAAGGATATCATCACAGCGGACCATATGGCGAAGATGAAGGACCAGGCGATTGTCTGCAATATTGGCCATTTTGATAATGAGATTCAGGTAGAGAAACTGAACAGCTGGCCTGGAGTGAAGAAGGTGAATATCAAACCGCTGGTGGACAGGTATGATTATGAAGATGGTCATGCTGTTTTCATGCTTGCGGAAGGGCGTCTGGTCAACCTCGGTTGTGCCACCGGACATTCGTCGTTTGTGATGTCCAGCTCCTTTAGCAACCAGACATTGGCCCAGATTGAGCTCAGGGCTAACCAGGGGAAATACAAGCCCGGTGTGTATCGCCTCTCTAGGAAGCTGGATGAGGAAGTGGCAGCGCTGCATCTTGAGAAAATCGGCGTGAAGCTGACAGAACTCTCCCGGGAGCAGGCAGACTATATCGGTGTCCCGGTTGAGGGACCCTACAAACCGGAGCATTACCGGTATTGATAGCGGAGTCTGAAATAAACTCCTCTTGCAGGTAAGGAGTGTGACTGACTCCATCCGGTGGACAACCGATGGCTGCTGTTTTTATGATCGGAGTTCGGATTGGGTGGTGAGAGGGTAGTGATGGCTACATTGTGGCAGAACGGCGGAGCAGCCTCTCAGGAGCTTGTGGAGCGCTACACAGCAGCGGATGACGCGTTGCTGGATAATCATATCGTGGAGATGGATGTCTACACCAATGCCGCCCATGTGCGGATGCTTGCGGATTGCGGGTACATGGGTGAGGAGGAGCGGGACAGCATTATCGTTTCCCTGCGGGGGATCCTGGAATCCTGGAAGAGCGGCTCATTTGCCGTACTGCCGGAAGATGAAGATGTGCATACGAAAATCGAGAACCGTGTCACCGACAGGGTGGGCGAAGCCGGGAAACGCATCCATACAGGGAGGAGCCGCAATGATCAGGTGTTGACGGATATGCGGCTCTTCTGCCGGCTCCGGCTCTACGACACCGCTCATGTGCTCTTCTCGCTGGCGCGGACTCTGCTGGATTTTGCCCGGATCCATCGTGATCTTCCTATGCCCGGGTATACTCATATGCAGCGGGCCATGCCCTCGTCGGTCGGGCTCTGGGCTGGTGGATTTGTAGAGGCATTGATTGATGACGCGCTCCATCTCCAGGGCGTTCTTGAATATATCGACGCCTCTCCTCTGGGGAGCGGGGCTGGATATGGTATCACCCTCGGGATCGACCGGGAGAAGACCATGAAACTGCTCGGGTTTTCCAGGGTGCAACTCAATTCGATCTATTGCCAGAATTCCAGGGGAAAGATGGAGGGGGCGGTCCTCTCCGTTCTTTCCGGGATTATGCTCACTCTGGGGCGTCTGGCCAGTGATCTGCTGCTCTACACCACTTCGGAATATAGTTTCTTTTCTGCTGGTCCCGGGCTGACTACCGGCTCGTCCATTATGCCCCAGAAGAAAAATCTGGATATTATGGAGTTGCTTCGGGCCAGAGTGCGGTCCGTGCATGCGGCGGAGTCTCTGGTCAAGGGGATCCCTGCAGCTCTGCCTTCCGGTTACAGCAGGGACCTGCAGGAGACCAAGCGCCCTCTGATAGAATCTTTTTTGACTGTGGAAGATTCTCTTCAGGTCAGCGATCTGCTGATACAGGGGATCTCGCCGGACCCGGAGAAGATGGCGGAAGCCATGGGGCCGGAGCTGTATGCTACGGATGATGTTTTTGTTCTGGTGGGAGAGGGGGTTCCTTTCCGTGAAGCGTACGGCAGGGTGAAGGGTGCTCTGGAGGACGTTGCAGCGCGCAATCCTTCGTTTGAGTATAATGAGAAGGCAACCCCCGGGACTCCGATGAATCCGGAGCTGGACACCCTCTGCAGGAGATGTGAGCAGATCAGAGAACATCTTGTCTCAGGAGAAGAGCGGCTTCGAAAGCGGCTTGCCGCTCTGCTGGACTGAAAGCATAGAGATGGCTGGAGCACCGGAGTTGCTTTCCGGTTTGTTGCAGGCAGAGTGAACAGGGGGGGTGATGGCTGGAGGATGCCGTGTGTGCTGGAGGGAATGGGTTTCGACTGGAGGGCCCTTTTCTGGTAACAACCCTTTTTCCGGTGAGGTGGCTGTTCTGATGCGATGTATCAGCCTGCTTCTCTTTGTACTGCTCACAGCTGCCGGTTGCTCTAAATCTGAAGATGAGGGTCCCGGCGGAAAAACCGCCTGGAGATCGGGGAAAAGGAAGGTCCTCTCTCCACGAGAAGGGGTCTGGCGTACCTTGAAGCTGATGGAGGCCAGTCTTAACCAGCGGAACCTTCAGGGCTATCTGCGTGTATTCGGGGGGCTTGCCGGGCATGAGGTGCGCAAGCAGCTATCGGGGAAAAAATTTCGCAGTTCAGCCGGAGGGCGGTATAGACTGACCGCTTTTCGGATAGTAAAACGGCACTCCAGGGCTGTGGTAACAGTCCAGTACACTATGAGCCGGCGCATTCCGGGCCAAAAAGAGCGGATTATCAAGGGAGAGGGGATTTTTTCTGCGGCTCCCGGGCTGAAGCACTGGGTGATCATTTCCTTTTAACCTGGCGGAGCAGGGGCCGGATGAAATACTTCCGCTACTGGAGAAAGGGCTGTTATTTATTTGTTTCCTGTTATACATTTGTATATATTTATCGGCAGTTTCCTCCCGCTTGACCCTGTGAGGAATAATAGGGCCGGACTCCATGACAGCCTGGTAAAGTTTTGAGGATGAGAGTAGATGAAGACGTTTTCACTGAAGCAGAAAGAGATCTCTAAGAAATGGTTTTTGATCGATGCCGAAGGGGTAGTGCTCGGCCGTCTTGCCACACAGGTGGCGACAATCCTGAGAGGGAAGAATAAACCAACCTACACACCGCATCTGGATTGCGGTGACAATGTTGTTGTGATCAATGCGGCCAGGGTGGCGTTCAACGGCAGCAAAAAAGATAAGAAATATTACCGGTACAGCGGTTATCCGGGCGGGTTGAAGGAAACCAGCCTTGATAAGGTGCTGCAAACCAATCCTGAGCGCGTTATTATGGCGGCTGTAAAGGGTATGCTGGGTAAAGGGCCGCTTGGAAGACGGCAGCTGAAGAACCTGCGGGTATACGCGGATGCTGAGCACCAGCAGCTTGCGCAGCAGCCGGAGAAGCTTGAACTCATGAAGTGATTCTGGTTCATCAGGACAAACTACAGGAGGCAGTCCTTGGCAGATAAAGGATATATTTGGGCAACAGGTCGCAGGAAATGTTCTGTTGCGAGAGTTCGGATCAAAAAAGGCTTCGGGAAAATCGCAATCAACTCCATCGATATGACAAAATATTTTGGAAACGAAAACTATAACAATATCATCTGCCAGCCGCTTGAAGCGACCAGCAGCATGGGTGTTTATGATGTTTTTGTCAATGTCTGCGGTGGCGGTAAGAGCGGTCAAGCCGGAGCGATCCGCCATGGCATCTCTCGGGCTCTCTGCCTTGCTGAAGGAGAGAACAGGGCCGCTCTCAAGGCCAATGGGTATTTGACCCGCGACTCCAGAATGGTTGAACGGAAGAAATACGGTCAGCGCGGCGCTCGCAGACGGTTCCAGTTCTCTAAACGTTAGGCTATTCTCTTTCGGGAGTTTCCTTATCCATGTATGCATATGGCTGATATCCGTAGTGAAGTGTCGGTAGTGATCCCCGCCTATAATGAAGCGGAGCAGATCAAAAAGACCCTTGAGGTCACTGCTGAGGAGCTCAGCGGGACTGGCCTTTTTTATGAACTCATTGTAGTGGATGACGGCTCCGTAGACCGGACCTCAGAGGTTGTGGAGGGGCTCTGCGGCAAGCGGGGAAGGGGCCAGATCAGGCTTGTCTCCTATTTCCCAAATCAGGGCAAAGGGTTTGCTCTGAAGCGAGGCGTCTACGAAGCTCGCAGCAGGTATATCGCTTTTTTTGATGCGGATCTGGATATCTCTCCGGACCATATTCATCGCTATCTGGATATCCTCAAGAAGAGGAGGGCGGACGCTGTCATCGCTTCCAAGAGACATTCGGAATCGAAGCTTGAATACTCCCGGATCCGGACTTTTATCTCCAATATCTACTATTTTCTTAACCGGTTTTTATTCAGAATGAAGATCAGGGATACCCAGAGCGGGATGAAAATTTTCCGGCGGAGTGTACTGGAGAATGCGATACCCAGGCTGCTGGTGAAGCGGTTTGCTTTTGATCTGGAGCTCCTGGTTATCCTCCTCAGGGGGGGAGCGCAGATCATTGAGGCACCAGTGAGGATCAGCGGACACAACGAATACGGTCGGATCGGGGTGATGGCTCTCTGGCACGCCTTTGTTGATACCCTCGCTGTCTTCTACCGGTTCTTCTTTCTCCACTATTATAATTGGGAACATATCCCCCGCCATCAGTCCCGCAGGGAGGCTATGACGCTTCTTATCGATTCTGCCGGGTATAGTAATCGATTGGCGGATCTGGTGGAGTATGTTCAATCCGGTGTGCTGGGCACGGTTAACTGTGTCATCCTGGCAGATAAAGGTAATTTTGTTTTCCCGGGCGTTCGGGTTATTGAAACAGGTGCTGTTGAACCGATTGAGAAGCTCCGGTTGGCATTGGACAGGGTCCGCTCGCAGTATTGTGCTTTTATCGGGGATAGGGCGCTCCCCCCCCCAGGCTGGCTCCTCAACGCTTCAGGGTATCTAAATAAAAAGGAGATAACCGCCATTGCCGGGCCTGTGTGTGAGCGTTCTGCTGGTGGATTCTTTTCAATGGTGATTTTTGATGCCCGGTTCCATCCTGTGGTTAAGGGAAGATTTCGGATTTTTTCAACATTGAAACGGCAGCGTCCCATTTCTTTGCTGCCGTTGGAAAATATTTCCTTCAGGCGGACACAAATGGCGGCCTTTCTCCAATCTACTCCAATCGAGCTGATCAATGATGAAGGTATCCCATTCCTGGATATGCCTGAGGGCGGGTTCTATTCCCCTGATCTTCTGCTTTTTTCTCAGCCCTTGTACAGTTGTTTCAGGGATTATTTGCAGCAGATTTACAGGGTGAGCGTTTTTCGTGGTCAGCATTCCGGTCACGGCCACAGGGTGGTTGTTGCGCCTTTTCTGGCGGTATTTTTTCTCACGGCAACCCTGTTCGCTTTCTTTTCCGAAGTTTTTCGTGGTTTTTATTTTGCCGGGATGGTTGCGACATTCGGTCTGCTCTTCTTAAGCGTTGGTTCCAGGTTCCGTCCTGCCAGAGGGGTTCTTGCCGTCCTGACCTTGCTTGTGGCTGCGCTGCTAAAGGGTACCGGGGTGCTTCGTGGTTTCTTCCTCTCTTCAAAGAAGCATAGAGAGCAGGGGTAAGGATTCCGGATATCCTTTTCTCAAGTATTGAGCATAATCAGGGACAGTGCAGTAGTATTATTAAGAATACAGATGTGAAGGCTTTTTCGGAGGGATATGATCCGGGTTCTCGTTTTGACCGCATTGCTGCTGCCGGTTTTTTTGCCCGCGCATCCGCATGTTTTTGTTAATTCAAATGTAGATTTTATCTTTGCCAGGAAGCGGCTCAGCCATCTGGAGGTGCAGTGGCGCTTTGATGCGATGTTCACCTCTCAGGTGCTGCTCGCTTGTGATGCCAACAAGGATAGGCGGATTAGCGGGGCGGAGGTGAGCGTTGTCAGGACCCGCTTTTTCAAGAATCTTAAGAATTTTAACTATTTCCTTGCTCTCTGGGTGAATGAAGTGTATTTAAGGCAACACGCGATCTCTTCGTTTACCGCCTTTATCGCCCGTGATGGTCATCTCAATTATCGCTTTCGCGTCCCGGTTACAGTGCCGTCAGGCGGTGCTGTTACAATCAAAGTGATGAACAACGACACCTCGTTTTTTGTGGCCTTTATGTCCAGAGCTGGTACCAGTCGTATTCGCGGGTTACGGCCGTCCGGAGCAAAGGTGCTCAACAACGCGAAGGTGCAGTTCCAGCTCAGCTACGGAGTGCAGTAATGCAGCGATTATTTCTTCTGTTTGTCCTGCTCCCGGCTGCGGGCTTTGCAGCGGATCCTGCCCCCTTCGAAGACCTGGAGAGTGGTCTGGCTGCACCGCAGAAATTCAAATCCGTTGTATTCCGAAAGAAGCTTCTCTCCCTGAGGGGAGAGAACAGGAATATTCTCAAACACAGCTATTATTACGATTATATCAAGCGACGGTATCTGCTGCAGCCCGGTCTTCCTCAGGAGGCCGTGATTGCAATAGACAGGATACTCAAAGGGAAAAGGAGCCCTGATGGGTTCTGGGAAGGGTTGTGGCGTGGATTTGTCCAGGTCAATTCTGAGATTCAGCATAGAGTGGCTCTGCTTCTCAAACGGGTGGTGCTGGAGCATCCCCTGTCCAGTCTCCGGCTGCTGTCGGACGGTAGTGCTCTGGGCTTCACCTCCCCGGCGACAGGGGGTGTGCGGCTTCTCTTCAGGCAGGGTACTGGATTCCGGAAGGGGAAGTTGTCCTGCAGACAGCCCGGGAGTGTGGCCCTGGTTCGATTAACGCCAGGGGGCTTTCTTGCCGCTGTACTGGATCGGGCGACCGGTTCTCTGCTGGTCCGCTCTTTCCGTCCTTCCGGAGAGGTGGAGGCTGCGCCGGTCAGCATTCCTTTTGTCGCAGGGGAGAGACTGCATGCGGCAGCGCTTACTGACAGGCGGGTTCTTTTTGCCTGGCAGAAGGGCGATGGAGTTCATGGTGGGTATTTCGATGCCGGTACAGGGAAGTTCCGTCGTTTTCAGCCGCTCTCCGGTTATTCTTTGCCGGAGCAGTATCCCGGCAGAGGGGGTTTGTTCCTCTTCAGAATGCGTGATCGGTTTCTGTATCGGCTCTCCTGGGATGGAGAGCGCGGGGTGCTGCCACTCCGCCCTCTCTATTCTCTGCCGGCAGAGGGTCCTTTTTCCGTTTTCAAAGAGGATAGTGGCGATACCCTCCTCTTTGCGGAGAAACGCTCCCTTTTCCGGAGAGGTGGTGGGAGAGGCGTTTTACGCAGAATAGCGCTCCCTGCCGGGGGAGGGGAATTGTCCTACTGGCGGGATGGGTTGCTTTTGATTCGGAAAAAAGCGGAGCTGCTGCTCTGCTCTATCGAGGGGCAGAAGCTCCGCCTCCCTCTGTCTGCTGGCAAGACAGCGGTGGCTGTTGCTGGAGAGGAGCTCCTTCTGTTTTATCAGCAATCCTCAGCTGGTGGACAGCTTCTCTTCAGCAGGTACCGGTTTGCGAACACGGTTACCGCCCCTGTCTCTGTGTACGGCAGGAGCGCTCTGCTGCTTATTCTATTGCTTTTTCTCCTCTCATTGGTGTATGGATTTGTCCACTCTGCCGGCCCTGGACACGGCAAGGCGCTGGTTGCCGCCTATTTTGTGGAGCGGCCGCACTATGGCTGGCTGCCGGCTGTGAAGATGGCCCTGATTGTTTCGGCCACGCATACAGGGAGCGCGCTGCTTCTGGCCACGTTTTTCCAGTTGATCCTTATGGTCGCCCCGGATCAGATGGCAATCCGGAAGTGGTTCACCATTTTCAGCGCTCTGGCTGTCTTTTCGCTGGGCGTCTATATGCTCATCTCCCGTTTCCAGAGGCATAGCTGCTCCCGGGAGAGCGAACGCAGCAATACAGGGCGGAGTATGCTTGCCCTCGGGGTTGCTGCCGGTATTGTCCCCTGTCCTCTTGCTATGGGCATCATGGTGATCAGCATCATGAATGGGGTGTTTTTTCTGGGTGTGCTGTCGGCTATCGGTATGTCCTCAGGAATGTTTGTGCTCCTCCTGCTGCTGGGCGGTCTCACCAGCCGCTCCAGGGAGCGGCTGGAGCGGCTCCTGAAAGGACGGGGGCGTTGGGCTGATCTGCTGGGTACGTTTGCCGGGGTCATCAGCGCGCTGGTGATTATGGTGCTCGGTGTGGCGCTTCTGGCACCGCTGCTTTGATCTTTTGATTGCGATTTACAGAACAAAAGCAGAAGTGCATTTGACTTTTCAGGATATAGGGTGGACAATGACAGAAAAAAGCAAGGGGGCTGTGTTGTGCAAAAATTCTGGTTTTGCGCGAATAGTGAGAAATGGACGGTGATTATTCGGGTCACATTTGGATTAGTGATGTTCCTTCATGGTGCTCAGAAGGCGCTGGGGATTTTTGGCGGGCGTGGCTGGTCCGCCACAGCCGCCGGTTTTTCAAGCATGGGGATACCGGGGATTATCGCGCATCTGGTGATTATCGGCGAGTTCTTCGGAGGGTTGGCACTGCTGGCGGGCTTCCTCACCCGTATATCCGCAGCCGGCAACGGGATCATCATGGCCGGAGCGGTTTGTCTGCACTTTAAGGGCGGTTTTTTTGCACGGGGGGGTGGGTTTGAATACCCCTTTGTGTTGCTGATGATGGCTGTTTTTCTTATCGTCAAAGGACCGGGCCGCTGGAGTGTCGATGCGCTTCTGTTCGGGCAGAGTGAGTGACGGCAAGGGTCAGGGCGCGGCCTGTTCCTCTCTCAGTGTGGTTGAAGGCGCTCCGGCTTCCCTTCATCTCCATAACCGTGGTTACTGTTGTTTTTGGTACTGTACTGGCTGCAAATGAACCTGGAGTGGCGCTGAATGTGCCGATAGCTCTGCTGGCGTTTTGTTCTGCGCTGCTCTTTCATCTCGGTTCCAATGTGATCAACGATTATTTTGACGACAGGATCGGAACGGATCGGATCAACACGGAGTTTATCGCCCCTTTCTGCGGTGGCAGCCGGTTGATCCAGGAAGGGAAGCTCAGCCGTGGTCAGACTCTCCGGTACGCCGTGATCCTCTATGTGCTGGCGCTCCTTTCCGGCATAGGGCTGCTGTTGCTCCGTGGACCTGAGCTGATTCTCTTCGGGATCGTCGGTCTATTTCTGGGGATCGCCTACTCCGCTTTTCTGGCGCGGCTTTTTTTCGGTGAGCTGGCAGTGGGGGTGGCTTTCGGGGTTCTGATGGTGGGTGGAAGCTACTGGGTGCAGACGGGCGCTCTTCCGCTGCGGGTGCTCGTCTATTCGCTGCCCGCCACTTTTTTGAGCATGCTGATCATCTGGATCAATCAGTTTCCGGATTTTAAGGCAGATGCGGCCAGCGGAAAACGCAATCTTGTGGTGCGGCTGGGCCGCCGCCGGGCCGCCATCGGGTATCTGGTTCTTGTTGGTTTGGCCTATGGGTCGCTTGTCCTTATCGCTTCTCTGTACAACAGACTGTTTTTTATCGCTCTGGCCACCCTGCCTGGTGCTGTGACTGTGGCAGTGCTCCTGTTTCGTAACAACCAGAAGATCAGCGCTGTACCCTATCTGTTGCCAGTGACCATCATCCTCCATCATACTACCCTGACCCTGGGCATAGGGGCGTTTCTGATAACGCTTGTTGCTCCTCCAGTCGGAGTGGCTGTTGCTGTTCTGGCTGGTTGCGTCGGGTACGGTGCTCTTTTTAAAGGAATCGCTGGTGGATAGACGCACTCTTAAGCGGATTGTGCGCACCCGGTGCCCTGGTCTGGACGGAAGGGTGGTAGCGCTTGTGGCTGCAGGGAGCCTGCTCAGGGCGAAGATCGCTGAGTCCCTCTCTTCAGGAGGGGTGCCTGATGCATTGACAGCAGCGATTGAGATGGCGCATACTGCCTCTCTGCTTCATGATGATGTGCTCGACCAGGAGTCGTGGCGCCGTGGCGGGGAGAGCTTCAACAGGCTGCTCGGGAACAGAGCTTGCATCCTGAATGGGGATATACTCTTAAGCGGCGCGACGGTGATCATGGGCCGGCAGGGGGATATGGCGCTGCTGGAGGCATTCATGGCAGCAGTTCAGGAGACCTGCCAGGGCGAGATAGCGCAGCAACGGTTTCTTCTGAAGAGACCGCCTTCTCTGTGCGACTATTTTGAGAATGCCCGGGCCAAGACCGGTTCCTTCTTCGGGTTTGCCGCTTTTTGCGGCGCCACCTTTTCTCCTCTGCAGGGTGAGCGGAAGGGACTTGAAGATGTTTTTTCGCGAATTGGGGCGCTTTATCAACTCCTGGATGATCTGGAAGACAGCACGACGCAGAACAAAAGCCGTACAGATGTGGCTAATGGGCTGGTTACCTTCCCTGCTGTTCTGTACGGCAAAGGGAAGGGGGGGCTGCCATCATCGGAAGAGGAGCGGATGCAGCTGTACCGGGAAAGGGGGATTATGAAAAAGGGGAGGGGGTATATTTTCAGGCGATATGCGGTTTTGAGCGCCCGTCTTGAAAAGATGCTCTCTGACAGAACGCTGCTGGAGGCCATTGATGGGATCTTTCGATAAAAAAGTCGTGATCATCGGAGCCGGTTTTGCCGGACTGCAGGCGGTTCGGGTGCTGGGCAAAAAACAGGGGCTTGCTGTGACTGTGGTTAGCCCGGGCGCGTCCGTTTTCAAGCCCGGTTTGCCTGAGCTGATATTCGGAAAATATCCACAAGCTACTGTTGCCGTGGACAGTGCAAGGATAGTGCGCGGCTGCGGTGCGTCTTTTGTGGCTGGTGAGGTTGCGGCTGTGGATACGGCGAGGCGGGGGCTCGTTCTCAAGGGCGGGACAGAACTCGAGTACGACTATTTGCTGGTCGCTGCGGGTTCTGTTCCAGCCTTCACTCTGCCTGGTGCCGGAGTGTTTCTGGATGCCGCTGATGCGCAGGCGGTCCGAAGACTTGTTCTGGAGAAGGGGAAGCCGGGCCAGACGCTTGAGCTGCTGGTGGTCGGCGGCGGATACAGCGGGATCGAGCTTGTCACGGCAGTGGTCCGGCTCTGCCGGAAGATCGGATATATGCAAGGTAGATTTCGACTGGTGGAGCGGGCCCCGGAACTGCTCCCGACCTGTAGCAGCCGTATCCTGAGAATGACGCTGCGTGATCTTAAGCGGGCTGGAGTCGAACTTATGCTGAAGAGCGTTTTTGAGGTGAAGAAGGGCGGCTGTTATCTCAATGGGGACCGTGTTGCGCCGGATATTCTGGTTGTGACTGCTGGTTTCCGGGCTGCTGCTGCAGAATTTTTGCCGCAGTTTGCTGATGCCCGCAGCGGCAGGTTGCAGAGCGATGCCTGTCTCAAAGTTGCGGACAGGATCTTTGCCGCCGGTGATTCGGTTCTGTTTGTTCAGGAAGGAAAGCCGCTCCGGCAGTCTGTCAACTACGCCTATTACGGCGGGATGACGGCTGCCCGCAATATTCTGCAGGAGATCGAGGGGAGGCCGTTGCGTGCCTTTCGGCCGAAAGATCCTGGATTTTTGATCCCCAATTATGCCACGGGCAAGGCGTATGGAAAGAGCGGGCCGCTCTATTTCGGCGGTCGTTTCGGAATGCTGCTCCATTCTCTGATGGGGCTGGTCCGCGCCTTCTGCTGGCGCCAGCGAATGCGGATACTATCCGGGATACCGGGCTGGAGGCAGCGGTAGCTCTCAGGGTTATCAGGAGATGAGAGCCGACCTCTATAGGATCGTATGCGTCTCTTTTCCGGCAGTCTCCCTGAAAGCGCTGTGCGCCTTCAGAATCGGCTGGACATGCTCAGCAAGAAACTCCTCCACCTGCTGCGGGGCGCGGCCTGTGAAGTTTCCGGCAGCGATCACCGCCCCTATCGCCGCCATATCCAGCGGGAAGCGCCCATCTTCAGCAAGCAGGGTGAGGAGCGGGTTGTCTCCGCCGGATTTAAGCTGCACTGCTGCAGAGCAGGAGTGTTCCCTGATCAGCTCATGCAGCTCCTGTCTGTTGTGTCCCATCTTGCAGCCCTCCATCAGCAGGTTTTCGGTTGCCACGAAGGGGAGCTCCAGGTTCGCATGTCTGTCGACCATCGCCCTGTTGACGACCAATCCGCCGGTCACGTTTTCCAGTAGCATCAGTACAGCGTCTGCAGCCAGGAAGGATTCGGCCAGGCAGAGCCGTCTGTTGGCTGAGTCGTCCAGGGTCCTTTCTAACCACTGGGTGCTGGCCGTGTAGGCCGGGTTTTCTGACTGGGCGATGATGAAACGGGAGATGGAGCAGATCCTTTCGCTGTGCATCGGGTTGCTTTTATACGCCATGGCCGAAGAGCCGACCTGTTGCTTGCCAGAAGGCTCCTCCATCTCCCGGAGGTTGGAGAGGAGCCGCATGTCTGTAGCAAAACGGTGGGAGGACTGGGCCAGTGAGGAGAGGCTGCTGAGGACCAGGGCATCTGTTTTGCGCGGGTAGGTCTGCCCTGTAACAGGGTAGGCCTCTTTGAAGCCGATCTTCTCACTGACCATCCGGTCCAGCGCCTTGACTTTTTTCTGATCGTTGTCAAAGAGGTTCAAGTAGCTGGCCTGAGTGCCTGTGGCGCCTTTTGCACCGCGTGCCTTGAGGTCCTGTAGCCTTCTGGAGAGTTCGGTGAAGTCTGTGATAAAGTCCTGCAGCCAGAGGCAGGCGCGCTTGCCGATAGTGGTCAGCTGGGCTGGCTGGTAGTGGGTGAAACCGAGCGTGGCCGTGCTCTTATGCTTCTCAGCGAAGTTTCTGAGATTGTCTATCACCCGGTACAGCCGCCCCATGGTCAGCTTCAACGCCTCTCGGAGGATGATCAGATCGGTGTTGTCGCCGACAAAGCAGGAGGTGGCGCCCAGATGGATGATTTTGCCCCCTTCCGGGGCCTGTTGTGCATAGGCGTGCACGTGGCTCATCACGTCGTGGCGGATCTCCCGCTCTTTCGCCTCAGCGGTTTCGTAGTCGATCACATCAGCGTATTTTTTAAGTTCCGCGATCTGTCCGTTGGTTATCTCCAGGCCGAGCTCCTTTTCGGATTCCGCCAGAGCGATCCAGAGCTTTTTCCAGGTGCGGAATTTGTACTCCTCGGAGAAAAGGAATTGCATTTTTTCCGAAGCGTACCGTCTTGAAAATGGGGAGACGTAATGCGCTCTGTCCAATGGGCCCTCCTACATGTTCTTGATAATTTCGTCGCCGAACTCACTGCACTTCTTGAGGCTGGCGCCTTCCATCAGTCTGTGGAAGTCGTAGGTGACGTTTTTGCTGTTGATCGCTGCGGAGATCCCTTTGATGATCAGGTCAGCGGCCTCGGTCCAGCCCAGATGGCGGAGCATCATTTCGCCGGAGAGGATGAGAGAGCCGGGGTTGACCCTGTCCTGTCCTGCGTATTTGGGGGCGGTGCCGTGGGTCGCTTCAAATATAGAGAATCCGGATTCGTAGTTGATATTTGCTCCGGGAGCGATTCCAATCCCGCCGACGCAGGCAGCCAGTGCATCGGAGATATAATCGCCGTTCAGATTGGGGGTAGCGATCACATCGTATTCTGCCGGACGGGTGAGGATCTGCTGCAGAAAAGCATCCGCGATCATGTCTTTGATCACGATCTCTTTGCCGTTTTTCGGGTTTTCCAGGGTGCACCAGGGGCCGCCATCCAGGGGCCGGGCGCTGAATTCCTTTTGTGCTGTCTCATAACCCCAGTCGCGGAAAGCGCCTTCCGTGAACTTCATGATGTTTCCCTTGTGGACCAGAGTCACGGATTTGCGGTCGTTGTCGATCGCGTACTGGATGGCCGCCCGGATCAGACGGGCAGTGCCCTCCTGAGAGACCGGTTTGATGCCGATTCCCACAGTTTCCGGGAAACGGATTTTCCCGTAGAGCTCAGTGAAGGTGCCATTAAACCAGGTTTTGAAGGTCTCTACCTCATCGGAGCCTTCCTTGAACTCGATTCCCGAGTAGATGTCCTCCGTGTTTTCCCGGAAGATGACCATATCCACCTTTTCCGGGGCTTTGACCGGTGAGGGTACCCCGTCAATGTATTTGACAGGTCGGATACAGACATAGAGGTCCAGAAGCTGGCGGAGTGCCACATTGAGGCTCCGGATGCCACCGCTGACCGGCGTGGTGAGCGGGCCCTTGATGCCGACGCGGTACTCTTTGAACATGTCTATTGTTGCCCGGGGCAGCCATTCGCCTGTTTTGTCGAATGCCTTTTCTCCGGCCAGAACTTCTTTCCATTCGATTGCTCTGGAGCCCTTATATGCTTGCTTCACCGCTGCATCGAAAACGCGGACGCTGGCGGCCCGGATGTCCGGTCCGGTCCCGTCTCCTTCAATGAAGGGAATGATCGGATTATCCGGAACCTGGAGGCTGTTGTTTTCAAAGCTGATTTTGCTGGACATGCTGTCTCCTGATGTAATGGGCGTCCTCTGATTGAAGCGCAGAAGCGCTGTTTTTGGTCTATTTCTCCAAATACAATGTAAATATAAGTATTCCCGCTGGCCTGTGGTGGTCAACTGTGGCGAGGGTTTCAAACCATGCCGGCCTGTTTTATTATGATAACTGTGGTTCTTTTTTACCGTTTGGACTTAAGTCATCGTCCGGGTATGCCGCTTTTCAGAAAGTACTGTTTCTGACTGTGTCTTGAAGAGGGGTGATCTGGAAATAACCGGAAAATGTGGTATATATTAATAGGCGGCGCTGTCAGAGAACGGGAGCTTGAACATTGCGATTAGAGATGACTCTCATTGTTTTAATTATCCTATCCTTTCTCTCTTGTTCCGTGGAGGTGGGATTTGAGCAGGAGATAGATCTGCTTTTTCCCCCGGCCTCGGTTGAGACGAGGACCAATATCTCGGTTGTTGTCAGTGAGGGGGCCCTCAGTGACGGTCTGCAGAAGGGAGGATACTCGCTTGGCGAGTTCGACAACTTCACCCTTGATGAGGCGTATGTTGTCTGTGTTGTTCCAGGCAGCGACTGGGTTGATTATATAGGTGATTTTGTGATCAGCTTTCGCAATGATTCGCTGACCCGGACTGTATTCAATTGCGGAGCGTGCGTTGCCGGGGATAAGCAGGATCTGAGCATCAGTGATGATGAGATGCTCGCTTTTTTGCAGGGCAGGGCATTTATTGTGGACGCCTCCGGAACTCTGAAGCCCGGTTCCCCGCAACTGCTGTTCCAAATTTTCCTCAAAGGCACGCTTTCCACTACAGCTCCGTGATAATGGTCTTCATTCCCACCCTGTATTCTGTATATATTTCCTGACACAGACCGGGGAGGGAGGCGACGGCATGGCGTGGGACAGGCAGCGGACAGGTACTATTCTTCTCGTCAGTTTAATCGGAGCGCTTATCGGGACTGTGCTCGGGAAACTTCTCGGGTTGCTTATCCCTTCGCTGGACCGGCTTCTCAATGCTGGTGGTCGCCTTGCCGTTGATCTGCAGATGAACCTGCATGTGGTAAACATCGGGTTCCATTTCAATCTTGCCGGTGTGGTCGGAGTTGTGACAGCTTTGCTCCTTTTTCGGAGGATTTGAGGTTGCGCATCTGTCTTGCCTCCGGCTCCCCCAGGAGGAGGGAGCTCCTGCTGTCTATCGGGATCTCTCCGATCGTTGTGGTGCCTTCTGTCCCTGAGGTCCGTCAGCCCGCGGAGCGGGCGGAGGGTTTTGTCCGCCGGCTGGCGCGGGAAAAGGGGGAGGCTGTCCTTTCAGAACTTGAGCCGGGAGAGTGGCTGATTATAGCCGCGGATACGGTGGTTGTTCTGGGGGAAGAGGTCCTGGGCAAGCCAGGTACAGAGGCTGCTGCTGAATGGATGCTGGAGAAGCTTTCAGGGAAAACGCACAGGGTGCTCACGGGCCTGGCTCTTTTGTGCACTCAGAAGATGGAGCGATCCATATCCTGCACTCAGACATTGGTCCGGTTCAGGGAACTTGACTCTGACAGCATTCGGCGTTATGTTACCCTGGATAATGTGTCAGACTGCGCTGGTGGCTATCGGATCCAGGGGAGGGGGGTCGCCCTGCTGGACGGCGGGATTTCCGGGAGTTATTCCAATGTTGTGGGATTACCTCTGGAGAGACTGTTTCTGGAAGCCGGAAAGCTGGGTGTTGATCTGCTCAAAATATGAATCAGAACCAGCTGGTTCCATCCTCCGGTGCTCTTTTGAGCGCTGTGAAACGGTGATTCGGATTTCCCCGGTGGACGGGTGGCTGGTCGTGTAATTTTCAGGAGGATTCCTCAATTGGCGAAAGTATCAATGAAAGATCTGCTTGAATCCGGTGTTCACTTCGGACACCAGACCAGACGCTGGGACCCAAAAATGGCGCCCTACATTTTCACAGAGCGTAATGGTATCCACATCATCGATCTTCTGAAAACCCTCAATAAACTCAATGAAGCGGCTGATGCTATGGCTGCTCTGGTTCGTGAGGGCGGTTACGTCCTTTTTGTGGGTACCAAGAAGCAGGCACAGGCTTCTATCAGGGAAGCGGCCCGGAGCTGCGGGATGTTCTATGTCACCAACCGCTGGCTGGGCGGAACGCTGACCAACTTTGAGACCATTAAGAAATCTATCAATAGATTGCACCGTCTGGAGCGTATGGAAGCGGACGGCACAACCTATCAGATCACCAAGAAGGAACGCCTTGTTCTCTCCCGCGAAAGGGAGAAGCTGGAGAAAAATGTCGGCGGGATCAAGAATATGAAGCGACTTCCTGACGCCCTTTGTGTTGTAGACCCCAGGCGGGAAGCTATCGCTGTTGCGGAAGCGCACAAGATGAAAATCCCGATTTTTGCGATCGTTGATACGAACTGTGATCCCACACTTATTGATCATGTTGTTCCTGGTAATGATGATGCTATCAGGGCGATCAAACTTTTCTCTTCTGTTTTCAAGCAGTCTGTTCTTGAAGGCGCTGAAGAAGCCGGACGGATGCTCGAGAATGCGGATGGCGAATATGTTGAGGGATCTGCTTCCTTCAGTGCCGGCAGCGATAATTTTGCTGATGATTCTGAAGAGAGTGTGCCTTCCCCGTTTGAAAAGGATGCGGATAAGAAGCTCTCTTCTGACAGCCATATAAAATACGATGAGAAATACGGTGATGATTTGGCCACTTCCGAAGCGGGCGCTGCTGAAGAGGTGAAGGAGGAGCCGAAAGAGGAACTGAAAGAGGAACTGAAAAACGAAGTAAAAGAAGAGGGGAAAATAATGCGTATTTCTGCTGCTGATGTGAAAGCACTCAGGGATAAGACTGCTGCCGGTATGATGGACTGTAAAGAAGCCCTCACCGAGGCAGGCGGGGATATGGCAGCTGCTGAGAAGATCCTCAAAGAGAAGGGTCTCTCTGATGCCGCCGGGAGGATGCACCGGGAAACCAGAGAGGGTGTTGTCGCTATCCAGGAAAATGAGAGCGCGGTTGTTGTTGCAGAAGTGCATTGTGAAACCGATTTTGTGGCACGTAACGACGTTTTCCAGAACTTCGCCGATCAGGTTGCTCAATATGTGCTTGAGGAATCCAGAGCAATCCAGGGCGCGGATGATTTTTCCACTGAGTTCACCGAAACTTTCAAAGGCACTATAGCCACTCTCGGAGAAAACATCAGTATCGGCCGGATTGTAAAAATCGCCAGGCGGGACAGGCATGTTATTTCTACTTATATCCATGGCGGTGGAAAAATCGGTGTAGCGGTTGATTTTGAGCTTTCCGATGGCGCGGCCGGGGACAGGGATGAGTTCAAGACCTATGCACGTGATGTGGCCATGCAGGTCGCTTCCATGAACCCGCTTGCGCTGGATAGAGACGCTGTTCCGCAATCCGTTGTGGAAGAGCAGAAGGAGATTCTCCGCAAGCAGGCTGCTGAAACCGGCAAACCGGCTGATATTATTGAGAAGATGCTCACCGGACAGATTGATAAGTTTTTTAAAGAAATCACCCTTGTTGACCAGACCTTTGTCAAAGACAATAAGAAAACCATCGCCCGGCTGACAGAAGAGGTCGGCGAGGCAGTTGGGGTCACCATCAAAATCATCGGTTACACCCGCTTCAAGGTCGGAGAAGTCGTTGGTTAAACCGCAATCCGGGGCGCAACCGCGCCCCAGACGAGTATTATTGAAACTGAGTGGTGAGTCTCTTCAGGATAGAGTCGTTGGCCGTTGCATCAGCCCGGTCGTCCTGGAAGAGATAGTCGGGCAGATTGCCCGGGCACACAGTGAAGGCGTGGAGATCGCTCTTGTTGTCGGTGGAGGGAATATCTTCCGTGGACTCTCTGAGAGTGCTTCTGGAATGAACCGTACTACAGCTGATTATATGGGGATGCTGGCCACGGTATTTAATTCCATCGCCCTTCAGGACGCGCTCTCCAGAGCCGGACGGGCCGTCAGTCTCTATTCAGCTCTGAACATTGAAAAGCTCGCTGAACCGGTGAGCGACCGGAAGCCGGTCGCTGCGCTGGAGCGCGGCTCTGTTGTTATTTTTGCAGCCGGGACAGGGAATCCTTTCTTCACTACCGATACAGCCGCTGCTCTCCGGGCTGTTGAGATAGGGGCGGATATTTTACTCAAGGCAACCCGGGTTGACGGGGTGTACGACAGAGACCCGGAAGAGGATTCAGATGCGGTTCTTTTTACTGAGATCTCCTATCTTGATGTTATACAGAAGGGGCTGCGGCTGATGGACCTCACGGCCGTCAGCCTCTGCAGGGAGAATGCCCTGCCCATTGGAGTGTTCAATCTCGGCGGTGATGAGGCCGTCTATAGAGCTCTGACCGGTGAAAAGGTCGGGACTATAATTATAGAGCAAGGGGGTAGTTGTGGTTACGGAAATTATCAGTGACATGAAAGAGCGCAGTGGTAAGAGTATCGATACCGTGAAGCGGGAGTTTTCCCATATCCGCACAGGCCGCGCCAGCACTTCTGTACTGGATGAAGTCCGGGTTGAAGTATATGGTCAGCAGCTCCCCATCAATCAGGTTGCCAACCTTTCTGTTCCAGAGCCCCGGCAGATCGCCATTTCCCCCTGGGATGTGAGTAATGCCTCAGCTATAGAAAAGTCTATTCAGAAAGCCAACCTCGGTGTTGGCGTTTCTTATGACGGCAAACTTGTCCGGGTTACCTTTCCTGAGTTGACGGAAGAGCGGCGGAAAGAATTCGCTAAACTGGCTCATTCTAAGGCGGAAGAGGGGCGTGTGGCTGTGCGCAATATCCGCAGGGATGCCAATGATCACCTCAAGAAACTGCTTAAGGACCATGAGATCAGTGAGGATGAGGAAAAAAAAGCACTTGATGATATTCAAAAACTCACTGATACGTTCGTTGGTAAGATCAATCAACTTCTGGAAGTCAAAGAGAAAGAAATCATGGAGGTCTGATCCTCCCTGAGGCAGGAATTGTGATGCAACTCGCCGGTATTCAACTTTCAGACAATAATTTTCCAGACCACCTTGGCGTTATTATGGACGGGAACGGCCGCTGGGCTGAGATACGGGGGAAATCCCACAACCGGGGTCATCGCGCCGGTACGCAGACCCTGAGAAAAATACTCGAAATCATTGAGCGCACTCCTATAAAAACGGTCAGTCTTTTTGTATTCTCTAAAGAGAACTGGAAGCGATCGAAAGAGGAGCTGAGAGGGCTTTTCAATTTGCTCCGTCAGTTCTATCGTTCTGACTACCCGACCTTGAGGAAGCGGGGTGTGAAGATAATCCACTCAGGAGATTTTGAAAGTCTGGAAGATGATGTTGTGGAGATCATGAGGACCATGGTTTCGGAAACAGCGGACAACCCCGGAAAAGTGCTCAACCTCTGTCTGAATTACAGTGGCAGGGATGAGCTGACCCGTGCTGTGCGGCGGATTGTTGCGGAAGGTATTGCTGAGGAAGATATCACAGAGGCAGTCATTTTTAACCATCTCGATAATCCGGAGAACGGCTGTATCGATCTTCTGATCCGGACCAGCGGGGAGCTTCGTATCAGCAATTTTTCTCTCTGGCAGTGCGCTTATACTGAGTTGTATTTTACAGATGTTTATTGGCCCGATTTCACTGAGGAACATCTGGCGGAAGCGATTCTTTCTTATCAGACGCGTGAGCGGCGCTTTGGCGGTCGTATAAATGAGGGGAAAGAGGTCCGCCTTGCGTAACCGTATCCTTGTTGCTCTGGCTGCGATACCTGTTATCCTCCTCACTGTTCTGGAGAGGTCTACCAACGGCTGGCCTTTTCTTTTTGTGATGCTTATCGCCGGACTGCTCTGTGTGATGGAGTACATGGACCTTGTTGGAGAAAGGTTCAGCCGTTACTCCAGGACTGTCTCCATTGTGTCGACGCTCAGCATAATCGGGTTCTGGTATCTGTACCAGTATTTCACTTCCTCGCCTCTGTTTATCTTTAACATGGCGGTTGTTGCTTTTGTGGTGGCTTTTGTCCCTCTGGTTCTACTCTTTTTAGGCGTCATTTTCAGGGATAGTTTTGAGGGGGCCTTGCAGGAGGTCGCTTTTTGCTATCTTCCGGTTCTCTATATTGGAATCGGTTTCGGATCGCTGATCGGTATTCGTGGATACGCGACTGATACCGGGCCCTATCTGGTACTTTACGCCTTCCTGGTTGTCTGGGCGACGGACAGTTTTGCCCTGATTATCGGTAAGCTGATCGGACGGCATAAGCTGGGCCTTGCGGTAAGTCCCAACAAGACGGGTGAAGGGCTGGCAGGCGGTGTCTTCTTTGCCCTGCTCACGGCCGTGCTGTTCAAAATAATCGGTAGCAGTGTCTATACAGGGAAGCTGCTTTTCCAGTGGCCGGTTTTTCTGGCTGTGACCCTCTTTCTCAGTCTGGCGGATCAGATCGGCGACCTGGCGGAGAGCGTACTCAAGCGTTCTGTCGGAGTGAAGGATTCCGGCGGCTCTATTCCCGGTCATGGCGGCTGGTTGGATGTGTTTGATGCTCAGTTGTTTGTTTCCCCGCTCTTTTTTGCACTGGTTGTGCTCCTGTACCGCTGACTCTCAATCTCTTCCTGAATTGGAGGCCAATGAGCTATTACTTATGGATACTATTTTTACGATTATTTATGGGATATTCACTCTCGGTATTTTGATTCTCGTGCATGAATTCGGCCATTTCATCGCCGGGAAGCTCACCGGTATCCGTGTGACAGGTTTTTCTATTGGCTTCGGCCGCGGTATAATTTCTTTTACGCATAAGGGAACTCTTTATAAGCTGGGCTGGCTCCCTGTGGGTGGATACTGTCGTTTTGCGGGTGAGGGGGAAGACCTGAGTGACGACCGCAAGGGCGAGCCGGATGAGTTTTATGAGAGGCCGGCATGGGCCAGGCTCATTACTGTATCAGCAGGGGTAATATTTAATTTTATCTTCGGTTTTTTTATATATTGGCTTCTGTCTCTCCTGGGGAGTTCCTACGTTGATGCAAAGCCGGAGGTGACTGTGTTTGACAGAAAGCTTCAGAAATTCTACGGGAAGTCTTTTGCCCGACGACGCCCCGGACTTCCCGCTCTGACTGCCGGAATGCAGCATGGTGATCATATTTTATCTATCAATGGTAAAAAGGTCAGCAGTTTTCGAGAGATGAGTCTGGAGGTTATGAGTAGCGGTAATGAGACTGTGCGCTTTCTTATCCGCCGTAATGGCAGGCTGTTTTCTAAAAATGTGGTGATCGGCCTCAGTCGACGAACAGCCGGGTATCTCAATGTGGCCCCCTGGGCGCCTCCGGTTCTGGCCGTAGTCTGCACCAGAGGTGCTGCCTGGAAATCCGGGCTCAGGCCAGGGGATTATATCCATGCTGTGGACGGTGAGAAAATCGCCAACTCCTATCTGGATCTTTTCCGTGTCTTGAAGCAGGTCGCTGCAGCTACAAATACTACCCGGAAGATACGGATCGATTATAGCCGCTACAGTGAGCGGCCCGCTGTTGTTAACATTGAGAGAAAAAAACTGGCTTCTGCCGTGCTTCCCGCTGATGAGGGGATTGAGTCAAAGGTCGGGTTCAGGGTATGTTCTCCCGCATCTGTCCCTGGTATCAAAAACGGTGATTTTTTCATCAGTTTAAACGGGAAGAAGATTTTTGACTATCTGACGTTTCGTGCTTATTTGCAGGAGCTGACAAAAAAAACAGTCTCTATCCGGACCGTCAGAGGAAATCCTGGTGGTTTTTTCCCGGGCGGGGAAGGGGTAGAACGCACCCTGCCGATTGCGCTGCTCAAGACTTTTCGCCCTTATAATCCTCCTCTCGTGATCGGGGTACAGGAAGCCGGGGCGCTTTATCGAGCCGGTCTGCGTAACAGGGATATCATTATCGCTTTGAATGGCGGGAAGCTCTTTACCGCGGCTTCCCTCTCTGGAAAACAGCACAGCACACGCTCATCCGGCAAGGTCAGGGTTCAGGTTTTACGGAGCAGACGGGCAACACTGGAGCTGATGCTTCCCGCTGGTTCCAGTTCCACTGGCGTGCTGACCAGCCCGGACCGGTATATTTTTACCACTCCATCCAGAGGGGTGATCGACGCTGCAGGATTTGCTGCAGGCGATTTTCTGGCCTCCTTTTCAAGAATTGTCAAAGGACTTACCAAATTATTCCACAAGGGAGTGGATATCCGGGAATCTGCGGGAGGACCGATCACTCTTGTCGGGCTTTCCGGGAAGATCCTTAAGGAGAGGAGTTTTCGCAGCTGGCTGGAATTGCTCTCTCTTCTTTCGATAGCTATCGGCTTTATGAATCTGCTGCCCATCCCCGCACTGGACGGGGGCCATATCATTCTTAATATTGTGGAACTGATCCGCAGGAAGCGGATGTCCTTCAAGGTCCTGCAGCGTATTCAACTCATAGGGATCACAATCCTTTTTTCCCTTTTTGTGGTGATCATTTTTCTGGATGTGATGAAGCTGGATACAATTTTCTGATGTTTCTGGATGGTGGAATCTGGAACAATAGGCCCAAACAGATCAAACAACGAAATATTAGAAAATCCCGGTTAGTTTTCTGCCTTTCACGCCTTTTGTTGTTTTTGTTTTTCTGGCACGGCAATGTCCCATTCATTGTTGACAATGGACAGCATCTCCATATATTAAGCGGTCTCTTCTTTAACCTGTCAATTATTTTCTGCACAGGATTGTATTCGTGGTCAACCAGCATAAGCATTTTTTCAAGATCTTTGCAGCCGTTGATTTTCCTGAATCTTTTTTCTGCTTCTGCAATACCAGTGTAAGCGCGGCGGATAATCATATCTGGATCAGGTCGAGGCTTTGCTCTTTTACAGTGGCCTTTGAGGAAGAACTGCCCATTTTCAACGTTTATGATGAACTTTCTGTACAGCTTGCAGATCCATTCCAGTTTGATACGGAAGAGAGGGGAGCGATAGACCGGCCGGGATAGAATCTGGTATACCGATCCGGCTGATTGTGCGGGGAGCCACTCCCTGCGCCAGGGATTGGCGCGATATAAGCGGAACGCCCGGTCCGTCCGCTGGAGGGCTTTATTTCTTCTGAAAGATATGCCATCACATTTTGTATCTTATGAACTGAAAGGATGATGATTTGTTCCTTGCCTGGCTTCGGTGGCATGGGGTCGGGATTATCTTGTTCTTCATGCTTTGATTCAGGCTATCGTGTTCAATCAGTAATCATATTTTTTGCTGCGGTTTGCCTTTATTCTATAGTATACTGTTGGAAAGAGCCGCAGCTGATCGCAGCCTCTATGTTTGAAAGGCGGTTTCATGAAGGATAACCTCTCCAATTTCCATTCTGATCAATACGATAATGGGGTCAGACAGGTTATCCCCTATTATCCCCTCGTCCACCAGGAGGCGGTGGCCATAGTCAGGGCGGGCGAGAAGGTCCCGGAAACCTGGATTGATACAGGGTGTGGTACCGGGCATCTTGTCTCTGAGGCACTGCTCCATTTTTCGACCTGCAGGTATCTGATCACTGATCCATCTGAGGGGATGCTGGAGATTGCGGCGGAGCGTTTCAGCGGAGAACCTTTGGTCCGTATTCTTGAGCCGCTTGCCAGTGAAATGCTCCCGCAGGAGCTCTCCGGGCAGGCCGATGTGGTGAGCGCCATGTTCTGTCACCATTACCAGCGCCCTGAGGCACGCCAGGCTTCTGTTAAGGCATGCTTCCGCTGCCTTAAGGAGGGGGGGGTCTATATCACGGCAGGGCATTGTCTTTCTGATTCCGATGAGGGGCGTGCAATGATCCGAAGAGAATGGCGGCGGTTTCAGGAGGAACGGGGGCGGACGGAAGAGGAAATTGACAGTCATTTCGCCCGGTTCGGGGAGCAGCTCTTTCCACTGACCCTGGAGGAGCATACCACCCTTCTGAAGGGGTGCGGGTTCCGAATTGTGGAGTTGTTCTGGCGGGCCGGGATGCAGTGCGCTTTTTTTGCGATTCGGTGAGAAATTTCTTTCCATGTTGCGCAACCTGTGCTGCTGTTGTTTATTGATCAACCTTGAGGAGGTGTCATGATATCTAAAGAATTTGTACAGGAAATCCCTAAAACTGATCTACATGTCCATCTGGATGGCTCCCTCAGGATATCGACACTTATTGAATTAGCCCGGGCTCAGAATGTGAAGCTTCCTTCCTATACGGAAGAGGGGTTGCTGGAACAGGTTTTCAAAATCCATTATCAGAATTTGCCGGAGTACCTACAGGGGTTCGGATTCACCTGTGCCGTGATGCAGGATCCGGAAAGCCTGGAGCGGATCTCCTATGAGCTGGCGATGGATAACGCTGCAGAAGGGGTCCGCTACCTGGAGGTGCGCTTTGCACCACAACTCCATATCAATGAGAATGTGGATATGGAGACTGTGCTGGTGAGTGTCAATAAAGGGATGGAAAGGGCCAGGAAGGAGCTGAATGGCAATCTCGGTGACCCGGATATACCTCCCTTTGAGTACGGTATCATAGCCTGCAGCCTCCGATTTTTTGTCAGGCAGCTCTCTCCCTATTATGCCAGGTTTATGGATGCACACGCATTTTCCAGGTCCAAAGAGATCTATGCCCTGGCTTCTCAGGAGCTGGCCCGGGCTGTGGTCGAGATTCGGGACAGATCCGGGATCCCTGTGGTGGGTCTGGATCTGGCCGGAGCAGAGGCCGGTTATCCTGCCGGAGATCACATCGCAGCCTATCAGTATGCGCATAAAAACTTCATGAAAAAAACCGTGCATGCCGGTGAAGCCTACGGAGCGGAGAGCATCTTTCAGGCGATCACGGATCTGCATGCGGACCGGATCGGTCATGGGTACCAGCTTTTTGATCGGGCGGCTATTACAGATCCGGAGATTAAGGACCCGGATGATTATATTGCCAAACTGTCTGAATTTATTGCGGATAGACGGATCACCATTGAGGTCTGCCTGACCAGCAATATGCAGACGAACCCGGATTTGCATGATATCCGCAAGCACACGTTTCAGGAGATGATAAACCGCGATCTTTCTGTTACGCTTTGTACGGATAACAGGCTGGTCTCCAGGACGACTGTGATAGATGAAATCCTTCTGGCGCTGAATAATTTCTCCATTACACCGTCCAGATTGCGCGACATTATTATATACGGGTTCAAGCGCAGCTTCTTTCCGGGAACATATACCGAAAAACGGCGCTATGTTCATGAAGTGATCGATTATTACCAGAAGGTCTGCGCTAAATATGAAGGAGCCCATTAGAGGAGGGAGCCAGATATGAGAGGAGTCGCCCGTCTTACAACACTCCTCCTGTTGCCGGTGGTTGTCGCTGGATTGGTTTTTCTTTCGCTGTATTACACCAGACAGGTGGATTTTATTCTGTTCCGGAGCCTTTCCCGGGCTGTTGATATTGCCGTTAAAAAGAAGGAGAAATGGCAGGGGGCGGTGGTGCTCCGTCCGGGCGGCAGCTGTAATTCCGTCTGCAGGATATGGACAGAGCCAGGGAGCCTGACCCGGATAACCGTCCTGGATCAGGGTTTGCTGGTACTCTATGGTTCCTGTGACATCACCATTTTTCCGAAACGCCGTCGCTTCTGGAGCGTGCGCAGGGGACGGGTCGCGTTTTTCCCCCGGGGCGAGGGCGTGGCCCGCTCTGACAGAGCCACCAGATTCCCGCCCTTTGAAGCAACTCTTTTTTCCCAGAAATGTTCTGTGGATCAGGGGCGGACCCTTATCCTCAAACTGGTGTCAGAGGCAAAATTGGAGTGCGTGCGCGGAAGACTCGATAGGCGTTTGATTCGTTTTTTTACCCGTAGAGAGGGCGAGGGTGGCCCCTTTTATGCTATACAGGGTGTTGACGTGTTTCAGGAAGAGGGGATAAGAAGATTGTCCGTTCGAGCTCAGCGTCCTGACGGCGTCTGGCTGCTGCAGAGCTATCCTTTCCGGGTGAACAGGCGCCGTTATTTCCCAACTTTCGGGCATGAAAAGCATAAGGCTGCAAGGTGGGCCCGTATCAGAAGGAAAAGGAACCGCTGGAGCAGGACGGCGCGCATCCGCTTCTGGAGGCGCTGGCGTAAAAAGAAGAATTACATTTTGAAGGGGAATCGTCCCTATGAAGAGTGGAAACGGCTGCAGAAGATCTACACCGTTATGGCGGGCGACCGGCTCTGGAAATATCGGTTCGGTCTCCCGATTAGAAAATACGATGCTATTTCCAGCCCCTTCGGAAAAGTCCGATATCTGACCACAGGGGGAGGCAATCCACATCGAGGCGTTGATTATGCTGCACCCAGGGGACGCGCTGTTATCGCCTCAGCCAGGGGGGAGGTGGTGTTTGCCGCCAGGACCATTGTTCGTGGCGGGCTGGTTATCCTTTCCCATGGAATGGGGGTCTATTCGACGTATATGCATCTTTCCCGGGTTATCGCGGTCAGTAACAGGAGGGTTTTCCGCGGGCAGCTGATCGGCCGTGTCGGGTCAACCGGTCTTTCCACAGGTCCGCACCTCCATTTCGGGATTCGGGTCGGCAATGTACAGGTCGATCCAGCTGAGTGGATGCGATGGATGGTTTTTCCTGTGCGCCGCTGGTATAAAATCCATTTCAGTGATGATGTGGACGACTGTCATTCCGGATGATCAACGCAGATAGATCCGCCCCTTTTTTTTAACTGTTTTCTTTTTTTTGCTTCTGGTTCGGGTGCTTTTCTTCGAAGGTTCTTCTGTCTTTCCGGCTTTTCCCCATTTTTTTAAAATCGCTTCGATGGTGTATTTAATTGAGCTTCTTTTTATCTTGTGTTCTTGCTGTTTCTTCCTCATCGTGGCTGCTGCTTTCCTGTAGTCCGCTTTGTCGAACAGTTTGAGGAGCCTGTCCAGTACAGGAACACTGGTGCTCGCTTCGAATTTCTTAAGAACAGTCGGGAGGATCCCCTGCTCTCCGAGTTCATAAAGCGCTTCAGCGGCGCTCACCATCACTTCGGGTGCTGTGTCGTATTTGAGTTTGTACATCAGTACAGGGACCAGTTTTTTTGATTTTAGTTTTCCAGCCGCTTTAACAGCAGCGGAGCGGACGCTGCTGTCTCGATCGCGCATGGCAATGCGCAAGACTTCAATCGCCCTGGGGCTTTTCATCGCTCCAAGCGCACCGATCACCCGGATACGCAGACGTACGAATTTCTCCTGCTTCAGCAGGTTGAGCAGATCATCCAGCGCGCGCATGTCCCCCAGGCGTCCCAGAGCCGTGATGGCGAAAGCTCGCATGAACTGTGGTCTGGTACTATTTATTGCGATTTTACGGATCGCCGCGAAAGCGGGTTTATAGCGGATGCCACCCAGGGTGTTGAGCAGTGGGTACACCAGCTCTTTGTCAGTTTTACTGTTGGTGAGCATGGTGAGGAGGCGTGGTCCGACAGAAGGTGCTTCAATCTTTCCCAGTGCGCGGATGGCGGCCTGGATCACTTCTGTGTTTTCATGGTTCAGGAAATTCGTTATGGAGTTGACAGCCCGTTTATCTTTGAGCTGTCCGATCGCGGCAAGGGTCGTTGCTATCAATTGAGGATTGGTTGCTGTTTTCAGATTTTTGAGCAGCGGGTTCAGTGCTCGTGGTTCTTTTTTTTCATAGAGGATCTGGATGATCTCTTTGCGCACCTTTTCATCTATTTCTTCACTGAGTGCTTTGATCAGGATAGCAAGGACGGCTTTATTGTCCGTTCTGCGTATCTGCTTAAGGACATCCAGTTTTTGTGCCGGAGTGCCGAATTCCATTGTTTCGGACCAGTAGGTGAGTGTTTTTCCGGCTACAGCAACCGCAAAGGCGTCAGCTGTCAGGCTGATGAAGATGATGAAAAACAGTATTCGGCGCATAGAGCCCCCTTCTTTCTATTATCGGACAGACGGGGGGGAGTATAACCGGATGCATGGCTTGATAGCTAGCCGAGGAGCGGGTCGATCCTGGACAGAATATGGGCTTTGATCTGATTGCCGACCATCTGTTCGACAACCTCTCCGCATTTGAAGAGGATTATCGTCGGGATGCTCATCACGCCGTATTTTGCAGCGATATCCTGATTGTCGTCCACATTGAGCTTGCAGACCTTGAAACTGCCGGCTTTTTCCGCAGCAATTTCGTCAATTGTCGGGCCGAGCATTTTGCAGGGGCCGCACCACGGGGCCCAGAAGTCTACAAGAACCGGGATATCGCTTTTCAGAACTTCTGCAGCAAAGTTGTCCTGAGTAAGTACTATTGTGTTTTCACTCATCCTGTGTCTCCCAAATGATGGTTTATGCTTGCTCTAAATGTAGCAAGGGGAGCTGGTTGCGGGGATAAAGTTTTTTTCCCCTGAACCGAAGCTAGAAGAAAGAGTGAGGAAAACCCTTCATCATGGATGCTTTTCAGATACATGGACCGGCGGTCATCAGCGGCGAGACGCACGCGGCCGGGTCAAAAAATTCAGCCCTTCCCATTCTTGCCGGATCTCTTCTCACAGAAGAGGAGGTCCTTCTGGAGAATGTGCCAGATCTTCGTGATATCCGGACGATGCTGAAGCTGCTGGGTATTCTGGGTCGCAGGAGTGAGCGGCAGGGGCCTGATGTGATCCTTAAGGCCGGGAAAATCAGCTGGACAGATGCCCCTTATGAGCTCGTCAGTACCATGCGTGCCTCCATCTCAGTGCTCGGTCCACTTGTCGCCAGGGAACATGGGGCGAAGGTCTCTCTGCCAGGTGGCTGCGCTATTGGTCCGCGCCCCATTGACCTCCATCTCAAAGGGCTTGAGGCGCTTGGCGTGAACATTGAAACCCATCATGGGGATGTTTCTGCTACTACAGAGGGGCTCAAAGGCGCCCGGATCAATCTTGGCGGTCCTTTTGGATCTTCGGTACTGGCGACCGATAATGTGATGATGGCCGCAACTCTGGCAGAAGGGGTGACGACCATTGAATGCGCGGCTCGGGAGCCTGAAGTGGTGGATGCCTGCAATTTTTTGCTTGCCATGGGCGCGAAGATTGAAGGGGTGGGCAGCGGGGTGCTGAAAATCACCGGTGTCCCGAACCTGCATGGCTGCCGCTACCGGATTATCCCGGACAGAATTGAGACCGGGACGCTTCTCGCTGCCGCTGCCTGCACTGGCGGGAGCATTTTCGTCAAAGGGGCGCGTGCGGATCATCTGGAGCGGGTGCTGGAGCTGTACAGGCAGGCCGGCTGTGAGCTGACGATAAATGAGGACGGAATAGGGCTCTCGGTCAAAGGCAGGTTGAAGAACGTGGAGACAGAGACGCTCCCCTATCCTGGCTTTCCGACAGATATGCAGCCGCAGCTGATGGCGATGATGGCCCTGGCAGAAGGGATTTCTGTGATCACGGAAAAGATCTATCCTGACCGTTTTATCCATGTGCAGGAGTTCGCCCGGATGGGGGCGGATATCCATATGGAGGGCGCCAGCGCGGTGGTGTGCGGTGTGCAGAAACTGGAGGGGGCTCCGGTGATGGCCTCAGACCTGCGGGCCGGGGCCGCACTGGTGATTGCGGCACTGGCTGCAGAAGGGGAAAGTCTGGTCCGTCGTATCTATCACGTGGACCGCGGCTATGAGAAGCTGGAGGACAAGCTGGAGGCGCTTGGCGCGTCCATCAAACGGGTCAAAGAGTAGTAGAGCAAAAGACATTGCACTTATTTAAGAGAAAGGAGGAGCGAATGCTGCGAGGAATTTACACCGGGGCAGCAGGTATGGTTGCCCAGATGCACCAGATGGATGTTGTGTCCAATAATCTAGCCAATGTGGACAAGGTCGGCTATAAACGGGACACTTCGATCTTCAAATCGTTTCCGGAGATGCTGATTCGGCGCGCTGATGACAACGGTGTGGTCAAGTTGCCGATCGGCTCCTATGATGTGATGCCCATGGTGGGCAAAATCGGAACAGGGGTGGAGCTTAATGAGGTCTACACGCGCCATACGCAGGGGGCGCTCAGGCAGACCGGTAATCCCTTTGATCTGGCATTGAACGGCAAAGGTTTCTTTGTTGCTGAAACCCCTGAAGGGCTCCGTTTCACACGAAACGGATCATTTCTGATCAATAAAGACAGGGTACTGGTCACGAAAGACGGCTATCCGGTTATGGGTGAGAACGGGGAGATCCGGGTGAGCAAACACAATTTCACCGTGGATGATCAGGGCCAGATTTTTGTCAATTCTGACAAGGAGGGCCAGTTCACGACTCAGGATCAGAATGAAAACAGGAATATCAAACTTCTGGATCGCTTCCGGCTGGTCAATTTTGAGAATCTGCGCTACCTGAAGAAGGTCGGTACCTCCTTCTATCGAGAGACCAGGTATTCGGGAAAGGCAACAGATATTCAGCAGGGCAGGCCGCAGGTGAAACAGAAATTTCTGGAGATGTCCAATGTCAACCCTGTTACAGAGATGGTGCGGATGATTGAGGTGCAGCGGACATACGAAGCGAGCCAGAAGGCTATTCATGCGCATGATCAGACTCTGGCCAAACTGGTTGAGCTGGCCCGGATGTGAGGAAGTGTTGCGGCCGGTCCCCCGCGCATGAGCGGGGAAGCCGCTCATGCGTCGACCGATTGAGGCGGATAAGAACAACGGGCAGGGGCCCGGGAGGACAATGATTATGATGCGATCACTCTGGACCGCGGCGTCAGGGATGCACGCCCAGCAGTTCAACATCGACACGATTTCCAACAATCTCTCTAATGTCAATACAACCGGTTTTAAGAAAGGACGGGCTGATTTTGAGGACCTCATCTACCAGAAGATGAGGATGGCTGGAACCCCGTCTTCTCTGGATACTCAGGTCCCGACCGGTATTCAGGTGGGGCACGGCGTCAAGACAGCGGCAACCCAGAAGATGTACACCCAGGGGAGTCTGCAGGCCACAGGCAATAAGCTGGATATAGCAATCACTGGTGAAGGTTTCTTCCGTATTCAGCTGCCGGACGGAACCGTCGGGTATACCAGAGATGGGGCGTTCAAAATCGACTCCAACGGACAGGTGGTGACACACAGCGGGTACAGGTTCATGCCGCCCCTCATCTTCCCCCAGGGTTTTTTGCCCGGGAGTATCACTATCAGCGATACGGGCCAGGTAACCGCTCAGGTCGGGAGTGATCAAACGAGGATACCGGTCGGGAGGGGGATAGAGCTCTACCGCTTTGTCAACCCTGCTGGACTTAAGAATATCGGGGAGAACCTGATCAAAGAAACCCCGGCTTCCGGTCCTGCCGTGGCTGCCGCCCCCGGACAGGATGGGATGGGCAAAGTGCGACAGGGGTTTCTGGAAATGTCCAATGTGAAGGTTGTGGATGAGATGGTGGCTATGATCGTGGCCCAGCGTGCTTATGAGATGAACTCCAGGGCGATCCAGACCTCTGACTCCATGCTCGGTACAGCCAACACGCTCAAACGATAGGATAAGCTGAAGATGGTCGGCCGATTGTTCTTTTCCGCATTGCTGATTACCGTTACTCTACCACTTGATGCACTGCTGCAGATCCGGCTGCGGACAGCGGTGTTGGTGGGGCAGCGGGAGGTGCGGCTGGCGGATATCGTCACCGGCTATTCAGGAGGGTACTCCTCTGTGGTTGTGGCGCAGCTCTCTCAGGGGGAGACGTCGCTGCTTCTGGAGTATGAGGAGCTTTGCAATACGCTTAAAAGAATTTTCAGGAGACCGCTTATCCTGATTGGCGGCAGTGTGCGTGTCACTCTTATGCAGGAAGAGGTCAGCCGTTCTGCGCTTCTATCGCTCCTTCGGAGACAGTATCCCGGTTGCGCGGACAGGGTGCGGATTACCCTGAAGGGGGAGAGTGCCGTTGTCCGGGTGGTCGGCCGACTCCTCTCCCTCAAGCTGGAGGGCGAGCCCCGTTCAGAAACAGATGGGACATTTCTGGCAACCTTCCGGGCGGCAGGCAGCGGATCGTCTGTGGTTTTCAGCAGGGCTTTTACCCTCAGCAGGCTCTTCTACGGTTGGCGTCTTGCCAGAGCTCTTCCGGCAGGACATAAATTGAAGAGAAGCGATTTCGTCCGGGTGACGGTTGGCGGGGAAACCCCGCGCTTGCCTTTGCCTCGTTGTCTGGGAAGAATTCTGGCCCGGAACGTGCAAAAAGGGGGGCTGTTGAAGCTCGATGATATGGTTAAGAAGGTCACGGTTCGGGCCGGCGAGTTGATCCGGATACTTTACCGGGCACCGGGAATAACCTTCGAGTTTACGGGTCGGGCTGTGGAGTCCGGAGGTGATGGGGACACCGTTCGGGTACGCAATGCTCTCACCGGCAGGATGCTGGACGTCCGGATTGGGGCCGGAGGTCGGGCGACTCTCTCCGGTAAAAGGGCAGGATGAGAGGTGGAATGATGAGAAGGCTGTATATCGGAGTGATCGTGCTTCTGATGTTAACCATTCCCGGAGCGGCACTCCGGGTCAGAATCAAGGATATTGCCTTTATCCGCGGCATCCGGGAGAACCAGCTTCTCGGTTATGGGTTGGTCGTCGGCTTAAACGGGCGAGGCGATTCCGCCCGTTCCTCATTGACGAAAACGACGATTCGAACTTTTTTAAAAAATTTCGGGGTCAATCTAGATGACCGTGATATTCTTCTCCGTAATAGTGCAGTTGTGGTGGTAACCGCCACCATTCCTCCGTTTTCCAATGGGGGGGATAGAATAGATGTGACTGTCTCCTCACTTGCTGACGCCAGAACCCTTGCCGGTGGGGTGTTGCTCCAGACAGCGCTGCGTGCTGCTGATAACAGGGTATATGCGGTCTGTCAGGGCCAGGTGCTGGTCAGCGGCAGCCGGGATACCACCCTCAATGTAGGCCGTATCCCCAAAGGTGGAATTGTGGAACGGGGGGTTGGCGCTTCGTATATTGCAGACAGTGTGGTGCGGATCGCGACCAGGGACCGTGATTTCACCACAGTCAACAACATTGGACGGGCGGTGACCAACCGCTTTCCCGGGTCCAGAGTTCGTCTGCTGGACCCCGCTACTGTGGATGTTGTAATCCCTGTGGCATTCCGGAAAAACCCTGTGGGGTTCATCTCCCTGCTGGAGCGCATTGAGGTGGATTCCGATACTCCGGCACGGGTGGTTGTGGACGGCAAGTCCGGGACAGTGGTGATGGGCGAGAATGTCCGTATCAGCACTGTAGCGGTTTCTTATAATGGGATAAAAATCAATGTCGGGAGCGATCCGTTTGCCGATAGTGAAAAGAAATCCTCTTCTTTTTTTGTTCTCGGAGCCGGAGCCAGTGTGCGCGTTTTGGTGGACGGACTCAACAGGATCGGCGCACGGCCGAAAGATGTGATCAATATTCTTCAGGCGATTGAAAAAGCGGGCGCGCTCAAAGCGCGGCTGATCATAATGTAGGAGGAGGCTATGAGTACAGCGCGAACAGGGGTAATGGCCGGCAGAGCAGCGGCAGCGGACAGACAGCTGGCTGCAGCGAGAAGAAACAGCAGGATGGCCGGTTCAGCAAAGACCGGCGATACAGGGCAGGATGATAAGAGGCTACGGAAAGTTTGTACTGAGATGGAGAGCCTCTTTGTCAAGCAGCTGCTTACCAGCATGCGTAAAACGATTCAGAAGAGCGGTTTCATTGACGGCGGCAGCGCTGAGGAGATTTTTACCGATATGCTGGACAGTAAATATGCGATGAAGATGGCAAGTAGCCGCTCCTTAGGGCTCGCAGAGATGCTCTACAGTCAGCTTTCCCGCGGCAAAAAGTGGTAGCGGCTGTTGCTCTCCTTGAAATAGCCCCTGATCTCGATTATAATCTTTTCTGTTGAGGGATTGTGTACCGGGGTCTGATAATTGAAACGTTTTTTTATTTTTGCTGCTGTTGTTTTTGTGATTGCAGGAGCGCTCTTTTCTGCTGAAATCTTCAATATTGACCCTTCTCTTCTTCTTCCTGCAGATTTCAGCAGACAGCCTGGAAAAGCAGGGAAGGGGACTGTTTTTGACCGACAGGAGGAGGACCTCCGGCGTATTCTGAATCGCAA
>Ga0056109_1000067_pt1 | contig 42535 bp, 45 predicted proteins | sample WorMetG1BERMUDA2_FD_80077 | JGI IMG/M metagenome (GOLD analysis project Ga0056109, IMG submission 80077) | Marine gutless worms symbiont microbial communities from Max Planck institute for Marine Microbiology, Germany - Inanidrilus... ...
CCCGGCCGGGAGGTCTGGGAGGCGCGATTCTGGATCATTGCCCCGGAGAAACTCTTCCTCAAGATCACTGATTTCCTGCCCGGTTATCCAGGAACCGCTCCCCGCTCTGGAGCCCAGCCGCGGCTTCGGACTGCTCTTCTCGCCTACAGCGACGCGGACTATCAGCAGATGCGGTGGGATGAGTATGTGCGGCAAACCGGGGGGCCGAAGAAGCGAGGGAAAAAAATCCCCGGAGGGGTTACCAGAGGGTGGCGCTGGGATATCAGCAAAGATATCCGGCTGGTGCTGCGCGGCTCACAGCAGATTGAGGCCTCCTATGGGTTTGACTCCCTCAACCAGAACCTGAAAGAGGGGACGCATATCCGTCGTGTAGGGGTGATCCGGGGGTTCCGGCTGGCCCAGAATCTTAATATAAACCTTGTGGGCAGGATAGGGCCCAGGGTGAAGGTCGGGATCAGCCATAACTCCCGGCGGAAGGATAACCAGTATGAGGTGAGTTATACAGGGCGCCCCGGCGAAGTGATCCAGCAGTTCAAAGCGGGAAATATTGAACTGAAAATTCCAGCCAGCAAATATGTGCTTTATTCGGGGGGATCCAAATCCGCCTTCGGGCTCAAGGCGGTTGTGGGGTCTGAGAAGTTCAAGATGGAGGCAGTCCTTTCTCTCACTAAAGGGGTTTCTACAACCAGGACGTATAAGGGGAAGCAGTCCCAGCAGACGACCTCCATCCGGGAGACCGCCTATGTGAAGCACCGTTATTATACACTCCCCCACAGCGGGATCGACGCCGCAAGTATCCGGGTGTACAGGACGACTACCATCACAAACAGCAGTGTGTATATTTCCGGCGGGATTTATTCCCTGCTCATTGCCGGTAGAGACTATGCATTCAACCTCCAGAGCTCAAAGCTTGATCTGACTGAGGCGGTGACAAAGGACCAGAATCTTCTCATCACCTATACCGTGGGGGGGGTGGGTCCGGATTTTTCCAGCCATCCCTATCTGGATGAGGGGGCCACACGATATCTGGTCCTCAAGAGCGTGACCTCTTCTTCCAGATATGAGCGCAAGGGTATCTATAATATCGGATACCGCAACATAGATACCACCCGCGGATTTGAGTTCTATATTGTCAATACCTCTGACGGTGTACGGAGTGAGGCGGTGCAGTTTTCGGCGGATAAGTACCATCTGGACACTTCAGCCGGGATTGTTGAATTTTACGATCTGGAGCCCTTTGCTGGAAAGCCGGGGATAAACGAGAAACTCTACGATTCTGTGGTGGATCCTGTTGACGCGGATTCTGTCTATAGTCTCCGGATGGTGTTTCTGTATCAGGTGGACAGTTTTCAGCTTCACTTCAATGTGCTGCCGGGAAGTGAGCGGGTGCTGGTCAACAACGTGCTCAAACGTTCTGGTACGGATTATAAAATAGAGTATATGACCGGGCGGCTGACTTTCATCACACTGATTAATGATAATGACACCATTCAGGTCACTTATGAATATAAGCCGTATTTCAGCGGTCTCCAGCGTGTATTGTTCGGGGTGCGGGCGGACTTCAAGCCGGTCCGCGGCATTACAGTGGGCAGTACGCTTATGTACTCCGGAGGGCAGAAACCAACAGGAGCCCCCGCTCCGAACAGTGCCCCCAACTCCAGTCTGATTTTTGATGTTGACACATCCATTGATTTTGTCTCTCTTTTCGGGATTAAGGACAGGCACTGGAAGGCAATAATATCCGGGGAGTTCGCCTATTCCATTCAGAACAAAAATACCGTGGGTAAAGCGCTTTTTGCCGATATGGAGGGGGATGCGCTCGGATATGCGATCACCCGCACCGAAGAGTTCTGGATGCCGGGCTCCCCTTCCCCGCGGATCAACAGCGGGACCCTGGGGCAGAGCAGCAGGGGGCGGCTTCTGTATCGAGACTACCGCGACTACAGCGGGGTGGGGGACTATACACTCAAGCCCTACAACTGGGGGCTCCCTGCCGGGCAGATTTTCAGCTATACACGCAAACCCGGCCCCTATACGGTCAAGGGCGGACGCAATGAGAGCACCAGTGAGATCTCTGAAAATTCTCTGGTGCTTGAATATGACTTTTCGGGCGGCAAGGAGTGGGTCTCTGCTGTCTGTTCCGTCTCGGGCAGCGGAGGGATAGATCTCTCCAGGATCAGTAAACTTCTCCTCTCTCTCAAGCATCAAGGGTATGAGGGTGTGGACGGGAATGATAATGCGATCTATTCGGATACAGCGTCCGGGGATGTGCATATCTATCTGGAGCTGGGGGTGATTAACGAGGATGCGGATGGGGACCTGGTTTTTGATCGTGAACCCACTCTCTCCAGTGGAGGGTATGAGTTCAATGGTTCGGAGCAGACCTGGATCGGAGGCGGGCGCGTCAGCAGCGGAAACGGGCGCCTCGACTCCGAGGACCTCAATCGTGACAACCTGATGCAGACCAATGAGCAGAGCGTGCTCTTCCCCTGTACCAATGTCACCGGTTCTTCCATCCTCACGCTTCCTGCCGGTGGGGACTGGCAGGAGCATACTTTGCAGATACGGAACCTCACACCGGAGCAGTTCACTATTCTGCAGCAGGTTTCCGGGATCCGTATTACCCTTGTCAGGGCTTCGAGTGACAGGGGGCGGGTGATGATCGATAAGGCGTACTTTAAGGGGAGTCGCTGGGATATAATCCGGATTAACGGTTCTCAGGTGAAGACTTCGCCTGATTTTAATGCGTCTATTATCTCCACAAGAGAGAACCAGGACTATAAAGACAACAGGATCTTTAAGGAACATAGCGGCACTTTCGAGGACCTTCATGGCCGTCTCTCCTCTTCCGAGGAAGAGCGGCTTGACGAAAAGGCTCTCCGTCTTCAATACACACTCTCCACGACCAGTCAGCGAGGTACAGTATCCAGGGTTTTTAACAGCAATATGGACTTCACGGTGTACAGGAAGCTTGTCCTGTTTCTTTTTATCAAACAGAAGTCAGGGAATACCAATGAGCGTTTTGTGTTCCGGTTGGGAAATGCGGCTGACAGGTATTACGAGTGGCGTATTCCACTATCCGAATTGCATACCTCGGCTGAGGCTATCGCTGCAGGCACCAGGAGATGGCATAAATTGGAATTTTTTCTCAATCCGAAAGACTCAGGAGACAGGTTTAAGGTGCAGGTTAATGGTGTGGATTATGGAACCGCTGTTCTCTCTCCAAAGCGACCCAATATGCGGGAAATAAACCGTTCCACCATGGGGGTGGACATCACAGGAGCTGCGGGACCGGTGAACGGAGAGATCTGGATCAATGAGGCCTATCTGGATGATGCAATCATCAGGACCGGTTCTGCTTTCAGTTTTCGAGGGGATATCAGCAATACGGATAGAAAATTCTTTGAACTCTTCGGTATTCCGGTACTGGGCCCGTTTTCTCTGAAGTGGGACATCAGCAGAGTGGGCACTGGTTTTCGTTCCATCGGCCAGAATAATGCGGATATGGCGACGTTTGATCTGAGCGCTTCCGGGGGGGGCACCCTGCTCAAGTACCTCAGTTTCACTTTTCAGTACTCCAGTCAGAGTAAAGCCTCAGACGATGATATCGACCAGCTTCCTCTGTATATGCAGTCCGCATCAACAAATAGAAATTATAAACACACCTTCAGCTACAATGACTCCAGAGGATTTTTTCCTGCTATAGTCCATTCCTACAGCCGCAATGTTTTTCAGGGGATTTCGCATCGGCTTGCTTCTGACCCATCCAGCTCGACAAACGATATTCTTCTGGACAGCTGGAAGCAGCAGTATTCGGAGAGCGCTTCCCTTGTCCTCAAGGGTAAATTGCCTCTGGGGATATCTCATTCTTATACTCTGAGGGACAGCTATTTCATTACGGATATTTCCGATATGACCAACAGCGAAGCGGATTCCTGGTTCACCAACAGTACGACCCAGGGATACGCAACCTATAAGAAACGGGAATCCTACTCCGTCTCCCTGAGCGCCCGGCGTCTTTTCGGGAAACCGGGAAGCTCCTTCTTGCTCAGCGGCACGCTGTTCAGGGAGGAGGAGCGTTTTGATAAAGTGGTCAGCCGCAGCGGGATGCGGCAGGAGTTCAGCCGTCTGGAAAGTCAGGGCGTGATGGCCTGCTATTCGGACCGCCTCAGAGAGCTTCTTTCTGGATTAGGGGCTATCTCCAGCCAGATAGACGGTACCAATATGAGTCTGGTCAGCCGCGGGCTGAGCGTTAAGGTTGATCTGAAGCGAGTCGGTCCTCTCTCTCTCGGGTATTCTCTCACCCGTTCCACGAAGGACTCCAATTTTCTTGTCTCCACAAATGCGGTGGACCTGCAGAAGAATAACGCGACAACAGCAAAGAGCGTCCTCTCTATGCGTTTTTCTTTGCCCCGGTTTGTGGTGTCCTCGCTCTCAATGAGTGTGAGTCGGGATTTCTCCTTTGTGCAGACTTATGGAACGCAATCCATGGACGATATCTGGGAGGCTTTTGAGGGCGGTTTTTTCCAGCCTCCCTTTCATTATCTGGGTTTTTTTGGAGCAGGGGGCAGGCACAATGATATCGGGCATGTGAAGCAGCTGATGGATGCGGGCGGTCAGGACAATGTGACCCTTCGCAACAGTCTGCGACTGGATGGGAAATTGTTTTTTCCACGGGGGATTTTGCGGGATCTTCTCCCCGACTATATAACCTTCACGCTGAATCAGCATACAGGCAGGCGGTACTCCACTTTTATCCAGAATCGCTCCTGGAACCTCTCCTGTGGCAAAAATATTCCGATCAAAAAGCTGGACTTCTGGATTTTTGATGAGAAAAGCGTTCGGGGCAAGAGAGTGCAGGACCTTATCGTCAAGATGAATCTGGGCAAAAAATACGATTATAACAGCAAGATCATTTCAGATACTCTGGGTAGCAGTCTCGCTTTTGCGGTCCGCTGGAGCCGTTATCTCAACTTCAGTTTCTCCTACAGCCTGAGTTACAGTTTTCAGTACCAGTCCCTCTATTCGACAGATAAGGATTATGTGTATATGGGACTTGGGCAGGATACAGGCCACGGTACCGGCGATTCTTTCGGCGACCTTGAGGAAACCGCAGGCGGAGGGGCCCCGCTTATCACAGAGCGGCCGGATGCAACCAAATTCACCCACTCCATCAAGATGAACCTCTCCTTTCCGACCCGTCTCCCCAAAGTCTGGAATTTTCTGGGGCTCAAGATTCCTATGGATACCCTCTGGATGCACAGCACCGAGTTTTCGCTGATGCTCTACAGTACGGAGTACGGCAAGGCCAGAAGCGGACTCTACACGTTTTCCGAAATATTTGAGCGGACATTTTTGTTGAAACTCGGCCATTCAATCAATTACGATTTTTCTAAATCCTGGAACGGGATCCTCTATTTTATCTTCATTTTCGAACAGTGGCGGCTTGTCAACCCGGACCCCACGCTTGTCGGACTGCATGAGGAGCGGTTTCCGATCTCTTTCGGGATGCAGTTCGGCCTGAAGATGCAAATCAGGTTTTAGATTTTTCCTGTTTTCTGGTTACAACTACCCTCATCCCTTTTACTGTGACCACCTCTATCTTGCGACCTGCGTCGATAAAGGTGCTGTCGCTCACTGCGTCGTATTTAACCCCATCTATCTCTATTGTTCCGGAAGGCCGGAGGGTTGTGAGCACTTTCCCGCTCTTTCCGAGCAGACCGGGGCTTTTGTCGTGGTCTGTGGGTGATTTGAAGCCTTCTGAAGAGTCGGAGAGGACGATTTTGCGGAACGTTCTGGTTTTCGGGATCAGCTTGAACAGCAGGGCGCTCAGCATGGCGGCAGAGACCATGCTGGCAGCCAGAATAGCGGCGCTGGTACGCAGATTATCGACGCCGAGCGCCAGCAGCAGTGAGCCGATCACAAGAATAGCGCCTCCGATACCGACCAGACCGAAACCAGGGATCACAAACGCTTCGATCAGGAGCAGGGCCACGCCCATGAGAAACAGCACTGGAGCGACCCAGGTGCCAGGATTAAGCATCAGCTGAGTGGAGAAAAAAACGGCGATACAGAGGATGCCGATGGTGCCGCCCACGCCCCAGCCCGGGGTTTTGACCTCAAAGATGAGGCCGACAATCCCCAGCGTGAGCAGCAGCCAGGAGAGGATCGGGGTGGTGAGAAAAATCAGTATCCTGTCGCTGTCTGTGTAGCCCATATAGATAACGGTTGCTCCTTCTGGTGTGTATCTCTTCAGGAGCAGTTTTTTGGTCGGAATGATGGCGTTACAGACTTTGAGGCGGAGACTGGTTTTAGCGGTCAGGGTGAGCAGCTTCCCCTTTTTTTTAGCGATCCCGTGCTTTTTCCGGGTCAGCACAATATCGCTGTCCACCATGGCCATCAGCACTTCGGGTGGTCTGTTGTATTTCTCTCCAAGGCCTTTGAACACGGCGCGGATCGGAGAGACCACTTTTTCACCCATGCGGACCAACTTGCCTTTTTTCTGCATCACAGGCGCCGCATCCCCGATTGTCCCTGCCGGGTCCATCACCAGGATCGGGCAGGCGAGGGCGATCAGAGCACCGGCCGAGATGGCGTGGGTATTGACATAAGCGATCAGAGGGCGTTTGTCGTTCCCGGAGTATTTGAGGATGATGTCTTTGATGGTGAGTGCCGCGTCAATCCTCCCGCCCGGAGTGTCGATCTCCAGGATGACTGCCTTCATAAGGGGGTCAGCGTACGCTTTCCGGAAACTGCGTTCCAGAAGTTTGGTGTAGGAAGGGGAGACGAGTGTCTCGGAAAAGGAGGCTGAGCGGATAAAATAGACGTTACCTCCGGAAGCAGCGAGAGGGGCGGTGAGCAGGATCAGGGAAAGAAGTGTTTTCATGGATACTCCTGTGAAGTGCAGGCTGGAAGTGAGGCTGGTTACTCCTCCTCATCCATTTCCGCCTGCGGAATCTGGGCGTTGAGCCATTCAATTATAGAAAAACGGGTCTCGTTTTGCAGCTGCAAAGCCTGTCTTTCTGCTTCAGCGCTCTCCCCCCTCTGTTCAAGAGCCTTTTTCAGGATGCCCGGCTCCATCCACAGAGGGGTTGCTATGGTGGCTTTCTTAAGCAGCAGGTATTTATAGACTGCGGAGCGTCCCGTGGTCCTGGATGAGGCAAAATCAAGACTGGAGTAGAGTGCCAGGAACTGCCGGAGCTGCTGGAGGATGTTTTTTCTCAAATCAGCCGTGTCTATCTGTTGATAAAGGGGCAGGTTCGAGCTGCTTTTGCTTGTTTTATCCAATTCTGCTTCAAAATCTGCAAAAATTTGCCGGATGTTCAGCTCGAGCTCCCTGTAACGGGTGCGGAAATTAGCAAGAATGGCCTTTCTTCGGACCAGCTGTTTCGGGTAAGAAATGATTTCCCGGGTTTTCTGCTGCTCCTGCTGCAGTATTTTCACCAGTTTGATGATTTTGTTGATCTTACCACCGCTCTGAAGCAATTCAGGGTTGTTTCGGGCAAAAAGGTTGATTTCAGCGATGATTTCCTTGATTTCCGCTTCATCTTCTTCTTCCTTTCTGAGCTCTTTCACGTCAGGGGGAGAGCTTATCAGCCCTTCCAGCAGAGCTCTCTGCAGCCAGGTGGCGATAACCAGAGTGGAGGCCTGTTCCTTCAGGGCAGTGAACTCCTTTTTCTGGATAGCGCGGAACTGGAGTTCCTTTATTTCGTAGAAAAGATGGTTGAAAAGGCTGTTTTTCGCCTCAATCATGCCGTTTTCGGCGTAATTTTCAAGGAAGCGGGCGATTTTCGGATAAATGGAGGGCTCTGCGGCGAAGATATCCAGGGGGGGGGACTTTTTTGTCAGGGAGTTTTTCATGTCAAACCAGTCACGGCTGATTTGGCTGCTGAGTTCAGCTGACATTGTTGTCCTCCTTTCTTCTGCGCAGCGGGGAAAAAGCGCCTCAAGCGTTCGAAAAAGTTGACCGGCGGGCGCGGTATAACTATATTCTTTTCACGTTTGGCCCGCGTAGCTCAGTCGGTAGAGCACTTGCATGGTAAGCAAGTTGTCACCAGTTCGATTCTGGTCGTGGGCTCCATTGTATTTATATCAGAAAACAGGTTTCCAGGCAAGCATTAATGCTGTCCTTGCCTCAGGCTCGGTTCTTTTGTAGCTTTACAGCTGCTGGCTATTACCGGCCCTGCAAGGGCTGGATACGAGGTGTTTCATGCGTGAGAAAATTACCCTGGTTTGCCAGGAGTGTAAGCGGAAAAATTATTCCGTAACCAAGAACAAGAAGCTCCACAGTGAGAAGATGGAAGTTAAGAAATTCTGTCCTTTTGATCGGAAGCATACGCCGCATAAGGAGTCCAGGTAGTTGTTGTCTGTAGTATGATGTAAGGGACAGTAGCTCCAATGGCAGAGCACGGGACTCCAAATCCTGGTGTTGGGGGTTCGAATCCTCCCTGTCCCGATTGTTTTTGTATCATGTGTGTCAAGGTGAAACAATGAAAAAACTTGTTGGTTTTGTGCGTGAAGCCAGGGGAGAATTGAAGAGGGTAGAGTGGCCTGATAAGGACACTGTGGTGAATTCCACTCTTGTTGTACTCGCTTCTATTGTAATCATCTCTCTTGGTCTCGGGGCCATGGATTTTCTTCTTACCTCAGTATTCAAGACAGTTCTGGGGTCCTGAAAATGGCTCGACACTGGTATATTCTCCATACCTATTCCGGGTATGAAAATAAGGTCAAGGAGGGGCTTGACCGTTTAGTGCGTCAGGACCTGGCTGAGATCATTCATGAGGTGAAGGTGCCCATGGAAAATGTTGTTGAGGTGCGCTCCGGAAAGAAGCGGGAGATGAAGAAGAAATTTTTTCCCGGGTATATCCTGGTCAATATGGATATTCCTGATGATGATCAGAGCTGGAAGATGGTCGTTTCCAGGGTCAAGTCGATCAACGGCGTTACCGGCTTTCTCGGGCATGGGCGCAGCAAGCGTCCCACCCCGGTTTCTGATGAAGAGATGCGGGATGTGCTCACCAAAATGGGTGAGATTAAGAGCGCTGAGACAAAAGGCACTATTAAGATCAGCTTTTCTATTGGCGAGCATGTCAAAGTTATTGACGGGCCGTTCAATAACTTCAACGCTGTTATCGAAGATATCAACCAGGAGAAGGGGATGATTCGGGTCAAGGTTGAGATTTTCGGACGTTCCACGCCTGTGGAGCTCAATTTTCTCCAGGTGGAAAAAATGTAACTATTTACATTGTGTATGGCCGGGTCTGTTACCGCCGGATTCCGGTACAAATAGATACAGGAAGTGATTCTGATGGCAAAAAAAGTTAAATCTGTAGTGAAGCTTCAGATTGCTGCGGGAGCGGCAACTCCGGCCCCTCCTGTTGGGTCCGCACTTGGCCCCCACGGGTTGAATATTATGGAGTTCTGCAAGGCGTTTAATGCAAAAACGTCAGGGATGGATAAAGATCTGGTTGTCCCCTGTGTAATCACGGTTTATGAAGACCGCTCTTTCTCTTTTATCACCAGGACTCCGCCTGCTGCGGTCCTTCTCCGCAAAGCGTGTGGGATTGCAAAGGGTTCCGGTGTGCCCAATCGTGAGAAAGTCGCGAGTGTGCCGATGGCCAGGGTGAAAGAGATTGCCGCGCTGAAAATGCCTGATCTCAATGCAAATGACGTCGACACCGCTTGCACGATCATTGCCGGCACCGCACGCAGTATGGGTATCGAGGTCGCGGAGTGATCCGCCTGAGACCGTGTATAAGGGGAATAAGGTGAAACATAGCAAAAGGTATAACGGTCTGCTTGCAAAGATCGAAAAAGGGAAGCGTTACAGCTGCGAAGATGCTGTGAAGCTTGTTAAGGCAAACGCAAGTGCTAAGTTTGATGAGAGCTTTGAAGTTTCTATCAATCTCAACATCCTCGCCAGGCACACTGTGCGCGATACTTGTGTGCTCCCGCATCAGAGCGGGAAGGCGAAGGTTGTGCTTGTGTTCGCAAAAGGGGGCAATGCCGCTGCCGCAAAAGAGGCCGGGGCTGATTTTGTCGGTGATGACGATCTCATTGAGAAGATTAAGGGCGGCTGGTATGATTTTGACGTTGCGATCGCGACTCCTGATATGATGCGTGATATCGGAAAACTCGGACCCTATCTCGGTAAACGGGGGCTGATGCCTAATCCCAGGACCGGGACCGTGACCACTGATACCGCTAAAGCTGTCGAAGAATTTAAGAAGGGTCGTACTGAATTCCGCGCTGACAAAAAGGGGGTTATTAATCTCAGTATCGGCCGGGTTTCCATGGGCGACGCGCAGGTGATTGATAATGTCACTGCTCTTTATAAGGAGGTGCTCCGCAAGAAGCCCTCAGACCTGAAGGGTGAGTATGTAAAGACAGTATCGTTTACTTCCACAATGGGTCCTGGTGTCCGGGTCGACCACAAGAATCTGGTATAAGCCTTTCGGAGGCTGTACGATTTGGAGTATAGAAATGGCTAACAAATTTAAAGAGAAACAGGTTGTTGATCTCAAAGAACGGTTCAAGGGCAGTCCGGATTTCATTCTCACCGATTACCGGGGGTTGAGTGTTTCCGAGATTTCCGATCTGCGCAGCAGGCTCAGGGAGCACGGCGTTCAGTTTAAAGTAGTAAAGAATAATCTTGCTGTGATCGCGCTCAAGGATCTCGGAGTTGATGTTGTTGAGGAGTACTTCTCCGGCCCTACATCTGTGGCTTTTGCCGGCGATGAGGCACCCTCAGCCGCCAGGGCGCTGGTCGATTTTGGAGGGAAAACCTCATTGACGATCAAAGCCGGTTATATTGACGGGACCTTTTTCGGTCCTGATGGAGTAGTTCAGGTTTCCAAACTCCCTGGCAGGAAAGGGCTCCTCTCCCGGCTGGCCGGCTGTTTTAACAGCATCCTTTCCAGGTTTGCCGGTGACATGCGCAGCGTAGTCTCTTCTTTTGCAGGCGCTCTGCAGGCTCTGGAGCAGAAGAAGGGTGAATAGACCCCTGGATAAGGGGCTGTGAACAGGACAGTCACCTCCCGACCGGCATTGTCTTCATAAAGAATGCCTGCAATGGACGGCTAGTGGAGGGCTGTAATAATAAATTTTGAGGAGAAGGTAATATGGCACTCAGCAAAGATGAAATACTTGAAGCGATTGCTGGCATGACAGTGATGGAGCTCAATGAGCTTCGCAAAGCGTTCGAAGAGAAATTCGACGTAACTGCTGCTGCAGCCGCTCCTGTAGTGATGGCTGCCGCCGATGGTGCTGCCGATGCCGGTGCAGCTGCTGAAGAGAAAGACGAATTTGATGTATTTATCAAAGATGTTGGCGACAAGAAGATCCCTGTGATCAAGGTCGCCCGTGAGCTTACCGGTCTTGGTCTCAAGGAAGCCAAGGATATGGTTGAGTCTAAGGACAAGCCGATCCGCGAAGGTGTTCCGAAAGATGAAGCTGAAAAGGTTAAGAAGCAGCTTGAGGAAGCCGGCGCTGTTGTCGAACTCAGGTAGTTGCGACGTACCGCAGATCTTCTAAATGGGCAGCCAGAGGGTTGTTGACGGGCTACCGTTGATGCTTTTCTGGCTCTCCTTGCAGTCTAAGACACGCGCCTGTGAAGCGCGTGTATAACCATTTATTCGGGGTATGCAATGCCAAGGGTACAAAAAACCAGAAAGCAGGACCGACGCAGTTATGGAAGGCACAAAGGGACTTTTCCGGTGCCCAATTTGATCAATATCCAGCTCAATTCCTATGAATGGTTTCTTCAGCGGAATGCGGCCCAACGGGAGGCGCAGGGGCTTCAGTCTGTTTTTGAGCAGACTTTTCCTATTGAAAGCAGCGACCAGAATATAATCCTTGAGTATCTGAATTATGGTTTTGGCGATCCAAAATATACAGAGGCGAGCGCCAGGGAGAAGGGGCAGACCTATGCCATCCCTCTCAAGGCCCTTGTCAGGCTCATTTTCCGGACAACCGGAGAAGTCCGTGAAAAGGAAATCTTTATGGGGGATATCCCTCTGATGACCGATCGCGGTACTTTTATCATCAATGGCGCTGAGCGTGTTGTTGTTTCTCAGATCCATAAATCTCCTGGGGTGATTTTTTCCCACACCAGGAGGCTTTCGATCTTTGAGGCGAAGATCATTCCGGAAAAGGGCGCATGGCTTGAATTCGAGCTGGACTATAAGAAGAAACTGCTCTATGTAAGGATCGACCGAAAGCGGAAGATTCTTCTGACTACCTTTCTCAAGGCGCTTGGATATCTCAAGGATGAGGAGATCCTCTCCCTCTTTTACGACCTGGAGCAGGCTTCCATCAAAGATCTGGCAGTCGATCAGATGGAGATGCTGCTCGATAGACGGCTCGGTGCGGATGTGATCCGTCCTGAGGATGAGGAGGATGTTGTCTACAGAGCTGGGTCCAGGATTTTCCAGAGTGATATTGAAAATATGCAGGAGATGGGTGTTGAAACCATATCCCTGCTTGACATGAGCGCACTCAGGGACGATGAGTGTATCATCAACTGTCTGCTTAAGGATGATGCGGAAACTCGTGAAGAAGCGGTCTCCAGAGTCCATAACGTGATCAAACCAGGAGAGCCCTCAACCATCGACAATGCTCAGAAAGAGCTGTACAGGCTCTTTTTTGATCCCAAACGGTATGATCTCGGCGATGTGGGGCGGTATAAATTTAATCTGAAGCTCTACAATGATAAAGATCGGGAGATCAATTCCACCTTTACTCCGGAAGACATCATCGAGACCGCCCGCTATCTGATCAAGGTTTTTGTTGGTACAGGAAGTGTGGACGATATCGACCACCTGGGTACCAGGCGTGTTCGGAGTGTGGGTGAGCTGCTGATGAATCAGCTCAAGCTTGGCTTTTCCAGGATGGAACGTGCTGTCAAGGAGCGGATGAACAATGACGATGCGGATGAGATCACGCCGCAGAAGCTGATATCCATCAAGCCGGTCACAGCTGTGATCAAGGAGTTCTTCGGCAGTTCTCAGCTCTCTCAGTTCATGGATCAGACCAATCCTCTCTCTGAGCTGACCCACAAGCGGCGTCTGAACGCTCTCGGGCCTGGCGGTCTTTCCCGGGAGCGGGCTGGTTTTGAGGTGCGGGACGTTCACCATACCCATTACGGGAGAATGTGTCCGATTGAAACCCCTGAAGGCCCCAATATTGGACTTATCGTATCCCTGTCCAACTACGCCCGGGTCAATGATTACGGTTTCCTGGAAACCCCCTATCTCCGTTGCGAGGATGGTAAGGTTACCGACAAGATCGAGTATCTGGATGCGATCCAGGAAGAGAATTACTATATCGCACAGGCTAATGAGGTCCTTGCGGAAAACGGCTCTTTTCAGTCGGAGTACCTGACAGTCCGGTACCGCGGCGATTATCCGCTTGTGCCTTCCAGTGCGGTCCATTATATGGATGTTTCTCCCAAGCAGTTGATCTCCGCCTCCACGGCATTGATCCCGTTTCTGGAGCATGATGATGCCAACCGTGCTCTGATGGGCTCAAACATGCAACGGCAGGCTGTGCCGCTTCTGTTCACCGATTCTCCCATTGTGGGTACAGGAATGGAGCGTAAGGTTGCCGAAGACTCCAGAGTCTGTGTCCAGGCCAGAAGAAGTGGTAAGGTAGTGTCCGTGACAGCGGATAAGATTGTGGTCAAGCCGTCAAGAGCGGATGATCTGGATGAGTACAATCTGATCAAGTTCACCCGGAGCAATCAGGATACCTGTATCAATCAGAAGCCGATTGTGGATAAGGGTGAAGACGTGAAGATGGGAGAGATTATTGCTGACGGACCGGCCTGTCAGAATGGGGAGCTTGCTCTGGGGCGCAACGTGCTTGTGGCGTTCATGCCCTGGAACGGATACAACTATGAGGACGCTATCCTTCTTAGTGAGAAGATCGTTCAGGAGGATGTGTACACCTCCATCCATATCGTTGAGTTTGAGGTTGAGGCGCGCGAAACAAAGCTCGGTAAAGAGGAGATCACTCGTGATATCCCCAATGTGAGCGAGGATATGTTCCGCAATCTCGACGAGCAGGGCATTGTCCGGGTCGGCGCTAAAGTCAGGCCCGGTGATATGCTTATCGGTCGGGTCACCCCTAAAGGAGAAACGGAACTCACGCCGGAATTCAAGCTGCTCCACTCCATCTTCGGTGAAAAATCTAGGGATGTGCGTGACACCTCACTCTATATGTCTCACGGTGCTTCCGGGACAGTTATTGATGTGAAGATCTTCCGCAGAGAAGATGGGGATGTGTTGCTCCCGGGTGTGGAGCAGTCGGTTAAAGTCTATGTCGCTAAGAAGCGTAAGCTGAAAGAGGGTGACAAGATGGCCGGTCGCCACGGAAATAAGGGTGTTGTTTCTGCTGTTCTTCCTGTTGAAGATATGCCCTTTCTTGCAGATGGGACCCCGGTTGATATTGTCCTGAACCCGCTGGGTGTACCCTCCCGTATGAACCTCGGGCAGATTCTGGAGACACTGCTCGGCTGGGCAGCCCATAAAAATGGGGAGAAGGTGGCGACACCGGTATTTGAGGGGGCCACTATTGAAGAGATCCGTCAGTATCTCAAAGATTCCGGCCTCAATGAGTCCGGTACAGCACAGCTGTACGACGGACACACCGGTGCTCCGTTTGAGAATGAGGTGACCTGCGGAATGGTCTATATGCTCAAGCTCTCTCACCTTGTTGATGATAAGATGCACGCCCGTTCTACCGGTCCGTATTCTCTTGTCACCCAGCAGCCGCTCGGTGGTAAGGCGCAGTTTGGCGGACAGCGTCTCGGAGAGATGGAGGTCTGGGCCTTTGAAGCATACGGTGCGGCTAATACGCTTCAGGAGCTCCTTACTGTGAAAAGTGATGACATGATGGGCCGTGCCCGGATTTACGAGGATATTGTCAAAGGAAATTATCAGGCGCAGCCGGGTATTCCAGAGTCCTTCAATGTTCTTGTTCAAGAGCTCAGGGGGCTGGGTCTTGATATGACAATTTACGACGCTCAGGGCGAGGAGATCGCGCTGACGGAGAAGGATCAGAAGATCCTGGATCAGAAAAAGGCTGGAACATATCAGGTCTAGTGGGATCGATCTTTAAAAGGAGCCGTGGATGAAACATATTCGCGATTTTGACAGAATAGCGATTAACCTTGCGTCACCGGAAAGAATTCTGGAATGGTCATACGGCGAGGTGAAGAAACCGGAGACTATCAACTACCGGACACTCAGGCCGGAAAAAGAGGGTCTCTTCTGTGAGCGTATTTTCGGCACCACAAAAGAGTGGGAATGTTTTTGTGGAAAATTCAAATCTATCCGGTACAAGGGTGTGGTCTGTGACCGCTGTGGCGTAGAAGTGACCCACTTCAAGGTCCGCCGGGAACGCCAGGGGCATATTGATCTGGCCAGTCCGGTATCGCATATCTGGTACTATAAATCTGTGCCCAGCCGCATCGGACTGATGCTCGGCATGACAATGGGTAACCTGCGCAGTGTCATCTACTTTGAAAAATATGTCATCACTGACCCGGGCGAAACTCTGTATGAGGAGATGCAACTCATCACCGAGGAGGAGTATCTCAATCTCAAAGAACAGCACGGAAACAATTTTGAGGCCCGGATAGGCGCTGATGCGATCAAGCATCTTCTCTCCAATCTTGAGCTGGAAGAGGCCAGGGTTGAGCTGCGGGACAGGATGCTTGAGAAGGGGATCAAAACGGATCTCAAGATACTCAAGCGTCTTTCTATTATTGATGATTTCATCCATTCCTCCAACAGGCCGGAGTGGATGATTCTGGACCGCATTCCAGTTATTCCTCCGGAGCTGCGGCCGATGGTGCAGCTGGATGGGGGGCGTTTTGCCACCTCTGACCTGAATGATCTCTACCGCCGGGTGATCAACCGCAACAATCGGCTCAAGCGTCTCCAGGAGCTCTATGCGCCGGAGATCATCATCCGTAACGAGAAGCGGATGCTGCAGGAAGCTGTTGATGCGTTGTTTGATAATTCCAAGCGTAAACGGATGGTCAAGGGTCCGGGGAACCGGCCACTCAAGTCCCTGTCTGATATGTTGAAAGGAAAACAGGGGCGATTTCGTCAGAACCTCCTCGGAAAGCGTGTGGATTATTCCGGCCGTTCTGTTATTGTTGTTGGTCCGAACCTTAAACTGCACCAGTGCGGTCTGCCGAGAAAAATGGCCCTGGAGCTGTTCAAGCCATTTATTATGAAAAAACTGTACGACAAGCAGTATGTGTACAATATAAAGAGCGCCAAGAAGATGGTAGAGAGGGAAGCTGCAGAGGTGTGGGCTGTTCTGGAAGAGGTTGTTTCCGAACATCCGGTTCTCCTCAACCGGGCCCCGACACTCCATCGCCTCGGGATCCAGGCTTTTGAGCCGGTACTTGTGGATACTAAGGCGATCAAGCTCCATCCCCTCGTCTGTCACGCTTTTAATGCGGATTTCGATGGAGATCAGATGGCTATCCATGTGCCACTTTCTCCTGAGGCACAGATCGAATGCTGGTTCCTGATGCTTTCTTCCAAGAACCTTCTCAATCCTGCCAACGGCCAGCCGATTGTCGGTCCAACTCAGGATATGGTTCTGGGGATCTGTTATCTCACCAAGGATGATCAACGCATCACCAATGAGCGGAAGCTACCTTTTGCTGATTTCAATGAGGTGATGCTGGCTGCCGAGTTTGACAATGTGTATCTGGAGCAACCGGTTGTAGTAGCAACAGATAACGGCAAGCTGGAAACCACTCCAGGACGGATCATCTTCAACTCTGTGCTGCCGGATGATTACCCCTTTATTAACAAAGAAATGAATAAAAAGGAACTTTCTGCTCTTATCGCAGACATATTCAGTAAGTATGGGGAGTCCGTGATCTCCAGAATTCTGGACGATATCAAGGATCTGGGGTTCCGATACGCAACCCGTTTCGGTGCAACGATCGGGCTGGATGATATCAAGATTCCAGACGATAAAGAGCAGATTCTCGCAGAAGCGGAGAAGCGTGTGGAGAACATACACGAAATGTACCGTACAGGACACCTGACCAACGCGGAGCGGTATAACATGATCATTAACGAATGGACTCAGGTCAATAACCGTATCTCCGAAGCGCTCTTCAAGCTTTTGAAAGAGGATAACGGCGGGTTTAACTCCATCTTCATCATGGCGGATTCCGGCGCGAGGGGTTCTCAGCAGCAGATCAAGCAGCTGGCCGGTATGCGCGGCCTTATGGCCAAGCCTTCTGGAGAGATCATTGAGGTTCCGATCAAGTCGAACTTCAAGCAGGGTCTCAATGTGCTGGAATACTTCATTTCAACCCACGGGGCGCGTAAAGGTCTTGCCGATACGGCGCTCAAAACCGCGGACGCCGGGTATCTCACCCGACGGCTTGTGGATATCGCTCAGGATGTGGTGGTTACGGAACACGATTGTCATACAATCAATGGACTTACGATCAACGCGATCAAAGAGGGTGACGAGATCATCGAACGCCTCTCTGACCGAATTGTAGGTCGTACTGTTCTTGATGATGTTGCCCATCCGAAAACCGGTGAGATGATTGTCCCGGCCAATGGCGAGATCAATCCGGAAATCGCAGAACAGATAGAGCGCTGCGGTATTGAAGTTGTGAAGATCCGCAGCGTCCTCACCTGTGAAGCAAGGCATGGGGTCTGTATTAAGTGTTACGGTCTCAATCTGGCGACCAATTACCCGGTTGAATTGGGAGAAGCTGTGGGAATCATTGCTGCGCAGTCCATCGGACAACCCGGCACACAGCTGACCATGCGAACTTTTCATATCGGGGGTATTGCTGCCGGACAGATCAAAGAGGACCCTATTGCTCTCGGCTATGATGCTATCATCAAATCTCTGCCTGAGAACAGGTTGACTCTGGAAAATCATCAGGATGGTAGAAAGTCGATTCTGCCGCGTAAGGGTGAAATGGTTGTTCAGCGGGTTATCGCTTCCTATGATATTTCCGGGTGGAAGAAGCTGGCTGCTAAGAACGGTGATCTGGTGATGATGGGCGATGAGCTCGGTGTTGACGAAGAGGGTAAGGACATCCACGCCAGCCAGCACTCTACTGTGATGGTTCTGGGTAAGCAGATGAAGCTTCTCGGGACCGAGCACTCTGTGCAGCTCAAAATCGGTAGTGTATTCTATTATGAAGAATTTGAGCGGGATGCCGTTCTGGTCAAGGCCGGTGAGGTTATCGCCCGTTTTGACCCCTATGCAGAACCGATCATTGCAGAGAACAGGGGTAAGATTGTTTACGAGTGCATTGAAGTTGGCGTCAATGTCAAAGAGACCACTGACGAGAAGACAGGCAAACGGCAGCGGATCGCACTTGAAGTGAAATCCGAAGAAGATCAGCCGATCATCAAGGTTGTCGGGGACGGCAAAGAGCAGAGTTATCCTATTCCGAGTGGTGCGATTCTTTCTGTTGAGGATGCTGAGGAGATCTGTCTCGGGGACACGCTTGCAAAGATCCCGCGTGAGTTAACCAAAACCAAGGATATCACCGGGGGGCTGCCCCGTGTTGCTGAGCTCTTTGAGGCAAGAAGGCCCAAAGAGGCGGCGATTATCGCCGCGATCAACGGTACTGTCTACTTCGAAGGGACCAGCAAGGGCAAACGTCTTGTCAGGATCAGCAATGACTGGCGGGAAGAGGTGTATCAGATCTCGCTCAGCAAGCATATGCTGGTCCGGGAAGGTGATTATGTCCGTTCCGGAGATCAGCTTTGTGATGGCCCGATTGATCCTCACGATATTCTCGCTGTTAAGGGTGAGCAGGAGTTGATGCGGTATCTGCTTAATGAGATCCAGGAGGTCTACAGGCTGCAGGGCGTGAAGATCAATGATAAGCATATCGGTGTTATCATCCGACAGATGTTGCGCAAAGTGGAGATCATTGAAGTCGGTGATACGGATTTCATCGCCGGTGAGAGTGTTGATAAATTCATCTTCCGACAGCGTAACATGAAGACCATTGAACAGGGTGGACAGCCGGCCTCCGGTAAACCGATCCTGCTGGGCCTGACAAAAGCTTCCATCTCTATTGAGAGTTTTATCTCAGCTGCTTCTTTCCAGGAGACGACAAAGGTGCTCACCAATGCCGCTATTAAGGGTAAGGTGGATGACCTGATCGGTCTCAAGGAGAATGTGATCATCGGGCATAAGGTGCCTGCTGGTACAGGTCTGGGTTATTACAGCAAAGTCGATGTTGTGATGGATACACCGGTTGTGGCCAGTTACGTTGAACCAGACCTGGTTCCAGCAGGACCTGACGAGAGCGAATAGCGATTATTCTTCCAGTCTGAAGGTCAGGCCTTTACTTGACCTCTGGCTTGTTTATGTTTAAATTCACGTTACTTCACTTTGCGGGATTATTTAAGAGATTAAGGATATAGAAGGTATGCCAACAGTAAATCAATTAGTGCGCAAGGGTCGTAAGGGTATCAAGAAAAAGACAAAGTCTCCGGCGCTTCATAATTGCCCCCAACGCCGTGGTGTCTGTACACGGGTCATGACCTTTACCCCGAAAAAGCCGAACTCGGCCCTCCGGAAAGTAGCCCGTGTGCGCCTCACCAACGGAATTGAGGTTACTGCATATATTCCTGGTATTGACCATAATCTCCAGGAGCACTCCGTTGTTCTGGTAAGAGGTGGTCGTGTGAAAGACCTTCCTGGTGTCCGGTATCACATTGTCCGTGGTGCGGAAGATACTCTCGGTGTTGAAGGCCGCAGACAGGGCCGTTCCAAATACGGTGCTAAAAAGCCGAAAGCGTAAGCCGGCTGCTTTTAAAAAGATTAAGGAGTAAGAGGTGTCCCGAAAGTCATATACAAAAAAACAGCAGATTCTTCCGGACCCCAGGTATCGGTCGGTTCTCGTTTCCAAATTCATCAATAATATGATGAGGGATGGGAAAAAAAGTGTCGCGGAGCGGATGTTCTACGGCGCTCTTGATATCATAAAAGAGAGAAGCGACGAAGATCCCCTTGAGCTTTTCCGTAAATCATTTGAAAATGCCAGGCCGGTTGTTGAGGTGAAATCCCGTCGTGTTGGTGGTGCCACCTATCAGGTGCCTGTTGAGATTCGCTCGGAGCGCCGTGATACTCTGGCGATGCGCTGGCTGATTAAATTCGCCCGCGCCCGGGGTGAGAAGACAATGGACCAGCGCCTGGCAAACGAATTTATGGATGCCTTCAAGAATACCGGGGCTACTATTAAGACCAAAGAAGAGACCCACAGGATGGCTGAAGCCAATAAGGCTTTCTCTCATCTACGCTGGTAGCCTTTCTCACATTCTGTCTATGTACCGGAAAAAGTTTTTTTTCCGCACAGAATTCAGTACTTTTGTGCGGGCTGTTCCGAATATTTCGGACGGCTTTGCTGTCTCAATGCGTGATAAGCAACATTCCTCTGGAGGATCAGGTGGCGCGTAAGGTTTCACTGGAGAAAACAAGAAATATCGGGATTATGGCTCACATTGACGCCGGAAAGACCACGACGACAGAGCGTATTCTCTATTATACAGGTATCACCCATAAGATAGGGGAGGTCCATGACGGGGCTGCCGAGATGGACTGGATGGAGCAGGAGAAGGAGCGTGGAATCACCATCACCTCTGCTGCTACAACCTGTTTCTGGAAAGAGCATCGGCTCAATATCATCGATACCCCCGGGCATGTTGATTTCACTGTGGAAGTGGAGCGTTCTCTGCGTGTACTGGACTCTTCCATAGCGGTTTTCTGTGCAGTAGGTGGAGTGCAGCCTCAGTCTGAGACTGTCTGGCGGCAGGCGAACACCTACAACGTACCTCGTATCGTTTTTGTTAACAAAATGGACCGCGTTGGTGCGGATTTCATGGCTGTTAAAAAGAGCATCCGGGAAAAGCTCAAAGCGACTTCAATACCGATTCAGTATCCGATTGGTGCTGAAGATCAATTCAAGGGCATGGTGGACCTTGTGGAGATGCAGGCCTGTGTATGGGATAGCGATGAGACAGGTGCAGAGTACCAGATCATCGAAATTCCCGAAAAGTTGAAGAAGGAAGCCGCTTCCGCGCGTGAGCGGATGATGGAAGCGCTCGCTGAGGTTGATGATGAGATCATGGAGCTTTATCTCGGTGGAGAAGAGATCAGCGTCAAACAGCTCAAAGAGGCTATCCGCCGGGTTACCCTCAGTGTCAGGGCTTTCCCGCTGCTCTGCGGGACAGCTTTTAAGAACAAAGGGGTACAGCAACTCCTGGACGCGATCCTGGATTACTGTCCCTCCCCTGTGGATCTTCCACCGGTTGAAGGCATCAGTCCTGATTCTGATAATAAGGCGGCCCGAAAAGCCGGAGACAATGAGCCTTTCAGCGCCCTGGCGTTCAAAATCCAGGCTGACCCCTATGTCGGTAAGCTCGCCTATTTCCGCGTTTATTCCGGAAAGGTCGAAGCCGGTTCCCATGTGTATAACTCCACAAAAGGCCGTAAAGAGCGGATTGGACGTATTCTGCAAATGCACGCCAACAAGCGAGAAGAGCTGGATTGTGTCTACTGTGGGGATATCGCTGCTGCTGTTGGTCTTAAGCAGGTTGGTACCGGGGACACCCTCTGTGCGGAAAACGCCCGGATTGTGCTGGAGTCCATGGAATTCCCTGATCCTGTGATCAATATCGCTATTGAACCCAGGACAAAAGGCGACCAGGATAAGATCGGTATTGCTCTCGCCAGGCTGGCTGAAGAGGACCCGACCTTCAAAGTTCGCGTTGATGGCGAAACAGGACAGACCATCATCGCCGGAATGGGTGAGCTCCATCTGGAGATCATCGTTGACCGCCTCCTGAGGGAATTCAAAGTTGAAGCGAATGTCGGTAAACCGCTTGTTTCCTACAGAGAGACCATTACCCATGCATTTGAGGTTAATCATAAATTCGCCAGACAGTCCGGTGGTCACGGGCAGTACGGCCATGTTGTCATGGTGCTTGAGCCCGGTGAAGTCGGTAAGGGTTTTGAATTCGTTGATGAGATCAAGGGCGGCACTATTCCCCGGGAATTCATCCCTGCTGTTGAAAGGGGTTGCAGGGAAGCGATGGAATCCGGGGTTGTCGCCGGCTATCCGGTTGTGGATGTTAAGGTGCGTCTGATCGACGGCAGCTACCACGAGGTGGATAGTTCCGAAATGTCCTTTAAGATCGCGGCTTCCATGGGTTTCAGGGAGGGCGCCGGGCAGGCCAGGCCTGTGCTGCTTGAGCCGATCGCAAAAGTGGAATCCGTCACGCCTGAGGAGTATATGGGTGAAGTTATGGGTGATCTCAACTCCCGCCGAGGTAATATCCTTGGTATGGAGGATCAGGCCAATGCCAAAGTGATCAGCGCCCATGTCCCGATGGGGAATATGTTCGGTTACGCGACGGACCTGCGCTCCAGAACCCAGGGGCGCGCGAGTTACACAATGCAGTTTGACCACTACAGCCAGGTTCCCAGGAGCGTTGCTGATGAGATAGTGGCCAGGATGACCGGGAAATAGGATTTTCCTGATAGCTTCACGTAGGTTAAGAACAAAAAATTGCAGTAGCCTTTAATTTTCGTAGGAGGAAGAGATGGCTAAAGAAAAGTTCGAACGAACTAAACCCCATGTTAACGTTGGTACGATCGGCCACGTTGACCATGGGAAAACAACCCTCACCGCCGCGATCACCCTTGTTTCTGCTCAGCTCGGCCATGCCGAGGCTAAGAAATTTGAGGACATCGACAACGCTCCTGAGGAGCGCGAGCGCGGTATTACGATCGCAACACAGCACGTTGAGTATGAGACCGAGAGTCGCCACTACGCCCACGTTGACTGCCCGGGACACGCTGACTATGTTAAGAACATGATCACCGGTGCTGCGCAGATGGACGGTGCTGTACTTGTTGTGAGCGCTGCTGACGGTCTTATGCCTCAGACCCGTGAGCACGTGCTGCTTGCACGCCAGGTTGGTGTACCGAAGATCGTTGTTTTCCTTAACAAGACTGACATGGTTGAGGATGAGGACTTGATCGAGATTGCTGAGATGGAAGTTCGTGAGCTTCTCTCCAAGTATGAGTTTCCTGGAGACGATACTCCTTTTGTTCGCGGTTCTGCGCTCAAAGCCATGGAGAATCCCGAAGACGCTGAGGCGCAGAAGCCGATCACTGAACTGCTGAAAACCATGGATGAGTACTTCCCTGTCCCTGAGCGTGATGTTGACAAGCCGTTCCTGATGCCGATTGAAGATGTTTTCTCCATCACAGGACGCGGCACTGTTGTAACCGGCCGTATCGAGCGTGGTGTTGTCCACGTTGGTGACAAGATTGAGATCGTCGGTATCAAAGAAACTTCCGAAACCACCTGTACTGGTGTTGAGATGTTCCGCAAGCTGCTTGATGAAGGTCAGGCCGGGGACAATATCGGGGCCCTGCTGCGCGGTGTTGACCGTGAGGCTGTTGAGCGCGGACAGGTTCTCGCTGCTCCGAAGTCAATCACACCGCACAAGAAGTTCAAGGCGCAGGTTTATGTTCTCACCAATGGTGAGGGTGGACGCCACACACCTTTTTTCAACAACTATCGGCCTCAATTCTACTTCCGGACCACTGACGTTACCGGTGTTATTCAGCTCCCTGCCGGGACTGAGATGGTTATGCCCGGTGACCACGTTGAGATGGATGTTGAGCTGATCACAACCATTGCTATGGAAGAGGGACTCCGGTTCGCTATTCGTGAAGGTGGGCGTACTGTAGGTGCCGGTTCTGTAACAACAATTGTAGAGTAGTTAATATCGCCCCTCCTTATGGGAGGGGCTTTCAGAAGGAATGGTACTCATGGCTAAATCCAGTATTCGTGTAAGGCTCCGTTCTTTTGACAGCAGACTTATTGACAGTTCTGCTGAGAATATCGTCAACTCTGTGAAGAGAACCGGCGCACTTATCAGCGGACCGGTCCCGCTTCCCACAAAAATCAGGAAGTATACGGTCCTTCGTTCACCGCACGTCAATAAAAAATCCCGGGAGCAGTTTGAAATGCGGCTGCACAAACGTTTGATAGACATCAAAGAGCCTCAGAAGGATACTATTGATGCTCTTGAGAAACTTGAGCTGCCCGCAGGGGTAGAGGTAGAAGTTAAGCTTGGCTAGACGCTTTTCAGGCGTCCTGTCCGGGTTGAAGCGGCAAAAAAATTAACATATTGGGGCTATTTAAATTTCGTTTTACCGCCTCTATATATTATATTTGTTCGACTTTGGGCTCTGAATCGTGATCCACTACTGGTGGACGGATTGCTCCATGACAACACAAAAATGAGTGGTTATCCTGGCAACCATTTATTTTTTTTACTTCTATAAATAGAAGGTAAGAGTAATGGCACTAGGACTGATTGGTAAAAAAGTAGGCATGACCCAGCTGTTTGATGAGAATGGCTTTGTAATACCTGTTACTGTTATTCAGGCAGGTCCCTGTCTCGTTGTGCAGCGGAAAACTTCTTCCATTACTGATCGCGTGAAACGTGTGAAGATGAAAAACGGCGGCACAATAGAGGTGAAGGTTAAAAAAGCTGATGGGTATGATGCGGTCAAGCTCGGTTTTGAAGACCGTGTTAAAAACGTATCCAGGCCGGATGCCGGGCAGTACTCTGAGGGTGTTTCCGCTAAGGCGCATCTCAAAGAATTCAGGATTTCGTCTGAAGAGCAGATTGAGGTCGGGTCCACTCTTACAGTAGAGCTTTTTACAAAAGGCGATATAGTGGATATTCAGGGGACCACTAAAGGGCGCGGTTTTGCCGGTGTTGTCAAACGGCATAATTTTGCCGGCGGGCCTGAAACCCACGGTTCGCACTTCGGAAGAGCTCCTGGTTCTATCGGGCAGTGCGCGTGGCCTGCAAAGGTTTTTAAAGGGAAAAAGATGCCCGGACGGTGTGGTGCAGATAATGTCACTGTGCAGAATTTGAAAATCGTCGCGGTTGATCAGGATAAAAATCTGCTGCTGGTCAAAGGGTCTGTCCCTGGTTCCAGAAACGGGATTCTTTACATAAACAAATCAGTTAAGAAAAGGAAAGACGCATGAAAGGCGAACTCTATTCTCTGGATAATGGCGGTTCGGTCGGTGTTGTTGAACTTTCAGACGCCGTCTTTGCCGACAAAGTGAACGAACATCTGATTTACGAGGCGGTTAAGACAGAACTCGCCAATCAGCGTCAGGGTACAGCGAAAACCAAAGAACGAACTGAAGTCAGAGGTTCCGGCGCCAAGCCTTACAGGCAGAAAGGTACCGGACGGGCCCGCGCAGGGAGCAAAAAATCCCCTATCCGGGTTGGTGGTGGGACCACTTTCGGCCCCAGAGTATGCTCCTATAAAGGACGTCTTCCCAGAAAGATGCGCCTGAAGGCGATGCGCTCTCTGCTGTCGCGCAAGGCCGCCGATGCTATGGTCAAGATTGTGGAAGATTTTGCTGTGAAAATCGAAAAAACCAGGGAAATGGTTGGTGTTCTCTCCAGGGTTACAGGTCAGGACAGGGTCTTTGTCGTACTCGATGCTTCCCAGAAAAATGCCAAACGGGCGATGCGGAACATTCCCTGGGTAAAATGCTACAACAGTAATCAGCTGGTTTATAAGGACCTCTTTTATGCTAAAGAGGTTCTGATTACAAAAGCTGCCCTGGCTGATATTGAGAAGCACTACGGAAAGCCCGTAAAAGGGGCTGAGTGATGGATTATCGAAACGTTATTATCCAGCCAATAATTACTGAAAAGGCAACTGGTCTTAAAGAGCAGAACAAGTATTTCTTCAAAGTCGATAAGCGTGCGAATAAGGTACTTGTGTCTGCTGCTGTTGAACGTCTCTACGCTGTCAGGGTGATTGATTGCAATATCATCAATGTTCGCGGAAAGAAGAAGCGCGTGCGCTATAAAGAAGGCTTCACCTCTGGCTACAAAAAAGCCATTGTCACGCTGAAAAAGGGAGATTCTCTTCCTTTCTTCGAGAACGTTTAAGAGAAACGATAAAAAAGCGGAAAAGGAAGGCTTAAGACAGTGGGTATCAGGATATTGAAGCCGATAACACCCGGACAGCGCGGGATGAGTGTCTCAACCTTTGAAGAGGTGACAACCGATAAGCCGGAGAAGTCCCTTGTCAAAGGAAAGAAGGCGATTTCAGGCCGGAATTCATCCGGGAGGACAACAGTACGCAGACGCGGTGGCGGACATAAGAGACGCTATCGAATGGTTGACTTCAAGAGGAATAAATTCGATGTTCCCGGCAAAGTTGCGACTGTTGAATACGATCCCAACCGTTCCGCAAGGGTTTCACTAATCCATTATGCTGATGGTGAGAAGCGGTACATCCTCTGGCCGGTTGGGATGAGTGTTGGTGATGAGGTTATCTCCGGTCAGAGTGTGAAAGTGGCTGTGGGTAATGCTATGCCGATGAAGCACATTCCTGTGGGTACAACAATCCACAATATTGAGCTTTCCAGAGGCAAGGGTGGTCAGATTGTCCGTTCCGCTGGTGCTCAGGCGCAACTTGTTGCCCGTGAAGGGAAGTGGTGTACTGTTAAGTTGTCCTCCGGTGAAATGCGGATGGTTCCAGGAGAATGCTTCGCTACAATCGGACAGGTCGGCAATATTGACCATATGAACGTTAAACTCGGTAAAGCCGGACGGACCCGCTGGCTCGGACGCAGACCCAAAGTTCGCGGTGTTGTGATGAACCCGGTTGACCATCCTCACGGTGGTGGAGAAGGCAAGACATCCGGTGGGCGTCATCCTGTGACCCCCTGGGGGAAACCGACCAAGGGGTACAGGACCCGTAAGAAGAAAAAAGTTACCGGCAAGTTTATCGTCAAGTCCCGGCATCAGAGGAAGAAGAGGTAGGTACAGCATGGCTCGATCAGTTAAAAAAGGTCCTTTTATCAGCCCCAGGCTCTATCACCGTGTGATTGAGATGAACAATAACAATGAGAAGAAGCCGATTAAGACCTGGTCCAGAAGCTCCACGATCTTTCCCGGGATGGTGGGACACACCGTTAATGTCTACAACGGCAGGACCTTTATTCCTGTATATATCACGGAAAATCTTGTCGGTCACAAGCTTGGTGAGTTCTCTCTAACCAGGACGTTCAGAGGGCACGCTGGTGACAGGAAAGCAAAGAAATAGGGTATTTCAAAATGGAAAGTAAGGCTGTCACAAAGTACATTCAACGTTCCCCGAAAAAGATCCGCGGCATCGCCAATGAAATCAGAGGGATGGTTGTTTCTGATGCTATTGCTCATCTTGAGCATATTCCTAATATAGGGGCATTCAGTCTTAAGAAAACAATTCTTTCAGCCAGCGCTAATGCTGTTATGAAGAATCCTGACATCAATACAGATCAGCTTTTCATCAAAGAGCTTCTTGTTGATCAGGGTCCTGGTCTTAAGCGGATTCGACCCCGGGCAAGAGGCCGCGCGGACAGAATTGTTAGAAGAACTTCACATATCAGTGTGACATTGGCTGACGAGAGGAAAAGTTAATGGGACAGAAAGTCAATCCCGTCGGATTGCGGCTCGGTATAAATAGAAGCTGGGAATCGAAATGGTTTGGGACCGGTAAGCAGTATGCTGATTCCCTCCATGAAGATTTTAAAATGAGGGAGTTCATCCTCAAAGAACTTGCCAATGCCGAAATCTCACTTGTTGAGATTACACGCTACCCGGGGAAAGTTACACTTGGTATCTATACTTCCAGACCCGGTATTGTGATCGGAAACAAAGGGCAGAAGATTGATGCTCTTGAGAAGCAATTGCGCAAATTTACCGATAAAAGTGTTCACATCAACATCAAAGAGATCGCAGTTCCGGAAATGAGCGCCAGCCTGATCGGTCAGAATGTTGCTCGCCAGATCAGCGGGCGCCGGTCCTATAGAAGAGCGATGAAGATGGCTATCCAGCGTGCCATGGAAGCCGGTGCGAAAGGTATCAAGATCACCTGCAGCGGCCGTCTCGGTGGCGCGGAGATGACGCGCAAAGAGATGTATAAAGAGGGGCGTATCCCTCTCCACACACTTCGTGCGGATATTGATTTTGCAAGGATCAAATGCCACACCACCTACGGTATCGTCGGGATTAAGGTATGGGTGTTCAAGGGTGAGGTCTTTGAGCGATCCATTGCTGAGGATGCCGGTGCCCCTCTTATTAAGAAAAAAGGCCGGAAAAACGGGGAACTTGTGTTTGACAATTAGTTGTGAGAATTGAAAGGCAGGATATACAACCATGCTGATGCCAAAAAGGACAAAGTTTAGAAAACAGCAGCGGGGCAAAATGAAGGGCACTGCAAAACGCGGCGGCACCGTTGATTTCGGTGACTTTGGATTAGCCTCGCAGAATACCTGCTGGATGAATAGCCGGCAGATTGAAGCCGCCCGACGAACTATGACTCGTTATATAAAGAGAAAAGGGAAAATATGGATCAGAGTATTTCCTGATAAGCCGATCACCAAAAAACCAGCTGAAACCAGACAGGGGAAAGGCAAAGGTGGTGTTGAGGCGTGGGTTGCGGTTATCAAACCCGGTCGTGTTCTTTTTGAAATGTCCGGTGTTGATGAACCAACCGCAAGAGAGGCCATGCGTCTGGCTTCCCACAAGCTTCCCATCAAAACCAGGTTTGTCACTCGTGACATTCAGTATTAGTGGATAGATAGAAGGAAAAGAAGATGAAGACTCAGTTCAAAGACATGAAACTGGCTGAGCTGGAAAAAGCCCACGACGATCTCATTGAGGAGTACAGGGAAATACGGTTCAGAGAGGTTGTGGGAGAACTCAACGATCCTGTAAAAAAACGGACTATCAGGCGTTCAATAGCCAGAGCAAAAACCATCATGAATGAGTTCAAGCTTGGAATTCGCAATCAGGAAGAGCAGGGATAAAAGATGGAATCGAAAAAAGCTAATAAAAGATCCATATCCGGTGTTGTTGTCAGTGATGCAATGGACAAGACCATTGTCGTAAAAGTTGAAGTACGGCAAAAGCATCCCCTTTATGGCAAGATCGTACGAAAGAGCAGAAGAATTAAGGCCCATGATGAGAGAAATGAATGCAAACCCGGAGATACTGTCCGTGTGAGTGAATGCCGCCCTCTTTCCAGAGAGAAGTGCTGGAGACTCATCGGTATCCTTGAGCGGGCGAAATAGTATTTAACGAAAGAGGCTTTTTGAGATGATTCAGGTGGAAAGTTTTCTGGATGTAGCTGACAACAGCGGTGCCAAAAGGATACAGTGCATCAAGGTCCTCGGCGGCTCCAGGCGCAAATATGCGAGGGTTGGGGATCTTATCAAAGCGGCCGTAAAGGTGGCTATCCCTAACGCCAATATCAAAAAAGGTGATATTGTTCTCGCGGTTATCGTCAGGACAAAAAAAGAATACCGCAGAGCGGACGGTTCCTATATTGGATTTGATACCAATTCCGCTGTGATCGTAGATCAGCAGAAAAATCCCCGCGGTACCCGTATTTTCGGGCCTGTAGCCAGGGAGCTCAGGGATAAGGATTATATGAAAATAATCTCCCTCGCTCCTGAAGTTCTCTAAGTTAAGGAGTTGCAGCAATGAAAAGAACCTCTGGACCCACAACCGGGAAGGTGAAAACGAAATTGCGCAAGGATGATATCGTTCAGGTCATCACTGGTAAGGATAAAGGCAAGACCGGTAAGATTCTTTTTATCGATCGTAGCAGAGGGCGTATTGTCGTTGAAAAGATCAATATGGTCAAAAAGACGCAGCGCCCCACTCAGGATCAGCCACAGGGCGCTCTTGTGGAGATAGAATCTTCCCTCGCTATTTCCAATGTGATGCTCCTCGATCCTAAAGGCGGCAACAGAACCCGTATTGGCTATAAAACCGAAGGGGATGCAAAAGTTCGTTTCGCGAAAAAAAGCAAAAAGACGTTATAGGAGACTGGTGAGTTTATGGAAACCAGATTTAAGAAGAAGTACAACGAAGAGATTGTTCCAGAGCTTAAGAAACAGCTCGGGGTCAGCTCTGCAATGGCTGTTCCCAGGATTTCCAAGATCACACTCAATATGGGTGTTGGGAGCGCTACTGAGAATAAAAACGACCTGGAAGCTGCTGTTGAAGAATTGACAGCTATTGCCGGTAAGAAGTCTGTTAAAACCTACGCCAAAAAAGCGGTTTCGAACTTCAAAATCCGTGAAGGTTACGGGATCGGCACAAAGGTTACGCTTCGCGGAACTGATATATACTGTTTCCTCGACAAGCTTATAAATATCTCTCTTCCCAGGGTTCGTGACTTTCGCGGGATCTCCCGCAAAAGTTTTGACGGCCGGGGAAACTATGCTCTTGGTATCAAAGAGCAGATTATCTTTCCTGAAATCTCGTACGATAAAGTACAGAAGATTCGCGGGCTTGATATCTGTATCACCACAACCGCTAAGAGCGATGAGGAGGCGCTGGCTCTTCTGGAAGCCTTCGGAATGCCCTTCAGGAAAGTATCTAATTAGGAGCGTGAGATGGCAAAGAAATCTCTGATTGTAAAGCAGCAGAAAGAGCCGAAGTACAGGACAAGAAGATATAGCAGGTGCCGCATCTGCGGCAGGCCACGTGGCTATATGCGTGATTTCCAGATGTGCAGGATCTGTTTTCGCGAACTCGCGGGTAATGGCCAGATCCCCGGTATAACAAAGTCGAGCTGGTAATCAGATGGCGACAACATTAAATCAGGAGTGATAAGTTGAGTATTTCCGATCCTATAGCGAATATGCTGACAAAAATTAGAAACGCCTCCAGCGCAAGGCATGAGAAAGTTGAAGTACCTGGTTCTAAATTGAAGGTGGAGATTATCAAAATCTTTAAAAATGAGGGTTTCATCAAAAATTTTAAACTTGTTGATGATAAAAAACAGGGTTTAATCCGGATTTTTCTGAAATACCAGAACGATCAGAGGAAGACCCCGGTTATTACCAATATCGAGAGAGTTTCCAGACCCGGTCTCAGGCAGTACAGCGGCAACGCCGCCCTCCCTCGCATATTTAACGGGATGGGTACTGTAGTTGTCTCCACGTCAAAAGGTGTTTTGACTGACAGGAAGGCCCGCGAGCAGGGCATCGGCGGTGAAGTCTTATGTTATATCTGGTAAGGTAGCGGAGTTTATCATGGATGCTTCAAAGAAGAGAATAGAACGGGTAACCTCCCGGATAGGGGATCTCCCTGTAGCAATCCCCTCAGGTGTAGAGGTGGAAATTGACGGAAGAACGCTCAGAGTCAAAGGCAAACTCGGTGAGTTGAAGATGACGCTTATGGATGGGGTTGAGATTAAGGTAGACGGCAATACCGCACTTGTGCTTAACTCCAGGGCAAGCAAGCGCTTCAAAGCCAATCACGGCTCCATGCGTGCTTTCCTCAATAACATGATCATCGGAGTCAGCCAGGGGTATACCAGGACACTGCTTGTCGAAGGTGTTGGATACCGCGCAGCTTCAAAGGGGAGCGATGTTGAGATCCATGTCGGGTATTCCAATCCGGTGCTGTTCAAGGTCCCTGAGGATATTGAAGTGACGGTTGAGCATAACACCAGAGTTCTGGTTAAGGGTATAGATAAGTGCCGTGTTGGCCAGATCGCTGCGGAAATCCACAAAATTCGTCCACCCGAGCCTTATAAAGGAAAAGGTATCCGTTACGAAGAGGAACGGGTAAGAAAAAAGGCCGGTAAATCCGGGGCTTAATCCGGGTTACTGAAAGTTAATTGTTCAAGGAATAGATGATGCTTAAGAAAATAAAGAACGATAAGCTCAAGAAGAGAATCCGAAGGAAGTTGCGGATCCGGAATAAAATTTACGGGAGCGCTGTTGTGCCCAGAGTGACTGTTTTTCGGAGCAACAAGCACCTCTTTGTTCAGGCCATTGATGATGCAACCGGAAAAACGCTTTGCAGTGCATCCACCTATGGGAGGTCGCCAGGAGTTCAGGACAGCAATGTTGCCGCTGCAAAGAGTGTCGGTGATGCTCTGGCGTCAAAGCTTATTGGGCTGAAAATCGAGGAGGTGGTCTTTGACCGGAATGGATATCTCTACCACGGTAAAGTCGCGGCAATTGCGGACGCTATCCGCGAAAAGAAAATCCGGTTTTAACCAGTGGTGAAATGAGGATATAGTGGAATGAAGAATTTAAGTCGTGAGAGAATGGAAATGGACAATTTTGAAGAGAAGCTGATCAAGCTGAACAGGGTGGCGAAAGTAGTTAAAGGTGGTCGCCGGTTTGCTTTTACCGCCCTGATGGTGGTTGGTGACCGCCAGGGTCAGGTAGGCCTTGGCTATGGGAAAGCCAATGAGGTACCTGAAGCTATCCGCAAAGGTGTTGAAGACGCCAGGAAGAACCTGATCCGGGTGAATCTAAAGGGTTCCACCATCCCGCACCGTGTTGAAAATAAATACGGCAGCGCAAAGATCATGCTCAAGCCCGCTCGTGAAGGTTCCGGTATCATTGCCGGTAACGCGGCTCGTGCGGTCGTCGAATACGCCGGGATCAAAGATGTTCTTTCCAAGAGTCTTGGTTCTTCCAACCAGATCAATATCGCGAAAGCCACTTTTGAGGCTCTTAAAAAGCTCATGGATCTCAAGAGTGTTGCAGAGAGACGGGGGAAAAACATTACGGATTTCTTCGTTTTCTCTTCAAGCGCTGCACAGCCTCCTGTGCTGGCAGAAGCGCCTGTTGAAGCTGTTGAGAGTGCTGCACAGGGGTAGGTCGGTGGGAACAGGAGAACAGAAATGTCAACAAAAAAAGTAATCGTTACCCAGGTTAGAAGCGCTATCGGAAGTACAGTGCGCCAGAGAAGAACGCTTCGCGGACTCGGTCTGCGGAAAGTCGGTCAGAGCAACACAATTGAATGGACACCCGCTGTCCAGGGAATGATCAATAAGGTCGCCCATCTTCTTTCTACAGAAGACAGGTAGTTGGTTTGATATAAAGCGAGGAAATTATGAGTCAGTTTGAGTTGAAGCCGACAAGAGGCTCCTTAAAAAACAGAAAGCGCATCGGCCGCGGTCCTGCTTCCGGTCAGGGAGGTACGGCGGGGCGCGGTATGAACGGACAGATGTCCCGCAGCGGTAGCAAAAAACGACCCTGGTTTGAGGGTGGTCAGATGCCACTGCAGCGGCGTGTTCCGAAACGCGGTTTCACCAATATCTTTAAGAAAAAATTTCAGGTTGTCAATGTTTCCAGACTTGACGTTTTCCCGGATGGTGACACGGTAACTCCGGGATCTCTTTACGAAAAAGGTATTGTAAGCAAACGGTTTGTTCCAGTGAAGATCCTCGGTGGCGGAGAAATCAGCAAAAAATTGGATGTAAAAGTTGCCGCCACAACTAAATCAGTTGAGGAGAAGATTACAAAGGCAGGCGGAACTGTTGCGGCTGTTACAGAAGAAACCGTGAAGAAAAGTAAATCGTAAGAAGTATTCGATTAAGGCACGATCATGGCTAATAGCATTTTCAAAAACATATTTATCATCCCTGAGTTGAGGAAACGAATTTTTTTCACAATAGGGATGCTCTTTATTTTTCGGTTGGGAACACATATTCCGGTCCCCGGGATCAATCTTCCCGCTCTGACGGAAGTTGTCCGACAGGGTGGACAGTCCGGACTGCTGGGGATGATCAACCTTTTCACTGGTGGTGGACTGCTTAAATTCTCGATCTTCGGACTCGGGATTATGCCCTATATCACATCTTCCATTATTATGCAGCTGTTGACGGTTGCTATTCCTCACTTTGAGCGGCTTTCAAAGGAGGGGGAGCAGGGAAGGAAGAAAATACAACAGTACACCAGATACGGAACCATAGTTATCGCTGCGGCCCAGGGATTCGGGTATTATCAGCTTCTGGTCCACAAGTATCTGCCTCAGAATCCGATGATCTGTGAAGCGGGCATCGGTTTCATGCTCACGTTTGTCTTCACTATCACAGTGGGGACGATGTTCCTGATGTGGATTGGTGAGCAGATGACTGAGCGCGGGATCGGTAACGGTATCTCCATGCTGATCTTCGCCGGGATTGTCGCCAGGTTGCCCCAGGCAGTCTACCAGACTGCGACCATGGTTGCCAACGGTGCGCTTAATCCGGTCTCCCTGATCATCCTCGGTGGTATTCTGATGCTTGTCATCGGCTTTGTTGTTGTTGAGCAGACCGGAACCAGAAAGATCCCTGTTCAGTATGCGAAGCGGGTTGTCGGGCGTAAGGTTTATGGCAGTCAGTCCACCCATATCCCTTTTAAGATCAATCCATCCGGAGTCATTCCGATCATCTTCGCCTCTTCCGTGATGTTTTTCCCGGCTCAGATTGACCAGTTTTTAGGAGGCAAGAGTGAGTTGCTGACTTCAATCACCAGGTGGCTTGATCCGACAGCCTCCTGGTTCTACTATTTCTTTTATACAGTTCTGGTTGTCTTTTTTGCCTATTTTTACACGGCGATCCAGTTCAACCCGAACGAGATTGCGGACAATCTCAAGAAGCACGGCGGTTTTATTCCCGGTATTCGTCCCGGGCCCAATACCGCCACCTTCCTGGGGAGGGTTCTTAACAGGATCACGCTGCCAGGGGCCATTTTTCTGGCCGGGATCGCGGTTTTCCCGAACGTCATTCTGCTCATTCCCATGTTCAGGACTGTGCCCCAGAGTCTGGTTTACCTCATGGGAGGAACGAGTCTCTTGATTGTCGTTTCCGTGGCTCTGGATCTGATGAAAAAGATCGAATCGCATCTTCTGATGCGCCATTATGACGGTTTCTTTCAAAAGGGTAAATTAAGAAGTGGCCGTTCAAGATAAACCGCTTCCCTTAAAGCGGTGGGTTTATTAATTTTGGAGGATTATGTGGCGAAGTCTGATGCCATTGAGGTATCCGGAACAGTAGTAGAACCTCTTCCTAATGCGATGTTCCGTGTGGAGCTTGAAAATGGGCATAAGGTTCTGGCTCACATCTCAGGAAAGATGCGAATGCACTTTATTCGCATCCTTCCCGGTGACAGAGTGACAGTGGAGTTGTCCCCTTACGATTTGACCCGGGGACGTATTGTATACCGCTTTAAGTGACCGCAGGGTACACCGCGCTCGGTTATCCCATGGCTGTTGCTTCAATAGTATGAGGAGAAAATGATGAAAGTCCGTGCTTCAGTGAAGAAGATCTGTGAAAAATGCAGAATGATCAAACGTCAGGGTATTCTTCGTGTGATTTGCGAAAATCCCCGGCATAAACAAAGGCAGAAATAAGTGTCTGGCGTAAGGAGTCTATAAAGAATGGCACGCATTGAAGGTGTAGATTTACCGGCAAATAAGCGGGTTGATATCGCTTTGAGTTATATTTACGGGATTGGTCGATCAACTGCGCTCAAGATTGTAGAAAATTGCAAACTTGACGGTTCTAAGTGGACCCGTGACCTCACAGATGCAGAGATCAGTCTCATCAGAAACGAGATTGAAAAATCTTACAAAGTTGAAGGGATGCTCCGGTCCGAGGTTGCTATGAATATCAAGCGCCTCATGGATATCGGTTGCTATCGTGGGATGCGGCACCGCAGAGGATTGCCTGTTCGCGGTCAGCGTACCCATACAAACGCGCGTACGCGCCGCGGCGGCAAGAAGAATATGATTGGGCGTAAGAAGAAGTCCTGATTTCATTCCGACTATTAAACTGACTTAAACGGGAGTGATTTACTTTGGCTATCAAGAAGAAATCAAAAAAGAAGGCTAAGAAGAATATTCCCGCCGGGATTGTTTCTATCCAGGCGACCTTCAATAATACAATAATTACTGTTTCCGACAGACACGGTAATGTTATCTCATGGTCGAGTGCCGGTTCGCAGAACTTCAAGGGAGCGAAGAAATCAACCCCTTACGCTGCTCAGATAACAACCGATATTGCTGTCCGCAAAGCGGTTGAGCATGGTCTCCAGGAAGCGGAAGTGCATGTTAAAGGGCCAGGGGTTGGTCGGGAAGCGGCTATTCGTGCTATTCAAGCTGCTGGTGTGAATGTTACACTTATTCGTGATATAACCCCGATCCCCCATAATGGCTGCCGCCCTCCGAAACGGCGCCGCGTCTGAGCCTTTATTGGCCCGGTCGTAAAACGATTATTCAATGGTATTTTAGAGGAGAGATTTAATGTCAAGAAATCTTGGACCATCCTGTAAACAGTGCCGGCGTGAAGGGCATAAACTTTATCTCAAAGGAGCCCGCTGTCTGACTCAGAAGTGTGCCCTTTCTGAGAACAGCAATAAGAAATTCCCCCCGGGGTACACGCGTTCCAGAAGACGTCGCAAGCCTTCTGACTACAATATCCAGCTCCGTGAGAAGCAGAAAGTTAAAAGAGTGTATGGTGTTCTCGAAAAGCAGTTCCGTATCTATTATAAAGAAGCTGAAAGGAAACTCGGGATCACCGGTGTCAACCTTCTCAGGATTCTGGAAAGCAGACTGGATAATGTTGTTTATCGGATGAACTTCGCCGGCTCAAGAAAACAGGCGCGACAGCTGATCTCACACGGGCACGTGTTTGTCAATGGCAAGAAGATTACCATCGCGTCTTACCTTCTTAGAGAAGGTGATGAGCTATCCATTAAAGAAAGGACCAGAAAGAATTTCATTGTGCTGGACAGCCTCAAACAACAAAAGTGTTCCGGTGTACATTGGGTTGAGGTGGATATGGATAATGTGAGTGGTAAGCTTGTCGGGCTTCCTGAATTACAGGACATGGAAGTTCCGATGAACATGCAGCTCATTGTTGAGCTTTATTCCAAGTAACGATATTCGTAACAGCAGTACTACAGACATGTATTTCCGGAGGAATTTATGGCAAAAGTCAATTTGCTTAAAGGTTTCAAAAAACCTAAAAAAATTGTTCTTGAAACAGATAAGCAGGATCCGTTTTACGGAGAGTATTCCGCTGGTCCGTTTGAAAAAGGCTTTGGTATCACTATCGCCAATAGCCTGAGGAGAACCCTCCTCTCCAGTATTCAGGGCTATGCTATAACGGCTATCAAAGTCGATTATATGGATGGTGCTAAGAAGAAACTGCTTACCAATGAGTTTGAAACCATCAAAGGTGTTAAGGAGGATACTATTGATATCCTCGCGAAACTCAAGAAAGTTGATCTCCATCTTCTTGACGGTCAGGAATCCAGATTGATCACCATCGACAAGAAGGGTGCGGGGGAGCTTGTCGCTGCAGACTTCATTGTGGATGACAACATCAGAGTCGTCAATCCTGATGTTCATATTGCAACGCTTGATGCTTCTGCTGATTTTATAATGGATATTCAGATTGATCATGGACGGGGATATCTCAGTGTTGAGAAGATGAGCAACGATTTCATCGAAACTATCGGTACAATTCCGATTGACGCTGTCTTTTCTCCAATCAGGAATGTCTCTTTTGACGTGAAGAAAGCCCGTGTAGGTCAACGGGGCGATTATGATAAGATCACTATCTGTATTCGCACCAACGGGACTATCAGTCCGGAAGCTTCTCTTTCACAGGCTGCAAGAATTCTGCGTGAGCACTATAGCTGTTTTGATAGTTTTGAAGATTTCCCGGAATTCGATGAGAGCGAATACAATGAAATGGAAGAGAAATTGAAGAAAGTTCTTACTACACCTGTTGAGGAATTAGAACTTTCCGTTCGCTCCTCCAATTGTCTTAAGATGGCCAGTATTCAGTCAATCGGCGATCTTGTTCAGAGATCAGAAGATGAAATGGTAAAAACCAAAAATTTCGGTAAGAAGTCCCTTGCTGAAATCCAGAATAAATTGAGAAGCTATGGCCTCTCTCTCGGGATGAAAGATCTTTCTCTCAAGCATCTCAGGGTAGCCTTTGATGAGGCGGATCTTCCTGAAGACGATATCGAATAGCGTAGTGAGTAGAGGAAAAAATGAGACACGGAAAGAAAATTGCTAAACTGGGAAGAACATCCTCCCACCGTAAGGCCCTCATGCGGAATATGGCTACCAGTCTTATCCAGCGTGAGAGTATTACAACCACAGCAGACAGGGCGAAAGCGCTTCGCCCTTATATTGAAAAACTGATCACCCGGGCAAAGGTTGATTCACTCCACAACAAACGTGAAGTGATGAGGAAAATTGCTGACCGCAGGGTTGTGAGTAAACTGTTCGCCGATATCGCTCCCAGATACAGCGAACGCCCGGGCGGATACACCAGAATATTCAAGCTTGGAACACGTCCTGGTGATGCTGCTGAGATGGCTATCATTGAGCTTGTCGAAGAGTCAGTTGAAGTAACCAGGAAGAAAAAGAAAAGGGGAGCTGTTGTTCCCGTTCTTGAGAAGAAGAAGCCGGTTCCTGCTCCTGAGAGCAAGACAGAAGAAGCTTCTGTTGAAGAGGAGAGTGAAGGAACAGCGGCTCCGGAAGCATCTGCTGAAGAGCCGGCTGCAGATGAACAGAAAAAAGCATAAATAGTTTTATCCGGGGTCATGGCTCTGAAAAAAGCATCAACCACAGCTTCAAAAAAAAAGAGGGCACGACGCTCTCTTTTTTTTTGGTGCGCGTTCACAGTAATCATAGTCTTTCTATTTTTAGTAACAGCGCTGTTGATCTGTACTAATCCTGGCCAGCTTTTTCTGGTCTGTCTGTACGCTGTTGCTCAGCTGTTTTTGTCTCGAGCGATGCCACTCCAGGGTTGCTTTATTCGGTTCGTCAAGCTTCACTGCATTATCCTTCCTCTCTCCCTGTTTTTGCTCCTTTCTGCTGATGAAGGGCGGATATTCACCCTGGGGCCTTTTTCCATTTCTGCCAGGGGGCTGCAATCCGCGCCCGTCCTGTACCTTAAGCTGTCGGCTCTTTTCTGGTTTACCAGGAGCTATACAGCTGTTTTTAGCCCCTGCATAATACAGAAAGGGCTTTCTATTTTGCTTGCCCCGCTCGCTCTGCTGGGGCTCCGTCCTGAGGAGAGCGCTGCTGTTTTGTACAACGCGGTTATCCTTATGCCGGAGCTGCTTTCTGAGCTCCCCGGATATCTCAAGTCCGGCCATAAGGGTCTTGCAAAGCTGTTTGGCAGACAGAAGTGGTTCCGGATGGCGCCTGTACAGAGGGTGGAGGAACGTTTTACCTTTTACGAGTGGCTTCTAACCGGTTCTGCTCTTCTTCTCGGCATAGCGCTTTTGCTGGGGGGAAAATGAAAAAATACCGCTACATTGAGCCTGATATCCTTTCACGCATATATAAACGGAAGGTCACCATAGGTCGGGTGAAGAGCGGGAAAGCGGGCGGTCTGCATCTGTCCAGCATTAAAGGGAGCGGTTCTGAGTATCTGGAGCATCGTCTGTATCAACCTGGCGATGATATGAGCAGAATAGACTGGAGACTGAGCGCCAGAAGAGAGCATTTTTTTGTCAGGGAAAATGAAGAGGATGCAAATTTCACCGCGTATTTTGTTCTTGATGGGAGTGGTTCCATGGATTTCGCTTCTGCTTCAGAGATCCATACAAAGTTCTCTTATTGTAAAAGATTAATTTCTCATCTGATCTTTTTTTTCATGAGCCGTAAAGACTCCGTTATGCCGATCATCTTGAGCAAACGGTATCCGCATACAACCTGGAAGCGGGGAAAAGAGCAGGATGCGGCGTCCTGTATTTCACTGCTGAGAAGCTGGAAATCCGGAGGGGAACTCTCGCTTCCCTGCCAGTTGCGCAAGGCGGCTTTTTCTCTCCGAAAGCAGGGTGTTGTCCTTGTTTTTTCTGATTTCATTGACCCTTTTTTTCAAGACTCGAATATCAGCGCTCTTCTGCGGGATCGAGGAAGGAGATTGGTTTGTATTAAAGTTAATGATCCGGTGGAATTAATTTTTCCTTTTAGAAGATTTCATAAGTTTATAGATCCGGAAGATGGGGCTTTTTCTATTTTTGATTCCGCAAAGGTGCGTAAAAGATACGCCGCCCGGATGGCCGCCCACCTCGAATCTGTGCAGCACTACTGCCGCAAAGAGGGGGCATTGCTCATCCCTCTCTCCACTGATCTCCCTCTGGAACTGGCTCTGGATACGATCATCGAGAAATGCGGTCGAAAAGCATGATCCGTTTTCTTAATCCAGCTGCGCTGCTGCTCTCTTTTTCTGTGGTTATCCCGATTCTGTTTCATTTTTATGAACGAGTGAGGGCCCGGGAACAGGTTCTTCCGACACTATCTCTTTTGCAGAGGGCTGAGGAGCGGATCCGGCATTCGCCCACACGGTTTCTGATCCTCATTCTCCGCTGTCTGATCCTTCTGACGATCGCTTTGCTCTTCAGCAGTCCGGTTTATATCCCTGTAAGGGGGGGGAAACCGCCGCGCACAATCATTGTTCTGGATAATGGCCCCTATATGGCCCGTAGAAAAGGGGGGCAAAATCTTCTCGAAGAAGCCAGGAGGGCGGCTCTGGCATGCTACAGACGGAGTATCGACTCAGGAGAGGTGCATTGTCGTGCGCTTCATCCTTATCCAGAGGAAGGGCGGGGGACAGGAATAGAGGCTCTGCGCAGCGCCCGGGTGACGGTCTGGAAAACCACACTCAGACGGCTTGCCCGCTTGATCAGCAGAATCACCAGGGGGCGATTTGAGAAGTACAGACTTGTCTTTTTTTCTGGCGGGGACCGTTCTTTCTGGAATGAGAGAGTGCGTCTCCCTATCCAGATTGAATACAGGCGGATCGAAACCAGGAAAATCGGTAATGCCGCAATCACCGGAATCGGCGGTTTGCCAGCTGTACTTTTCAGCGGACGGCAGTATCTTTTAACCATCCATATAGATAATTTTAATAGCGTTTATAGCAGGAATTATCTTTCCGTTTATCTGGATGGTGTGCCTGTCGTCAAACGGCAGTTGGCTCTGCTTCCCGGGAAGAGAGCCTATGGTTTTCGCATCCGGTCCGATAGGCCCGGAGATCTGAAGTTACGCATCAGGCTGCGTGGGGATGAGTTCCGCTTTGACAATGAACTGGTCCATCAGCTGTTTGTGCTTGACAAACTGCCTGTATACTTCTACCCTCCGCTTGGACGCAACCCCTATCTACGGGCCTCCTTGAAAGCGATTGTCGGTTCTTCGTTTATCCGCACACTTCACCCGGGTAAAAGCCTGCTTCAATTTGGAGTGATAAGCGGCAGGCAGAAGGAGATGGTACTTCGTAGCAGCAGCCCCGCTATCCTGTTTTCTCCCCCGGGATATACCGGTTCTGTTTCCACGCTCCGGCTTCTCGATGAAACCGGCACTGTCGCACTGGTGCCCACAGGGCTTACCAATACCGTGCAGCACACCCGCTATTTTCCAGATAGTCTTAAGCCTCTCAGGGCATCCTTCACAGGCTCTTTGCGCTGGCAGATCCGCTCTTCCTTGCCCGGGGTATCTCTGTTCCGGACAGAAACCGGAGTTTCCAGAGGAATTCTACTCACTCGCGAACAGGGTTCGGTGGCGATTATCCCCTTTTACCCTTCCGCAGAAGACAGTGGGCTTTTCTTTGACCGGGCGTATCCGGTTTTTATCTCCGAACTTTTTGCCAGACTTCTCCGGAAGGAGAGTCCTCTCTCTGCTTATCCTGATCCTGCTGTTGTGCGCAGCTTCAAAAGCCGGAAGAAGTGGAGTGGTGTCTTCTTCAGGCATGGTGATCTCCTTTTCGCTGCTAATATTAAAGACAATTGTTTTCGAAATGCAGCTCATCCTGAAGATGGGTGGATCAGAAATGCTACTGGAAGCAGAACGGTCGCAGTCAGCGAGGCAGACGAGGAAGCGGATTCCGCGACCTCTTTCTCCACCATGCTGGTTCTTCTTATCCTCCTCTTCAAAGCAGGAGAATTGTTTCTTGTGCAGAGGGCAGAAAGATGACACAGATCCTTTTAAGCTATTCCGGCCCGGAGTGGCTTTTCCCGCTCTGTCTGATTGCGGTGCTGCTTCTTACTCTATACGCATACCGGAAGTATTCAAGCGGTGCTGCGCTGTTACGAAAGCTTATCTATCTGGCTGATTCGCTTTTCATCCTCATCCTCTTATCCGGGCTGTTCGGCCCTGAGCTTCAGTACACAAGAGAAGTCCACAAAAAACCAGAGGCTTTTCTGTTTTACGATTTGAGTGAGAGCTGCCGCTCATTTCGGACTATTGCCGCTTTTTTTCATGCTGCAAAGAGGTCGCTGACTGAGGTGCTGCAGAAGAAGGGGTATCAGGTCCGGATAAAATATTTTGGCCGGTTTCTCGGAGATAAGCACAAACCTGTGGATGATGTTATGGCTGCAGATAGCCTTTTTGAACCGGAGTGGCTTGTTCCCGGAATCTCAGCCCATCCGGATAGCATAGCCGTTCTTCTAAGTGACGGGCGATTCAGACAGTCACGCTTTTCAGTGGCAAAGAGAAGCGGTATTCCGCTATTCACGCTCCGCAGCCCGACCCTTGCTAAAAATTCAGCTCTGCGCGATCTTCGTATCACAGGGAAGCCTCTGCCGGGCAGGATGCAGAAGTTGATAATCCGTTACAGCTGCTTTGCGCCTGGCATGCTC
>Ga0056109_1000070_pt1 | contig 41205 bp, 39 predicted proteins | sample WorMetG1BERMUDA2_FD_80077 | JGI IMG/M metagenome (GOLD analysis project Ga0056109, IMG submission 80077) | Marine gutless worms symbiont microbial communities from Max Planck institute for Marine Microbiology, Germany - Inanidrilus... ...
CAGTAAAAGAAGGACTCTCTGTCCGGGAGCTGGAAAAAATAGCCTCGCGAAAAAACCAGGAGCGGAAAACAATCTTTGAGGCTAAAGGCAGCAGCAAAACTCCGGAAATCATGGCTCTGGAATCCAGGCTCGAAGAGATGCTTGGCACAAGGGTTGTCATTAAACATGGGAAAAAAGGTGGGAAGATAGAAATCGTCTACTATAACGCGGATGATCTGGAACGGATAATGGAGTCCATTGAGCAGCAGTAGAACAATGTTTCACGTGAAACATTTTCAAATCTTTCGGAGACTTCCAGTTTGCGTCAAATATGGAATTATACTAGTTCGAGAAAACAGAAACTGGAGGTTTTGCTGTAAAAGGATATACGCCTGCTATCTTGCTCGCTGCGGCCAGCACAGCCTGAGTAAACCAGGAAAACGTAGCCACATAGGAGAAGTTACCCTTCACCTGTCGTGGCCAGTATGGGTCAATAAAAGAAACCACAATAATGTTCTTCTTTCTGTATCTGGAAAGAAGTCTCAATGCCCTGAGGTCCTGTTTATCCCCTCCTCCATAAACGACGGTTTCATATCGTGCCGCAAGTCTGTATACGCGCCAGGCGTGAGTTTTCCTTCTGGTAAAAGGTATCCAGAGGGTACGCACTATGCGTGCAAGCCTTCTTTTCAGCAGCAAACGACGCAAGCGTCTGCTAAAGGCGTTTTTATAAGATACAATCAACACTGAACGGACTTTCTTGAGCGGGAGAATTTTTCCTGGATCACGCATAATGGTGACTGCCCTTCGAAATATGGTGGCAGCCAGAGAGCGAACTTCTTTGCCATGAAGCCATCGGCGCGACTGTTGTATATTGATAGCCTGCCTGCGGAAAAGTCCGTACTCTCTCTTCAGCCGGAGTATTCTCGATACGGAGCTGTTTAAACGCTTATGGGTGATGACCCCCCTGCTCACTAACTTTTCGATATATCGGATTAGCTTGTTGTTGATCCGATACGGTAGACTGGTGCTGATGATATCATTTCCTGCATTGAGCGCTTTACGTACAATGGTTGAATAGGAATATTGCCTGGAAAGTGCGGACATAAATATATCGTCTGTCATGATCACGCCGTCGTATCCACACTGTTTACGAAAATATTCGGTGATAATGTTCCGGGAGAGAGTTGCCGGCAGGTTATCAATAGTGCGATAAAGCACATGAGCAGTCATCACAGAGGGGAGAAGTTCCCGGGGGAACTCTTTGAATATTCGAAAATCAGACCCATAGAGTTTTGCGGCTGGAGTTTTTATTCGGGGGAAAAACCAGTGGCTGTCCAGCCTGGTTCTTCCGTGCCCGGGGAAATGTTTTCCGACAGGAATCACACCCGCCTCCTTCATGCCCCTGGCAAAAGCTGAAGCACATTGCATAACCGTTGGATATCTATCTGAAAAAGAGCGATAGCCGATTACCTGATTGAGGGGATTGGTATTGATGTCCAATACAGGAGCGTAGTTCATATTAAGACCTGCAGCCCTGAGCTGTCTTCCTATTGCAAGACCCACTTTATAGGACATATGAGGATCTCCGATAGCTCCAAGCGCCATAGCACCGGGGAAGAGCACGGTGTTCTTCCGGAGCCTGTTAACACTTCCCCCCTCCTGGTTTATAGAGGTGAACATCGGTACAGGAACGCGCCAGCGCCTATGCAGAGTAGAGATCCTGTCACAAACTCGTTTGACTGTATAGGCATTTTCCAGTTCTGTTCCCAGAATAATGATTCCTCCTGGCTTGAGCAATCTTAAATAGCGGGTCAATCTATTCCCTGTATCACTACTGAAAACAGGAACGATGAACAGCTGTCCGATCTTCTCCCGTAGGGTCATCCGCTTCAAAATTGTTTCCACCGAAACCTTTGCCCTCTTCTCAATTTTTAAGGATTGTCCACCAAAAAGGTATCCGGTCAACCCGAATAGCACAGCCGCTGTCAACAGTCGCTTCATTAATAATCTTTTTCCTAAAAAAGTTGTGGTATGGAATAAACTTGATAAAGTTTATGTTAACAACTACCGCTAAGTAAAATGTAACGCTATATTGAGGTATAAAATAATGGATTATTCGTATTATGAAAATCTCCGGAACTCTCCGAGAGTTTCTAAGGCTGTATTTATCAAGTATGATATTCGCGACGAATTCAACAAATCGCTTGCAACCGGGGTCGCCACCTCCAGGGATATCAGTCTGAGTGGAGTCAAATTCGTCTGCTCCAATCCTGTCAAAGTCGGGTACATCGTTAAGATGGAAGTGCAGCTGGACAAACTCAATACAATCGCCTGTCTTGGTACTGTTGTCTGGGTAGAAAATCCAAAACATGGACAGTATGTTATGGGTGTTAAATTCCAACCTCTTCATGAAAAATACACAGCAAAGATTATGAAATTCTTAAACAGCTTCAGGCCTTGATTTTTATATCCGGTCCTATCAAAAAAGCTCCGTGTGGTTGTGGAGTTTTGTGCGACTACTGCTGCATAAGTCGTTTGAGAATAGTGGGGTCCTTGCGCCAGTTCTTATGTACCTTCACCTTGAGAAGAAGATTGATATGAAGGCCCCATATTCCTCTCAGCTCTGTTCGGGATTCATTGAGGATCCGCTTGATCATCGCTCCACCCTTTCCTATTACCATAGACTTCTGTGATTCGCTCTCTACAAAAATGACCCCCTCAATACGCAGTTTCTGCTTCTCTTTTGAATATCGGATTTTATCCACTTTAGTATACACGCTATGGGGAATCTCCTGTCTCATGTGGATGAATACTTTTTCACGGATGATCTCCGAAATACGAAACTCCTGAGTCTGATCCGTATAAAAATCCTCCGGGTACATCAGCGCACCTTCGGGAAGCATGTTTGCGACCTCACGGGCGATAGTCAGACTCTGATCTCGGTCTGTTGCGGAGAACGCAATAAAGGCCGCCGGATCCATAAATTTACTGATGGCAGCTTCACGGGATGCAGGGCTGTCGCCAGGAAGATCCATTTTGTTGAGCGCGGCTATAGTCTTAGATGCATACGGCTTCAACACCTCAAGGATCATTTTATCCTCATTGCCAAAGGGACGCGAAAGATCACTCAGATAAAGTACAGCCTCACTCTCAGACAACGCATATCTGGCAACGCTGACTAGCTCCTGGTTGTATTTTTTCTCACTGAAATGCATTCCCGGAGTGTCGATGAAAACCAGTTGCATCCCCTCTTCATTGTAGATAGCACGTACCCTGCAACGGGTTGTCTGTGGTGTAGGCGAGACAATAGACACCTTGAAACCGCAAAGAGTGTTGAGAAAAGTGGATTTTCCGCTGGAGGGACGGCCCACAACAGCAATAAAACCGGAGTGTTTGAGTTCCATATATTCCTTTTTTCTATAATAATAGAGTACTATTGTTACTTTGTGGAATATGAATCGATAGATTATTTTTGCGAATCAGGTCAAGGAATTCCAGAGAAAACAGTCCCTCATTGTCCGTTTCTTCAAGCTGATAAGCTGGCTCGGCCAACCCGTGCCGCATCAGAAAGTCATCAGGCGTATACCGGGCGGTTGCTTCAAAAATATGGTAGAGTTATGGAGAAGAGTGTAACAAGACGCCCCGCCTCTCAATACATTCCAATGCTCTTAGTATGTGTTCCAGTGCAACCACTCTTACCGTTTCCTCAGACAGAGAGCTCGGAATCTGTAGAATCGATGGGGATAAGAACATCAACTTCCGATTCTTCCAGATTTTCCATCCCTTTAAAACGATGATCATAATACTGAAGATTGAATGCACCCGATGATTGCAACCCTGCTTCTGGCAGCCAGCTGCTGAGCATCTGTTCTGTCCAGTCTCCAACAATAGCCTTCCCCTGGAGCGTGAAGCGGGCGTAACGAGAAGGCGGAAGAATTTTGAGACACAGTTGCGGTGCTAGTGCAGTTTCGATGCTGACAGGAATTCCGACAAAAACCTCAAAGCATTCTTTATTTTCCGTTTCCGGGTGCTCAACGCACATCTCATACCCGATCCCCGGGACCATTCCGGGGATCGGATTTATCTTGACAAAATCCATCAACCGTTTCCAGAGTCGACCGATCTCATTGTCCTCCGTCCACTCTCCACTGCTGGAAAAAGGGTTCCCGAAGAAACTGAAGCCTGCCAGGACGATTTCATCTTTTTTGACAATTTCCGGACGCATTAGATTTTTCCTCCATCAATTTAGTGATTCATTCAGCTTATAGAGTTCCAGCCATCCTGTCAACATCTGGTTTTATGCGGCAGGGTGGCATCAGGCGTAGAGCGGCCATTTATCCTGATACACTTTGAGAATTCCCCCCACCCATTTTTTATTAATCCACAAACAGATACCAGGGCTCTGCTTTTTTTACCCCAAAAAAAGTCTGTTTTCAGGGTTTTTGATGCATAAAAGGGGTGAATCCAGAGAATTCTACCCCATAAACAAGGGCATCCATCAATAGAATCTCTCAGGTGGGAATTGCCTGGAAACAGCCGGCTCCAGGAACTGTGCGGCTTCGAACTGCTGGATGGAGAGCGGGCGGTCCCTTTATCCCGGACATACTGCCGCTTTCCTTTACAGTGACCCCTGCTGGCGCATCTGAGCTCAAGCGACTCACTCCTGTTATGGGATCGCTGCGGGAACATAATCCGGAGCTTTTGCAAAATTCAAAGAAATATGCTTTTCCCAGCAGGTCAGCGCTTTTACCCGAAAACCCATCAGAAATGCATCGAGAAAAGCCTGTCAACCAGGGGAATTTGCACTACAACGCAAATGGCTCAAACAGGAAAAAGGTTTCAATTTATTCTGAAATATGGTATTTTTTCCTCAGGAATGTTGTTCTTGGTGAATTGCTGTCAGAAGACAGGGATGCTTGAGTCTTATATCCTCATTTTGATGGTTTTCTCTTCTGGCTCTGCTCCTGGAGGGGTAATTGCTGTATACGCCTTGAGGAGGATTTTGGTTGCAGAATTTAAGATTCTCTGGTTGGAAATGGCGGGTATTTCGAGAAATTGTTTACTTCAGGACGGATTTTTTATGATGAGGCCGGATTTTGGATAACAAAATAGAGAACAGTCCCTTTGATCCGTTTGTGAAGTGGTTTTTCCCCAAACTGCTTCCCCTGGTGCCGAAGTGGATGACTGCGAATATGATTTCTGTTTTCGGGATACTGGTTGCTTTCCTGGCCGGTTTCTTCATGGTGATCTCCGGTTTTTTCACCGATATCGCTACCGGGCGTTTTGTCTATCTGCTGGGTGGCTTTTTTGTGTTATTTACATGGGTGACAGATACAATGGATGGTGTGGTCGCCAGAGCCCGCAATCAACAATCCGGTACAGGCTATTATCTCGATCATTTCGGAGATGCACTGGCGACTGTCTTTATCGGTTTGGGTATTTTTGCTACCAACGGTTCACATATTGTGATCGGATTCATGTGCGTCGTTGTGTATATGCTTTTTCATGTACATGTCCATATCCGCAAGAGTCTTTTTAAGGTTATGGAGCTTCCGTTTTTTGGTCCCACAGAGGCCCGTTTTATGATTACTACGGCGATTGTGTTGCAGGCTGCTATCCGGTTTCGTCAGCCTCTGGATCTGATCCCTTCCATTACCGGTGTAAACGGCAGCCTGAGCCGCTTCTTTGGTTTTACAGATAGTATGACCCTTATCGATATTCTCGGCATAATAGCTACCGTAGTGGCGCTTTTTGGTCTGTTTATAGATGTGGGGTTGACAATTCGGCGAATCAGCAAGAACGATGCGAAACAAAGAAGTGGATGATGTCTGTTAGTCAGAAGGGTGGAATGATTAAAGAGGCTGTGATTCTGGCCGCAGGTCAGGGCACCCGTATACGCAATCTTTCTGGAGAGCGCCCCAAGCCGCTCGTAGAGGTGGCCGGAAAAACCCTGCTGGACAGTGCTGTTGAAAATCTGCTCAGCAATGGGATAGAGAGAGTTGTTGTGGTTGTCGGGTATGAGCATCAACAGATTCGTGATCACGTTGCCGCGGCTCCATATCGGAATTCCGTTGTTTTTGTCCAGAATGATGAGTGGATGAAGGAGAACGGGATAAGTGTCTTCAAGGCCAGAGAAGCGCTTGAAGACGATTTTTTTCTTTTGCAAATGGTGGATCATATTTTTGATCGCGCGATTTACAGAGAAGTGATCAATTTTGATCGCGAGCAGGGGCACTCTTATCTTTGCATTGACCGGGATATCCAGGCGGTGTTCGATCTCCCTGACGCTACTAAGCTTGTGGTTGAAGAGAATGGTTCCATCAGCTCCATATCCAAAGATCTAAATGATTTTAACGCCTGTGATACCGGGTTGTTTCTGATGTCATCCGATATTTTTAAATACTTTGAACAAGCGGGAATACAGGGGCGCAGCACTATCTCCAACGCTGTGCAGGATGCCGGCCGCGCGAACAGCTTTTTCACCATTGATGTGACCGGAATCCCCTGGCTGGATGTCGATACCTATGAAGCGTGGGAAGAGGCGGAGCGGCGCGGCGCATTAGAGGGGTAACCCCTGCTATCCTCCTCTGGAACCATCGGGCCAGATGATCTTGTGGAGCTGCAGGTTCAGTCTCACGTCGCGTCCGCTTTCCAGGATTTTGTCCGCAAGCCAGTCTGCCGCGATTGTCCCTGCTGGTGAGATGTGACAGAGATATCGCCTGTCCAGACGATGTCTCTCTATCAGCTCCATCGACCAGCTGAAATCTTCTTTTTTTGAGATCACGAATTTGAACTCATCATGGTGGTGTCGGGCGCTGCGCAGGTTTTCATAGTTGGTGACCCCGGACATTCCGCTCCCCGGGGTTTTCACATCAATTATCGTTCTCAACCCCTCTGAGAGTCCTGTGACCGGATAGGAGCCGTTAGTCTCCATTGTAACAGAGTATTTTTTTTGCAGCAGGGTTTGGGCCAGTCTGAGAACAGCCTCTCTTTGAGAGAGCGGCTCTCCGCCGGTGATGCAGACTCTTTTGCAGGGGAAGTCGGCGATCTTTTTGATAATCTCATCTACAGGGAATTCTTCGCCGTCCTCCCGGGCGTAGTCTGTGTCGCAGTAGAGGCATCGGAGATTACATCCGGCTGTCCTGACAAAGATTGTGGGTAAACCGTTTGTGCCGGCTTCTCCCTGCAGAGAGAAGAAGATCTCGCTAATTTTGAGGTTCATAGATAGCCAGTGCACCAGGAGTCTCTTCTACCGAGACACTGGATACTTGTGCCTCAGGATTGCAATCTGGAATCATGGTGTTGAGTTTGTCAAAGATAAACCGGGCCAGGTTCTCTGAGGTGGGATTGACTGTCCGAAAATAGGGGTGTTCATTGATATTGGTATGGTCCAGCTCCGTAAGGATCAGGTTGACTGCCTTGCGGAGGTCACTGAAATCAATTACCATCCCCTCTTTTCCGGGCTCTTCAGCCGTCACCCGGGCGGTAACCCGCCAGTTGTGGCCATGCAGGTTTTCACATCTCCCTCTGTAGTTCCTCAGGTGGTGTGCTGCAGCGAAAGTTGTATTGACTTCTAATATATACATCCGCTAAATATACCAGGAGGTCCAGAAAAAATGGAAGGCTACTCTGTTTCTCTTGCCATGGTGTGAGGGTCAAGGAGCCTGTTTCGTGTTTCAGAGGTGATCTCTTCGGAATTTTCCAGGAGTTCCCGGATAGTCTGTCCACTGGTGTATGCCTCTTTAGCCAGCTCTGCGGCGCGATCGTAGCCGAGAACAGGCACCAGAGAGGTGACCAGTGCGAGGCTTTTTTCCGTCAGCTCTTTGCAGCGTTCTCTGTCCGCTTCGATCCCCTCAACGCATCGTTTTCGGAAACTCTTCATTGCACCCACAAGCAGGGTGATCGACTCCAGACCCGCAGCTGCCATCACAGGCATCATCACATTGAGTTCAAAGTTGCCGGAGCTGCCTGCAGTGGTGATGGTCGTGTCGTTACCGAGTACTCTGGCGCAAACCATGGTGACCGCTTCCGCCTGGACCGGGTTCACCTTGCCGGGCATGATGGAGGAGCCAGGTTGTGTTGGCGGCAGTTTGATCTCTCCAAGTCCGCATCTGGGGCCGGAACCCAGCCAACGAATGTCGTTGACTATTTTTAGAAGAGAGGCAGCCAGAGTTTTCAGAGCTCCGGAAAAGGAGACAATGCAGTCCCTGGACGCCTGCGCTTCAAAATGATCATCTGCCTCCATGAGCTGGAGTCCGGTTATACTTCCGAGTTCCGCTATAACGGTCCTTGAGCGTTCGGGTGTAGAGTTGAGGCCGCTTCCCACTGCTGTGCCGCCAAGCGGAAGGTGGAGAAGCTCTTCTGAAGCAGTCTTGATGCGGCTCGCTGCTTTTTCCAGCTGGGTTGCGTATCCACTGAACTCCTGACCCAGCGTGATCGGTGTGGCGTCCTGAAGATGGGTGCGGCCAATTTTTACAATACCCTTGAATTCTTCCGCTTTTTCACGAAAAGCAAGGGCGGTTTTCTTCAATTCCGGGAGAAGGCGGCTATTTGTTTCCAACAAAAATGCGATCTGCATGGCTGAGGGGAAAACATCGTTGCTGGATTGTCCCCTGTTGACATGGTCGTTCGGATGAACCGCTGTGCTGTCGTTCAGGGCGAGGGAGGCGAGTCTGGCGATCACCTCATTGAGGTTCATGTTTGTGGAGGTTCCTGAGCCGGTCTGGTACACGTCCACCACAAAGTGATCAACGTGTTTCCCTGAAGCGACTTCTGCAGCAGCCTCAGCGATGGATTGCCAGAGTATTCTGTTTTCCGGTTCTTCAGATCCGGAAAACAGGGCGTTGGCCTGTTTAATCAGGGCCATGGCCCGGATGAAAACCGGTGGCATGGTTTGCCCACTGATAGGGAAGTTGAGGACAGCGCGTCGTGTCTGGGCTCCGTACAGGGCGTTTTCCGGGACCTCCATCTCCCCGAGGGAGTCTCTTTCCGTCCTCAGTCTCAACTCTGGTCTCCTTAATCAGATACGCAGATACGGGCCCTGAGTTTCTCGGTCGCTTCTTCAAAACCAGGCTTACCGAGCAGGGCGAACATATTGCGTTTATACTCCTCTACGCCAGGCTGGTCAAAGGGATTGACCCCCAGCATGTATCCGCTGATGCCGCAGCCTTTTTCAAACATATAGATTAGCTCTCCAAGAGCATGCTCATTGATTGTGTCGATTTCCAGCAGCATATTGGGGACACCGCCGTCAACATGGGCAAGCTGCGTTCCCAATCTGGCCATTTCATTGACCTCATTGATTCGTCTGCCGTTCAGGTAGTTGAGTTTATCCGGGTCCCCCTCAACCGTACCAGGTTTGAGGACCCGGCGGACCTTTTTTACGAAGATCACGGTTTCAAAGAGGGTGCGTTCTCCGTCCTGGATCAATTGCCCCATGGAGTGGAGGTCTGTCGTCAGGTCAACACCTGCAGGGAAAATCCCTTTGCCGTTTTTTCCTTCGCTCTCTCCGTAGAGCTGTTTCCACCATTCTGTGATATAATGAATATTGGGAGAGTAGTTGGCCAGTATTTCTATTTTGTATCCTTTGCGGTAGAGGGCGTTACGGGCAGCAGCGTAGAGCAGGGCCGGGTTGCTGTCCAGAGTGTCGTTCTCCGCAGTGGTTTTTTCCATTTGTCGTGCTCCGTCTACCAGAGTGCGGATGTCATACCCTGCGGCCGCAATCGGGAGCAGCCCTACCGGAGTGAGAATGGAAAAACGGCCGCCGACGTCATCTGGAATGACGAATTGCGTGTAACCTTCGCTGTCCGCAAGTTGTTTGAGAGAGCCGCGTGCCTTATCCGTGACCGCAAAGATCCGTTTAGCCGCCTCCTCCCTGCCGTAGCGGTCTTCCAGCTCTTTTTTAAGGAAGCGGAAGGCAAGGGCCGGTTCTGTTGTGGTTCCCGATTTTGAGATCATCACTACAGCAAAGGAACGCTTTCTAAGCGCATCCAGCAGTTCAGCTGTGTATTCTTCTCCGATATTTTGTCCGGCAAAAAGCACAAGTGGCGCTTTGCGCTCTTCTTTGCTGAGCAGCAAGTTGAAGTTGTTGCCCAGCGCTTCGATAACCGCTCTGGCGCCAAGGTAGGAGCCGCCGATTCCGGTGACCACCAGAATATCCACGTTTTCTTTTATAAAGGCGGCTGCCTTCTCAATACTGTCGAAATCATCATCAGTGATGGATGAGGGGAGGTTTACCCAACCCAGGAAATCATTGCCTTTACCGCTTTTGTCGTGGAGCGCAGTCTGACAGGCTGCGGCTTCAGGTTGCAGAGCGTAGACCTCTTCTCTACTGATGAAATCAGTGATGGCGTCTATAGAGAGTTGGATGGATGACATACGTTTTTCCTCCTGATACAGGATCGCTTTTTATGGTCAGCCCCGTATCGGGCTGCCTGTCCTGTTTGAAATTTACGCTATTCATCGTCTAATTTAAATAATAACAGGAAATTCAGAGCGCTTTCTCCGCACTGTTGCGGTAAAAACAGATTAAAATGATGTACTGGAAAAAATATCCGATATATATTTGTTTTTGAAGAGAATTGCTAATATAAATATATGAAATGATCTTTAAAGGGGACGGCGATGGCGTTTAAGGCGGATAAAATATGGTTCGACGGGAAGTTGGTGGACTGGGACGAAGCGCAGATCCATATTCTTTCTCATGTCGTGCACTATGGAACAAGCGCCTTTGAGGGCCTTCGTTGCTATAAAACTAAAAAGGGTTCAGTCATCATGCGGCTGCAGGAGCACGTCAAACGACTCTATGACTCCTGTAAGATCTACAGGATTGATCTTCCCTATGAACAGAAGGTCCTTGAGGAGGCGGTTCTGGAAACCCTCAGGGTCAATAAACTGGAAGAGGCGTATATCCGTCCTTTCGTATTCCGCGGTTTTGGGGCTCTCGGGGTCAGTCCTTTCACTTGCCCTTCTCATGTGGCGGTTGCCGCCTGGGAATGGGGAAAATATCTTGGTCCGGAAGCACTGGAAAATGGGGTGAGCGTTCGGATTTCCTCCTGGAACCGTCCGGCGCCCAATACTTTTCCGACACTGGCTAAAGTGGGCGCTAATTATATGAACAGTCAGCTCATTAAAATGGAAGCCATGCGCGATGGTTATGATGAAGGGATTGCGCTGGATACTTCCGGTTTTATCTCCGAAGGGTCAGGGGAGAATATTTTTGTAGTGGTTAACGGCTCTATCTATACACCGCCTTCTTCCTCTTCCATTCTTCCAGGGATTACCCGTCACTGCATCTTTCAGCTGGCCCGCGATATGGAGATCATAATTAAGCAGCATCAGCTCCCCAGGGAGATCTTATATACCGCTGACGAGGTATTCATGACCGGGACAGCTGCAGAGATAACCCCGGTCACCATGGTGGATAATATCGTCGTTGGCACTGGTAAACGGGGCCCTGTTGCCAGAGCGCTCCAGGAAAAGTTTTTCGGGATTATCAATGGTGATCTGGAAGACGCCTACGGGTGGCTGACCCTGCTCCAGTCGCCTTTTAAGGATACTGATCAGGAAGATGAAGCGGCTGTCCCGGGTCAGCCTTTGTCAGAATAATTCTCTTCTTAAGAGGGGTTCGAAGAGGGTCGATACTCAAAAGGCTAAGGACATCTGTTTTTGGGGGAGAAATGAAATATCTGGCACTCGCTGTGATCATCGCTTGTGTGATGTTCAACTTCATTATTATCAATAAGTTTGATAAAAATAAAATAAGCCAGCCGGTCAAAATGAAGGCTGCACTGACCCCGCCGGTTCAGGAACTTCCGACTATTGCGGGGGACACAACCCTTTTAGTACGCACCAACGCAGCACCCCTCCAGAAAACCAATGTACACAGGGTGAAGTCCCCCTCTTTTTACAGGGGCATCTATCTTCATAATTATAGCGCCCGTGTGCCCCGGGTGCTCAAGCGGTTTGTCCGGCAGGCAAGAAAATACGGTGTTAACGCCTTTGTCCTGGATTTGCAGGATGCGGTCTATTTTCGAACTCATATGCTGCCTGCTGCCAATGTGCAGTATTGTATCACCAATGGCATCTATCCGATCGCCAGAATTGTTGTTTTTCCTTATGGCTTGAAGCGGTATCCCGTGCCCGGAGGCTTGCTTGATCAGCGGATTGCGCTGGCTGTTCGAGCCGCAAAAGCCGGTTTTCCGGAGGTGCAGTTTGATTATATCCGGTTTGAGGATTCCAATCGGCTCCGCCAGGTACCGCTGCACAAGCGTTTTGCATTGATTGAGGGGTTCCTGGGGAGGGCGAAACGGGTGCTCGCCCGCTATGGGGTTAAGGTTTCTGCGGATATTTTTGGCCGGGTAACCCTTAATAGACGTGATCCGATCGGGCAGCGTCTGGAGGGGTTGGATGGTAAAGTGGATATTCTCTGCCCGATGGTTTATCCCTCCCATTTCTCCTGGAGCCGCTATATGATGGCCACTCCCTACTACACGGTTAAGAAGACATCAGATATCTCCAGGAAGCGGCTCAAAAAAAGCGGTGTGGTGATGTATATTCAGGGCTTCATCATGCGAGTCCACTATTCCGGTCTCTCTCTGCCAAACTATATTGCCCACCAGATCAAAGCGTCCCACGATGCCGGTATCCGTGGATATATTGTCTGGAATGCCGCACAACGCTATCGGCCGACCTATAAGGGGATGGCCATGTATTACAGCGGAAAGAGGTTGACCGGGCTGCCTGAGCCGAAGCGCCTGGCCGGGAAACGCGTCAGCTGGCGAATTGAGATGGATTGATCGGGGTTTTTTTTTGAAGATACAGTTTGATCTGAAGGCTTTTATCTACCTTCTGGTTTTTTCTGCATTACTTTCCGGGCTCTATTTGTTTCTGGGAGCTGATCGTTTTGAGCAATACCTGCTCCCTGTCGCGCTTATTTTTCTCGGGCTCTTCATCGGCTTCAGCATGTTTCAGATTCCGATCTGTATGAGGTTTGGTTGGTACGCCAGAGGGGAGGGGATGATCCTTGGCGCACTGGATCGAATCGGAGATTCTCCGGCGGTGATTCCTCTTCTGTTTAACCTCTTTGTTTTTCAGTTTCAACAGGGTAAGATTGACGCAGCCAGGGCGACTCTGGATCGAATTTCAGGAGAGGGGCCCTCCCCGGAGGCCATTCCGGTGCTGGCGCTCAACAGGGCTGGATTATATGCAGCGCGGGAAGAGTATAAGAAAGCCCTGGACATTTACAGCAGATTCACTGTTGAGGATTTTTCCGAGAAAGTGCAGCCGATTTTTTTGAATAATCTTGCATTCGCCTATTTTGGTCTGGGGATTGAGCTGGAGCTCGGGATTGAGCTTGCGGATAGGGCTTTCAATATGAGTTCAGATCCCCGATTTTCCAGGACTCTGGCCGGACTTTTGTTCAAGACCGGCTCACTGGATGCGTCCCGGGCCTGGTGTGAGTATGGGATCCGTAGACTGCGCAGAGCGGATCGAATTTCCCGTGCCTGGTGCTATTATATCCTCGCGCTTGTGAAGCGAGAGTTGGGGGACAGCGCAGCTTCTGTCAATGCGGCCCGAAAGGGCAAAGCCATCTGCCCGGTCTCTGCTCTCAATGACAGGCTCGATGAGTTAATTGGTTGAAGCGATGCGCATTGTTACAGCGGCTCCCGGGGATTCGGGAGCTTTTTTTGTATATTTAATAACTCATACACCTTTTTGTTTGATGGAGAAAAGAGCATGTTTTCTTTGGAAGAAATTTTTGCGGATCGGATTGGCGGACGTCAGTTTGGAAAAGATGCAACCATATACAAATTTGAAAAGATCAAGCGCGCCAGGAGGGCCGCTATGGAGGCCAATCCAGGCATGGAACTCCTTGATATGGGAGTGGGCGAGCCGGATGCAATGGCGTATGATCTGGTCGTGAAGAAACTGGCCGAAGAGGCCGCCAAACCGGCGAATCGCGGATATGCGGATAATGGGATCGTGGATCTTAAAGAGGCGGCAGCCGAATATATGGAGTCTGTTTTCGGAGTTTCCGGGATCGATCCGGAGACTGAAGTGGTCCATTCCATCGGTTCCAAGCCGGCTCTTGCGATGTTACCCGCTGCTTTTATCAATCCAGGCGATGTGGCGCTTATGACTGTGCCCGGCTATCCGGTATTTGGTACCTACACCCGATATTTTGGCGGCGAGGTGTACGCTCTTCCGCTTGTAAAGGAGAATAATTTCCTCCCTGATCTGGATTCCATTCCCGCGGATGTGCTCTCCAGAGCTAAAGCGCTTGTGCTCAACTACCCCAACAATCCGACCGGCCGGGGGGCTACGGAGGACTTTTTTACCAGAGCCGTGAATTTTGCCAGAAAGAACGGGATCATAATCATCCATGATGCGGCATACGCGGCGCTTGTGTATGGCCGTAAACCGTTGTCGTTTCTTTCCATTCCTCGTGCAGGGGAGGTCGGGGTGGAGCTGCACAGTCTTTCTAAATCCTATAATATGACAGGCTGGAGAATCGGGTTTGTAACAGGCAATCCTGAACTGGTTAACGCCTACGCCACGGTCAAGGATAACACCGATTCCGGACAGTTCATCGCGATACAGAAGGCCGCAGCAGAGGGGCTCAGAAATCCCTGGATTACTGAGGAGATTGCAGCAAAATATGAGAGACGTCTGGGCCGCCTGGTGGCATTGCTCAACAAGCTGGGTTTTCGGGCAACGATGTCTGATGGGACTTTTTTCCTGTATGTTCAGGCCCCTGAGGGGACAAACGATGGGTTGTCATTTGAGAATGGTGAGGCTTTTTCCCGGTATCTGATTAAGGAAAAACTGATTTCCACTGTACCCTTTGATGATGCGGGTCCCTTTATCCGCTTTTCCGCAACTTTTGCCGCTGAAGATGAGGCCGATGAGAGCCGTGTGCTGGATGAGATAGAGAGGCGGCTTGGAGGGCTTTCACTGGTTTTCTGAGCTATCCTGCATGGAAGAGATCTCTTCCATAACACTGGAAACGCTTCTGGGGAGCTTGAGGAAACTGTATGGTGTGCTGTATACCTCTTCAAGCTTCTCTTTTGTCAAAATTTTCTCAGCCGGTCCGGTCTCATAACTGCGGTCCTTATGGAAGAGGATCACCTGCTCTGAAAATCGTTCCATCTGTCCGATATCGTGCAGAGACAGGATAACCAGCATCTCTCTTTTCTCTGAATATTCTTTCACGATCTGGAGCGCTTCGGTCGCCTCTTTGTAAGAGAGGGCAAAGACCGGTTCATCGAGAATCAGGGTATCAGGGCCGGAAAGCAGGGCGAAGCAGAGGATGATTTTTTGCAGTTCCCCTTTGCAGACTTTCTGGATGGGGGTGTTGGCCAGATGTTCTATTTTAAAGGCGCGGCGCAGCTCTTCCGGAGTTGCGTGTTGTTTTTTTTTGTTTCTTGCTGCCACCATATCCATGATCGCTGCCACCGGCTCATCGATTTCAAATTCCATATTCTGGAATATGAAGGTTATAGCGTCATTTATCTCCTCTTCAGAGGAGAAATCCGTGGTAGCCCTCCCGTTGAGCAGGACTTTGCCCGCTTCCGGGGCAAAGGCTCCTGCGAGGAGCGCCATCAAAGTGCTTTTCCCGATCCCGTTGGGTCCCAGGAGACCAACTATCCCTTTTTCTGGGAATGAGCAGGTGAAGTTTTCTATTACAGGCTCTCCCGCTGCTTCGTAGCGGAAGGAGAGGTTATCGGTTGCAAGACGCGGCATAGTGGCACTCCGAAAATAAAAAATGGGTGGGGCTGTCCCCCCCCCACTCAAATATAGCAAAATCAGGCCATTGTGCTCAGGCAGGGATCAGCGCACCTTGTTCATTATGAATCTGATTGTGGCATGCCGTTCAAAAAAGTTCAAAGAAAAGTTATCTTCGTTGATGACTGAAAGCTTTCATTTGTTTCCACCTTAAACAGTGACAAATTCGATATTGATGGGCATAGAAGAGCCCATGAGTGGGATATACCCGGCGGAGGATCTCCCTCAGACTGCTCGCTCTCTAATGCCGGAAATGACGCCTGCCGGTAAAGGCCATGGCTATACCGTGTTCATTGCAGGCATCGATAACTTCCTGGTCCCTGACCGAACCACCGGGCTGGACAATCGCCTTAACCCTGACTCTGGCGGCAGCGTCAACCCCATCCCGGAAAGGGAAAAAGGCATCTGAAGCCAGATAGCATCCCTTAAGAGAGGATTGTGCTTTCTCTGCCCCTATTCGCGCGGAATCTACCCGGCTCATCTGGCCCGCCCCAACTCCGAGCAAACGCTCTGAAGAGGCGTAACAGATCGCATTGGACTTAATATGTTTGCAGATCTTCCAGGCAAATTCCAGGCCCTGTCTGTCCTCATCCGACAATCCGGCTTCTGTAACCACCTTCCACTCAGCAGCAGGCGTGGTCCCCATATCCGCATCCTGAACAAGCAGTCCGCCGGAGACCTTCTTCAGGTCAAACCCGGGTGTTGCCGGAGTGAGCGGCTTTGTCTGCTGCATTATGCGCAGATTCTTTTTGCCGGCGAAGAGCTCCAGTGCCTCATCCGTAAAAGAGGGAGCGGTAACGATCTCCACAAAACAGCGGGTGATCGCCTTTGCAGTTGGCCCGTCCACCTCTGTGGTGAAGCCGATAATGCTCCCGAAAGCAGAAGTTGGGTCAGTGGTCCAGGCGCTTTCAAACGTCTCAAGAGCATTCTCGCCCAGCGCTGCCCCACAGGGGTTGGTGTGCTTGAGGATGCAACAGAAAGGCTGTCCGTCAAACTCGCGGCTTATCTCCAGCGCACTGGAAAGATCGATAATATTGTTGCAGGAGAGTTCCTTCCCCTGCAGCTGCTTGAGGTTGGAGACAGTAGCCCACTCCTGCTGGCCGAAATCCTCATAGAAAAAAGCACGCTGGTGTGGGTTCTCCCCATATCGGAGAGGCTGCTTTTCCATAAAATTGAAATTAATCTGAGGCGGAAATCCGCGTTCCAGACTGCCCAGATAATTGGCTATCAGAGAATCATAGCGGGCGGTATGAGCGAAGACCTTGCCGGCCAGCTCCATGCGGGTATCAGCTGAAACATCCCCGGCCTCCATCTCCTTGAGGACCCGGCTGTAATCCGAGGGATCCACTACAGCGGTCACAAAGGCGTTGTTCTTGGCTGCAGAACGGAGCATGGTTGGTCCGCCGATATCGATATTCTCAACCGCCTCAGCCAGAGAGACACCCTCTTTGCTGATGGTCGCCTCAAAAGGATACAGATTGACCACCACAAGATCGATCGCGCCGATCTCATTAGCTTCCATTTGTTGCACATGCCTGTCGTTATCCCGGATCGCCAGAATACCGCCGTGGATCTTCGGATGCAGGGTTTTGACCCGTCCATCCATGATCTCAGGAGTCCCGGTCCAATCCGCAACCTCGGTCACAGGCACGGATTCCTGCTGCAACAGGCGGTAGGTTCCTCCGGTGGAAAGAAGGTCCACACCTTTCTCGGTCAGGGTCCGGGCAAAATCCACAATCCCGGTTTTGTTGAATACAGAGATGAGCGCTCGTTTGATCGGCATTTTTAATCCTTGTCGATATAGAGTTACGGGTTGTCTCCGCACCGATAAAAATAGGCAGAAGCTGTTTCCCCATCAAATTTTATCGATTTGCAACGGATGTTTTATCAAGCAATTGAGAGCGGATATTGTCAGGAGGTCCCTCAAATATACCCTCTTTTCGATCAATAACAACTACAGTCCAGGACCGTTTCATCCGTAACTATGAAAAGAGAACTATCCGTCCGGGACAACAGTGGCACCCGTGATGGATGCCGGGGGTTACCATGCGCTGTATAATTCTGCTTCTGATTTTCCTGAGCCTGTTCGCATTCGGACAACTTGAACAGCAGCCGTTTGCTGTAGTCAAAATCCGCTGGACTGCTGTATACGCTGCACCATCTGTCGGTTCAGAACAGCTCACGGAAGCTTTTTTTGGCGAGCCGGTATTAATTCTGAAAAAATCCGGAAACTGGTCAAAAATCAGTCTCCCCCTGCAGCAGCAGCGTCGCAAAGACGGGAGCTGGGGCGGATACCGAGGCTGGATACAAAACAGCAGCATGTCCACTCCTGCCGGAAGGACAATCAGCGATTATCTGGGGAAACAGCTCACACTGCATACCTCATCCGATGAGAACAGAATACCTGTATTCAGAATAAAAAACAGCAAACCAATCTTCCATCTCTACTGCCTCAGTGGTACCCTGCTTCCGGATTCAGGCAAAGCCGCTGGAATGCGTGCGGTTATCCTTCCAGACGGGGACAGAGGGCTGGTTTATGAAAAGAATGCCAGGGTCATCATGGAAAGCCGGAGCACCCTCACCTTCACGGAACGATTTATCAATCATGGAAGAAGATACCTGGGCACACGCTACCTCCGGGGAGGGACAGGCGGTGCAGGACTCGATTGCTCCGGCCTGGTCTATCTGGCTGCCCGTACTGCCGGGCTTTTCCTGCCCAGAGACAGCGGACCACAGCATGAAGTTGTACAAAAAATCCCGGCAGACCAGGCCAGAAGAGGGGATCTGGTCTTCTTCTCCACCACCAGGCCAGGCCCCTCGCATGTGGGCATCTATCTCGGAAACAACAGGATACTCCATGCCTACGGGAAACAGGTCCAGATCTCCCTGATAACTGACGTAAAACGCACAGCCACTTTACTCGGTTTCGGCCGTTCCCGTAAAATTACGGGAAGCAGAACCGGGCAGGGATACGCCGCGCCGGCTGGAACAGCAATAGAAACAGACAGCAACAGCCGACTATTCTCCCTTCACCTCAGCTCTGTCCGGAATCCGGAAAACCTCGTTAAGGTCCTCAGCCGGCTGAGAAACCGTTCGGGCCGGATCTTCATCATCCCGGTTAAAAGATCAGGCCGGCTCTTCTATGCGCTCTACTACGAAATTTTCCCCACCCTTCAGGATGCCCGCCGTTTCCGCAAACAGCACAAAGCAGCTGATCCGATCCACCGGGCAACACAGAGACGGCTCCCTCTGGGCAAAGGACTTCCTGGCAAAAGTATATGGTCCTGGCAGACTATGAGCTTGCTCAATCCGGGGATCGCACTGCAAAATTTGAAAACATTCCACCATACCGGGAAAGACGCCTGGCTGTTTGTTTGCAGAGACCGGAGGGGCAGACAATGGTTCTGTATGATGGGCGGTCGATACAGCAACAGCAAGATTGCCCGGAAAATGAGAGGAACTCTGGGACCCATGCTGCACCCGGGAACAAATCTCAGAAGATTCCGCTGAACCTCAGTCATAAATGAGCTGAATCTGCTCCTGGAAGGAGCGCGCATAGCAGGCGTCAAAGAGCTCTCCCCCGTATGGGACATTCTCCTCATTGAACTGCTCTGCAAAAAAAGTGCGCAGGCTGCAGCACGCTTCAATGGCTTCTGATAGCTTCATGTTGCGGCCTGAGATCAGCTCATGCACAAGACCAACCGTCAGATTGAGGTATCGGAGTTTTACCGGTGTGAGTGTGATAAGAAGTTCATGTTCCATACGCAGCTCCTGTTGTACTCTGCCCTATCTCTATACTCTGAAAATAGCACAACAGGAGCTGGTTATCAGGAACCGGGGTCGTTTTCTTCTACAATCTTTCCAGGGGCTTTTCTGGAGGCCATCTGCGTCTTCGCTCTCTTTTTTTTCTGAGCTGCCGCAAGGTGCCGGTGCTGTTTCCAGAAATAGAGTACAAAGCCGAAAAGAAGCAGGTTGAAGGCGACACTGATCCCACCGACAACCAGATAGAGATTGCTTCTGGAATCAATTTTCGAGCGGATTTCTGCTTTAAAGAGCTGCAGGTCTGTATCCACATTCTGGACTGTTCGGACCGGTTCTTCGGGAGCCGGCTTATCTTCCCTGCTGGAGCACTGTAGAAAGAGGACCGCCAACAGCACAATCAGAAGAACGGAAGCGACTCTTGTATTCATGAGGCTGCACCCATTGGACTGATTTTCTGATACAGGTACTCATCAATAACCACCAGATCGGTCCAGGAAAGCTGATGAAACATAACACCGTATTGGTGACTGTTCCCTTTTAAAGGGACCTCACGGATGACCTCTCCGCTGATCCTCATATGCCGCCCTCTCCCGGAAATATCCAGTTTGAGCAGCATATCCAGCTCCGTTCGAAGCGCAAGCTTAACCACTGTCTCAAAACGAAGACCGGTAAGACTGAGGTCTTTCACCTGAGCTGGAGTAGCTCTGCCCTCAGTGAAAAAAAACGAAAAAAGATCAATATCAACACGCTGATGCCCCCGGCGATCGATATGGCCGCCATTGGCAAAATAATTGAGTTGCATAATGAGACCCTCCCTCCAATAATTTTCGCACCGCAAATTCAGGTTGTCAATATTTTTTTGCGTATTAACGTGTTTTATGGTATGCTTATCGGCAATACTGCAACTCCGGGAGAGTTTTACATACATTTGCAATCTGACAAGGCTTTCCTGAACTATTGCGGACATTTTTGACACTCATTAGTAACCCGCGCTGCCTGGAGCACATAGCAAGCCCAACCCCGACAATCAGGGGCCTGAGGAGAAAATATGCGCATTTATGAGATCTTAATGAAAAAGCGAAACGGTGAAAAACTCAGCGATGCAGAGATCGAATTCCTGATCAGAGGCATCTCTGACGGCAGTTTACCCGACTATCAGGCTGCAGCCTTCCTGATGGCAGTCTTTATTCAGGGGCTTGATGCTGAAGAAACCACAGCCCTGACCCGGGCGATGATGGACTCAGGTGATGTGCTTGATCTGTCCGACATAACAGCGGATACTGTGGATAAACATTCCACAGGCGGCGTCGGGGACAAACTCTCTCTGATTCTCGCACCCGCAGCAGCTGCCTGCGGAGCGGTTGTCCCGATGATGAGCGGCCGCGGATTAGGGCACACTGGTGGGACACTGGATAAGCTTGATTCCATCCCTGGTTACACAACAGACCTCACGGAAAAGCAACTGCGTCAAGCATTGAAAACCGTTGGAGTCGCGATCATCGGCCAGACAGGCTGTCTCGCTCCAGCGGATAAAAAGCTCTACGCTCTGCGCGATGTCACGGCAACAGTCGACAGCATTCCACTGATTACAGGAAGCATCATGAGCAAAAAATTCGCAGCAGGGCCGGCCGCAATCGTGATGGATGTCAAATGGGGGAGCGGCGCCTTTATGCAGACTATTGAAGAAGCTCAGGCGCTGGCAGAATCTCTTGTTGCCGTTGGAAAGGTTATGAGACGGAGGGTTTCTGCCTTTATCACTGATATGAATCAGCCTCTGGGGCGGATGGTTGGGAATGCGATGGAGGTCATCGAAACCGTCGACTGTCTTAAAGGGGAGGGCCCGGCAGACGTGATGGAGGTGTCCAGAGCACTGACCGCAGAAATGCTTTGCCTTGCCGGTAAAGCGGAGGACTTTGAGCAGGGTGGGCGACTGTTCGACACAGTGATCCAGAACGGCGCAGCTTTTAAGAAATTCAAGGAGATGGTGGCCAATCAGGGCGGCGACACCGCGGCACTGGACGACACTTCCAAACTGCCGGCAGCGGAATCCAGTGTCGATATTGCAGCCGATCAAGACGGTTACATCACAGCCATGGACACCATCGGTATTGGCACAGCCAGCATCCTGCTTGGCGGCGGCAGAGAGAAATCTGATGACCGGCTTGATTATGGCGTTGGCATCGAAGTGCTTAAAAAAACAGGAGACAGAGTAGCTGCCGGGGATATGATCGCCAGACTCTATTACTCCAGTGTTTCCCGAAAAAAGGAGGCGGTAAAAAAATACCGCGAGTCAGTCACAATCGGCTCCAGTTCTGTGGATCCGCCTGAAATGATTGTAGACAGAATCTCCTGACATTCTGAGCCGCCCATCCCGGGCGGCCCTGGCATCCTCTGATAACAACAACTCTACTGCGGCGCGCCTCCTGAGGCAGGGTTTATCTGTATTTCAGAAATGGCCGCATCCTTCCACTTGCTGCCTTTATACACGTCAAGAATAGTTATCCGAAACCGGGTGCTTATCAGGCTGCTTGCTATCTGCTGATACTCTCTGTTCCCATCCAGAAGGTCCGCAGTCACGCTGTACTCCAGATTCGGACCATAGCTCAGCCGGACACGCTTAATACGGGCATTGCTGTCATAGAGATCACCATGTTTTTCATCTTTATGGTTAAAGCCGTTGATCATCTGAATATCAACGGTTTTAGAATCAGCAAAAGTCACCTCAATCCACTCGTCGAAGCCGGAACCGCCTGGCTGCCAGGTGGTCCGCATCACCCCGTCAAAAGCGTTCCCGGGACTGTAGGAAAGTCCGGTGGAACTCTTAAGAACAGATGAGGCGGAAACTTCCCCCCTCCCGACACCGGTGGAGACCGCTTCTTTGATATCTTCCGGTTTAACCTCGACCATGCCTACCTCAAAAGCCTCTTCCCGAACCCAGAAATCGTGGCCTTTGTACAGGTATTTCTTCCCCTTATGAGAAAAATTGACCTTCACCCAGCCGTTTTTCAGTCTTCTCAGAACAATCGCGGTCTCCCCCTGTTTCACCTTGCTGCTGGGGCTGGATTCATCCGGTCTGGAAAAACGCGTCCCGGCTTTCGTAAAAGTAACCATTTCTCCTTTTCCGACAAAAATATTTCTTTTATTAATCCATCCTTTTGTTTCACCGTCTGAAAGCTGCACTTTTGCCCAGTTGTTCATCTCCTTATGGGTTTCAAGCACTTTGAGCAGCTCCCCACGCTTGATAAAGGCAACGAAGTTCTTGTTCTTTCCCCAGACGGGTTGTGTTGTGCCTGCCATTTTGTATACATACGTGGTCTGCAGAGAAACAGCATCCTTCCCACCGCTGGAACAGGCAGATAAAAAAATCAACACCAACAGCAATGTGGTCGAAAGAATTATTTTCTTCATGTACACTCTCCTGAAAATACTTTTTGATATAAAAATAAATATAATCACTACTTCACTGGCTTGACAGCTATATCCTTAACAATGAATTCACTATAGAAATGACAGATATTCTTCTTCCCGCGCCAGGGATTGAAGCGATATCGCGCCTGCCTGGTGCAGGAAGGCGCGATACAAGCGGAAAGCCCGGTCCGCCCGCCGCCGGCGGGCGGAGGCGCCCTGAAAAAATCTTAACGGCCGCTTATCTATTCTCCATGAATTCTTCACATTATATTCTCTTCCTGTACAAAACAACCGCATATATATATACTGGAGTAAACGTGGAGGCAGAGTGTGGACGCACCGAAGATACTTATTATAGAAGACGAAGCAAAAATTCGTAAAGTGCTGCGTGCCTACCTTATACGGGAAGGTTATGCAGTCAGAGAAATCGGTGATGGAGAGGAGGGGCTGAGGATCCTGGAGGCGGAGTCTTTTGACCTGCTGCTGCTCGACCTGATGCTTCCTGGCCTGTCAGGAGAAAAGGTCGCTGCAGCGGTCAGACAGCGAGGCAATACTCCGGTACTGATAGTCAGCGCAAAGAGTGAAGAATGGGAAAGGCTGCGCGGCTTTGATCTGGGTGCGGATGATTACATAATAAAACCGTTCTCTCCCAGAGAGGTTGTAGCCAGAGTAAAAGCGGTCCTGCGCCGCTCTGGCGGCGGACTTCCATCAGATCGAACTGTAATTGATTTCCCGGGATTCTCCATCAACCCGGAAACCAGAGAAGTCATCATCAATGATGATACTGTATCCATGACTGCTACTGAATTTGATCTTCTTTATGCGATGGCCGGAAAACCGGGCCGTGTTTTTCGGAGAACACAGCTGGCGTCCATCGTCCTCGGATATGAGCATGAGGCATACGGCCGGACTATCGATAGCCATATCAAAAATCTCCGGAAAAAACTCGGGAACCTGCACGAGAGTGTACAAACAGTCTATGGAGTGGGCTATAGATTCAGTCCACCGGTAAAACAATAATGCATTTTTTCTGCACCCTTCGCCATCGGCTGGCGCTGTTTTACGGGTTCAGTGCTCTGGCCGTTTTTGGTCTGGTGTTCCTGATCAGATTTTTCATCATCCGCAGCTCCTTTTACAACTATGTAGAAGGGAAGCACACACGGATCGGGAAGCGGTTGACCCATGCCGTCACCACTCTGCTGGAGATGAATGAGCCGGAGGAGTATATCCAGCGGATGTTGCGTGGATGGCTCAGGGGAATGGTCTACTCCATCCATGTGCTGGACAATGGAGGCAACTCGCTCCTTTTCGTCACTCGAAGCAGACGGCATCGAAGTATGGTCCGGCAGCAACGCCGGGATATGCGGGAGAGGATGCCCGGAGCGGTTCCACGCGGCATACTGCCGCCACCTATCTTCCTCTTGCCTCCCCGGAGCAGGCCCCGGTACAAATTGCGCACCATGTACTTCCCCTACACTCTGTCAACAGGAGAAAAGGGCTCCATCCAGATCGCTTTTCATACATGGAAGGGAATGCTCAACACGGTTGAGTCCATCTATATGAAGCGGATGAGTTCTGCTCTGATATTCTCCGCACTCGGGGCTATCCTTTGCTTCAGCCTGCTGGCGTTCCTCTTTGCGCGCAGCATCTCCAGACCGCTGGAACGGATCGCCCATGCGGCGGGCCGGGTCGCTGAAGGCGATCATGATATCAGCCTCAAACCGGAAGGGGTGGAGGAAATCCAGGAGCTGGCGGCGAGCTTCAACAGTATGGCCGCTGCACTTGCTGAAAAAGAGGTCCTGCAGAAGCGGATGACCTCTGATGTGGCGCATGAACTGCGCACTCCACTCACCATCCTCAAAAGCTATCTGGAGGGGATCAGCGAAGGCGTGATGCGGCTGGACAGGGCCACCGCAGAATCTCTGCTGGAGGAGACCAGACGACTGGAACGGATCATCAACGACCTGCGCACTATCTGGGAACTGGAGAAGGCCAATGAAAAACCATCCCTCATTGAGGAGGACCTTGCGCTGCTTCTACAGGACAACGCGCTCCGCATCGAGCAGCTGGCCAGAAAAGCAGGCTCTTCCATAGAAACGGACCTGCCTGGAAGCCTGAAAATGAAACTGGACCCAGAACTGATCATGCGCTCTGTCAACAACCTGCTGGTCAACGCAGTGGGGCATGCGGGTCAGGGGGGGGTGATCACTCTCTCCCTGAGGCAAAAAAACCGGCAGGCTCTTATAGAGATCAGCGACAACGGCCCTGGAATTCCGGAAGAAGACCTTCCACATATCTTCGAGCGGTTCTACAGACCAGACTCTTCCCGCTACAGAGAAACCGGAGGCGCTGGACTGGGGCTGGCGATCGCCAGAGAATCGGTCCGCTCTCTGGGCGGCAGAATCAGCGCACGCAACAACAACGGGAAGGGTTGTATATTCCGGATTGAATTACCGATTTTTTAAAAGGGCTCATTAAACCGGATCACCTCCTCAAGCGGCTTCCTTTTTCTGGGGGGCTCTTGATTTTCGTCAGGATAGCCGAGGGAGATGAGCATCACGACTTTATCTTTTCCTGAAAGATTCAGTGCTCTGGCTGCCCCCTTTGCGCTGAACCAGCCGATATAACAGCTGCCGATCCCCATCTCCCGGGCACGCAACACCAGATGCTCACACGCCATCCCGATATCGAGCAGATAATATTGCGTCCCCTGGAGCGCGGACCCTACTGTATGCACTATAAAGCTCTTCTCTGCCAGAACAACCACAATCATCGGCGCTTTACGAATAAATCGGGTCGGCCGATAGATTCCGCTGCAGCTTTCGCCCACAAGCCTCTGCTTCAGTCCTGGTTCATCCACAACGATAAACCGCCATGGCTGGATGTTCTCCCCGCTCGGCGCCAGATGGGCAGACTCCAGACAGGCTGTGATCTGCTCACGGGTAACCGGTTTGTCCAGATAGCGACGCACACTGTGGCGCGCCTTTACAAGATCGATGAAGTTCTCCACTCACAAACCCCTGTTCTAAAAAATCAGGTATTGAGCTGGAAACTGAACTACCCATTTTTCCATCACAGAATCAATAACCTCGTTAGAGATAGTATACCTGCATTGCGCACTTATTCTCTTTAAATTTTCTTTAAAATTAAAAAAAAGCAGGTTCTACGTTGATATCAGGGCGATGCCGGGTATATATTATTAAAATAGATTAAACAATTCAGGAGAAAAAATTGTGAAAACACTCATAAAAATTTCCGGAATTCTGCTCGCCCTGCTGCTGGTGGGGCCTCTTTTTGCACAGGAGGAAGATGAAGACGCTCCCGCTCCCTGGAGCAGGAGGGGCGCATGGAGTCCGCTGAACAACAGCTTCTCGATCGGTCTTTTCGCAGCGTACCATTTCAAGACAACAGTGGAATTCAACGGTAAAGAAGCGCAAGATCAAGCTCGAGGGCGTGAGCCCAGTGATACTTATTTCGGACTCGGCGTCAGATTCTATCCCTTCCTGGGCGGCAAACTCGGTGTCGGCATCGATATGATGCTCCTGGACAGAGGTGATTTCCAGGAGCAGTGGCTGGCTGACTTAGACGTGCTGCTCCGCTTCTCTCTTATCCCTGAACTGACTGTCAATGGTGGGATCGGCTGGTCCCAGTACCTGACTGTGTACGATTTTGGCACTGATAGTCACACCGAGTGGGGCAAAGTCGGCGTAAATGTAAAAGTTGGCGCAGAGTACTTCCTCACGCGCAACTTCTCGGTCAGTGGAGACTTCAAATGGACCACCTTCAAATATGATTTCTCATATGAAGGAGCATTGGTAGAAAAATTTAAGTTCATTTATTTCACATTTCAGCTTGGCATCCACTACTGGCTGTAATTTTTGTCCCGCCCCTGATAAATAATAAACAAGGGAGGAGAAGTCCCTCGTGCCGGGGGGCTTTTCTATTGCGGAACTTCTTGTGCTGCTCCTTGCCAGGGGCCCTTACAGAAGGCCCCTGATCACCCTCTCCTGCAGCCCCATCGGATGACCACTGTACCGGATCACACCTTGTTTATCAACAAGTACAGTGGCCGGAATCCCCTGCACTCCATACGTTGCGGCAGTCTTCTGATTTTCCGGGCCAAAAATAATCGGGAAGTTGACCCCGGCTTGCTTCATGAATCCGGAGGCAGCAGCCCTGGTCTTATCCAGATTGACCCCGAGCAGCACCAGACCTTTGCCGCGGTACTTCGTATACAGTTCCTTCAGATGGGGCATACTCTCACGGCAGGGGCTGCACCAGGAAGCCCAGAAATCTATCAGCACAACCCTGCCGCGATACTGCTTCAAAGAGACGCTCCTGCCATTGATACGCTGTCCGCTGAAATCCGGTGCAACTGCGCCTGGCATCCTCCCTGCTTGCTGCTGCACATGCATAAAACCGCGGTCTCCGGGCCACCTTTTTAATCCCTGTTCAATCGCTTGCAGCGCGGCCTCACGTTGCCCTGCCTGCACCAGAAGAAAAGCACGGTAACGGGCCAGCTGCTTCAGCTTTTCTCCAGAGAGCGTCTTCAGCCCTCTGTTCAGGGCCGTCATAGCGCTGTTTGTTTTCCCCAGATACAGCTCGACCCGGGCATAGAGAGTGATGATCTTCAGGTTGTCTGGAGCTTTCGCGTACGCTTCCCGGAGCTTCACAGCACCCTCTCTGATTTTCCTCTGTTTCAACAGGCCCTCTGCTTCTTTGACCAGGCCTTCTGCATCTGAGGCAGTGCCGCACCCGATCAGGAGGAGCAGCAAGGATGCTACAAGCATCATGACTATAACTCTGTTCTTCATTTTTTATCCTTTCCCCCATGGTAGGGCTGACTTTCTACAGGGACAATATAATCAGAGCAGGAGCATATAACAGCCGATATATATAATTCCTATAACAAACGGAAAGAATGAACTGAAGCTCTGGAATCTGTATATTTCCCCCTATGAGAAACAGTGTCCCTGTTGAAGAACTGAAGCATATCCTCAATGAGCGTATCCTTTTTCTGGACGGCGCCATGGGCTCCCTTATCCAGGGGTATAACCTGTCTGAAGCCGACTTCCGCGGGGAACGCTTTAAGGACCACAATGTTGACCTGCAGGGCAACAACGATATCCTCTGTCTGACCAGGCCGGACGTGATCAGGGGGATCCACCGCGCCTATCTGGAAGCGGGTGCGGATATCATCGAGACCAACTCCTTCAACGGAACAAGGGTCTCCCAGTCCGACTACAATACCCGGGATGTTGTCCACGAGCTGAACAGAGCGGCTGCGGAACTGGCGCGGCTGGAAGCAGACGCTATGACGGCGAAAACCCCGGACAGGCCGCGCTTTGTGGCCGGGAGCATGGGCCCGACAGGTAAAACCTGCTCTATCTCTCCATATGTCAATGACCCTGGCTTCCGGGCAATCACTTTTGATGATCTGGAAGAGCAGTACTATGAACAGGCTTCTGGCTTGATCGATGGTGGTGCGGATATCATCCTGATCGAAACTGTCTTCGATACCCTCAACTGCAAAGCCGGGATAGCAGCGGTAGAACGACTGATGATGGAACGCGGCATCAGCGTCCCTGTGATGATTTCCGGAACGATCGCAGACGCCAGTGGCCGAACCCTTTCCGGACAGACCGCTGAGGCTTTCCTTTACTCCTGCAGCCATGCGAGCACTCTGGTCAGCCTGGGCCTGAACTGTTCTTCAGGCCCTGACTCCATGCGCCAGTACGTCAAAACAATCGCGGAGCATTCTCCCTTCTATGTCAACAGCCACCCTAACGCCGGGTTACCCGATGAATTCGGCCGGTATGATCTGGGGCCGGAAGCTATGGGGCGGGAAATCCGCGGCTGGGCTGAAGAGGGGCTGATTAACATCGTCGGTGGCTGCTGCGGCACCACTCCGGCACATATCAAGGCTATCCATGATGCGCTCACAGGTATGGCGCCACGCACACCGCCACAGCTGGAGCCATGGTGTCGCCTGTCCGGTCTGGAGCCGCTGATATTGCGCCCTGACCTGCACTTTATCAACATCGGAGAAAGAAGCAATGTGGCCGGTTCCCGAAAATTCCTTCGTCTGATTAAAGAGGAGAATTTTGAAGAGGCGCTCTCTGTGGCCCGGGAACAGGTGGAGAACGGTGCCAGCATCATCGACATTAATATGGACGATGGTATGCTGGACGGTGCTGTTTCTATGAGGAACTTCCTCAACCTTATCGGTTCAGAGCCGGATATCTGTCGGGTGCCGGTGATGGTGGACTCTTCCAGATGGGAAATTCTGGAGACAGGACTCAAATGTCTGCAGGGCAAAGGGGTGGTCAACTCCCTCAGCCTTAAGGAAGGAGAAGAGACCTTCCTGAAAAAAGCCCGGCTGGTCAAACGCTATGGAGCTGCTGTCCTTGTGATGGCCTTTGATGAGGAGGGGCAGGCGGTCACCAGGGAGAGACGACTGGCTGTCTGTCGCCGTGCCCACAGACTGCTGACCGAAGAGGCCGGCTTCCAGTCTCAGGATATCATTTTTGATCCTAACATCCTCACCATTGCCACAGGAATGGAGGAGCACGACGACTACGCCCGCGACTTCATTGAATCTGTCGCGCAGATCAAAAGCGAGATGCCGCTTGTGCATGTCTCTGGAGGGGTGAGCAATGTTTCCTTCTCCTTCCGGGGCAATAATCCGATGCGCGAGGCGATTCACTCGGTCTTCCTCTACCACGCGGTCAGAGCCGGCATGGATATGGGGATTGTCAATCCGTCCCGGCTGGCCATCTACGATGATATTCCGGAAGATATCTGCAAAAGCATCGAGGATGCGCTGCTCAACCGGATAGACAACCCGACTGAAGTGCTGCTGGAGATTGCAGCCTCCATCCAGAGACAGGAGAAAAGATCCAGCCAGGACCTGTCCTGGAGAGAGCAATCGGTTAGAGAACGGCTGACCCACGCACTGGTTAAAGGAATCACAGACTATCTTGATGAAGATCTGGAAGAGGCCCGGAAAATCCTCCCCTCCCCGCTCTCCTTGATTGAGGGCCCGTTGATGGACGGGATGAATATGGTCGGTGGTCTCTTCGGGGCAGGCAAGATGTTTCTCCCCCAGGTGGTCAAGAGCGCCAGGGTGATGAAAAAGGCTGTCGCCTTCCTGATGCCCTTCATTGAGGCGGACAAATCTGAAGAGAGCAGCAGCGCGGGCCGGGTACTGCTGGCCACTGTCAAAGGAGATGTACACGATATCGGTAAGAACATCGTGGGAATCGTCCTCCAGTGCAATAACTTCGAAGTAGTGGACCTTGGGGTTATGGTACCTGCGGACACCATCCTCGATGAAGCCGAGAAATGCGGGGCAGACATCATCGGCCTCTCCGGTCTGATTACCCCCTCTCTGGAGGAAATGACAGGAGTCGCGAAAGAGATGGAAAAGCGCGGCCTGCGGATTCCGCTGATGGTGGGCGGAGCCACAACCTCCCCCATGCATACTGCTGTCAAAATTGCGCCTGAATATCAATCCCCGGTGGTGCATGTGAAGGACGCCTCCCTGAGCGTGGGCGTGAGCAGCTCCCTGCTCAATGAAAAGGTCGCTGTCCGCTTCACAGCCAGGCTCAACGACGAACAGGAAAGCTTGCGCGATCGGCATGACAACCGCAGGCTGCCATTGGTATCCCTGGAAGAGGCGCGCGCAGCCAGTCTCAAAATCGACTGGAAAAATTACACTGCGCCTGTTCCGAGAACAGCGGGCAGGACAGTACTGACGGATATCCCGCTGGAGGAACTGGCCCCGTATATAAACTGGAGCCCCTTTTTCTGGAGCTGGGAGCTTCGCGGCAACTACAGAGAGCTTCTGGTGGATCCTCAGAAGGGAACACACGCGCGGGCGCTCTTTGAAGATGCGAAAACATTGCTCGACGATATCGTTACCAGTAAACGGCTTAAAACAGCGGCTGTCTTCGGTATTTATCCGGCGGCCTCCAGGGGGGACGACACTGTGCTCTACAGCAATGAGCACCGGAATGAGGAGATCGCTGTCTTCCGCAACCTGCGCCAGCAGCTGGCAAAGACCTCCTGGTTGGAAAAACTCTGCCTGGCTGACTTTGTCGCTCCGGAAGGGTCAGGTGGCAACTGTTATGCCGGTGCGTTTGCGCTCACTGCCGGAATAGGCCTGCAGGCAGCGGTCACCACCTATCGCGCTAACAGGGACGACTACAATGCCATTATGTTCGAACTGCTCGCAGACCGGCTGGCAGAAGCGCTTGCCGAATACCTGCATGAGAAAATCAGAAAAGAGTACTGGGGCTATGCAGCCGAAGAATCCCTTGCTGCGGAAGCACTCTTCAAAGAGGACTACCGCGGCATCCGCCCGGCCCCCGGCTATCCAGCCTGCCCGGACCATGCAGAAAAGGAGACGATCTTCCGGCTCCTGAACGCAGAAGAGGCAACAGGAATCAGGCTGACCGAGAACTTTGCCATGACTCCAGTCTCTTCCATTTCCGGTTATCTATACGCTCACCCCGACTCCCGCTATTTTGCCATTGGAAAAATTGGCGACGATCAACTGCATGACTATGCCGGCCGGCGTGGCTGGGATCTGCAAACAGCGAAAAAGCGACTCGCTCCGCTTCTGTAAAAGTAAGTACTTCCATTTTTTCAGAAAACCTGGAACAATTTTTGCCAAATTTTCAGTACTGGATTGCATTCAGGAGTTAATCGATATCTTTAAGGAAAATGACAACTCGGTACCGCCGGGACCGGGATAACGACGGCGGCTACGACACCTCCTGGTCCAGCAGCACAACAGCCAGCAAACAGTACACCAGCACAAGTATCGCCTTGGCGGACAGGAGTGGTATGCGGCTCTGGTGTATGATCTCCCCTGGACGATTCGTGGTATACCATGCCTCTATTATGGAGAAGAGGTACAGCTTTAAGGCGGCAAACCCCAGGACATCGCCAGCAACAACGATGCTCTGGATATGAGCGGACGCGCTTACTTCGGGCTTCAATTCGCCTCAGCTCCGGGGCACTCCCTCTGCAGGCACCTCAAAAGGCTTAATCAGATCCGGAAGGCAGTTTCTGCTCTCCAGGCCGGGGTGATGGAGCATGTGAGTGAATGGGGTAGGTGGAATGCGTTTTGTCCGCAACTATAACAACGGCGTAAGCTACCCTGTAATCGGTGTCGCAAGCGGCGGGAACCAGAGCATGACTGTCAGCGGGGTGATGAACGGCACCTGCCGGGATTGCATCACCGGCGGGGTCATCCATGTTACAGGCGGCACAATCAGCTTCAGAGTTAAAGGGAAATCGATCGGTGTCCGGGTTCTGAGTGGGCCTGGAAGAATCGGCTCTGATCAGACCTGTTTGCGTTAATTGAGCAGGGGATGGGTTAAAAGACTCATCTGAGATAAAAAAGCCGGTTACCTTCAGGTGGCGGCTTTTTTTTGCATGATCTCTGGTATTATATCAATAATGCGATAATAGCAATGCAGACCAGGACAGGGGAGAGAGCAATCGCATAACATTTAATTATTGTTTGCGTGATCAAGAATTTACACGGAAATTAACATGAAGCAAAATTCTTCCATCACAGACATCGGGAGGGGTCAACGATGGGACGAAAGAAAGCGTTGCCGGCAGCTTCTTAAAGGATTGTAAGTGCGATTGCCCTGAGTACAACCCTCGTCTTTCTCCCTACAACAGTTTCTCTACAAATATGCTGAGACCAAAATTCTCCAGCTCTTCCACAAGCCCCTCAGGCCCGAGCACCGCTGTCATACCCCTGGCAACTGTCTTCTGCAAAATTTCTCCAAAGCGATGAAAATCTTCTGGCGTGGTGTTCCTGATCTCCTCCCGGATACGCTGTCGCTCTTCCGGGGTAATACCTGTAAGATATCGTTTCATCGAGACAAAGCCCTTCTCATCAGGAAGCAGATAGGCATCGATGTCCCCGATAGTGCCAACAATAGCCTTTTCAAGTTCGTCCGGAGTAAGCTCAAGGCCCGAAAGATATTTTCCAGTTTCTTCATAAACCCGCAGCGTATCAGTGCAGTTCGGATCCCGATAGCTGACAAATCCAATCACCCCGGTCAGCCGATTAAATGGGGAGAACGCACCATAGGCCCCGCCCTGGACTCGAACCCGCTCCCACAGCCAGGTAGTACGAAGAAAGCGGGATATCACAAGCGCAGAACCGTGAAATTGATATCCAGCTTCATTCAAATCCGCAGCCCGGCCTACATAATTAACCTGAGCCGGGATAGTGAGGAGACTGTCCTCAGCCGGGGCAACATGCCTTAACCGCCGCTCTCCGTCCATAACCGGAAACTTCTCCATCAATGCTGCACTCTGCTTTCGGAAATCAGAAATCTTCTTCCCTTCAGCCGTTAGATTGATCATCGTATCCCTGCCTTGAACAAGCTTCCGGTACAGAGAGTCCATCTCCTGCAACACAGAGGACCAATCACTGCTGACACGAGACTGAAGTTCACGAAGATATGTGAGCTGGGTGGTTCCACTGAAGATTTCATCGATTGCGTGAGCCGGATGCAGAGAAGCACGCACCCGGCGCAGGACAGTCTGATGCCCCGAGGGGATCAGAGCATGCTCCATGTAGGCTCGCTTTTCCTGCACCAGCTGCAGAAACCGTTCTTTGTTATCAAAAGCGGGCTGTAGAAGCGCCTCCTCCAGAATATTCAGAAGCTCCTCATTTTTCTCCGACAGCGCCTTACCCCTGATCAGGAGCCGCTGGGCCACACCGCCATCCCTGCAGGCGGCTGAGTACACACTGCTCTGCACCCCTCCTGTTGTCGCCCCGATCCAGGTGGCCAGCTTCGCGTAGTCCCGCTTTGCGGTCCCCATCCCCAGGAGGGCCCTGCCGAAAAGAGGCACCTGCACCAGCTCTTTCTGTGCGAGTCTGTACAACGGAAAGGCCAAATCCAGATATACAATGCCGCCGGTTTCAAGCGGATGGGTCATCAGCTCTCCGGAGCAACAGGCTGTTCGAGAGGAGGGGACCTCCCTCCCCTTCAGTTCCAGGTCTTCTGTACTGACTCCGGGAATTTTAGCCAGATCTTCCGGTGCATCCTCCTGCTGCTGCAGGGTCAGCAGTTCAGCCGTCTCCCTGACGATCGTCTCTTTTTCCTCTATATGTAGACCAGCAAAAATTTTTTCCAGCGCCGCTTTCTCGACAGCAGCCCGTTTTTCCTCCAGTCCGCTTTCCGGCACCAACCGCACTGTGCTCCTGTGGGTATTGTCGCATAAAAGACGTCTGATCAAATCAGGAAGATATCGCGGTTCAGTATGGATTTTCTTCAGCAGTGCCTCCAGTGCATCGCTAAAAGTGATCAGACTGAAGGGATCACCACCATACAACCAGGTGCGCAGAGAGCGGAGCATCACCTCAAGTCCTCGCGGGAAACGCCCTGTATTGTTCTCTCTGAGACGGAATACAACCGTGTTGCAGGCTGCTTCCACCACTTCTTGTGGCAACCCTTCAGCTGCGAGTCTTATCAAGGTCTCCATAATCAGATGCTCAATAGCAGGGAAATCCGCTGGAATCACCCCTCGCATACCCACGGAAAAATACATCTGCTTCAGCTCATTCTCCAGCCCTGCACCTGCGGTATCCTCACCCATTCCGGATTCGATCAGAGTCCGTTTCAATGGGGATGCCGGCATACCCAGTAACGCCTGTTCCAGGATCTGCAGGGCCAATACAGTCTCCGTATCCGTAGTCTCCGGAAGCAGCCAGTTGATGGTCAGCATTCCCTTCTCCTGCCCCTCTCTTGAAGCAAACGGGACTGTTTTTACAACAGGCGCAGCAAAGGTTGACTGCAGCATCACAGAAGCATCCACTTCAATCTTCTCAAAATCCCTCAGATACAGATCCGCAATCCGCAGCCTCTCCTCAGGATCATCATCTCCATAAAAATAGAGTCGCGCGTTGGACGGATGATAGTATCTGCTGTGGAACTCCCTGAACTGGCTGTACGTGAGCTTCGGGATCACTTCCGGATCACCGCCGGAGTCAAGACCATACGCAGTGTCCGGAAAAACACTCCTCTGCGACTGCTCCATCAATATACTGTCCGGAGAGGAGTAGACACCCTTCATCTCGTTAAACACAACCCCTTTGCAGGAGAGTGGCCCTTGCGCAGTTTCCAGCTCATAATGCCACCCTTCCTGCTTAAAAATTTCCTTTGTGATCTTCGGATAAAACACCGCATCAAGATATACATCTATGAGATTGTAGAAATCTTTCAAATTCTGGCTCGCAAGCGGATAACAGGTTTTATCCGGGTAGGTAAACGCATTTAAAAAAGTTTGCAAAGAGCCTTTAAGCAGTTCGACAAAAGGTTCTTTGACCGGGTACTTGTGGGAGCCACAGAGCACCGAATGTTCCAGAATGTGCGCGATCCCGGTCGAGTCCGTCGGAGGGGTGCTGAAAACGATCCCGAACACCTTATTCTCATCATTATTCGCTATTGAAAGCAACTCCGCTCCGGTTTTGTGATGTCTGTACAGGACAGCCTTCCCTGTAAGCTCAGCCACCTCCCTCTCTTCAATCAGATCAAACCCATGCATGCGTATACACTCCCCTGGCCTTCATTGATTGAAATATAAAAAACTCAGATTAAATGATTTTCAAGAAAATTATTTTAAAAAAATGACTTTCCGTATATATTTCGAATAACAAATTTTTCTATACTCTGTATAGTGCTTGTTAAAGTTTCGGTTCTTGCAACCGATAATAGAAATGGAAACCGGCAAAAGATCAAACGGATGGGCGTTCTCCCCTCCTTCAATTTGTCGGGATTTGCGCAACGAACTTAAGGTTTTTTTTATTTTTTTTGAAAGGAGGTCCTGAATTAAGCAGCGGGAACGGCCCCGCAAAAAACATCAACCACCGCAGGCAAGGAGGCCTGTGATCACTTTTCACGGAGGAAAAGCGTAATGATTATCAACCACAACATTAGCAGTATCTTCGTGCAACGGAATGTCAAGTTCAACAACTTAGCTGCAAACAAGAATATTGAAAAACTGTCTTCCGGAATGCGAATCAACCGTGCCGGAGACGACGCTTCCGGCCTTGGAGTATCCGAAAAAATGCGCTCCCAGATCCGCGGACTGGCCAGGGCCGCCAAAAACGGTGAGGACGGAATTTCTTTCATCCAGACAGCAGAAGGTTACCTGCAGCAGACACAGTCTATCATGCAGCGTGTCCGCGAGCTGGCTGTACAGGCGGCAAACGGTATCTACAATTCTGAAGATCGAATGATGATTCAGGTTGAGGTTTCTCAACTTGTTGATGAAATTGACCGGATCGCGTCCCACGCTCAATTTAACGGCATGAACATGCTCACCGGCCGTTTTGGCAACCCCGTGCAGGGTAAGTTTGTCGGCGTCAGCATGTGGTTTCACATCGGTGCAAATATGGATCAGAGGGAACGGGTTTACATCGGTACAATGACCACCCGTGGATTGGGTATCAGAAGTCTGGCTACTAACTCTTTTGTGAGCCTCTCTACTCCTAATGAAGCCAATAAAACCATCGGAACTATCGATCAGGCTTTGATGAAAGTCTCCAAGCAGAGAGCTGACCTCGGTGCATACCAGAACAGACTTGAGTTCGCAGTCAAGGGTATCCTTGTTGGTTACGAGAACATGCAGTCCGCTGAATCCCGCATCAGAGATACGGATATGGCTTATGAGATGAGCGACTTCATCAAGAATCAAATTTTGAGTCAGTCCTCTATTTCAATGCTGGGACAGGCTAACATGAAACCGCAGTCGGTCCTGAAACTTCTTGGTTAGCGCTTAATTCAGGATGCTCTTTAATTATCCTGCGACAAAAGGGACGGTTATCCGTCCCTTTTGTCGTTATAATACCCTTCCTTCTTCTCAATGATCTTCACCTCCAGCAAAGCCAGGCGCGCCGGATGTGCTCCGAAAACCGCGGACAGAAGCGAAAAAGAGGCATCCATACTGTTATCCTCTTCAGAGCCGCAAGCTCCACAGCAACCTTGCATAAATTTTCCGGTACATCAGGATCATAAGAGATGAATATGCGCATCAAGCACAGCTTATACCTTGATAACCTCCTTCACCTCAGGCACTTCCTGTTTGAGCATACGCTCCACCCCCATTTTCAGGGTCATCTGGCTCATCGGACAACCACCACAGGCTCCGGTGAGCCGAACTTTAACAACACCGTCCTCTGAGACGTCAACCAATTCCACGTCTCCACCATCGGCCTGAAGGGAGGGACGGATTTTATCCAGAGTACTCTCTATTCTATCTTTCATCTGATTTCTCCTCATCTTTACTGAAATCACTATTATATAATACTTAATTCATAGGGGAAAAACATGGCAACAGCTCGCAAACAGAGTTACCCGCTGCTGCATTGATCCTGGACCCGCGGCCCGGTCCCGGGCTTTTACGGTATGGTCTCTCCGGAAGCTGCCTCCGTTGTGCCTGATGCAAAGGGTGGACATGTAACAGGAGATACGCTCTCCATTGAATCCAACCAGAGGCAAAAACTATCGTGGAGGAAGCGCCGGCAATCTATGGGGCTGAGATGAAAGATCGTAAGTGAGCAGGGGCTCATCCGCGAAGACAGAAAATTTTCTAAGAATTAAGAAGAAAATGAGTCTCAAATGCGAGAATCTAGAATTCCAGACTGGGGAAACTATCAAGAGCAGAAAACTGGTTTGTCCCGCTGGTTTTCTCGAGCCTTTCTCTCGTCTGTTTAATTTCGCTGAAATTTTCCAGAAAGAGCTGCGCCAGTTCAGGATCAAACTGCTCTCCCTTCTCTTCCCTGATCAAAGCCAGAGCATCTTCATCTGTCCACGCCTTTTTATACACTCTATACGAGGTGAGCGCATCAAAAACATCGACAAGCGCAACAATACGCCCAAATATATGAATCTGCTCACCCTTCTGCCCCCGGGGATATCCACAACCATCGTATCTCTCATGGTGTGTCAGAGCGATGATCCCGGAGGCAATATGGTAGGGATGCTCTGAATTATAAAATATCTTTGCTCCGATGATTGTATGCTGCTTCATGATTTCAAATTCTTCTGCGGTGAGCTTACCTGGCTTCCGTAAAATGGCATCCGGGATTCCGATTTTCCCAACATCATGCATTGGAGCAGCATGATGAAGAATTTCAATTTTTTTTGCCGGAAGCCCTTTCCAGCCGGCTAAAAGCGTTGCGTATTCTCCGATACGGACCACATGATTTCCAGTATCATCATCCCTGTAATCAACTGCAGTGGCAAGCACCTCTAAAGATTTTATGTGCGCTTTTTCCAGAAACTGATACGTTTTCCGAATCTCCTGGTTCTGGTCATCCAGAGTGGCTTCCAGACTCTCTATATATTTGTGCTCTATTTTTTCCAGTCGACGCTTTTCATCCAATTTTTCTTTCTGATGGAACGCTTTATTGACCACCCTCTCCAGGATGGCGATATTGAATGGTTTGATCAAATAGTCAAACGCCCCATGACGTACCGCCTCAGCAGCTGTGCCAACAGTCGGATTACCGGTGATAAGGATTACACACGCATCCGGTCTGATATCCTTTATACTGCGGAGAAGCTCAAGACCGCTCTTCCTCGGCATATTGATATCCGAGATCACCACATCGAAAGGTGTCTCATTGAGTTCGGCAACAGCTTCATCAAAACTGGAAGCTGTCTTGAGTTGCAAACCTCTATCTTCAAACACATGCATGAAAAGACGCCGAAGATTCTCCTCATCGTCGACAAACAAAAGCCTTTTCTTCAAATCCCGGTTCATAGTTGCCTTCTTTCACGAGCAGTCTTCTTTGCTATTGTATTACAGAAACAGACGATTGTAAAGAATGCACTCAATTCCGGTAGTCAACCAGGATTTTGGAGGCCACACTTCTCCCCAGAGCCAATTTATCCCCCCCTATCCTCAAAACAAGCGGGCCGGAATCGAGAGTATGGATAATTTCCACCTCCAGACCAGCCATCAAACCGAGATCGCAGAGTTGTTTATTCATTTTTATTTCCCCTGCCACCTCACGTATAACCAGAGATATACCTACAGGTGCATTCGTAAGAGTCATTGATGCTGCCTTTCAGTCATATCGGAAAACCACGGCTCACAACCGTGCTTGCCAGGGGATTGCACCAGCCTGCACACCCCTTAAGTTAAGTGTAACTAGCAAAAATTGATCCGTCAAATAGAGCCGTTTGCGCTGTGTGTAACGTATTGCTTCATAGACAGAAGCAGATGCGTCGGGATATTTCTTACCCCAAAAAAAGTCTGTTTTCAGGGTTTTTGATGCGCAAGAGGGGTGAATCCAGAAAATTCCACCATAAACAAGGGCATCCATCAATAGAATCCCTCAGGCGGGAATTGCCTGGAAACAGCCGGCTCCAGGAACTGTGCGGCTTCGAACTGCTGGATGGAGAGCGGGCGGTCACCTTTATCCCGGACATACTGCCGCTTGCCTTTAGAGTGACTCCTGCTGGCGCATCTGAGCTCAAGCGACTCACTCCTGTTATGGGGTCGCTGCGGGAACATAATCCGGAGCTTTTGCAAAATTCAAAGAAATATGCTTTTCCCAACAGGCCAGCGCTTTTCCCCGAAAACCCATCAGAAATGCATCGAGAAAAGCCTGTCAACCAGGGGAATTTGCACTACAGCGCAAATGATTCGTCTTTTATCCTCTTGCTTTTTTTATACATATGTGATATTAAGGAAGAAGACTTTCTTATTTGCAATTTTATCTCAGGAGTTTTCCATGGAACGATTTATTGGTGTATTGGGGATCCTCTTCTTCATTGGAGTGGCGCTCCTCATGTCCGAAAATAGACGTAAAATTCGCTTTCGCACGATCCTTTTCGGGATCGGACTTCAATTTATTTTTGCTGTTTTTGTGCTTTCCGCACCTGGAAAGTTTGTCTTTCAATCTCTGGGTAAGATTATAGATGTGCTGCTTCTGTCGACAAAAGACGGCTCCAGCTTTGTGTTCGGCGGTCTTCTGGATGTGTGGAGTTTTGCCCTCAAGATTCTTCCAACGATCATCTTCTTCTCCTCTTTCTTCACAGTGCTCTACTACTTCGGAATCCTGCAGATGGTGGTCAAGGTCTTCGCCTTTGTGCTGCGGAAGGTCTTCGGGACATCCGGTGCGGAGTCCCTCTCTACAGCCGCCAATGTATTGATGGGTCAGACCGAGGCGCCGTTGATGGTCAAACCCTATGTGGAAAAGATGACCCATTCTGAGCTGATGTGTGTGATGACCGGCGGAATGGCCACTGTTGCCGGCGGCGTTCTGGCCGCATACGTGAGCATGGGGGTTAATGCCAGCCACCTGATCGCCGCTTCTGTAATGAACGCGCCTGCCGCTATTGTTATTGCCAAGACTATGGTTCCAGAGACCGGGCACCCGGTTACTTCAGATCTCAATGAAGTATCTGTAGAGATTACGGACAAGAATCCGCTGGAAGCGGCTTCCCGCGGAGCCAGCGAGGGTTTGATGCTGGCGTTCAATGTAGCGGCCATGCTGCTCGCTTTTGTCGCCTTTGTCTTCTTCTTCAATTACATCCTCCAGCTGATTTTCGGGGTCTCTCTTCAGGATATTCTGGGGGCCGTCTTCCGCCCGATCGCCTTTCTCATGGGTGTTCCATGGCAGGACGCGACGGCTGTAGGGACAATGCTTGGAGAACGCATGGCGATCAACGAATTTGTCGCCTACCCGCATCTGGCGCAACATATTCGGGCCGAATCCTTCAGCAATTTGCTCCAGAACGCGGTCAGCTCCATGCCTGTTATTTCTCCTTTGATCAAACCAGGTGTGGCGATTATCTCTCAGAAGGCGATTGTGATCACCACCTACGCGCTCTGCGGGTTCGCCAACTTCAGCTCCATCGCTATTCAGATTGGTGGTATTGGGAGTATGGCTCCCAGCAGGCGGGGTGAGATCGCGGCCCTGGGTATCAAGTCCATGATCGGTGGTACAATGGCGACTTTCCTCACCGGAACTATCGCCGGGATTCTGTTTTAACAGGATTGCTGCTTAAAAAATTGGTCGAGTATGTGAGTATGGTCCTGCTCCCTGAAATCCGGTAAAAAGGCAGGTTGAAATGCCCTCTGATAACCAAAGGGGGGCGAAATGCCACAAATTCACAAAAAATCCACAATTTCTCCACAATTCACCGCAGGTCAGCTCGTTCTACAGGCTCTTGAGGCCGGATACAGGGCTGAAAAACCACGAAAGTACATCGGTATCTC
>Ga0056109_1000072_pt1 | contig 40602 bp, 36 predicted proteins | sample WorMetG1BERMUDA2_FD_80077 | JGI IMG/M metagenome (GOLD analysis project Ga0056109, IMG submission 80077) | Marine gutless worms symbiont microbial communities from Max Planck institute for Marine Microbiology, Germany - Inanidrilus... ...
GCTGCCGAAGATCAATCCCGTACGCCCAGCCCATGAAAACCTCCCTGGCTAAAAACACCAGGGCAGGGAATCAGACATCGGTTAAAAACGATTCTACGTTCGTCAAATGTGCTCTAGTGTTTGAAATCGGTGGCACCGCCGAGCGTATCCGGCGTCGCGCCGGGTTTGTCGCCGTCCGGCCCGGAGGCGCTGAACAGCGCCTCGAAATCCTCGGCGGTCAGCGGCTTGCCGAACAGGTAGCCCTGCACCACGTGGCAGCCGTGCGCGCGCAGGAAGTTCATCTGCTGCTGCGTCTCCACCCCCTCGCCGGTGACTTTCAAGCCCAGGCCCCGGGCCATGGCGATGATCGCGGTGACCAGGGTCACGTCGGCCGGCTTGTCGGGCAGGCTGCGCACGAACGACTGGTCGATCTTCAGGGCGTCGAACGGGAAGCGCTGCAGGTAGCTGAGCGAGGAGTAGCCGGTGCCGAAATCATCGACCGTCAGGCGGCAGCCGATCTCGTGCAGGCGCTCGAGGATCTCGCGGGTCTCGCTGGCGTGATCGACGATCAGGCCCTCGGTGATCTCCAGTTCCAGCGAGCCGGCGGACAGACCGGACTGCATCAGCGCGTCGCGCACGGCGGAAACGATTTCACCGTTGCGGATCTGGCGCGGCGACACGTTGACCGAGATGCGGAACCGTTCGCTGTGGCTTTCCTGCCAGGCGCGGGCCTGGCGGCAGGCGGCGCGCAGCACCCACTCGCCGATCGGCACGATCAGGCCGGACTCCTCGGCGATCGGGATGAACTGGTCGTGGCGCACGGTGCCGAACTCGGGGTGGTCCCAGCGCAACAGCACCTCGGCGCCGATCAGTTCGCCGCTGCTGGCGTCGATCAGCGGCTGGTAGCGCAGGCCCAGTTCCTCGCGCTCGACCGCGTCACGCAGGCTGGCGCGCATGGCCAGGCGCTGGGCCCCGTCGGCGCGCAGGGCCGGCGAGAAGAAGCGGTGCGTGTTGCCGCCGATCTCGCGGGCCTTGAGCAGCACGGCATGGGCGTTGCGCACCATCGTCGGCGCGCTGTCGCCGTCGGTCGGCGCCACGGTGATGCCGGCGTTCAGCGAGACCACCACGGTGCGGTCCTCGATCTTGATCGACTCGTGCGCGGTCTGCAGCAGCGCCAGCGCCACCTGCTCGGCCTGGGTCGAGGTGGCGATGTCCGGCAGCACGGCGAGGAACTCGTAGGTCGACGAGCGGAACATCCACGCGTCGCCTTCCAGGCTGTCGTCGAGCCGGCGAGCGACTTCCAGCAACGCGGCGTCGCGGGCGGCGCGGCCCAGAGTCGTGGCGACGCGTTCGATCTCCTCGCCGCCGATGGCGATCACCGCCACCTTATGGTGGATGCGGCCGGCGCGCGTCAGCGCCTCCTCCAGCCACGGCAGGGCCAGGTGGTTGGTTGGCAGGCCGGTCAGGTGGTCGTAGTTGGTCTGCTGCTGCAGCCGTGCCTCGGCGTTCTTGCGTTCGCTGACGTCGGTCATGTGGCCGGCGAAATTGACCGGCTTGCCCCCGGCATCGCGCGAGAGCAGGCGCCGCGCGCCTCGATCCAGATCCAGTGGCCGTCCTTGTGCCGGTGGCGGTACTCGCTGCGGTAGACCTCGGTCTCGCCGCGGAAATGCGCGCCCATCTTGCGGCGCGCCGGTTCCAGGTCGTCGGGATGCACGTGGTCGGACCACAGATAGGTTTCCATGTCGGCGTCGCTGAAGCCGATCAAATCCCGCCACACCGTCGAATACCACACCTTGTCGGCCAGCATGTCCCAGTCCCACAGGCCTTCCTGCGAGCCGTTGATGGCCAGCTGGAAACGCTCGGCGGCGGCCTGGTCGGGCAGCTCGGCGACGCGGGCGACGTGGATGATCTGGCCGGTCTTGAAGCGGGCGAAATGCCAGGGCAGGCTCGTCTGCGTCGCCGTGCCGATGTCGCGGGCCGGCGAGCGGCGGAAGATGACGTCGACCGGCTGCGCCTCGGTGCCGTCCTCGGACAGCAGCACCAGCGCGGCGCGGTCGTAATGCAGGAAGTCGCTCAATCCTTCCAGGCTGGCGCGGATCCGCTCGTCGATGCGCTCGACCGGCGCGGTCACCAGGCGGGCGGAGATGTCGGCGACCAGGGCCTGCCCGCGTTCGTTCTCGCGCAGCATCTGCTCGGAGCGGAACCGTTCGGCCAGTTCCCGTTTGGCCCGCGCGATCAGGCGCCGGTGGGTCAGCAGCAGCAGGCCGACGGCGAGGGCGATCGCGGTGACGTGCTGCGCCGCCGCGCCCCAGGTGTCGTACCAGCCCTGCGGCCGGGTCAGCGGCTCGGCCAGCTTCTGTGCGCCCCACAGCAGGAACGGCACCGCGGCCAGGATCTGGATCGAGGCCAGCGCCGGGCGCCGTCCCCACAGCAGGGCGAAGCCGGCGTAGCTGGTGGCGAGTCCGCCCAGCAGCGCCAGCGGCGCCACCAGCGCCATGGTGCCCCAGCCGAGTCCCGTCACCAGCGCCGCCCAGCCCGCGGCCAGGGTGCAGGCGGCGGCCACGGCGCCGCGGTGGATGCGGCGGTGCGCGAATGACACCGCGCCGGCGAGCAGGTAGATGGTGCTCATCGCCAGCAGCGCTTCGGCGAGCAGCGCGGCCAGGGGCTCACCGAACAGGGGGGCGGACAGCCGCGCCGGCACCTGCGCCACGTACAGCCCCAGGCCGAACGCCCACCAGCCGAGACCGCGCGGCGCTTCCGGCGAGAAACGCAGATAGACCAGGGCGCCGATCAGGACGAGCAGGCCGGCGTAGGGGACCAGAACGGGCAGGGGCGGCAGCGACGCGAGCATCATCCGCGGGCGTCCAGCCGGCAGGTTCCGCGTAGATGTTGCTGCTTTGGCGTCACTCTTGGTCCCAATTCACTGAAATTCCACAAGATTCAATGATAGGCAGTCGATGTTCAGTTGTCCACCTGGGCGCCTTCCATCTCAACCGAGCGGGACAGCAGCGCCGCCGCGTCCTTCAAATGCGGCAGGTAGGTGCCGACGAAGTGGTCGGATTTGATCGAGCCCGAAATCCACAGCATGTTGATGCACCCGAGCACCCGGCCGTGGCACAGCACCGGCACGGCGATCGCATTCAGGTCCTTGCCCTGCTGTGGATTGCCGGTCCAGTAGCCGGGCTCGCGCTCGCCGAAGCCCTGCGCCGCCGTCGCCCGCAGCACCCGCTCGACCCAGGCCTGGTTGTGCGAGATGCGGTCGTCGGGATTGGGCGAGCGGCGCAGCATCTCCAGGATCTCGCGGCGTTCTTCGTCGGGACAGAAGGCGAGGTAGGCCCGCCCGAGCGCCGAGTGCAGCATGCCCGGCCGGATGCCGACCACGTCACGGTTGACCAGGAACGGCGACTTCAGCCGCGAGGTCTCGAGGATCAGCATCGAGCGACCGTCGAACACGGCCAGATCCGACGGCCAGACGACGCGGTCGCACAGGTCCTGCAGAATAGGCGTCGCCAGCTCGGCGATACGCGGCATCGGACGCACCTCGTCGGAGAAGTTGACCGCCTTGTTGCTGACCCGGTAGTTGCCGTTGCCGATGTTGCGATGGATCCAGCCACCTTCGCCCAGGGTCTTCAGGATGCGCAGCAGCGTTGCCTTCGACAGTCCGGTGCCGGTGTGGATCTGCGCCAGCGAGGCCTCGGGCCGGGTGCCCAGCCACTCGAGCACCTTGAGACCCCGCGACAAAGCCCGGATCGATTTCACTTCGGTCATGGCCGGATGATTCCCGATGTTAAGTATCAATCCTAATTTCACCACGTGAAACGCTACGTTGTCACCCGTATTTTTGCGCCGTAGGGTCGGACTCACGCACCGGCAAGAACAACAACAAGAGAGGTGGCCAGGGAGGAGTTCTTGATGTCGGAAACGACGACCGCACGCTCGATGGAGGCCAAATTCCGCACCGTGATCGGTTCAGTGATCGGCATCGTGATCAGCCTGTCGGCCTTCTACATGGCCGGCATCGGCGTGTTCGACGAAACCCTGACCCGGGTCGGCCTTGTGGCGCTGGGATTGATCCTGATGATCGTCGTCGGTCCGCTGGACTCGCGCTCCGGTGGCCTCGAACCCTCGGCGTCGCGCCTGAAGACATTGATCGATCTGGTGATGGTCGCCGCGATCCTGTTCTCGTCATGGCATTTCTTCGCCATCGGCGAGGAACTGGAGGAGGGGCTTTACGACCTGACCCACTTCGACCAGCTGGTCGGTCTGGCCGGTTTGCTGTCCCTGCTGGAGATGACCCGGCGCATGGTCGGCCTGCCGTTGACGCTGATCTGCATCGGCACCATCGGCTACGCCCTGTTCGGCGAGCAGCTGCCGTGGATCTTCCGCCACGCCGGTTTCTATACCGAGGACGTGATGACCGCGGTCTGGTACAGCTTCGACGGCGTCTACGGCCGACCCGTTGCCGTGGTCACCAGCCTGATCCTGATCTTCGTCGTGTTCGGCGCCATCCTCGAGGGCATCGGCGCCGGCGAGGTGCTGCTGAAGCTGGCCTTCGTCACCACCGGCAAGCTGCGCGGTGGCCCGGCCCACGCCGCGGTAGTCGCCAGCGCCCTGTTCTGCTCGGTCAGCGTCGAGGCGCGCCGGGTCGGCATCGAGCCGGTCGAGACCAAGGGCGAGAAGCTGACCACCGCCGACTGGCTGATGACCCTGACCTTCGTGATCCCCCTGGTCGTCGTCGGCGCCCTGGTCGCCGGCCGCTCGGTAGCGATGGGCGGTTTCCTGGCCTGCCTGACCGCGCTCGGCCTCGGCTTCGTGCTCAATCCCGACTTCCGGCGCAACCCGCAGCGCCTGCTCGGCATCCTCGCCTCGGCCGGACGGGCCAGCGCCGTGATCCTGGTCGCCGTCGCCGCCGTCGGCATCATCATCGGGGTGATGAACCAGACCGGCCTCGGCCTGCGCTTCGCCAACGTCATTCTGGCGATCTCGGGCGAGAGCCTGTTCGGCGGCCTGGCGGTGATGATGCTCGGCTGCCTGGTGCTCGGCATGGGCATGCCGACGGTGCCGGCGTACCTGATCATCGTGCTGGTGGTCGGTCCGGCGATCGCCAAGATGGGCGTGCCGGTGCTGCTGGTGCACCTGTTTGCGGTCTATTTCGGAGTGCTGTCGTCGATCACGCCGCCAGTGGCCCTGGCCGCATACGCGGCGGCGCCGATCACCGGGGCCTCGCCGATGGCCACGGCGGTGACCGCCGTGCGCATCGCCCTGATCGGCTTCATCGTGCCGTTCGTGTTCATCTACAACCCGTCGCTGTCGCTGGTCGAGCAGTTCGACATCGTCGACTTCATCTGGATCTGCGCCCGCCTCGGGCTCGCCATCTGGCTCTTGACCACCGGCATGGCGGGTTTCGAGAAGGGGTCCTTGTCCATGCCGCTGCGCGTGCTGCGTGTCGCGCTCGGCGTCCTGGTTCTGTTCGAGGGGCTGGCCCTGCAAGCCGGCGCCTTCATTCTCGGCCTGCTGCTCGTCGCGTTCGAGTGGCGGCCCATCGCGCGCAACCGCGCCAACCCAGCCTAGGGAGGTTTACCGATGTTTAGAAAATCACTGATCGCCACCGCCGCCGCGGCCGGCCTGCTGCTCGCCGCGACCGGCGCCGGCGCCAAGGACTTCGTCAAGATGTCGACGCTGGGCCCGGGCAGCTCGCCCTACCTGGTGATGTCGACCTTCGCCAACATCGTCAACCAGAACATGAGTGACATCGAGATTCAGGTCAACGCCACCGGCGCCGCGCCGAAGCATGCGGTGCAGGCGGCCCAGGGCAAGATCGACATGTTCATGACCGCGCCGATCGTGCACGCCTTCATGAAGGGCCAGAAGGCGATGTTCAAGAAGAAGGACGCGCCCGAGCTGTCGAAGAACCTGCGCACGCTGTTCAACTTCCCGATCGGCGTCTACCACATCGTCGTGTTCGCCGATTCCGGCATCACCAGCCTGAAGGATATCAAGGGCAAAACCGTGTTCCTCGGCTCGCCGACGGGCGCCGCCGCGCGCATCACCGGCGGCCTGGTCAAGGCCGTGACCGGGTTCGAGAAGGGCAAGGACTACAAGGCCGTGAAGCTGGGCTGGGGCGCCGCCAGCCAGGCCTTCCAGGACAAGCAGCTCAACTTCTATTTCAACCCGACCAACGCGCCCAGCCCGGTGATCAGCCAGGTCGCGCTGACCAACCCGATCCGTCTGCTCGGCCTCAGCGACGAGGAGCTCAAGGATCCCAAGGTGCGCAAGTTCATCGATCGCCCCGGTGGCGCCGTCGGCACCATCCCGGCCGGGACCTATGGCAAGAACCAGGTCAACAAGGGTGACGTCAAGAGCATCGCCGCGTTTGTCGGCGTCGGTGTCGGCAAGCACGTCTCCGAGGAGCTGGTGTACAACATGGTCAAGACCTTCTGGACCAAGATCCGCGACATGGAGGGCGAGACGCCCTGGCTGCGCAACATCAAGGTCGAGGACGCGTTCACCGAGTTGAACATGCCGCTGCATCCGGGCGCGGCCAAATACTACAAGGAAATCGGCCTGACCATCCCCGAAGCCGGCATGCTGCCGAAGTAACGCCGAGCTGACCCGAAACTTCGCGGGACGGAGCGATCCGTCCCGCCAACGAACCAACAACGGATCCGAGCGATGGCTGACGTCAAGAACATCCTCTTCATCATGGCCGACCAGTTGCGCGCCGACTACCTGTCCTGCGAGGGGCACCCGCACCTGGAAACGCCGCATATCGACGGGCTGGCGGCGAAGGGCGTGCGCTTCAGCCGCGCCTACGTGCAGGCGCCGGTCTGCGGCCCGTCGCGGATGTCTTTCTACACCGGGCGCTACGTGATCTGCCACGGCGCGTCGTACAACAACTACCCGCTGCGCGTCGACGAGAAGACCATCGGCGACTACCTGCGCCCGCTGGGCCTGCGCACGACCCTGGTCGGCAAGACCCACATGGTCGCCGACGAGGCGTCGATGCGGCGCCTCGGCATCGATCCGCAATCGAACCTGGGCGTGCTGATCCGCGAGTGCGGCTTCGAGCCCTACGAGCGCGACGACGGCCTCCATCCCGACCAGGTGGTCGACCCGAATCTGGCCTACAACCGATACCTGCGCGAGCAGGGCTACGCCGGCGACAATCCGTGGCACGACTACGCCAACTCGGCCGAGGGCGAGGACGGCGAGATCCTCAGCGGCTGGTACATGCGCCATGCACGCCGGCCGGCGCGGGTCGCCGAGGAGCATTCGGAAACCGCCTACATGACCAACCGGGCGATGGATTACATCGACGAGTGCGGTGACGAGCCCTGGTGCCTTCATCTCAGCTACATCAAGCCGCACTGGCCCTACATGGCGCCGGCGCCGTACCACGATGCCTACGGCCCGCAGCACGTGCTGCCGGCCAACCGCACCGAGGCCGAACGGGCGGCACCGCATCCGGTGGTGGGCGCGTTCATGAAACACAGCGAGAGCGAGTGCTTCGCCCGCGACGAGGCCCGCCACACGGTGATCCCGACCTACATGGGCCTGACCAAGCAGCTCGACGACCACCTCGGCCGCCTGTTCGCCTTCCTCGAGGAGCGCGGCCGCATGGACGACACCCTGATCGTGTTCACCAGCGACCACGGCGACTATTTGGGCGATCATTGGCTGGGGGAAAAAGAGCTGTTCCACGAGGAATCGGTGCGCATTCCGCTGATCGTCTACGATCCCAGCGACGCCGGCCGCGCCCGCGCCGGCAGCGTTGTCGAGGACCTGGTCGAGTCCATCGACCTGGTGCCGACCTTCGTCGAGGCGGTGGGCGGCGAGGCGCCGCCGCACCTGCTGGAGGGACGCTCGCTGTTGCCGCTGTTGCGTGGTGCCACGCCCGAGGGCTGGCGCGACGCGGTGTTCAGCGAATCCGACTTCTCGTCGCGCGGCGCCCGCCACACGCTCGGCCTGGCGCCGAACGAGGCCCGCGCCTTCATGGTCCGCACCGAGGACTGGAAACTGGTGCTCTACGAGCGCCATCCGCCGCAGCTCTTCGACCTCAGCAACGATCCGCGCGAGCTCGACGACCTGGGTGCCGACCCGGCCCACGAGGCGAAACGCGCCGAGCTGTCGGACATGCTTTTCCAGTGGCTGCGCCTGCGCCGCCACCGGGTCGGCATCTCGGATGCGCAGATCGAGCAGCGCACCGATACCGCGCACAAGCGGGGCTATCTGTTCGGCGTCTGGTAGGCGGCGACTCGGCCCGCTCTCGCATCGGTTTGAGCCTCACCGGCGGCCGCCTCTGCGGCCGCCGCGCCGGCCCCGCGCGAGGACTCCGCGGCGAATTCCGCATTGCACAAAAAAAACCTCGCAATTCAGCTAAATCACGGGCAATTTGGTTGACACCCAAGAGTCGGGGGGGTACACCATGCGCATTCTTGGAAAGCCCAGAATTTGGGGGTGTAGCTCAGTTGGTTAGAGCGCTGGCCTGTCACGCCAGAGGCCGCGGGTTCGAGTCCCGTCACTCCCGCCATCTACCCCTCCGCGACTTGGGTTCCGCATCGGCGGCAAAACCGCTACCGAAGGGATAACGCCATGGACGCGCTGCTTCTTGACTATCTTCCGATTTTGATCTTCCTCGGTATCGCCATCGCGATCACCGCCATCATGATCGGGGCTTCCGTCATCGTCGCCCGACAGCGTCCGGACACCGAGAAAAACAGCGCCTACGAATGCGGCTTCGAAGCCTTCGAAGACGCGCGCATGAAGTTCGACGTGCGCTTCTACCTGGTCGCGATCCTGTTCGTCATCTTCGACCTCGAGGTCGCCTTCCTGTTCCCCTGGGCGGTCAGCCTGGGCAAGATCGGCGTGTTCGGATTCTGGTCGATGATGGTATTCCTCGGCATTCTGACCATCGGCTTCATATATGAATGGAAGAAGGGAGCGTTGGAATGGGAGTAGACCCCAATCCTACGGGTGCGCCGCTGCCACCGGGTGCCGAGCAGGACGAAGTCCTAAAGCAGGTGACCGAGTCGCTGAAGGACAACGGCTTCGTCCTGGCCCAACTCGACAAGGTGGTCAACTGGGCGCGCACCGGATCGATGTGGCCGATGACCTTTGGTCTGGCCTGCTGCGCCATCGAGATGATCCATGCCTACTGCAGCCGCTACGATCTCGACCGCTTCGGCGTGGTGCCGCGGCCGAGCCCGCGCCAGGCCGACATCATGATCGTCGCCGGCACGCTGACCAACAAGATGGCGCCGGCGTTCCGTAAGGTCTACGACCAGATGGCCGAGCCGCGCTACGTGATCTCCATGGGTTCCTGCGCCAACGGCGGCGGCTACTATCACTATTCTTACTCCGTGGTCCGCGGCTGTGATCGCATCGTTCCCGTCGACATCTATGTCCCGGGATGCCCGCCGACGGCCGAAGCCTTGGTCTACGGAATACTGCAATTGCAGAAGAAGATCAGGCGAACCGGTACGTTGTGGCGCTAGGCGTCGCGCTTGGCTTTTGACATAGGCTCCGAGGGAACATGGACCAGGCCCATAAAGATCTCGGCGAATACATCACGTCGGCGTTATCCCAGGAAGTGATCGGATTCGACATTCATCTTGATGAACTGGCGGTGCGCGTGCAGCGCGACGCCCTGGTCAAGGTCATGATGTTTCTGCGCGACGACGTCAATTGCCAGTTCAAGCAGCTGGTCGACATTTGCGGCGTCGACTATCCCGAGCGCGACGAGCGCTTCGAAGTCGTCTACAACATGCTCAGCCTGGTCCACAATCGGCGCGTCCGCATCAAGGTCACCACCGACGAAACCAATCCGGTGCCTTCGGTGGTCAGCGTGTTCAGCACCGCCGGCTGGTTCGAGCGCGAGACCTGGGACATGTTCGGCGTGATGTTCGCCGACAACCCCGACCTGCGCCGGATCCTGACCGACTACGGCTTCGAGGGACATCCGCTGCGCAAGGACTTCCCACTGACGGGCTATACCGAACTGCGCTACGACGACGAGCAGAAGCGCGTTGTCTACGAGCCCGTCCAGCTGACCCAGGAGTTCCGCAGCTTCGACTTCCTCAGCCCGTGGGACGGCCTGCTGCCCGGGGACGAGAAGGCGGCCGACGACGCCGAGCCCGGCGACGCCGCCGACAAGGGGGAGAGCGCCTGATGGCTGAAACCCAAATCAAGAACCTGACGCTCAACTTCGGGCCGCAGCATCCGTCAGCGCACGGCGTGCTCCGCATGGTGCTGGAGATGGACGGCGAGGTGGTCGAACGCGCCGACCCGCACATCGGCCTGCTGCACCGCGGTACCGAGAAGCTGATCGAGTACAAGACCTATCTGCAGGCGGTGCCGTATTTCGACCGACTCGACTACACCGCGCCGCAGAACCAGGAGCACGGCTTCGCGATCGCGGTGGAAAAGCTGCTCGGCTGCGAAGTACCGCCGCGGGCGCAGTACCTGCGCGCGCTTTTCGCCGAAATCGGCCGCGTCCATAACCATGCGCTGAACATCGCCACCTTCGCCATGGACATCGGCGCCATGACACCGATGCTGTGGCTGTTCGAAGAGCGCGAGCTGATGATGGAGTTCTGCGAGCGGGTCTGCGGTGCCCGCATGCACATGGCCTACTTCCGCCCGGGCGGCGTGTCCTACGACATGCCCAAGGGTTTGGCCGAGGACATCGATGCCTGGGCCGACCGCATGCCCCAGGTCGTCGATGACATCGAGACTCTACTGACCGAGAACCGCATCTTCAAGCAGCGCACCGTCGACATCGGCGTGATGAACGCCGAGATGTGCTTCGACTGGGGCTTTACCGGCCCCAACCTGCGGGCCGCCGGCGTGCCCTGGGACCTGCGCAAGGCGCAGCCCTACGATTGTTACGACAAGCTGGACTTCGGCGTTCCGGTCGGCACCAACGGCGACAACTACGACCGTTACCTGGTGCGCATCCACGAAATGCGCGAGAGCATCAAGATGATCAAGCAGTGTCTGGCGGACATGCCGCCGGGACCGGTCAAGGTCGACGACCGCAAGATCTCGCCGCCGCGCCGCAGCGAGATGAAGGAGTCGATGGAGGCCCTGATCCACCACTTCAAACTGTACACCGAGGGGTACCACGTGCCCGCCGGTGAGACCTATTCCGCGATCGAGGCGCCGAAGGGTGAGTTCGCGGTGTTCCTGGTTTCGGATGGCAGCAACAAGCCGTATCGCTGCAAGATCCGCTCGCCCGCCTTCGCGCATCTTCAGGCCATGGACGTCATGTGCCGGGGGCATGTGATGGCCGACGCGGTCGCCAACTTGGGAACCTTGGACATCGTTTTCGGCGAGGTCGACCGATGAGCACGCACGACACCGACACCGTGGAGCAGCCCGAAAGCTTCTCCTTCACCGAGGAGACCCGCCAGGCGGCGGAGAAGGTCTGCGCCCGCTATCCCGAAGACCGCCAGGACAGCGCGGTGATGCCGCTGCTCGACCTGGCGCAGCGCCAGCACGACGGCTGGCTACCGCGCGCGGCCATGGACTACGTCGCCGAGTACCTGCGGATGCCGGCGATCCAGGTCTACGAGGTCGCCACCTTCTACACCATGTACAACCTGAAGCCGGTCGGCAAACACCACGTCCAGGTGTGCACCAACCTGCCGTGCTGGCTGCGCGGTTCGGACAAGGTGATGAAGGCCTGCTCGAAGAAGCTCGGTGTCGGCAAGGGCCAGACCACCGAGGACGGCATGTTCACGCTGAACGAGGCCGAGTGCCTGGGCGCCTGCGTCAACGCGCCGATGATGCAGATCGGTGACGACTACTACGAGGACCTGGACGAGGAGAGCACGGGGCGCATCCTCGACGAGCTGGCCGCCGGCGGCACGCCGAAGACCGGCTCGCAGACCGGGCGGACCTCGTCGGAACCCGCGGGCGGTCTGACCTCGCTGACCGATCTGGACGGCACCAAGGGGGGGGGATGCCTGATGCTGAAGGACGCTGACCGCATCTTCACCAACATCTACGGGATCAACGACCCGTTCCTCGGCGGCGCCCGCTCGCGTGGCGACTGGGACGGCACCGCCGAGATCATCGCCAAGGGCCGCGAATGGATCGTCAACGAGGTCAAGGAATCGGGCCTGCGCGGACGCGGCGGCGCCGGTTTCGGCACCGGCATGAAGTGGTCCTTCATGCCCAAGGAATCGCCGCGGCCGAGCTACCTGGTGATCAACGCCGACGAGGGCGAGCCGGGCACTTGCAAGGACCGCGAGATTCTGCGCCATGATCCGCACAAGCTGATCGAGGGCGCGCTGCTGGCCAGTGTCGGCATCGGCGCCCACGCCGCCTACTGCTACGTCCGCGGCGAGTTCTACCGCGAGACCGAGGCGCTGCAGAAGGCGGTCGACGAGGCCTATGCCGCCGGCCTGATCGGCGAAGACGCCTGCGGCAGCGGCTACAAGTTCGATTTCTACATCCACCGCGGCATGGGCGCCTACATCTGCGGCGAGGAAAGCGCGCTGATCGAAAGCCTGGAGGGCAAGAAGGGCCAGCCGCGCCTGAAGCCGCCGTTCCCGGCCAACGTCGGCCTGTACGGCTGCCCGACGACGGTGAACAACGTCGAATCGATCGCCGTCTGTCCGACCATCCTGCGCCGTGGCGCGAGTTGGTTCGGCGGACTGGGCCGCGCCAACAACACCGGCACCAAGCTGTTCAACATCTCCGGGCACGTCAACAATCCGTGCACCGTCGAAGAAGAGATGAGCATCCCGCTGAAGGAGCTGATCGAGAAACACGCCGGCGGCGTGATCGGCGGCTGGGAAAACCTCAAGGGCATCATCCCCGGCGGTTCCTCGACCCCGGTGCTGACCCGCGCGACCTGCTCGACCGTGCTGATGGACTTCGACAGCCTGAAAGAGGCCGGATCCGGCCTCGGCACGGCGGCGATCATCGTCATGGACCAGTCGACCGACATCATCCGCGCGATCACCCGGCTGGCCGCCTTCTACAAGCACGAAAGTTGCGGCCAATGCACGCCCTGCCGCGAGGGCACGGGCTGGCTGTGGCGGATGATGGAGCGCATGGCGCTGGGCAACGCCACGGTCGAGGAAATCGACCTGCTGGAGGAGGTCACGCGCCAGATCGAGGGCCACACCATCTGCGCCCTGGGCGACGCGGCGGCCTGGCCGATCCAGGGTCTGATCCGTCATTTCCGTCCGGAAATCGAACAGCGGATCGCCGATTACAACAAACGCAGCGCCGAACAGGCGGCATGAGGGACGCACGATGCCGAAGCTGACGATCGACGAGCGGGAAGTTGAGGTCGAGGCCGGACTGACGGTCCTGCAGGCCTGCGAGCAGATCGGGATCGAGATCCCGCGCTTCTGCTTCCACGAACGGCTTTCCATCGCCGGCAACTGCCGCATGTGCCTGGTCGAAATGGAGCGGGCGCCGAAGCCGGTCGCCTCCTGCGCCATGCCGGTCGCCGACGGCATGGTCATCCGCACCGACAGTGACAAGGTGCAGGCCATGCGCCGCGGCGTCATGGAGTTCCTGCTGATCAACCATCCGCTCGACTGCCCGATCTGCGACCAGGGCGGCGAGTGCGACCTGCAGGACCAGGCCATGAGCTACGGCATGGACCGCGGCCGCTACGCCGAGAACAAGCGCGCCGTCGAGGACAAGGACCTCGGCCCGCTGGTCAAGACAACGATGACCCGCTGCATCCACTGCACGCGCTGCATCCGCTTCATCACCGAGGTCGCCGGCGTGCCCGAGCTGGGCGCCACCGCGCGCGGCGAGCATACCGAGGTCGGGACCTACGTCGAGAAGGCGCTGAGCTCGGAACTGTCGGGCAATATCATCGACCTGTGCCCGGTCGGTGCGCTCACGTCCGGGCCCTTCGCGTTCTCCGCGCGGTCCTGGGAGCTGAAGAAAACGGAATCGATCGACGTGATGGACGCGCTCGGCGCCGCCATCCGCGTCGACTCGCGCGGCCTCGAGGTGATGCGGGTGATGCCGCGCCTCAACGAGGACGTCAACGAGGAGTGGCTGTCCGACCGCTCGCGCTTCGCCTGCGACGGCCTGAAGCGGCAAAGGCTCGACCGCCCGTACGTGCGCAAAGATGGCAAGCTGCGCCCGGCGTCCTGGGGCGAGGCCTTCGCCGCGATCAAGGACAAGGTCGGCTCGGCGGAAGGTTCGGCGATCGCGGCCATCGCCGGCGATCAGGCCGACTGCGAAGCGATGACGGCGCTGAAGGATCTGCTGACGGAGCTCGGCGCGACCAGCCTGGACTGCCGCCAGGACGGCGCCGCGTTGGATCCCGGCTGCCGCGCCGGCTACCTGTTCAACACTACCATCGCCGGCATCGAGGAGGCCGACGCCTGCCTGCTGATCGGCACCAACCCGCGCCTCGAGTCGCCGGTGCTGAACGCGCGCATCCGCAAGCGCTGGCAGATGGGTGGCTTCAAGGTCGCCTCGGTCGGACCCGACGCCGACCTGACCTACCGCTGCGAGCACCTGGGCGCCGACGCCGCCGCGCTGAAGCAGATCGCCGACGGCAGCCATGCCTTCGCGCAGGTGCTGAAGGACGCCGAGCGGCCGATGCTGATCCTCGGCCAGGGCGCCCTGATCCGCTCTGACGGTGCCGCGCTGCTGGCGCTGGCGCGCCGGATCGCCGAAGCCACCGGCATGGTCAAGGACGAGTGGAACGGCTTCAACGTGCTGCACACCGCGGCGGCGCGGGTCGGCGGCCTGGATCTCGGCTTCGTGCCGGGCGAGGGCGGCCGCGACACCGCCGGCATTCTGGCCGGCGCGCAGGCGGGTGAGGTCTCGGTGGTCTACCTGCTGGGCGCCGACGAGATCGACACCGGCCAGCTCGGCGACGCCTTCGTCATCTACCAGGGCCACCACGGCGACGCCGGCGCCAACCGCGCCGACGTGATCCTGCCGGGCGCGGCCTACACCGAAAAGGACGCCACCTTCGTCAACACCGAAGGGCGGGCTCAGAACACACAGCGGGCGGTGTTCCCGCCCGGCGACGCGCGCGAGGACTGGGCCATCATCCGGGCGCTGTCCGAGGCCTTGGGAAACAAGCTGCCCTACGACAGCCTGGCGCAACTGCGCGCACGCATGAACGAGATCGCGGCGCACCTGGTCGAGGGGGTCGACACGGTTGGTACCGCGGAATGGGGGGCGTTCGGCGCCGCGGGCGACGTCGACGCGGCGCCGCTGGCCTCGCCGATCGGCAATTTCTACATGACCGATCCGATCAGCCGCGCCTCGCTGACCATGGCCGAATGCACCGAGACCTTCCTCGGCGGCGCAGAGGGGAGGACCGGCACCGATGGCTGAATTCGTGGAATTCTGGGTCAACTGGGTCTGGCCGGTCCTGTGGATCGTGATCAAGATCGTCGCCATCGTGGTGCCGGTGCTGGTCGCGGTCGCCTACCTGACCTATTTCGAGCGCAAGGTGATCGGCGCCATGCACCTGCGCAAGGGACCCAACGTGGTCGGTCCCTGGGGCCTGTTGCAGCCGTTCGCCGACGGCCTGAAGCTGTTCGTCAAGGAAACCATCGTTCCGACCCGGTCCAACCGCGGCGTGTTCATCATCGCGCCCTGCCTGACCTTCATCCTGGCGCTGATCGGCTGGGCGGTGGTGCCGTTCGACGAGGGCATGGTGCTGGCCGACATCAACGTCGGCATCCTGTACCTGTTCGCGATCTCCAGCCTCGGCGTCTACGGCATCCTGATGGCCGGCTGGTCGGGCAACTCGAAGTACGCCTTCCTGGGCGGCCTGCGCTCGGCGGCGCAGATGGTCAGCTACGAAGTCTCGATGGGCTTCGTCATCATCACCGTGCTGCTCTGCGTCGGGTCGCTGAACCTGAGCGACATCGTGATGGCGCAGAAGGGCGATCTGGGTTTCCTCAACTGGTATTTCCTGCCGCTGTTGCCGATGGCGGTGATCTTCTTCGTCTCGACCCTGGCCGAGACCAACCGGCATCCGTTCGACCTGCCGGAGGCCGAGGCGGAACTGGTGTCCGGCTTCAACGTCGAATATTCGGCGATGCCGTTCGCGCTGTTCTTCCTGGGCGAGTACGCGAACATGATCCTGATGTCGGGCATGACGGTGATCCTGTTCTTCGGCGGCTGGCTGCCGCCGTTCGAAGTCGCGCCGTTCACCTGGATCCCGGGCATCTTCTGGTTCGCGATCAAGATTTCGATGGTGCTGTTCGTGTTCCTGTGGGTGCGCGCGACCTTCCCGCGCTACCGCTACGACCAGTTGATGCGCCTGGGATGGAAGGTGTTCCTGCCGATTTCGTTGGCCGCGGTGGCAGTGGTCTCGGGCGTGCTGGTGGCGTTCGATCTGGCCCCCGGAATGGCACAATGATGGGCATGGGTGGTTGAGGAAGGAGACGCGATCATGGGTGTACTAGGCCGGACGGCGCGCACGATCTTCCTCGGCGAACTGCTGAGCGGCATGTCGTTGACGCTGCGCTACATGTTCCGCCGCAAGGTGACGATCAACTATCCGTACGAGAAGGGGCCGCTGAGCCCGCGCTTCCGCGGCGAGCACGCGCTGCGCCGCTATCCCAACGGCGAGGAGCGATGCATCTCGTGCAAGCTGTGCGAGGCGATCTGCCCGGCGCAGGCGATCACCATCGAGGGTGAGCCGCGCGACGACGGCAGCCGCCGCACCACGCGCTACGACATCGACATGACCAAGTGCATCTACTGCGGCTTCTGTCAGGAAGCCTGCCCGGTCGATGCCATCGTCGAGGGGCCGAACTTCGAGTTCGCCACCGAGACGCGCGAGGAACTGATGTACGACAAGGAGAAACTCCTTGCCAACGGCGAACGCTGGGAAACCGAACTGGGCGAACGGCTGGCCGCCGACGCGCCGTACCGCTAGGTCGCGGTAGGAAGGGGATCAAGAGGATGAGGGGGATCAGCGAGACGATGAGGGCGCGGGGGAACCGAGCATGATTCAAGGATTGGCATTCTACCTGTTCGCGTTCATCACCATCGCATCCGCGGTGATGGTGATCTCGGCGCGCAACCCGGTGCACTCGGTGTTGTTCCTGATCCTGGCCTTCTTCAACTCGGCCGGGCTGTTCGTGCTGCTGGGCGCCGAGTTCCTGGCCATGATCCTGGTCGTGGTCTACGTCGGCGCCGTCGCCGTGCTGTTCCTGTTCGTGGTCATGATGCTGGACATCAGCTTCGTCGAGCTGCGCCAGGGCTTCCTGCAGTACATGCCGATCGGCGGCCTGGTCGGCATCATCCTGCTGGTCGAGCTGATCGCCGTGCTGGGCGGCTGGCACCTGGCGCCGGAGACTGCCGGCCGCGCCGCCGCGCCGACCCCGGCACCGGATCAGGTCAGCAACACCCAGGCGCTGGGCGAGCTGATCTACACCCATTACATCTACCTGTTCCAGGCCGCCGGCATCGTCCTGCTGGTGGCGATGATCGGCGCCATCGTGCTGACCCACCGCAAGCGCGCCGGCGTGCGCAAGCAGCGCATCCACGACCAGATCGGGCGCCGCGCCGAAGAGACGGTCAAAGTGCGCAAGGTCGAGACGGGGAGGGGCATCTGATGCTGGAAATCGGTCTTTCCCACTATCTCACCGTTTCGGCGATCCTGTTCACGCTGGGCATCCTGGGCATCTTCCTGAACCGCAAGAACGTGATCGTGATCCTGATGTCGGTCGAGCTGGTGCTGCTGGCCGTGAACATCAACTTCGTCGCCTTCTCAGTCGAACTGCAGGATCTGGTCGGACAGGTCTTCACCATGTTCGTCCTCACCGTCGCCGCCGCCGAGGCGTCGATCGGGCTGGCGATCCTGGTGGTCTATTTCCGCAACCGCGGCTCGATCGCGGTCGAAGACATCAACGTGATGAAGGGGTAAGCGCGGGATGTTTACTGCAACCGTCTTCCTGCCGCTGCTCGGCTCCATCATCGCCGGCATCATCGCCTTCATGGCGCCGCCGATGGAGGAGAAGGAAAATCGACACCGTTTCGACACCGCGGCGCAATGGCTGACCTCGGGCCCGCTGCTGATCTCGACGGTGCTGGCCTGGATCATCTTTTTCGACGTCGCCATCGGCGGCAACGCGCAGACCATCGAGCTGTTCACCTGGATCGATTCCGGCGCGCTCGAGGTCTCCTGTTCGATCCGTGTCGACAGCCTGACCGCGGTGATGCTGATCGTGGTGACCACGGTCTCGGCCATGGTGCACGTCTATTCGCACGGCTATATGCACCACGACAACGGCATCCCGCGCTTCCAGTCCTACCTCAGCCTGTTCACCTTCTTCATGCTGATGCTGGTGACCGCGGACAACCTGATCCAGCTGTTCTTCGGCTGGGAGGGCGTCGGCCTGGCGTCCTACCTGCTAATCGGCTTCTGGTACAACAAGCCGACGGCCAACGCCGCCGCGATCAAGGCCTTCGTGGTCAACCGGGTCGGCGACTTCGGCTTCGCGCTGGGCATCTTCGCGGTGTTCGTGATCTTCCAGTCGGTCAACTTCGACACCATCTTCGCGGCAGCACCCGACAAGGCGGAGGCGACCATTCAGGTGTTCGGCGGCGAGTTCCACGCCCTGACCGTGGCCTGCCTGCTGCTGTTCGTCGGCGCCATGGGCAAGTCGGCGCAGCTCGGCCTGCATACCTGGCTGCCGGACGCGATGGAGGGCCCGACCCCGGTCTCGGCCCTGATCCACGCCGCGACCATGGTCACCGCCGGCATCTTCATGGTGGCGCGGCTGTCGCCGCTGTTCGAATACTCCGACGTGGCGCTCACGGTGGTCACCATCATCGGCGCCTCGACGGCGATCTTCGCCGCCACCGTCGGCTGCGTGCAGAACTACATCAAGCGGGTGATCGCGTATTCGACCTGCTCGCAGCTCGGCTACATGTTCTTCGCCTGCGGCGTCTCGGCCTACTCGGCCGGCATCTTCCACCTGATGACCCACGGCTTCTTCAAAGCGCTGCTGTTCCTCGGCGCCGGCTCGGTCATCCACGCCATGTCCGACGAGCAGGACATGCGCAAGATGGGCGGCATCTGGAAGGCGATCCCGGTCACCTACGTGCTGATGTGGATCGGCTCGCTGGCGCTGATGGGCGTGCCGCCGTTCGCCGGCTACTTCTCCAAGGACATCGTGCTCGAGGCCGCCTACTCGGCGCACACGGGCGTCGGCCAGTACGCCTTCTGGCTCGGCCTGACGGCGGCTTTCCTGACCGCCTTCTATTCGGGCCGGCTGCTGTTCATGACCTTCCACGGCGCCCCGCGCGCCGACGAGAAGGTGATGGCGCACGTGCACGAGTCGCCGATGATCATGATTGCGCCGCTGCTGGTGCTGGCCGCCGGCGCGATCGCGGCGGGTTATCTCGGCTACGAGTATTTCGTCGGTCACGACACGGTGAAGTTCTGGGGCAACTCGATTCTCGTGCTGCCGGCACACCCGGCGCTGGAGAACGCGCACCACGTGCCGGCCCTGGTCAAGTGGTCGCCGGTCATCGTCGGCGGCGTCGGCTTCGGCCTGTCGTTCATCTTCTACGTGCTGGTGCCGACGATCCCTGGCATGCTCGCCGGTTTCTTCCAGCGCACCTACCAGTTCCTGCTGAACAAGTGGTACTTCGACGAGCTGTACGACGCCGTATTCGTGCGCCCGGCCTTCGTTTTGGGCCGCGGCTTCTGGAAGGCCGGCGACGGCGCCCTGATCGACGGGGTCGGTCCGGACGGCATCGCCGCCGCCACCCGCGGCATCGCCAAGCGCATGGGGCGGCTGCAGTCGGGCTTCGTCTATCACTACGCGTTCGCGATGTTGATCGGGGTGGTCGTCTTGATCACCTGGTACCTGTTGAGCCAAGCGGGGTAAGTCAGCGATGAGCCACTTTCCAATCCTTTCGCTGATCACGTTCCTGCCGCTCGTCGGCGCCGTGTTCATCATGGCCGTGCGCGGCCCCGAAGACGTGGTGCAGAAGAACGCGCGCAGCGTCGCGCTGTGGACCTCGTCGGTCAACTTCCTGCTGTCGCTGATGATCTGGTTCAATTTCGACAACGCCACCTCGGCCTTCCAGTTCGAGGAGAAGGCGGTGTGGATGCCGGTGTTCGACGTCAGCTTCCACATGGGCGTCGACGGCATCTCGATGCTGTTCGTGCTGCTGACCACGCTGCTGACCCCGGTCTGCGTGCTGGCCAGTTGGGACAGCATCAAGGACCGCGTCAAGGAGTACATGATCGCCTTCCTGGTCATGGAAACCATGATGATCGGCATGTTCTGCGCGCTCGATCTGGTTCTGTTCTACATCTTCTTCGAGGGCGTGCTGCTGCCGATGTTCCTGATCATCGGCGTCTGGGGCGGGCCGCGCCGGGTCTACTCGGCGTTCAAATTCTTCCTCTATACCCTGGCCGGCTCGGTGCTGATGCTGCTGGCCATGCTGGCGATGTACTTCGACGCCGGCACCACCGACATCCCGACGCTGCTGCGGCACGGCTTCCCGGTCGACCTGCAGCCCTGGCTGTGGCTGGCCTTCTTCGCCAGCTTCGCGGTCAAGGTGCCGATGTGGCCGGTGCACACCTGGCTGCCCGACGCCCACGTCGAGGCGCCGACGGCGGGGTCGGTGATCCTGGCCGGCGTGCTGTTGAAATTCGGCGGCTACGGCTTCCTGCGCTTCTCGATCCCGATGTTCCCGGAAGCCACCGTGATGTTCACGCCGCTGATCTACACGCTGAGCATCGTCGCGGTGATCTACACATCGCTGGTGGCGCTGGCGCAGCACGACATGAAGAAGCTGATCGCCTACTCCTCGGTCGCGCACATGGGCTTCGTCACCATCGGCGCCTTCACCCTGACGGTGCAGGGCGTCGAGGGCGCGATCTACCAGATGCTCAGCCACGGCGTCGTCTCGGCCGCGCTGTTCCTCATCGTCGGCGTCGTCTATGACCGCATGCACTCGCGCGAGATCGATACCTACGGCGGCCTGGTGCACCGCATGCCGGCCTATTCGCTGATCTTCATGCTGTTCATGCTGGCCTCGGTCGGGTTGCCCGGCACCGGCGGCTTCGTCGGCGAGTTCCTGGTCCTGGTCGGCGCCTTCCAGGCCAATTCCTGGGTCGCCGCCTTCGCCGCCACCGGCGTGATCCTCGGAGCGGTCTACATGCTGTACCTGTACCGCCGGGTGATCTTCGGCAAGCTGACCAAGGAAAGCCTGATGAAGATCACCGACATGAGCCCGCGCGAGTGGGCGGTGTTCGCGCCGCTGATTATCCTGACCCTGTGGATGGGCATCTACCCGTCGTCGTTCCTCGACGTCATGCACGTCTCGGTGGCCGACATGCTGAAGAATTTCGAAGCCGCGCTGGCAGCCAACAACGCCGTCGCGGTGGCGGCGAATTAGGAGACCCGAGCAAATGCCCTTGGCCGAAGTTCCCAATCTGGTCCCGGCGCTGCCGGAGATCTTCCTGGCCTGCGCCGCGATGGTGCTGCTGATGTTCGGCGTGTTCCAGAAGGCCGCCACCGTCGCCGACGAAGCCAACACCGCGCGCAACATCTCGCTGGTCGCGGTGACCATGCTGGTGCTGGCGATCCTGCTGGTGGCCATGGTCGGCGGCACCGGCGGGCGCACCCTGTTCGCCTTCGGCGGCCTGTTCGTGGTCGATCCGTTCGCCAGCTTCTTCAAGGTGCTGGCGCTGATCGGCTCGGGCCTGACCCTGGTGATCAGCCAGGATTACCTGCGCCGGCAGAACATCGCCCGCTTCGAGTACTCGGTGCTGATCATGTTCGCGGTCATCGGCATGATGATGATGATCTCGGCCAACGACCTGATCTCGCTGTACCTGGGTCTCGAAATTCAAAGTCTCTCCTTGTACATCATCGCCGCCTTCCAGCGCGATTCCGAGCGCTCGACCGAAGCCGGCCTGAAGTACTTCGTTCTCGGCGCCGTCGCGTCGGGCATGCTGCTGTACGGCAGCTCGCTGGTCTACGGCTTCACCGGCGCCACCAGCTTCACCGCGCTCGCCGAGGCGTTCACCGCCACCGACGGCCACGGCCCCTCGGTCGGGCTGATCTTCGGCCTGGTATTCATCATCTCGGGCCTCGCCTTCAAGGTTTCGGCGGTGCCGTTCCACATGTGGACGCCGGATGTCTACGAGGGCGCGCCGACACCGGTCACCGCCTTCTTCGCGGTGGCGCCCAAGATCGCCGCGCTGGCGCTGTTCATCCGCGTGCTCACCGGCCCGTTCGGCGACTTGATCGCGCAGTGGCAGCAGATCGTGGTGCTGATCTCGATCGCGTCCATGGTGCTCGGCGCCTTCGCCGCGATCGCGCAGACGGACATCAAACGCATGATGGCCTACAGCTCGATCGGCCATATCGGCTACGCCCTGATCGGCCTGGCCGTCGGTGACGCCGCCGGCGTGCGCGGCGTCATGGTGTACATGACCATCTACCTGTTCATGAACGTCGGCGCCTTCGCCTGCATCCTGGCGATGCGCCGCGGCGACCGCATGGTGACGCAGATCTCCGATCTGGCCGGGCTGTCGAAGACGCATCCGCTGCTGGCCCTGGGCCTCGCGGTGTTCATGTTCTCGATGGCCGGCATCCCGCCGCTGGCCGGCTTCTTCGGCAAACTGTGGATCTTCCTCGCCGCGATCGAGGCCGAGCTCTACACCCTCGCCGTGATCGGCGTGCTGAGCAGCGTGGTCGGCGCCTTCTACTACCTGCGCATCGTCAAGGTGATGTACTTCGACGACAACGAGGAGAGCCTGGACCAGGAAGTCGGCCGCGAGATCAGCCTGGTCGTGCTCGGAACCGGCCTGATCATCATGCTGTTCTTCGTCTACCCGGCGCCGGTGATCAACGGCGCGCAGGCGGCCGCTGCCGCTTTGTTCGCGGGATAGATGAGCCCAACCGCCACGCTGCCCAGCCAGTACAGCCTGCTGGCGCTGGAAACCGTCGACAGCACCAACGAGGAGGCCAAACGCCTGGCCGCCGCTGGCGCGCCCGACGGCACGGTGATTTGGTCGCGGGTGCAGACGGCCGGGCGCGGCCGGCGCAGCCGGGCCTGGATCTCAGAACCCGGCAACCTCTATTTCTCGCTGCTGCTGCGCCCGGACTATCCGGTATCGGCGGCGACACAGATGGGTTTCATCGCCTGCAACACGGTTGCCGAGGCGGTCGCCGCCGTGGTCCCGCGGGGCACCTTCGTCACCTGTAAGTGGCCCAACGACGTGCTGATCGAGGGGCGCAAGGTCTCGGGCATCCTGCTCGAATCCGCCGCCCGCGACGCACAGAATCTGGACTGGCTGATCGTCGGCATCGGCGTCAACATCGCGCACCACCCGACGGACTCGGAGTACCCCGCCACCGACCTGAGCCGCGAGGGCGCCGAGGGACTGAGCGTCGAGCGGTTGCTGGAAAGCGTCTGCGCGCGCTATTCCGCCAACATGGTGCTGTGGCGGAACATGGGCTTCGCGCCGATCCGGCGCAACTGGATGCGCCGCGCCCATGGCCTTGGCCAGCCGTTGACGGTACGCTTGGAGACGACGAGCTTCGACGGCGTGTTCGAGGACCTGGACGAGGACGGCGCCTTGATGCTGCGCCAGGAGGACGGCATCCGCAAGGTCACCGCCGGGGACGTGTTCTTTCCCGGCCTGGGCACCGGCGACGGATAACACGGAGGAGGCGACCATGCTGCTGGCGATCGACACGGGCAACACCAACATCGTGTTTTCGGTCTTCGACGACGCGGGCGAGAACCGCGGCGAGTGGCGCTCGTCGACCGACACCAACCGCACCGCCGACGAGTTCGGCATCTGGCTGACCCAGTTGATGGACATGGAAGGCCTGACGCGCAAGGACATCCATGCGGCGATCATCTCCTCGGTGGTGCCGGCGATGCTGTTCAGCCTGCGCAACCTGTGCCGCAAGTACTTCGGCTGCGAGGCCGTGGTGGTCGGCGCGCCGGGGGTCGACCTGGGCATAAAGCGGCTGGTCGACCAGCCCGAGGAGGTCGGTGCCGACCGCGTCGTCAACGCGGTGGCGGCACACCAGCGCTACGGCGGACCGGCGATCATCATCGACTTCGGCACCGCCACCACCTTCGACGTCATCGACGGCGACGGCAACTATCTGGGCGGCGCCATCGCGCCGGGCATCAACCTGTCGCTCGAGGCGCTGCATCAGGCCGCCGCGAAGCTGCCGCGGGTGGCTATCGGCCGGCCCGGTAAGGCGATCGGCAAAGGCACGGTCGAGGCCATGCGCTCGGGCATTTTCTGGGGCTACGTCGGCATGATGGAAGGCATGGTTCTGCGCATCCGCGCGGAATACCGGGACGAGGAAGGCGACGAGCGGCCGATGCGGGTGATATCTACCGGCGGACTTGCGCCGCTGTTCCAGGAAGGCGCCGACATCATCGACATCGCCGACCAGGACCTGACGCTGCACGGCCTGCTGATCATTCATCAACTGAACAGTTAGCATGGCATCTGACAGACCTGAACTGACCTTCGTCCCCCTCGGCGGGGCCGGCGAGATCGGCATGAACCTGAACCTCTACGGGTTCGGGCCGGCCGGCGACGAGGACTGGGTGATGGTCGACCTCGGCATCACCTTCGGTTCCGGCGCCCCGGGGATCGACGTGATCCTGCCCGACCCGGCGTTCATCGAGGAGCGGCGCGAGCGCCTGCTCGGCCTGGTGCTGACCCACGCCCACGAGGACCACCTGGGTGCCGTGCCGTACCTGTGGCCGCGGCTGCGCTGCCCGGTCTACGCCACCCCGTTCACCGCCTCGGTGCTGCGCCGCAAGCTCGAGGAGGTCGAGCTGCTGGACCAGGTGACGATCCACGAAGTACCGCTGAAGGGACGCTTCGACATCGGCCCCTTCGGCATGGAGCTGATCACCCTGACCCATTCGATCCCCGAACCCAACGGCATCGCCATCCGCACCCCGGCCGGCACCGTGCTGCACACCGGCGACTGGAAGTTCGATCCCGATCCGGTGATCGGCGAGGCCGCCGACGAGGAGGCGCTGCGCCGGCTCGGCGACGAGGGCGTGATGGCCATCGTCTGCGATTCGACCAACGTTTTCTCGCCCGGCGACTCCGGCTCCGAGGCCGACCTGCTGCCCAGCCTGACCGACCTGATCGGCCAGTGCGACGGCCGCGTCGCCGTCGCCTGCTTCGCCACCAACGTGGCGCGGCTGGAGACCATCGCCCGCGCCGCCGCCGCCAACGACCGCGACGTGGTGCTGGCCGGCCGCTCGCTCGATCGGATCAGCCAGGCGGCGCGCGACAACGGATACCTCGCCGACATTCCGGCCTTCCTCGACGAATCGATGGCCGGCTACCTGCCGCGCGACAAGGCGCTGCTGGTCTGCACCGGCAGCCAGGGCGAGCCGCGCGCGGCGCTGGCCCGCATCGCCGCCGCCGAGCACCCGCGGGTCGAGCTGGAGGCCGGCGACACGGTGGTCTTCTCCTCGCGCGAGATCCCCGGCAACGAATACGCCATCGGCAAGCTGCAGAACATGCTGATCCGCCGCGGCATCAACGTGGTCACGCCGCGCGACCACTTCGTGCACGTCTCCGGCCACCCGGCGCGCGACGAGCTGACACGCATGTACCAGTTGGCGCGACCCCAGGTCTCGGTGCCGGTGCACGGCGAACTGCGCCACCTGGTCGAGCACGCGGCGCTGGCGCGGACCTGCCAGGTCAGCCACGCCGTCATCGCCGAGAACGGCTCGGTGGTGCGCCTGAACGCGGACAGCCCCGGCGTGATCGATCACGTGCCCGCGGGCCGACTGGTGCTGGAGGGCAAGCGCGTGGTGCCGACCCAAGGCGATCTGGTGCACGAGCGCAGCCGCGCCCTGTTCAACGGCACCGCCGTGGTCACGATCGTCGTCGACGGCCAGGGCGAGCTTCTGGCCGAGCCGGTGCTGTCCACCGTCGGCCTGGTCGAGGAGGGCGAGACCGAGGTCACCGAGGCGGCGCTCGAGGCAGCCCGCAAAGCCATCAACGAACTGCGCGGCACGCTCAGCGACGACGCCGCGCTGTCCGAGGCCGTGCGCATTGCCGTACGCCGTGTTTTCCGCAATAGTCATGACAAACGCCCGGTCACCAAGGTTCACCTGGTCCGGGTTTCTTCAGAAGAGGAGGGGAAATCATGATCGGCAGACTGAACCACGTCGCCATCGCCGTGCCGGACCTGGAGGCGGCCGCCGCGACCTACCGCAACACCCTGGGCGCCAAGGTGTCGGATCCGCAGGACGAACCGGACCACGGCGTCACCGTGATCTTCGTCGAATTGCCCAACACCAAGATCGAGCTGCTCTACCCGCTGGGCGACAACTCGCCGATCCAGGGGTTCCTCGACAAGAACAGCGCCGGCGGCATCCACCACATCTGCTACGAGGTCGACGACATCATCGCCGCGCGCGACAAGCTGAAGGCCGAGGGCGCGCGGGTGCTGGGCAACGGCGAACCGAAGATCGGGGCGCACGGCAACCCGGTGCTGTTCCTGCATCCGAAGGATTTCAACGGCGCCCTGGTCGAACTGGAGCAGGCTTCCTGACATGGGGCTCGCGTCCGGCGCCGCCGTTTTTCTGGTCGTCTGGTGGCTGGTCCTGTTCATGGTCCTGCCCTGGGGCATTCGGCCGATCGACGCCGAGGACGTGGCCAAGGGCCAAGCCCCGAGCGCGCCGCGCAAGCCGCGCATCGTCACCAAGATGGCGATCACCACGGTGATCGCGAGCGTCATCTGGGGCATCGTCTACCTGGTGATCGAGGCCGAACTGGTCACCTTTCACGAACCTTTGACTTTCTGATCCTGGCTTTGCCCGCCTGAAGGGCCCATGTCTTCCCTGAAGCAATCAACAGGGAGGCATGTCATGTTCGTCACCATCACGCGGATGACGGCCGCGTTCGCCGTCGTTTTGCTGCTTGCCGCCGGCGCGGCGCAGGCGCAACAGGCGCCGAAACGGGCGATCACCCAGATCGCCGGCGACCTCTACCGGTTCCAGAACAACTTCCACTACTCGGTCTTCCTGGTGACGCCCGACGGCGTGATCGCCACCGACCCGATCGACGCCGACGCGGCGACGTGGCTGGAGGCCGAGATCCAAAAGCGATTCGGCAAGGAAATCAAATACCTGATCTACAGCCACGATCACCGCGACCACATCGCCGGCGGCGAGGTCTTCGCCGATACCGCCACCGTGATCGCGCACGATCTGGCCAAACAGGCGATCGTCGGCGAGAAACGCCCGACCGTGGTGCCGGACCTGACGTTCTCGGACAGGATGACCGTGGAACTGGGCGGCAAGCGGGTCGAACTGCACTACCTGGGACGCTCGCACTCGGACAACATGATCGTCATGCGTTTCCCCGACGAGCGGGCGCTGTTCACGGTCGATTTCATCTCGGTTAAGCGGGTCGCCTTCCGCGATCTCGCCGATTCCTACTGGCCGGACTGGATCGAGGCGATCCGCCGCGTCGAGGCGATGGACTTCGACATCCTGGTGCCCGGCCACGGGCCGCTCGGCACCAAGGCCGACGCCGCCGATCACCGGCGCTACCTGCAGGCGGTCTATGACGGCGTGGTGGCCGGCCAGCGCGCCGGGCAGACGCTGGAGCAGGTCCAGGCCTCGATCGACCTCAAGGATTTCGAAGGCTGGGGACAGTTCAAGAACTGGAGTCCGATGAACATCGAGGGCGTATGGCGCCGGGTGCAGCTGCAGCGGCGCGGCAACTGACGCGGACTCGAGAGCGCGGGGCGGGGCCAAATAGAAAAGGCAAGTCCGTCACCGGCCCCGCCCTCAGTCTGTCCCGTCGTGTTCACGAAACCCGTATGGTTATGTGTTTGGACGCTCCTTCCCAACTTGGGCCGTTCACCCATTGGGTTTTCTCGTGGCCGGTCAAATAGCGAAAGGGTGACGGGCCGTCACCCGAATTTTCCGAAATTTGTTCAAATCCCTGGCCGTTTGCGGGATGATAATCACTTGCACCTATGGCAGCGGGGAATCCCCATGTCCGACGGGACCAAGATCAACCTGAAGAAGACCAAAGCGGACCTGATGTCCATGCGCAAGGAACTGGCCGAGTTGACCGAGTCCAGCGCTGGCGCGCGCGCGCCGGTCGAGTTGGATCAGACCTCGGTCGGGCGGCTGTCGCGCATGGACGCGCTGCAAGTGCAAGCGATGGCGCTGGAGACCGGACGCCGGCGCGAGCAGGAGATCCGCATGATCGACGCGGCGCTGGAGCGCATCGAGGAGGGCGAGTACGGCTATTGCGTCTCCTGCGGCGAGGAGATCCCGCTGAAGCGGCTGGAACTGGACCCGACCACGCCGGTCTGTGTCGACTGCGCCACCCCGCCCCGGGGCGGCACAGCCTGAGGCCCGCGCCCAATCCCTACAAGATCGCGAACTTGATGACGAAGGCGGCGGCCAGGATCGGCACCGCGATGCCGATGTCCTTGTGCTTGCCGCCGAGCAGCTTGATCACCGTATACGAGATGAAGCCGAGCCCGATGCCGGTGGCGATCGAGAAGGTCAGCGGCATGCTGATCGCGGTGATCACCGCCAGCGCCACGTCGGTGATGTCGTCCCAGTCGATCTCGGCCAGCCTGCGCATCATCAGGCAGGCAACGAAGACCAGCGCGGGTGCCGTGGCGTAGGCCGGAATGGTGCCGGCCAGCGGCGACAGGAACAGGCAGGCGAGGAACAGGATGGCGACCACCAGCGCGGTCAGGACGGTGCGGCCGCCGGCGTTGATGCCGGCGGTGCTCTCGATGTAGCTGGTGGTGGTCGAGGTGCCCAGCGCGGCGCCGGCCAGGGTCGCCGTGCTGTCGGCCATCAGCGCCTTGCGCAGGCGCGGCAGGCGGCCGCGGCCGTCCAGCAGGTTGGCCTGATGCGCGACGCCGACCAGGGTGCCGGCGGTGTCGAACAGGTCGACGAACAGGAAGGCGAAGACGATGGTGATCAGGCCCACGTTGAAGGCGCCGGCGATGTCCATCTGCAGGAAGGTCGGGCCGATGCTGGGCGGCATCGAGAACACCCCGCCGACATCCGACACGCCGCCCAGGATGCCGACCACGGTCACGACCAGGATCGAGATGACGATGGCACCCGGGATGCGCCGCGCGCTCAGCGCCGCCATCAAGGCGAAGCCGACACCGGCCAGGATCACCGACGGCGCGGTGACGTTGCCGAGCGTCACCAGGGTCGCCGGATGGTCGACCACGACGTCGGCGTTCTTCAGCCCGATGATCGCCAGGAACATGCCGATGCCGGCGGATATCGCCATCTTCATCGATCTGGGTATGGCGTTGACGATCCATTCGCGCACCGGCAGCACGCTGAGCACCAGGAACAGGATGCCGGAGAGGAAAACCGCGCCCAGCGCGACCTGCCAGGTATGCCCCATGCCCAGGACCACGCCATAGGTGAAGTAGGCGTTCAGGCCCATGCCGGGCGCCAGGGCCACCGGATAGTTGGCGTACAGCGCCATGATCGCGGTGCCGATGGCGGCCGCCAGGCAGGTGGCGACGAACACCGCGCCCTGGTCCATGCCCGTTTCCTTCAGGATCGACGGGTTCACGAACACGATGTAGGCCATGGTCAGGAAGGTGGTCAGACCGGCCATCACTTCGGTGCGGACGTCGGTGTCGTTGTGGGACAGCTTGAACAAGCTTTCGAGCATTTCGGGGGGTCCTTGTGCTGGCGTCCTGCGGGGGCAGGGGATCGGTTCGGCAGGGACTCTAGGCGCAGATCAATCGGTTGTTAAGGAGAGATCTGTACGATGGTTTTCAACTCCTGGGAACGACCGGCCGCTTCGGGTAGAGTTGTGCCGGGCGGCCGCGTCGACACGGCAACGGGACAACACGGCTATGCGCTTGCTCATATCGGTTCTGACGCTGCTTTTCTTCGCTGCCGGAGCGCCGGTCGCTGCGGCCGAGGGGCTGTCGCCGGTGGTTGTCTCGAAGCGCGATTGCGAGCGCATCGTGCGCCATCACGACACCGCTGGGGCCGCGTACCAGCCCGGCGTCGACGTGCGCGGCCGGCCTGTCGCGCCGGCCGACCTGGGCGGCGGCTCGGGTGTGCGCCTGCATGAAACCATCATCATCGAGATCGGCATCGACCTGGCCGAGAAATACGGCCTGGGCGCCGCCGGCAAGTACACCGGCGAGGGCCGCGTCGGCACCGTCGCGGTGTCGCCCGAGGGCCATGTCAGCTTCAACGGCACCCGCATCGACCGCGGCGAATCGGCGGCCCTGGCACGCGCCTGCCGCCGCGCGCGCGGCGGCTGAACCGGGCCGCGGGCGGGGCTTGCGGCTCGGCATTGAAGTGGCGTCCGCCTTCGCCTATTGTCTCGCCCATCATCGGTCAATTTCCGGTCGTCCGCCGTACCAGCCAGGGACCCCAACTTCATGCGTTTGTCCGCCTATTTCCTGCCGACCCTGAAGGAGAACCCCGCCGAGGCGCAGGTCGTTTCGCACCGTCTGATGCTGCGCGCCGGCATGATCCGCCAATCCAGCGCCGGGATCTACTCGTGGCTGCCGATGGGGCTGCGGGTGCTGCGCAAGATCGAGAACATCGTGCGCCAGGAGCAGAACGCCATCGGCTGCCAGGAAGTGCTGATGCCGACGATCCAACCGGCCGACCTGTGGCGGGAGAGCGACCGCTACGACGACTACGGCCCCGAGATGCTGCGCGTCCGCGACCGCCACGACCGCGACATGCTGTACGGGCCGACCAACGAGGAGCAGATCACCGATATCTTCCGCGGCGACGTGCGCAGCTACAAAGACCTGCCGAAGCTGCTGTACCACATCCAGTGGAAGTTCCGCGACGAGATCCGGCCCCGATTCGGCGTCATGCGCGGGCGAGAGTTCCTGATGAAGGACGCCTATTCGTTCGACCTGGACGCCGACGGCGCGCGGCGGTCGTACAACAAGATGTTCGTCTCCTACCTGCGCACTTACGCCCGCATGGGCCTGCAGGCGATCCCGATGAAGGCCGACACCGGCCCGATCGGCGGCGACATGAGCCACGAGTTCATTATCCTCGCCGATACCGGCGAGAGCGAGGTGGCCTGCCACAAGGCCCTGATCGAGGTCGACTGGACCGAGCGCGAGGTCGACTTCGACGGCGACCTGCAGCCGACCATCGACGAGTTCACCTCGAAGTACGCCGCCACCGACGAGGAGCGCGACGAGGCCGCCGAGGCCGCCCTGGGCGACGACCTGATGGTCGCCCGCGGCATCGAGGTCGGGCACATCTTCTATTTCGGCACCAAGTACTCGAAGCCGATGGGCGCGGTGGTCACCGGTCCGGACGGCGAGGAGATCGTCGCCGAGATGGGCTCCTACGGCATCGGCGTGTCGCGCCTGGTCGCGGCGATCATCGAGGCCTCGCACGACGACGGCGGCATCGTCTGGCCCGAGGCGGTGGCGCCGTTCCAGGTCGGCCTGATCAACCTGAAGACCGACGACGACGCCTGTGCCGCCGCCTGCGACGACCTCTATGCCGCGCTGACCAAGGCCGGGGTCGAGGTGCTGTACGACGACCGCGAGATCCGCGCCGGCGGCAAGTTCGCCGACATGGACCTGATCGGTCTGCCGTGGCAGGTGATCATCGGCCCGCGCGGGCTGAAGGAAGGCAAGATCGAACTGAAGAACCGCCGCACCGGCAAGCGCGAGGACATCGCGCCCGACGCCGTGCTCAACCGCTTTACCGCCTAGGATCGCCCGACGCATGTTTTCCGCCTTCGAATGGATGATGGCGATGCGCTACCTGCGGGCGCGCCGCCAGGAAGGCTTCATCTCGGTGATCGCCACGTTCTCGCTGCTCGGCATCGCGCTCGGCGTCGCCACGCTGATCATCGTAATGTCGGTGATGAACGGCTTCCGCGCCGAACTGCTGGGCCGCATCCTCGGCCTCAACGGCCACCTCAGCGTCTACGGGATTGAGCGCACCCTCGGCGATTTCGACAACGTCGCCGAGCAGGTGCGCGGCGCACCGGGCGTGATCTCGGTGACCCCGATCGTCGAGGGGCAGGTGATGGCGACCGCCCACGGCGTCGCCAGCGGCGCCGTGGTACGTGGCATCCGCCCCGCCGACTTGGCGCTGCGGCCGATGGTCGCCGATAACATCCAGCGCGGCAACCTGCGCGATTTCCACGGTGACGGCGTGGTCGTGCTGGGCCAGCGACTGGCCGACAAGCTGGGCGTGTTTGTCGGCGACAAGGTCTCGGTGATCTCGCCCAAGGGCAACGTCACCGCCTTCGGCACGGTGCCGCGCATGCGCGCCTACAAGGTCGTCGCGACCTTCAAGATCGGCATGTTCGAATACGACTCGGCCTACGTGTTCATGCCGCTGAAGGCGGCGCAGACCTATTTCAAGCAGAAGGGCACGGTCAGCAACCTGGAGGTCTTCATCGACGACCCGGACAAGGCCTTCGAGGCCTCGGCCGAGATCGCCGGCAGGCTGCAGGGCAAGGGCCGCATCCACGACTGGCAGATGGCCAACCAGAGCTTCTTCAACGCGCTGCAGGTCGAGCGCAACGTGATGTTCCTGATCCTCACCCTGATCATCCTGGTCGCTGCGTTCAACATCGTCTCCTCGATGATCATGCTGGTGAAGGACAAGGGCCGCGACATCGCCATCCTGCGCACCATGGGCGCGACGCGCGGCATGATCCTGCGCGTGTTCTTCATCGCCGGCACCAGCGTCGGCGTGATCGGCACCTTCTGCGGCTTCCTGCTGGGCATCCTGTTCAGCACCAACATCGAGACCATCCGCCAGTGGATCGAGGGGCTGACCGGATCGAACCTGTTCGCCGCCGAGATCTACTTCCTGTCGCAACTGCCGGCCAAGGTCGACCCGGTCGAGGTCGCCTGGGTTGTCGCCATGGGGCTGGCGCTGTCGTTCCTGGCCACGGTGTACCCGTCGTGGCGGGCGGCCCGCCTGGATCCGGCCGAGGCGCTGCGCTATGAGTGAGGGGGCGGCAAACGGTGCGGCGGTGCTCGAGCTCAAGGGCATCAAGCGCGCCTTCGACCAGGGTCGCACGCAGCTCGAGATCCTGCGCGGTGTTGATCTGAGCATCAAGGCCGGCGAGATCGTTGCCCTGGTCGGCCCTTCGGGCGCCGGCAAGTCGACCCTGTTGCACATCGCCGGCCTGCTGGAAAGCGCCGACGAGGGCGAGATTCTGGTCGACGGCAAATCCTGCATGGCCATGAACGACGACGCGCGCACCAAGATCCGCCGCCACAAGCTCGGCTTCGTCTATCAGTACCACCACCTGCTGCCCGAATTCTCGGCGCTGGAAAACATCGTCGTGCCGCAGATCATCGCCGGGCGCGGGCGCAAGGATTCGACGGACCGGGCCAAGGAACTGCTCGATTTCCTCGGCCTCAGCGCGCGCGCCACGCACCGCCCGGCGCGGCTGTCTGGCGGCGAGCAGCAGCGCGTCGCCATCGGCCGCGCGCTCGCCAACGCGCCCGACCTGCTGCTCGCCGACGAACCGACGGGCAACCTGGACCCGGATACCGCCGGCGAGGTTTTCGCGTTGCTGCTCAACCTGGCCCGCGGTGCCGGTCTGGCCGCCCTGATCGCGACCCACAACCCGGACCTGGCCAAGCGCATGGACCGCACCGTGCGCATCGAGGGCGGTCACCTGATCGAGGTTTGATCCCTTCCATCGGCTTGCGTACAATCCCGCCATGCACGGAATACGAAGCTGCCTCGCCGCGTTGATTGTCCTGCTGGCCGCGGTCGCGCCGGTGCGGGCCGCCGAGGTCCACAAGTTCTGCTACGCCCATTGGCCGCCCAAATACATCCACGACAAGAGCATGAGCGCGCCGGCCGGTGCCTCGATCCGGGTGGCGCGGCTGCTGTTCCTGCGCGCCGGCCTCGATGCCGAGCTGATCAAGATGCCGTGGAAGCGCTGCATCCTGGCCGTGCAGGGCGACCGCATGGACGGCATCCTCGGCGTTGCCGGCGGACGCGCCGACATCGTCTATCCGACGCACAGTTGGAACGCCGGCGCCTTCTACGTCTGGGTGCGCGCGGACGCGCCGCAGCAGGCCTTCGAGGGTCCCGAACAGCGGAAGGGCAAGACCATCGGCGGCGTGGTTGGGTACCAGGATCTCGAGATGGTGCGCCAGGTCGAGGGCATCGAGATCAACACCTCGCCCGACGACAAGACCGTGTTCAGAAAACTGCGCCGCGGCACCATCGACGGCGCCCTGGCGGCCATGGCGGTGGGCCGCAACCTGGCGCTGCAACAGCATCCGCCGCCGCGGCCGCTGCATCCGGCCTGGCACGCCGCCGATCTTTACATCGGGCTCAGCAAGGCCAACGCCGGACTGGCCGACGCCCTCGACGCGGCGACCCTGGCGCTGCTGCGCGACGGTACCGTCGATCGCATCTTCCTCGAGGACCTCGGCTTCACCCTGACCGAATACTACCGATCGCTCGGGCGCGAGCCCTACTGGCGCTGACAGGTCCGGCGCCGTATCATCCCTCCGTCGAATGGTGAGGGAGGGAGCCATGCCGGATTCAGCGGATAAACCCGTGCTCGACTACGACGCCCTGATGGAGGTGGTGCGCCGGCGCCGCTCGGTGCGCAAGTTCGAGGAGGGCAAGACGGTCGGCCGCGAGACCCTACTACAAATCGCCGAGGCCGGCCGCTGGGCGCCCAGCGGCGCCAACACCCAACCCTGGGACTTCATCATCGTCGACGACCCCGCGGTCAAGGAGCAGGTGTTCGACGTGTTCATGCGCCAGTCCCTGCGCCTGTTCGACGACGCCAAGGGGTTCCCGCACGTACGCAAGTCCTACATGGCCAACACGGTGGCGATCTTCGTCGTCGTCGCCGACCCGCGCTGGGAGGTCTGCTACCCGCAGGCGACGACGCCCGAGATGGAAGACGAATACAACGCCAACAACGAATACATCTACCTGGCCTCGGTCGGCGCCGCGATCCAGAACCTGCAGCTCGCGGTGACCGCGGTCGGTCTGACCTCGGCCTGGCTGTCGGGCGGCGGCGAGGCGACCACCAACCGCGAGCTCAGCGAGGTGCTCGGCTACCCGCCGTTCATGGAGGCGATCGGCACCATGCCGGTGGGCTATCCGGAAAAGGACGTCTCGTTCCGCTACCGCCGGCCGATCGAGCAGGTGGTGCATTGGAACGGCTATCAGGGCGAGCAGTACCGGAGCCAGGAGTTGATCGACTTCTATGAGCAGCGGCTGCGCCCGTTCGCCATGTACCGCAATTCCGAGCGCATCGAGGACTGGGACGACGCCGAGGAGAAGTTGGGCGACTGGATGGACGCCTTCACCGGCCCGGTCAGCAATCCGGGCGGAAAACTGCCGGTGGACGGGGAGGAGTAGGGCATGCCTGACCACGCTGATGGCTTCGTGCCGCTGGCCGAATACCGCGAGTATCCGCTCGACGAGATGCGGGCGCGGATCACCGCGTTCTTCGAAGACGTACGCCGGCGCCGCACCGTGCGCGACTTCGCCGACCGGCCGGTGCCGCGCGACCTGATCGAGACCGCGATCCGCGCCGCTGGCACCGCGCCCAGCGGCGCCAACCAGCAGCCCTGGCGGTTCGTCGCCATCGCGGATGCCGCGATCAAACAGCGCATCCGCCTCGCCGCCGAGGAAGAGGAGCGCGCCTTCTACGAGGGCCGCGCCGGCGACGAATGGCTCGAGGCGCTGGCGCCGCTCGGCACCGACGCCGACAAGCCGTTCCTGGAAACGGCGCCGTGGCTGATCGCCATCTTCGCCGAGCGCTACGGGCTCGACGAGAGCGGCGCGCGGCGCAAGCACTACTACGTGCCGGAATCGGTCGGCCTGGCCAGCGGGCTGCTGATCACCGCCCTGCACACGGCGGGACTGGCGACCCTGACCCACACGCCGAGCCCGATGAACTTTCTCAACGAGATCTGCGGCCGGCCCGAGAACGAGAAGCCTTACATCCTGCTGGTGGTCGGCTACCCGGCCGAGGACTGCCGGGTGCCCGATATCTCGCGCAAGCCGCTCGAGCAGATCAGCACGTTTCTCTAGCCGAGCTTGCTCCAGGCGCCGCGGGGCTGCCGGCAGGCGGTGGCGAAGCGGCGCACGGCCTGGCCCTGGATCAAAGCCTGGATCGCGAAGATGCGGCAGAAGCGGCCCGAGCTCTGCTTGTAGGTCCGGGTCGGCGTGACGTCGTAGTTGACGCCGCTGTCGGCGTTGCTCCAGCGCACCGAACTGCCGTCCTTGGCGTGCTCCAGGGCGCGGCTGAGGCAGAACTCGTCGATCGCGTTGACCGGCCGGCCGAAGGCGTCGCGGGCGAGATCACCGAGCAGGGCGCCGCCGTCGGGCACGGACGGGCGGGTCGCCTCCTTGTCCAGGGTGGCCCGGGTCGGCAGACCGCCGCTGTCCTTGAGAATGGCGCCGATGACCCGGCTGTTGCAGCGCAGGCTGCCGTCCTTCTCGGCGCGGAAGAAGGGGGCCTTGGCGCGGGCGATGTCCTGGTAGCTGTGACGGGCCCAGAAGTCGTCCTTGGTCTTGTCCACGGTCTTTTCCAAGGTCTTGTCCCCTGGGGGCGCCTGCTTCGGCGCCCGCGCGGTCTCGCGGGTCGCCTGTTCGACGCCGACCTGCGGCGTCAGCGCGGCGAAAGCGAGTCCCAGGACCAGCGCGATCAGGCCGGCCAGGGCCAGCGTGGCGCGCAGGTGGTGCCCCCCGTTTTGCTGTCGGTACGGTACCGGCATTTCGTTCTCCTTGTTTCCGGTGCCGCCCGCCCCCTCGTTTCGCGGGATGTGGAACCGGTGTTGCTGCCCTGGGAGAAGTACAGCCAGGCGACAATTGTGGGCGCGGATCGGTTTCATCTCTGTTGCAGACCCTGAAACACGGTTGAAACAGAACGCTTGGAGCGGCGGTGATTTCTTGTGGATAACGGGCGCGCGGGAGCGGACTTTTTTCGCCGGATATGGAATCCTGGGATATGTCCGATTCGCCGTCCGAAATTCCGAAAAAACACACCGACTTCGTCCACCTGCGCGTCCACACCGCCTACTCGCTGTCCGAAGGCGCCATCCGGGTCAAGGAACTGGCCGGGCTGTGCCAGGCGCAGCGCATGCCGGCGGTGGCGATGACCGACAGCAACAACCTGTTCGGCGCGCTCGAGTTCTCCATGGCCTGCGCCGGCGCCGGCGTGCAGCCGATCATCGGTTGCCAGTTGAGCGTCGACCTCGACGGCCTGATACCGAAGGGGCAGGGCGCCTCGCGCGGGCAGTCGGCAAGCAACGGCGCGCCCAGTCATGCGCCGCTGGTGCTGCTGGTACAGTCCGACCTGGGTTATCGCAACCTGCTCAAGCTGCTGAAGATCGCCTACCTGGACGCCGAGGACGCCAGCGAGCCACAGGTGACCGTCGAGGCGCTGGAAGCGCAGGCCGAGGGCCTGCTGCTGCTGACCGGCGGCCCCGGCGGGCCGGTGGGTCAGTTGCTGCTGCACGGCGCCGAGGACGCGGCCGAGGCGCTGTTGAAGCGGCTGGCGGCGGCCTACGACGGGCGCACCTACGTCGAGATCATGCGCCACGGCACCCGCGAGCAGGCGGCGACGGAAACAACTTTCCTCGACTGGGCCTACGCGATGGACCTGCCGCTGGTCGCGACCAACGAGGCCTTCTTCCCGACCCGCGACATGTACGAGGCGCACGACGCCCTGATCTGCATCGCCGAGAGCGCCTACCTGTCGCAGGCCGATCGCCGACGGGTCACCGAAGAGCACTACTTCAAATCCGCCGAGGAGATGAAAATTCGCTTCAGGGACATCCCGGAAGCTATTGATAACACGATCGTTATCGCCCAGCGATGCGCCTTCATGGTGGAGAGGATCAATCCGCTGCTGCCACGCATGGAGGATGAACTGGGCGAGCGCAGCGAGGAAGAGGCCTTACGCGATCTATCGCGCGACGGTCTGGAGCAGCGGCTGGTCGATCAGATCTTCACGGACGACATGGACGAAACGGCGCGCGACGACGCGGCACGGCCCTACCGCGAGCGGCTCGACTACGAGCTCGATGTCATCGTGCAGATGGGCTTCCCCGGCTACTTCCTGATTGTTTCGAACTTCATCCAGTGGGCCAAGGCGCGCGACATCCCGGTCGGCCCGGGGCGCGGTTCGGGTGCCGGCTCGGTGGTCGCCTGGGCGCTGACCATCACCGATCTCGATCCGTTGCGCTGGGGCCTGCTGTTCGAGCGCTTCCTCAACCCCGAGCGCGTGTCGATGCCGGACTTCGACATCGACTTCTGCCAGGACCGCCGCGACGAGGTGATCCGCTACGTGCAGGACAAGTACGGCCGCGACCGGGTGGCGCAGATCATCACCTTCGGAAAGCTGCAGGCCCGCGCCGTGCTGCGCGACGTCGGCCGGGTGCTGGAGATGCCTTACGGCTACGTCGACAAGATCTGCAAGCTGGTGCCCAACAACCCGGCCAATCCGGTCAGCCTGCCCCAGGCGATCGACATGGAGCCGCAGCTGCAGCAGATGATCGACGAGGATCCGGACGTCGCCCGCCTGGTCGGCATCGCCAAGAAGCTGAAGGGGCTGTTCCGCCACGCCTCGACCCACGCCGCCGGCGTGGTCATCGGCGACAGGCCGCTGGACGAGCTGATCCCGCTTTACCGCGATCCGCGCTCGGACATGCCGGTGACCGGCTTCAACATGAAGTACGTCGAAGACGCCGGCCTGGTGAAGTTCGATTTCCTGGGGCTGAAGACCTTGACCGTGCTGCAGACCGCGGTCGACCTGATCCGCGACAACGGCGAAGAAGTCGACCTGGCGAAGATCCCACTGGACGACATCAAATCCTTCGAGATGATGAGCCGCGGCGAGACCCAGGGCGTGTTCCAGCTGGAAAGCGCCGGCATGCGCGATGTTCTCACGCAAATGCGCCCGGACACCTTCGAGGACATCATCGCCGTCGTCGCCCTGTACCGTCCCGGTCCGATGGACAACATCCCCAGCTACATCCGCCGCAAGCACGGCGAGGAGGAGGCGGACTACCTGTACCCGACGCTGGAGGGCATCCTGACCGAGACCTTCGGCATCATGATCTACCAGGAACAGGTGATGCAGATCGCCCAGGAACTGTCCGGCTATACGCTCGGCGGCGCCGACCTGCTGCGCCGGGCCATGGGCAAGAAGATCAAGGAGGAGATGAACCAACAGCGCCAGAGCTTCGTCGACGGCGCGACGGCAAAAGGTGTTCCCGAGGGCAAGGCGTCGGGCATCTTCGATCAGGTCAACAAGTTCGCCGGCTACGGCTTCAACAAGTCGCATGCCGCCGCCTACGCCCTGGTCGCCTACCAGACCGCCTACCTGAAGGCCAACTACCCGATCGAGTTCCTCGCCGCCTCGATGACGTTGGACATGGGCAACACCGACAAGCTGAACCAGTTCCGCCAGGAGCTGAACCGGCTGAAGATCAGGCTGCTGGGCCCCGATATCAACGCCTCGCAGGTATTCTTCGGGGTCGAGCGGATCTCGGAAGAAGACCGCGGCATCCGCTACGCGCTGGCCGCGATCAAGAACGTCGGCGAGGGCGCCATGGCCGAACTGGTGCGCGAACGAGGCGACAGGGGTCCGTTCAAGGACCTCGCAGATATCGCGGAACGCCTGGACAACAAGGTCCTGAACAAGCGCATGGTCGAGAACATGGTCCGCGCCGGCGCTTTCGATCGCATGAACGGTAACCGCCGGCAGATGTTCGAGGCGGTCGAGACCCTGATGCGCCACGCCCAGGCCGCGGCCGCCGAGCGTGACAGCAATCAGATCGGTCTGTTCGGCGGCGATGCCGCGCCGGCGCGCCAGATCGACCTGCCCAACGTCGCCGACTGGCCGCCGATGGACCGCCTGAAGGAAGAGTTCGACGCCATCGGCTTCTACCTGTCGGCGCACCCGCTGGATGCCTACGCCAAGAGCCTGACACGGCTTAAAACCAAGAGCATCGCCGAGATCCTGGAGGACGGCGACGCCGGCACGGTCAACATGGCCGGAACCCTGATCTCGAAGAAGGTGCGCATCTCGGCCAAGGGCAACCGCTTCGCCTTTGTGCAGTTCTCGGATTCCTCGGGCATGTTCGAGGTCACCATGTTCTCGGAACTGCTGGGCATGGCCGGACCGATGCTCGAGGTCGGCAACTCGCTGTTCATCAAGGCCACCGTGCAGTTCGAGGGCGAGGCGCCGCGCATCACGGCGCAGGCGCTCGAGCCGCTGGATCAGGTCGCCGCCAACGCCGCCGCCGGCCTGCAGGTGACCGTGCGGGCACTGGAACCGGCCCTGGAAATTCGTGAAGCCCTTAAAACCGTTGGCAAGCTAGGACGTGGAAAAATTGTGATCCGAACACGTCCAGACGACTATCCAAACGATGTCGACGTCGAGCTAAAGGATAAGTACGTGGTGTCGCCGGAAATCCTCGCGGCTGTGCGGTCTATCCCGGGCGTGGTCGAAGTCCACGAGATCTAAGCGACACGTCATGCCCGGGCTTGACCCACGGCTGTCCGGTTTACATTTGTGGACAGGTTGCACGGTGTTGATTCTACTTGTTTCCAAGCGTTTGGCGACGTTTTGGACACAAGAAAGGACCAGCACCGTGCGGCACC
>Ga0056109_1000077_pt1 | contig 38863 bp, 36 predicted proteins | sample WorMetG1BERMUDA2_FD_80077 | JGI IMG/M metagenome (GOLD analysis project Ga0056109, IMG submission 80077) | Marine gutless worms symbiont microbial communities from Max Planck institute for Marine Microbiology, Germany - Inanidrilus... ...
CGAGGCGTTGTGTGCCCGATGGGTGGAGAACCCGTATTACCAATAGCTTTGCGGCGAGGCGTTCTTCCGCCTCGAGCTGCCGTTCGATCGCTCGTCGATGACGCGCTGGCGCCGGCGCATGGGCGAGGAACGGATCAAGGCACTTCTGCAGGAGAGCCTCGTGATTGCGGCCACAACGCTCCGCAAAGTCGCAGGTTCCGGGTCTTCACCGCCGGCCAGAAGCGCCGCGTCACGCCGGCAATCAAACGTCAGATGCGGAGGCGCTCGGCGATCAAACCGGTGATCGGTCACATCAAGGCCGAACACCGGATGGGTCGCAACTACCTCGCCCACCGTCAGGGAGATGCCGTCAACGCCATCCTGGCGGCGGCCGGTTACAACTTCTCGCTCCTGCTCAACTGGTTCAGGCAGCTCTTGTCGTGCCTGTTTGCTTGCCTGCTCAATCAAAAGCCGAAATCTGTCCCAATCTGAAATCGCAATATCTCACCACCGACTAAGCCGGTTTTTGCTCTCCAAATGTTTCAATCCGGCTGTATCTCTCTACAGGTTACCGGTCGGTGATTTGATCCTGCAGCCAAGCGCGGAACTTTCGGGCTGCCGGACGCAGAGGCACCTGGTTTGGGAAGACAAGGTGATAATGTTCGGCGCCCTCGACCGCGGTGCTCTCGAGACAGGGATGTAAACCGAATGCGGTTTCAAGCATATTGCTGACGGGCGCCCGGGCGAGTGCGATGCCGGCTCCGTGAGCCGTCGCGGCAAAGCTCATGACCGTCGAATCCGCGAACACCAGATCCGCTCCCGCCGGGCTCACCTTTTGTTGCTCGAGAAAATGCACCCATCCACCGCGATGCGTTGCGACTTCCCAAAGGGGATGATCCAGGAGGTCCTCCGGCGTGGCAATGCGCCCTGCGACTTCCGGGCGAGCGACGGGATAAAGACGTTCGCCAAGCAGCACATCCCCGCGGCGGCCAAAGCTTGCCGGATCGCCGAAAACAATCTGCATGTCGGTGAAACCGCGACCGAAATCTTCCACGCTGTTGCCCGTCGTCAGGTGCAGATTGATGTCCGGATGCGCGCCCCGGAACGCAGCCAGCCGCGGCGCCAGAAAACCCATTGCGAAAATGAGAACGCTCTGGACATAGAGTGTTTCCTGCCGGGACCGTCCGAACAGGCCCTCGGTCGTTTGTTCAACGGACAAGATCGCATGCTGAACGCTCGGCAGAAAGGCGCGGCCGCTCGATGTCAGTTCGACGGCGTGGGCATGACGCTTGAACAACGGCGAGCCGAGATGTGTTTCCAGCGCCTTGATCTGCTGGCTGACCGCGGCAGCACTGATATTCAGTTGTGCCGCGGCCCTGGCAAAGCTTTCGGTGCGCGCTGCCGCCTCGAACACGCGTAGCCAGTTTAGCGATGGTATGCGGTTGCCGGCCATGGCTTGAGCATAAGTTTTGCTTTGTCTGAGAGGCAAGCGATATCGTGCTGTGTCCCGCTTGAGGCCTGCTAATCTCCGGGCACAACCATCGAACGGTTTCATGAGGAAACGATCATGTGTGAAGCTGCGACGACGCTGGAACCCGATCAGTTCGATTCCTATTGGCGTGACGGTTTTGTGTTTCCGATCCGCGTCCTCTCCGAGGCCGATGCGCTGCGATACCGGCGCGCTCTTGAAGACATAGAAGCGGCTTGGTCCGATGCCGATCTTCCGGCTCCGCTTTCGCACTATCTGCGGGTAAACGCCCAATGTGTATTGCCGCTGGCGACGGAACTTGCCATGCATGCTGCGGTGCTTGATGCCGTGGAGAGTATCTTGGGGCCAGATCTTCTGATCTGGTCGGCAGAGTTTTTCGTCAAGGAATCGCGAAGCGGCCATGTCGTTTCCATGCACCAGGATCTGACCTATTGGGGCCTTGGTGAAACGTCGGATCAGGTAACGGCATGGATCGCGCTTTCGCCGTCGACGGTGCGGTCCGGATGTATGGATTTCGTCCGGGGCAGCCACCGTAGCCCGATCCTTCCACACAACGACACCTTCGCGGATGCCAACATGTTGTCACGCGGCCAGGAGATTGCCGTCGAGGTCAGCGAGGCCGATAAGACGTCGATCGTGCTGGAGCCTGGGCAAATGTCGCTGCATCACGGTTTGACGATTCATGGATCGGGACCGAACCGGTCGCGCGACCGGCGCATCGGTTTCGCTATTCGTTATCTCAGCCCAAAAGCCAAGCAGAAAGTTGCCGACAGGGATTATGCGATCGTGGCGCGCGGTGTCGACTCGAGCGGTCACTTTATTCACTATGCCCCGCCGGGACGGCTGTTCGCGCCGAGAAGCCTGGCACTCTACGAACAGATCCGCTCCGACCAGGCAAAAGCCCTGACTGCGGGCGCGGCGCTTGAAGTATCGCTTTATCAGCCGTCCATAGGATAGCACGGGGAGGCAGAAGGATGGACCGTGTAAGCTTCAAACAGATGAAGCATGGAACGAAGGAGGACTATGCGTTCCTCACCAGGCATGAGATCGCTTACGCGGAAGGGACGGCCGACCGGCTGCTCGACGCACTGGAGCGCCTCGACCAGAGTCTTTCAGGTTATCAGGTGACGCGTCTCGGGCATTCCGTCTAGGCAGCGACCCGGGCGTGGCGTGACGGCGCCGACACTGACTGGGTGGTCAGCGCCCTGCTGCACGATATCGGTGACATATTCGCGCCATACAATCACGATGAATACGCCGCAGCGATCCTTAAACCTTTCGTTCGCGAGCAGTGCCGCTGGGTGGTCGAAAAGCATGGCGACTTCCAAATGCTCTATTACGGTCACCATGTTGGCGGCGACCGGAACAAGCGCGACCGCCATCGGGGACATGTCTATTTCAACGATTGCGCGGTCTTCTGCGAGCGCTGGGACCAGTCGAGTTTTGATCCTGAGTACGATGCATTGCCGCTCGACTTCTTTGCCCCGATGGTCCAGGAGGTCTTCGCGCGCGCTCCCTATGACCCGGGGGTGCTCGACGCACCCGACAAGCCGTTGACCGACCCGGTCGCGGCGGCCGAAAGAGCACGGCGATAGCCGACGTTTTCTGCGGAAAAGCTATGACAGCGGCGACCTGACGCCCTGAGACCAATCGAAGGCAGTCGGGCAGCCGTCTTGAACCCGTTTCCAGGACGTGTTGTTCAGCACCCGCTCGCAACGCGCCAGGAACTGTTTGCCCGAGGCAGTCCTGATGCAGAAGAGGCGGCCCAATTCGACGCGTTGTCCGTTGGCGACACAGGTACAATTCACGGCATCGCCGGCCAAAGCGGTCGAGACGGGCGCAGCACCCAAGAGTGTTACGCCCAATGCGAATGCGCCGATCCAGAGACGTCCTGAGCGCGCCCGGATATGACGGCCGTCGACATGCCGGTACCCAATCATGCAGGCATGATGCACCGATTTACCGGCGATCGCAAGGTATCGGGATTTGGAGACCGGCGCGCGGAGAGCTGACAGGCCGGATCGCCCGATCAGGCCGCCTCGAACCGCAACTCCGCGGCGACGGGCACATGATCCGAGGGCTTTTCCCAGCCGCGCACATGTTTTTCGATCGACGCTGAAACCAGACGGTTCGTCGCCTCCGGCGACGTCATCAGGTGGTCGATGCGGATGCCGTTGTTCTTCGGCCAGGCGCCGGCCTGATAATCCCAGAACGTATAGGTCTTCCCCGCGTCGGTGGTGTTGCGCACCGCATCCGTGAAACCGAGATACTCGAGACGGCGAAATGCTGCCCGACTCTCCTCCTGAAACAACGCGTCGCCTTCCCACGCGGCGGGGTCGAAGCAGTCGATCGGATCGGGAATCACATTGTAGTCGCCGGCAAGCATCAGCGGTTCCTCCAATTTGAGCCGCTCGATTGTCCACTGCTCCAGCCGCTTCATCCATTGGATTTTGTAAGGAAATTTTTCGGATTCGACGGGATTTCCATTGGGCAGGTAAAGCGAGACGACGCGGATCACGCCGCCTTTGACGCTGAACACGCCTTCGATGAACCGCGCCTGTTCGTCCGGCGCATCGCTATCGTTGAGCATCGGCAGGCCGCGATGGACCTCGTCCGGTTTGGTTTTCGACAACAGCGCGACGCCGTTGAAACCCTTCTGGCCGTGTGTCTCGACGTGATAGCCGAGCGGGTCGAACGCCTCCGACGGAAAATTCTCGTCGACCGATTTGATCTCCTGAAGACAGGCGATATCGGGCTGGCTTTCCGACAGCCAGGTCAGGACGTTGTCGAGCCGTGCCTTGATGCCGTTGATGTTCCAACTGGCAATCTTCATCGACCGGCCGTCAGACGGTGAAGCTGGTGCCGCAGCCGCAGGAGGCGACGGCATTCGGGTTGTTGATCTGGAAGGACTGACCCATCAGATTGTCGACGAAATCGATCTGCGAACCGCCCATATAGACCAGCGAGAGCGAATCGATGAGCACCCGTGCGTTGCCCCTTTCGAGCACGAAATCGTCCTCTTCCGGCGTCTCGGCCAGGTCGAATTTGTAGGAGAAACCGGAACAGCCGCCGCCTTCGACGGACACCCGCAAAGCAGTCTTTCCGCTCTCGGAGGCCAGGATATCGGCAATACGCTGCGCCGCCGCCTCCGACATCGTCACTTCATTTTGTGCCATTGTGCAACCTTCTTGCCGGAGTCAAGAACCGGAGAGATTTCATTTCAGCGTGTTGCCCTATAGGTATGGATATCGACCGGTTGCGTCAACGGGGAAGGCGGTAGGATGGGGTTGGACACGACCATGCTGGGGTTCGGCGGTGAACGCGCGCCGTGGGCCAGCGACCCTGCCAAAAGCCGTGGCCGGCTTCATCCGGAGATCCCGAGCCCGACCCGATCTGCGTTCCAGCGTGACCGCGACCGCATCATCCACTCCACGGCATTTCGGCGTCTCAAGCACAAGACGCAGGTTTTTGTCGCCCATGAGGGCGATCATTTCCGAACCCGGTTGACCCATACGATCGAAGTGGCCCAGATCGCCCGGGCACTTGCGCGCGCCCTCCGGCTTGACGAGGACCTCGCCGAGGCGGTCGCGCTCGTGCATGATTTTGGCCATACGCCCTTCGGTCACACGGGCGAAGATATGCTGGACGGTCTGCTGAAGGCCCATGGTGGTTTCGACCACAATGCGCAGTCGCTGCGCATCGTCACGCAGTTGGAGTGTCGCTACCCATCGTTCGACGGTCTAACCTGACATGGGAGACCCTTGAGGGGTTGGTCAAGCACAATGGACCGTTGATCGACGACACGGGTGCCGGACGGGATGGTCCGGTGCCGATGCCCATCCTGGACTATGATTCCGTTCAAGACCTGCAACTGTCGCGCTTCGCCAGCCTGGAGGCGCAAGTGGCCGCGATCGCCGACGATATCGCCTATAACACGCATGATATCGATGATGGGCTGCGCGCCGGCTTGCTGCGCGTCGAAATGCTGCAGGACGTGCCCTTTCTCGACGGCCTGCTTCGCGACGTGAACGACAGCTATCCGGGGCTGGAGCAAAGCCGCTTGATTCATGAGATCATGCGGCGCCAGATCACCGACATGGTCGAGGATGTCATCGCCACCGCCCAGGCAGGGCTGCGCCGGCTCAAACCGGGCAGTTCCGACGATATCAGACAGGCAGGCGAGACGATCGCGCGGTTTTCGCCGGCGCTGGCGCAGGCCGACCACACCATTAAGGCCTTTCTTTACAAGAATTTTTATCGTCATGCTGATGTGATGCGTGTGCGTGAAAAGGCGGCGCGCCTCGTCGAGGATTTGTATCGGGCCTATCTGGCTCAGCCCACCTTGATGGGCGGCCAGTGGGGCGGCGGCACCGAGGCGCTCGATTCAACCGGGCTTGCGCGGCGCGTCGCTGACTATCTGGCCGGTATGACCGACAATTACGCTATCCAGCAACACCGGGCGCTGTTTGACCGCACACCCGAATTGCGTTAGTCAGCCACAAACTCCCGCCTGCCAGCGACCGCCGACAGCCGCGGTCGAGTTGCTTTCCGGACGTAAAAGATGAATCTTTTCAAAGATTTCGAGAAACGTGTTGTCATTGCGCTTCAATCATTGCCGCAGGTGCGGGAAAGTGATCGGGAGATCAGCTTCGCACGCGTCGGCGTCGAGCCCCCGCGCGATCCCAGTCACGGCGACGTGGCGACCAACGCGGCAATGGTTCTGGCCAAGCCACTGGGCACCAATCCGCGTGCTCTTGCCGGGGAGATCGCGCAGTTGCTGCAGACCGATCCTGATATCGAGGGCATCGCCGTCGCCGGCCCTGGTTTCATCAACATGAAGCTTTCCGCCGGCTATTGGCAAAGCGTTCTATCGGCGATCATTGACGCCGGCGCGGATTATGGGCGCGGCGATGTCGGCGCCGGGCGCAAGGTCAATGTGGAATATGTGTCCGCCAACCCGACGGGCCCAATGCATGTCGGTCATTGCCGGGGCGCGGTGGTCGGTGATTCCGTGGCCAATCTCCTTGCCTTTACCGGCTATGACGTCACCCGCGAATATTACATCAATGATGCCGGTGCACAGATCGATGTGCTGGCCCGTTCCGTGTTTCTGCGCTACCGCGAGGCTCTGGGCGAACCGATCGGCCCGATCCCACAGGGATTTTATCCAGGCGACTATCTGGTGCCGGTCGGCCGGGCGCTGGCGGACGAGTTCGGCACCTCGTTGCGCGGCATGAGGGAGTCGGAGTGGCTGCCTGTTGTCAAGGACCGCTCCATCGATGCCATGATGGCGATCATCCGGGAGGATCTCGCGGCGGTCAACATTGAGCATGAAGTGTTCTTTTCGGAACGCGCGTTGCATGCGCACAACGGCAAGGCGATCCGCGAGGCGATCAACGACCTGACGTTCAAGGGGCATGTCTATACCGGCAAGCTGCCGCCGCCCAAGGGGCAGGAGGCCGAGGATTGGGAGGATCGGGAGCAGACCCTGTTCAAGTCGACAGCGGTGGGCGACGATCAGGACCGCCCATTGATCAAATCCGACGGTTCCCACACCTATTTCGCAGCCGATGTTGCCTATTTTCGAGATAAACACGCACGTGGCTTCGACGAAGTGATTTATGTTCTGGGCGCCGATCATGGCGGCTATGTCAAGCGCCTGGAGGCCGTTGCCAAGGCGGTTTCGGACGGCGGCACCAAACTGACGGTGTTGCTGTGCCAACTGGTCAAGCTGTTTCGTGACGGCGAGCCCGTGCGTATGTCGAAGCGGTCCGGGGATTTCATTACCCTCCGCGATGTGGTCGACGAAGTGGGGCGGGACCCGGTGCGCTTCATGATGCTGTATCGCAAGAACACGGAACCGTTGGATTTCGACTTTGCCAAGGTGACGGAGCAGTCGAAGGACAATCCGGTGTTCTATGTGCAGTATGCCCATGCACGCTGCCATTCGGTGTTTCGGCAGGCGCGCGAGGCTTTCCCCGGGATGGACGTCGACGCGGTCGACCTGTCACGTTCTGTGGCTGGCCGGATCGACGACGCGAGCGAGATTCAGCTCGTCGCCAAGCTCGCCGAATTCCCGCGCGTGGTCGATGCCGCGGCGGCTTCCCATGAGCCGCACAGGATCGCGTTCTACCTTTACGACGTCGCCAGCGCCTTTCATGCCCATTGGAACAAAGGCAAGGATTTTGAGCAATTACGGTTTATTAACCATAACAACCCAGAATTGACCATGGCCAGACTCGGGTTGGTGAAGGCCGTTGCCTCGGTTCTGAAATCGGGGTTGGCGATCGCCGGAACCGACGCCCCGCTGGAGATGCGCTAGGTGTCACCTTTTGCCCACATTGTCTTGGCATGTTTGAGGACTGGATGCTTGTGAGTGGACAGTATGGCCGACAATGATTTTAAGCGCGCCCGCCGGCGGGAGGAACCGGAGGACAAGGACGACGATCCTTTTGCGGAACTGGCCCGAATCGTTGGTTCGGACGCGTTCGAGGAACCGGTGAAGGATAGTCCGACAGCCGGCCGACACAGCGAAACAGAACCGAGTCTTGAAGCCGAACTTCTGCGCGAACTGGACGTCGATGCCAGTGCAGCGGAGCCGCTTTCGGATGCCTCGGCGGAAGACTTCGAACAACGGCTTGCCGAAGAGATTACCTCCTTCCAGGATCATGACGATCATCGCGCGGATGGGTTCGCGTCCTCCGAAGCGGCCGCCGATGCGCTGGACAGCGAGATGCTGTCCGAACTGTTGGCGGTTGATCATTCAGAGGACGTGGGTTCCGGGACGGAAGGCCAGCCGGTGGAGGCCGCGGAGACGTCGGACACTGCCGGCGATCAGTCGATAACGGGCCTTGAGGCCGAACTTGATGCGGCTTTTGCGGCGTTGGAGCAAGGTGTCTCCGCGCCCCGGTCCGAAGCCGAAGAGAGCGTTTCCAAAGACGAGCAGCCTGCGGATGCCGAGCCGGCACAACCAGCGATCGCGGAAAGCGAAGCGATGGCGGAGGCCTATCGCGCTTTTGAAGACGATATTGATGCCGCGATGCCGAAGGCCGCGCAACTCGACGAGGCCGCCGACGACGTCAACGACATGCTGCTGGCGGAAATGATCGACGTCGAGGCGGAGGGCGCTGGAGCGAAGGCGGCACAGCAAACGCCGTTCGATCCGGCCGACATCGCTGAATCCGACGATGTGCCTGAGCCGATGGAGGAACTGCACATCCCGCAACTCGAACCGGACGACATCATCCAGTCGCCGTCGGAGGAGGATGATTTCAGCCTCCCGTTGCAGGAGGAATTGGAAGCGCTGGCCTCAGACGCTCCGACCGCAGATGCCGCTGCAAGGCGCGGTACCGAGACAGACGAAAACTGGCTGGAACGACCCATTGTGGACGAGGACGTCGGCGAACCGGTCAAAGCCGCGTCGGCTGCTGCCAGCGATAGCAATGATCCGCCGCGTCAATATCACAGTCCGCTCTCCGATGGTGGCGGTTTGGGCAGCGATGATGATCTTGCCGTACAGGAATTCGACGTTCTGGATGATGAGGAAGACGAGCCGCGCGCGCGTCGCAGGGGCATCGTCGCGGCGCTTGTCGTGCTTGGTGTCGCCATTGTCGGCGGCGCCGGATTTTATGTCTGGAACACCGGCCTTGGTGGCCAGAGCGGCAGCGATGAGCCTCCGGTGATTGCCGCCAACGATGATCCAGTCAAGGTGAAGCCCGACAATCCGGGTGGGAAAACGGTACCAAATCAAGATCTTGCGGTTTATGACCGTGTCGCCGGAAACGACTCTTCGACGACCGAGCAGCAGAACTTGGTCAATACGACGGAAGAACCTGTGGATGTCGTGCAGCGGACACTGAGTCCCGAGACGCTGCCGCTGGAAGGTCGCGCGAACAGCACCGAAACCGCGCAGAAATCCGAAGACAGACTGGCCGTTGCCAACAACTCCGATGACACGTCGTCGGCAGACGATGCGCCGGTCACCGGTGTGGAGCCGCGCAAGGTCCGCACCCTGGTCGTCAAGCCGGACGGCACCATCGTGGCGCGCGAACTGCCGGAAACGGAGACTGCTCAGACGACCGACACCAGCGGGAGCCTGACAGCGGCAGGGACGCTGACTGCGGCTCCCGGCGCGTTCGGAACTGCGGTCGCAGGCGAGCCGTCCGCCGCATCGACCTTGTCGACACCGGCCGACGCGGCGGGTGTGAATGCCGCCGGCACGGCATCCAGCGGGACATCGACGGATACGACAGCCAGCGGCGCAACGACCGATAGCCAAGTGGCCGCCGACGACACCACCGCCGTGCTCGGCGAAGAGGTCGCGGATACGACGTCCGCAAACACGGCTGGCGCGGCTGAAAGCGGCGGCGGCGAGACCTTGACGGCGGCTGAGAGCGCGGTGTCCGGCAACGGGTCGGGGGCGGCGTCCGACGCGCCGGTTCCCGCGTCACGGCCGGCCGACCAAACAGAAACCGTGGCCGATCAAACCGAGACGGCGGTTGCCGCGGCTGCCGTAACATCCTCTGCGGCCGACACTGCGGCGGTTCCGAATCCGGGCGGCTATCTGATGCAGATTTCATCCCAGCCGACGGAGGCGGGTGCGCGCCAGTCCTATGAAACCCTCTCGCAACGCTACGCGTCCATCATCGGCGACAGGGGTGTGACCTTTCAGCGCGCCGATATCCCGGACAGGGGCATTTTCTACCGGGTGCGCATCCCGGCCGGTACACGGGCCGAGGCCAACGATCTATGTAACCGTTACAAGGCCGCCGGCGGCAGTTGCTTCGTCGCCAGGTAGGCTTAAGGTTGCCGGGCTGGGCATTTGGCGGGCGGCGTGTATGATTCGTCCATGAGCGAATCAAAAGCGATGATCCTTGGATGCGGCGGATTGGCGCTGAGCGATGATGAGCGCTCCTTTTACCGGGACGAGCGCCCCTGGGGTTTTATTCTGTTTGGCCGCAACATCGCCGAGGCAAACCAGATCACGGATCTGGTGGCCGATTTGCGCGATTGCGTCGGAATCGTGGACGCACCGATACTGATCGATCAGGAAGGCGGCCGCGTCCAGCGCATCCGGGCACCGATCGTGCCAGCCTATCCGCCCGCCGCCGTGTTGGGGGCGCTGTTCGAGCGCGAGGCCGAGGCGGCGTCGAGAGCCGCATGGCTGATGGCCCGCCTCCAAGCCCACGACCTGCGTCGCTTTGGCATCAACGTTAATTGCGTGCCGGTGCTCGATGTTCCGGTCTCCGGCGGTCATGACGTGATTGGCGACCGCGCGCTTTCGCGCGACCCACAAACGGTTGCGCGGCTTGGCCGTCAGACGATCGACGGCCTGATGGCTGGCGGTGTGCTTCCGGTCGTCAAACATGTGCCGGGCCATGGGCGGGCGCGGAGCGATTCTCACCTGGAATTGCCGGTCGTCGATACCGCGCGGGATGTCCTGGACAACACTGATTTCCTGCCGTTCAGGGCGCTTGCCGAGGCGCCGATGGCGATGACCGCCCATATCGTTTATTCCGCCATCGATCCGTCAGCGCTGGCCACCACATCACGGACGGTCATTGCGGATGTCATTCGCGGCGACATCGGGTTTGACGGTCTGCTGATGTCGGACGACACGTCGATGAAGGCACTTTCTGGGGATTTCGCGGCAAAGGCCGGTGCAATCTTCGATGCCGGGTGCGATGTAATCCTTCACTGCAATGGTGTGATGCGGGAAATGGTCGAGGTCGCAAAGCACACCCCGCTTTTGCGAGGTGAAGCAAAACGCCGTGAGCGGGCGGTCATGGCTCTGTTCGGCGGCGGCGCTGACTGCGGCGAACAAGCTCTGCGGCGGGAATTCGAGGAGCTGGTTACCCAGAATGCGTGAGAAAACAGGGGCATAGGAGCCATTTCGATGGCAGGTGCAGTCAAAAAGCTGCAAGATCTGGCCGGTGCCGCGAAAGCGCCGATGGAAGGGCTATGGGAAAGCGAGGTGACGACCGAACGCGGCGTGAGCGAACCGACGCTGGTGGTCGATATCGATGGTTTCGAGGGGCCGCTGGACCTGCTGCTTCATCTCGCCCGCACGCAGAAGGTCGATCTTGCCCGCATATCGGTGCTGGCATTGGCCGAGCAATATCTGACATTCATCGACAAGGCGCGGCGGCTTCGTCTCGAACTGGCCGCCGACTATCTGGTGATGGCCGCCTGGCTTGCTTTCCTCAAATCGAAGCTGCTCATTCCACAGAAGAACGAGGGCGATGAGCCGACGGGCGAGGAGATGGCGGCGCAACTCGCTTTCCGGCTGAAACGGTTGGAGGCGATGCGGGATGCGGCCACCCGGCTGGTCAACCGCAACCGGCTCGGTCGCGACGTGTTCGCACGCGGTGATCCGGAACCGGTCAAAATCGAACGGACGTCGGAATTCAGCGCCACGCTTTACGACCTTCTCAACGCTTATGCATCCCTGCGCCAGCGTCAGTCGACGACGCAGGTAACGATTTCCAAACGTCTTGTGTGGTCTCTTGGCGATGCCAGGGTGATCCTGCAGCGCATGATCGGTGAATTGCATGACTGGACCGCGCTCGATCAGTTTCTGGTGCGCTATCTCGCCGATCCGAAGGAACGGGCGACCGTGATCGCCAGCTCCTTCGCAGCCTCCCTGGAAATGGTGCGCGAGGGCCGGCTGGAAATGCGCCAGGAGGTGGCCTTCGCACCGATCTATCTGAGGCGCGGAACCGGGTCATCCGATCGGGACCTTGAACAGGAGGGCACGCAGAATGTCTGAGGGTTCGCAGGCACGGATTGTGCCGTTCAGCAGCGATGAGAGCGACGATACGCTCGAGATCGTGGAGACCGGTGCGGCGAACGTCGCCTTCGCCGAAGCCGAACGCATCGCCGAAGCGATGGTTTTCGCGTCCGCGGAGCCGGTGCCGGAACGGGTCATTGCCGAAAAGATGCCGGATGGTGTCGATGTGGGTGTAATCATGCGCCGGCTTGCCGGTTTCTACAGCCTGCGCGGCGTCAATCTGATGCGCGTGGGCGATCATTGGGGATTCCGGACGGCCGGCGATCTGTCGTTTCTCATCCGCCGTGACCAGACCGATATCCGCCGGTTATCCCGGGCGGCACTGGAGGTGCTGGCCATCATTTCCTATCACCAGCCGGTGACGCGCGCAGAAATCGAGGAGATTCGCGGTGTCGCGACCTCGCGCGGCACGCTCGACGTGCTGTTGGAAACGGGCTGGGTAAAGATGCGCGGTCGTCGCCGCACCCCGGGCCGTCCGGTGACCTATGGCACCACATTGGCGTTTCTCGATCATTTCGGTCTTGAGGAATTGCGCGATCTGCCAGGCATGGAGGAGTTGAAGGGGGCGGGATTGCTGTCGGCGCGGCTGCCGTCGAATTTTCAAGTGCCTGTGCCGCCTGCCAATGACGACCTTGCCGAGGACGAGGATCCGATCACGCAGATGGATCTTGAGGAATTGGGCCTCTTGACACCGATGGGCGGAGACGACGAGTAACAGGCACTGAATCTCGGCAGGCTTGCGGCGGGGGAACCGATCCGATATTCGGGTTCGACAAAGGATCCCTGGCACGATGGGCAATTTGTGAATTCCGCCACCGCACAGACCATTGCACATCCCGACCCGCAGCGCAGTGCGGGCGTTACCTTTGCCGCGCGATTGTCGTTTGAGGATATTCGGCACGACTATGACGGACAGCGGACGCTGGATGGGGTGTCGCTGACTGCCGAGCCGGGTGAGGTGCTGTGCCTCCTTGGCCCGTCCGGGTCCGGCAAAACGACGCTCCTGCGGCTCGCGGCCGGGCTGGAGGCTCCGAAACACGGCCGGATCTTTCTCAACAGCCAGGAAATATCCGGTCCGAACGTTTTCATTCCGCCGGAGCGTCGCGGCGTCGGTCTGATGTTTCAGGACTTTGCCCTGTTCCCGCATATGAGCGTGTTCGAAAATGTGCGCTTTGGCTTGACGGAGTTGTCGGAAGCGGATGCAGCCAAAGAAGCGATGGCGGCGCTGGAACGGGTGGGGCTTGGGCACTATGCACGGCAATATCCGCACGCGTTGTCCGGCGGCGAACAACAGCGTGTGGCGCTTGCCCGGGCGCTCGCGCCGCGCCCCTCCGTCTTGCTGATGGACGAGCCGTTTTCGGGTCTGGACTCGCGCTTGAAGGACACGGTTCGGGACGAAACGCTGGCGATCCTGCGCGAAACGCGCGCCACTACGCTCGTCGTCACGCATGACTCAGAAGAAGCGATGCGCATCGCCGATCGGATCGCGCTGCTGAAGGATGGCCGGCTCGTGCAGTTCGGCACTGCTGAAGACCTCTATCACCGGCCGCGCGACCTTTTTGCGGCCGCTTTCTTCTCCGAGCTCAATGTCTTTCACTGCGTCGCACAATCCGGAACCGTCGAAACGCCGCTTGGAGTGTTCGCGGCCGAAAACACTGTCAGCGGCGGGCGTTATTCGGTCGCCATACGCCTGCCGGCCGTCGAAATCATGGAAACCGGGGGCGCGATTCCCGCGCGGATCGTTTATCGTCGGTTCCTGGGCGTTGCCGAGCAGTTTGGATTGGCGATACCCGGCACGCAGCAACTGGTTCAGGCGCGCATGAAGGCAGGCAGACTGAAGTCTGGATTGCGCGACGTAACGCTTTGCGTTAACGAGCAGGACATCTTGATATTTGAAAGCGTGTAGAGACATCCTACATCTAAAAACAATCAAGGGAGACGACTATGGGTACATTCAGCATATGGCACTGGCTCATCGTTCTGGCGGTGGTGCTGCTGCTGTTCGGTCGCGGCAAGATCCCGGAACTGATGGGTGATGTTGCCAAGGGCATCAAAAATTTCCGCAAGGGAATGAGTGACGAGGACGACGCCGAAAAAGCCAAGACCGTCGAGCACAAGTCGAACGAAAAGACCGAAAAAAGCTGATAAGGGTCGGAGACCGCGCTTTCATTGCTTTGGCGGTGAAGACCGTGGTTCCGTCGCGGAGCCGTTTATATGCTCGATCTTGGCTGGCCAGAACTCCTGGTTGTGGCACTGGTGTTGATTATTGTGGTGGGTCCGAAGGATCTGCCGGCGATGCTACGGACTTTTGGGCGCACCACGAAGAAACTGCGGACAATGGCCGGGGAGTTTCGCAGCCAGTTTGACGAGGCGTTGAAAGAGGCCGAGCTGGACGATGTGCGCGAGGCCATCACGGATGCCCAAAAGCTCAATCCGAAGAACATGCTCAAGGATGTCGTCGACCCGATCCGGAATGTCGGCAATGAAATCAAGGCGGACCTGGACAAGACCGCGAAAGCGGCGACGCCGCCCTCGCTGAAGAAGACCGACGCCCCCGAGACGGACACGGCCAAGCCGATGGCGGCGGAAAACGCTAAGACATCGAAGCCAGCTGTCCAGAAACCGGCAACGGCCGCCGGCAAACCGGCAACGGCCGCCGGCAAACCGGCGACGGCCGCCGGCAAACCGGCGACGGCCGCCGGCAAACCGGCGTCCAACGGCAAGGCGCCTAAAACCGCGGCGAAAAAGAGCGCAGGCACGACCGCCAAGCGCAAGTCGCCATCCGTGGCCGGCGGCGGCCGCAAAACGACCGCCAAATCCGCCGGGAAGACCGCCGGCGACAAGAAGCAATCAAGCGCGACAACCAGGCGTTCCGCCTCGGCGGCTGCGAAGTCCGGCGCGGAGTCGACCGACAAAACCAGCGGAGACACCGCGTGACCAAACAGGAGGAGCTCGAAGACACCCCGCAGCCTTTGCTGTCCCATCTCATCGAGCTGCGCCAGCGGCTGCTATGGGCCGTAGGCGGTTTTTTCGTCGCTTTCATCTTCTGTTTTTTCTTCGCCAAGCAGATTTTCAATTTCCTCGTCGTGCCGTTTGCCTGGGCGGTGGACCTGGCCGGTATGCAGGGTCGCGAAATCGAACTGATCTACACGGCGCCGCAGGAGTTTTTTTTCACCCAGATCAAGATCGCCATGTTCGGCGGCCTTGTGCTCGCTTTTCCGCTGATTGCCGCGCAGATCTATAAGTTCGTTGCCCCCGGCCTCTACAAGAACGAACGTTCGGCCTTCATGCCATTTCTGATTGCGTCGCCGCTGCTGTTCCTGCTCGGTGGCGCTTTGGTCTATCTGTTTTTCACGCCAATGGTGCTTTGGTTCTTCCTGTCTATGGAACAACCGGCCGGCGACGGACAGGTGGCGATCGAGTTGCTGCCCCGGGTCTCCGAATATCTCGACCTGATGATGACGCTGATTTTCGCGTTCGGGCTTGTGTTCCAACTGCCGGTGGTGACAACGCTTCTGGCCCGCGCAGGGCTGGTGACGTCGCAGGCGCTCGCTAGCAAACGCAAATACGCCATCGTCGGCGCTTTCATCGCCGCCGCGATCCTGACACCGCCTGACCCGGCAAGCCAGATCGGCCTTGCGCTTCCCACCATCCTTCTCTACGAAATCGCCATCTACGCGGCCCGAATCGTGGAAAGAAGGCGCGCCGAACGCGAAAACGCCGATGATGCCGACGCCCTGTCCGGCGACGAATCGACGGGCGCGTCCGCGTCCTGACCGTTTCGTGCGACGCATCCGTCGCTTCGGAATCACCGCGTTCAACGCTAACGGGTCCTTGGCCGATGCTTGATATCAAATGGATACGGGAAAACCCGGCGGCACTCGATGCGGCGCTGCGCGCACGCGGCGGGAAACCCGCTGCGGAGGCGGTCGTCGCTTTGGACGAAGAGCGCCGCTCGACTGTCCAGAAACTGCAGGATATGCAGTCGCGGCGCAATGCGGCTTCCAAGGAAATCGGTGCCGCGATGGGCCGCAAGGACGTTGAAACCGCGGAGCGGCTCAAGGCGGAGGTGGCGGAAATCAAGGGCGCGCTGCAAGCTGCCGAAGACGAGGCGCGTGCGCTCGATGACCGGCTGCAGGCGGCGCTGGCGGCTCTGCCCAACGTGCCGGCGAACGATGTGCCCGTCGGCGCCGATGAAACGGAGAATGTCGAAATCCGCCGGGTTGGCGCCCGGCCGGGATGGAACCACAACGCGCTTGAGCACTTCGAGATCGGCGAGGCGCTCGATGAAATGGATTTCGAGACCGCCGCCCGCATAGCCGGAAGCCGCTTCGTTGTCCTGCGCGGGCGCCTCGCCCGGCTGGAGCGGGCACTCGGCCAGTTCATGATCGACCTGCACACAACGGAACACGGCTATACGGAAGTGGTTCCGCCGCTGCTGGTGCGGGAGGAGGTGGTCTACGGCACCGGTCAATTGCCGAAATTTGCCGAAGATCTGTTTCAGACGACGGATGGCCGATGGATGATCCCGACGGCCGAAGTTCCGCTGACCAATCTGGCGCGCGAAGCGGTGTTCGATCAGGAAGAATTGCCGCTGCGCTATACCGCACTCACGCCCTGTTTCCGTTCCGAAGCGGGTTCGGCCGGACGCGACACGCGCGGCATGCTGCGCCAGCACCAGTTCAACAAGGTCGAGCTGGTGTCGATTACCGATGCGCGCAGCTCGTCCGAGGAACATGAGCGCATGACGGCGTGTGCAGAGGAAGTGCTCAAACGTCTCGGCCTGCATTATCGCGTGGTCACCTTATGCACCGGCGATATTGGGTTCGGTGCCACCAAGACCTATGATCTCGAAGTGTGGCTGCCGGGGCAGGGCACCTATCGGGAGATTTCGTCCTGCTCGGTTTGCGGCGACTTCCAGGCCAGGCGCATGAACGCGCGCTATCGAATGCCTGGTGAAAAGGGCCTTCAATACCTGCACACGCTGAACGGCTCCGGCGTTGCCATCGGTCGTGCGCTGATCGCGGTGATGGAGAACTATCTCAACGAAGATGGTTCGGTTACGGTGCCGGAGGTCCTGTGGCCCTACATGGGTGGACTGACGCGCATCGACCGAATGGACTGACTCGAAGCGAAGGGAGAGCCGCCTTGCGGATCCTGCTGACCAATGATGATGGCGTCCATGCCGAGGGCCTTGCGGTTCTCGAGCGCATTGCCCGCACGCTGTCTGACGATGTCTGGATCGTTGCGCCGGAGACCGACCAGAGCGGGCTCGCCCATTCGCTGACCCTGTCGGAGCCACTGCGGCTCAGAGAGCTGTCGCATCGCCATTACGCGCTGCGCGGCACGCCCACCGATTGTGTCATCATGGGCGTGCGCGAGTTGATGGACGGCTTGCCGGATCTGGTGCTTTCCGGCATCAACGGCGGCCAGAACATCGCCGATGACATCACCTATTCGGGTACGGTGGCGGGCGCCATCGAGGGAACGCTGCTTGGCATCCGCTCCATCGCACTCAGCCAGGCCTACAATTGGCATGACGGCAGAGTCGTGCCATGGGAGACGGTGGAGGCGCACGGGCCGGCGCTTATAAGGAGGCTGATCGATGTCGACCTGCCGCAGGGCTCGTTCCTCAATGTCAATTTTCCCAATTGTCGTCCGGACGAAGTCGCGGGGACGACGGTGACGACCCAGGGGAAGATGACCCACGGGCTCGAAATCGAAGAGCGTGAGGACGGTCGCGGCTTTCCCTACTACTGGCTGCGGTTCCGTCGCCGCGCCCCCGATCAGACGCCTGGCAGCGATCTGACGGCGCTGGCCGACAAGCGGATTTCCGTTACACCGCTAAAGCTCGACCTGACCGATTACGACATCACGCAACGTGTCGCGGAGGCCCTGGCTTGAACATCCGCATGTCCGATCGCGAGGGCCTGGCGGCGCTGGTCCTGAGGTTGCGGGCGGACGGCATCGCCGACCGAAATTTGATCACAGCTTTGGAAAAGACACCCCGCGGGTTCTTCGTGCCGCCGGCCCATGTCGACGCGGCCTATTCGTCACGCTCCATTCCGATCGACTGCGGCGAGGTCATGGAAGGCGTCGATCTCAGCCTGCAGATGCTCTACCTGCTGGATCTGAAACCCGGCCAAAGGGTGCTGGAGGTCGGTACCGGTTCGGGCTTTACCGCGGCGATCATGGCGCATCTGGTCGATCGCGTGCTCACCGTCGACCGCTACAAGACGCTTGCCACCCTGGCGAACCAGCGTCTCGCCCATCTCGGCCTCTCCAATGTCGTCGTCGCCAATGGCGATGGCCGGGATTGGTCCGAGCAGCAGGGTGCCTTCGATCGGATCCTGGTGACGGCGGCATTTGAGGAGATGCCGCGCTCCTTTGCCGAAAGGCTGGTGTCGGGCGGCAGGATGATCACGGCGATCGGCGAGGCCGGACGGGCGCAAACGCTTGTGCGACTCACTAAGATCGGCAGCCGGTTTGAGCGGGAGGATCTGTTCGCCGTCCGTTTCCAGCCCCTGCATCGGGGTGTGGCGGCCATTCTTTAAGACTCCCAAACCGTTATTGTGATTTTGTTCGGTGCCGCCTTAACCGGCGAGTAACCTTAACGCGCTTAGAGTAAGACATCGAGTTTGCGTTATGGGCTCCGTGATGCGTATCAGGCTTTCCGCTATCTCCCTCAACAAGACGGCTCAATTGGCCGGCACGGTCTGTTTGGTCGCGCTGTCGGCCGGTTGCAGTTCCTATGTGGCACGGTTCGACGACGGCATTTTCACCGGCGCGGTGCCGGAGCCGGTCGGCACGACGCAGGCGCTGCCGGCCTCCGGTGTCGAACCGGCGCCAGCCGCGGGTCCTGCTGTGCAGCGAAACACGGCCGGTCTGGCGCCGCCGAGCCAGCCTTATCCGACCAACACGCATTCCATCGCATCGCAGCCCGTGGCGGCGAACATGCCACTGCGTAGCGCGCCAGCCGTCGAGCCGCCGGTGTCGGAGATCGAATTGGCCTCCGTACCCGATCCGGCGGGCGCGACACCGGATCTGCCGTCGGCGGTTACGCCGGATGGCGCAGAGGCGCCGGCGATCGGGTCGACCAGCATCGAAAGCGAACTGCCTCGGAACGGTCCGGCACCGAAACCGGCGCCGAACCGAAAAGTCGCCGCACTGCCGACAGCCTCGGGGCCGCGGCAGGAGGAGTCCTCCGGTCCGCCGGCCGGGTCTGACCTATCGTCGCCGGCAGCCGAAGCGCCTGTGCCGTCTATGGTTCCAAAGCCGGGATCGATCTATACGGTTCAACCCGGCGACAGTCTCATCGGCATTGCGTCCCGCGGAGGTGTCAGTGTTGCGGCGCTTCAAAGCGCGAATGGATTGACGACGTCGGCGATTCGGGTCGGTCAGGAACTGACAATCCCCGAAGCGGGCACGGCATCCGTGGGTTCCGGGGTTGCCCCGGAGCCGCAGGCGCCGCCCGAATCGGCGGTGACGGAAACGGCAAGCGTCGCGGAAAAATCGAAGGTGCAGGCAAGCGCGCCCAAGACGACGGGTATCGGCAAGCTGCGCTGGCCGGCCAGGGGACAGGTGATGAGCGGCTTCGGCGCGGTCGAAAACGGTTCCAAGAACGACGGTATCGACATCTCCGTACCCAAGGGCACGCCGGTGAAGGCGGCGGAAAACGGCGTCGTGATCTACGCCGGCGGCGGGCTGAAGGAATACGGCAACACGGTGCTGGTGCGCCACGACAACGGTCTGGTGACGGTCTACGGCCATGCCAGCGAACTGATGGTTCAGCGCGGCGACACCGTCACGCGCGGCCAGGTGGTGGCGCTGTCGGGCATTAGCGGCGAGACCAGCCGTCCGAAATTGCATTTCGAGATCCGCAAGGATGCCAAGCCGGTCGATCCGCTGACCTATCTGGAATAGCAGACGCTCAGTTGGCGAGCGTCTTGCCGAGACGACCGGCGAGATCCTGGATGAACTGCCATGCCACGCGGCCAGAGCGAGCCCCCCCGGGTCGTCGCCCATTCGAGCGCCTCGGCCCGCAAACGTTCCTCCTCCACAGTCAGGTCGAAATGCTTGGCATAGGCGCGCACCATTTCGAGATAATCGTCCTGGCTGCATTTGTGAAACCCCAGCCAAAGGCCGAAGCGGTCGGATAGCGAGACCTTCTCCTCCACCGCTTCCGACGGATTGATGGCCGTGGAGCGCTCGTTTTCCATCATGTCGCGCGGCATCAGATGGCGGCGGTTGGACGTGGCGTAGAACACGACATTGTCGGCCCGGCCCTCCAGACCGCCCTCGAGCGCCGCCTTGAGGGATTTATAGGTGGTGTCGTCGTGATCGAAGGACAGGTCGTCGCAGAACAGGATGAAGCGCTGTCGCCGATCGCGCAGCAACGCCATCAGCGTCGGCAGACTGTCGATATCCTCGCGGTGGATCTCGACCAGTTTGAGCGGAGGCGGCGCCTGCCCGCCATCGGCGACGATTGCCGCATGCGTCGCCTTGACCAGGGACGATTTGCCCATGCCGCGCGCGCCCCACAGCAGCACATTGTTGGCCGGCAGGCCATCGGCGAAGCGGCGCGTGTTGTCGTGCAGAATGTCGCGCACCCGGTCGACGCCGCGGATCAGGCCGATATCGATCCGGTTGGGTTTGGCGACCGGTTGCAGGTGCTGTGCCGTCGGCTCCCAGACGAAACATGCGGCGCAATCGAAATCGTTCTCGGCGCGGCGCGGGCCGGCCAGTGCTTCAACGGCATCCGTCAGCCGCCTGACTTCGTTCAGCAAATCCTTGATCAGCGCGTCCCGCAAGGCGATCGTCTCCCGTCATGGCGTTTCGCCGTGCGGTAGCACGATGCCGGTTCCACGAAAAGGGCGGCCGCCCCGTCTCCGTTGTTGCATTACAGGCCTCGATTACTATATTCCGCTCACCAAAAGGCCGGTTTGCGCGGCCTTGACGGTTGAGTGACCAATTCCCTGAAGGAGCATTTGATGTTTGTGACACCGGCATATGCCCAGGCCGCTGGCGGGGGTGGGGGCGATATTCTTATTTCGATCATGCCCTTCATTCTCATTTTTGTGATTATGTATTTTCTGATTATTCGGCCACAACGTCAGCAGATGAAGAAGCGCCAGGAAATGCTGGCCAATGTGCGCCGGGGCGACCAGGTGGTTACCGGCGGCGGGATTTCCGGAAAAGTCACGAAGGTCGTCGATGACAATGAAGTCGAGGTCGAGATCGCCGAGGGCATCAAGGTGCGTGTCGTGCGCTCGCTGCTTGCGGATGTGAAGGTCAAGGGGGAACCGGTCAAGGAAGCGGCCAACAAATAGGTGGTGACGGGCAACTGTCCCGAAATCGCCGCTAACAGCTGTTATACTGCTCCTCGCGGTATCGTCTGAAGAACTGAGACCTCAATGCTGTATTTCTCCCGCTGGAAGACCACCCTGATATGGCTCGCCGTCCTGGCCGGCGTCGTGTTCGCGATGCCGAACCTCTTAAGCCAGCAGCAATTGGCCGATCTGCCCGATTGGATGCCTAAACGGCAATTGACGCTCGGTCTCGACCTTCAAGGCGGGTCGCATATCCTGCTGCGGGTGGAGCGCGCCGACATCGAAAGGGAGCGCCTGGAGGTGACCGTCGACGATATGCGGCGGCTCCTGCGGGAAGAGGGGATCGGCTATACCGGGCTGTCCGGCACCGGTCTCGTCGCCCAGGTGCGCATCCGCGATCCCGGCGATGTGGATCGCGCCAGGGAGGCGTTGTCCGAACTCACGCAGTTTATCAATGCCGGACTTTTAAGCACCGGCACGCTGCGCGAAGCGACTTTGGACGAGCCGCAGCCCGGTCTGCTGCGCGTCACGCTGACGGATGAGGGGATCGATCATCGGATTTCGTCGGCCGTTACGCAGTCGATCGAGGTGGTGCGGCGACGCGTGGACGAACTCGGCACGACGGAGCCGGTCATCCAGCGGCAGGGCAGTGACCGTATTCTGGTGCAGGTGCCCGGTTTCGACGATCCGCAGCGGCTGAAGAACATCCTCAATCAGACCGCAAAATTGTCCTTCCGTCTGGTCGATCAAACGATGCCGGCCGAGGAGGCGCTCAATGGCAGGCCGCCGGCGACCTCGGAGATCCTTTATTCCAACGACGATCCGCCGATACCGTATTTGATCCAGCGGCGCGAACTGGTATCGGGCGAGAACCTGGTCGATGCCCAAGCCGGCTTCGACCAGCGCACCAATGAGCCGATCGTCACATTCCGTTTCGATACCAAGGGCGCACAGCGCTTCGGCCAGGTCACGCAGCAGAATGTCGGTTTTCCCTTCGCCATTATTCTCGACAACCAGGTGATCACCGCGCCGCGGATCAACGAGCCGATCCTGCAGGGCTCCGGCCAGATCTCCGGCAATTTCACCGTTGAATCCGCCAATGATCTCGCGGTTCTGTTGCGCGCCGGCGCCTTGCCCGCGACGCTGACCGTGATCGAGGAACGGACGGTCGGACCGGGTCTTGGTGCCGACTCCATCGCCGCCGGTGAGACTGCCGGCATTATCGGTGCCATCCTCGTGGTGATCTTTATCCTGATCGCATACGGATTTTTGGGCCTGATTGCCAACATCGCGCTCATCATCAATGTGATCCTGATCATGGCGATCCTGTCGGTCATTGGCGCGACGCTGACCCTGCCGGGCATCGCCGGCATCGTGCTGACCGTCGGCATGGCGGTCGACTCCAACGTGCTCATCTATGAGCGCATTCGCGAAGAACGAAGGGGCGGACGCTCTTTGATCCAGGCGATCGACGCCGGCTTCAAACGCGCTTTCGCCACCATCCTCGACGCCAACATCACCACTCTGATTGCCGCCGTCATTCTGTTCTTCCTCGGTTCGGGGCCGGTGAAGGGCTTCGCCGTGACCCTGACTATCGGCATTATCACCACCGTCTTCACGGCGTTCACCGTGACCCGCTGGATGATCGCGGAATGGGTGCGCCGTCGCCGCCCGAAGGCGCTACCGAAGGGCTTGATGACCAATCTGTTCGCCAACGCGCATTACAAATTCATGTGGCTGCGCCGCGTCACGTTCCTGTTCTCGGCTGCCGCAGCCATTGCGTCGATGGCGCTGTTCGCCGTCTACGGCATGAATTACGGCATCGATTTCACTGGCGGATCGGTCATCGAGGTGCAGGCGAAACAGGGCAATGCCAATGTCGGCGATATTCGCTCCCGCCTGTCCAATCTCAATCTCGGCGACGTCCAGGTCCAGGAATTCGGCTCGCCGCAGGAGGTGCTCATCCGCGTCCAGGCGCAGGGCGGTGGCGAGAATGCCGAACAGTCGGTGATCGCCAAGGTGCGCGCCGATCTTGAAACCGATTACAACATCCGGCGCGTCGAGGTGGTCGGACCGACCGTGTCCGGTGAGTTGGCCCGTGCCGGAACGATCGCCGTGCTTGCCGCGCTCTTTGCGATCCTGATCTATATCTGGTTCCGCTTCGAGTGGCAGTTCGCCCTCGGCGCCATCATCGCGACGGTCAACGACGTGGTGCTGACCATCGGTATGTTTGTCGTCACCGGGGTGGAGTTCAATCTGTCCAGTATCGCCGCGGTGCTGACTATTGTCGGTTATTCGCTCAATGACACGGTCGTGGTCTATGACCGCGTGCGCGAGAACCTGCGACGATACAAGAAGATGCCGCTGACGGAATTGCTCGATCTGTCGATCAACCAGATGCTGTCGCGCACCGTGCTGACATCGGTGACGACCCTGCTTGCGCTGCTGTCCCTGTTCATCTTCGGCGGTGAGGTCATCCGCTCCTTCACCTTCGCTATGATTTTCGGTGTGGTCATCGGCACCTATTCGTCGATCTTTATCGCGGCACCCGTGCTCATCCTGTTCCGGCTGCGCGGGGAGACCTTCCGCGCCGGGATCGGGAAAGAGGAGGACGCTGAGACGGAAGACGATAAGGGGCCGGCGCCCGGCGTCGCCTGAATCCGGTATCGCCATGCCCCGAGGCATCGAGATCCGCGACGCGCATTTTCCGGGACGAGCGCCCATTGACGCCTACGGCAATGGCGGCTTTCGCTTTGCAGACATGTCGCATCGCGGCTCGTTACTATGCCTGCCCACCGGCACTTACGGCTGGGACATGGTCGAGGGCGACGCCTTGGAGGAGCGGTTCTTCAAGCGGGTCTTCGACGAGGCGGCGGATATCGACGTGTTGCTGATCGGCACGGGGTTCGACATTCGCCCCATCTCGCCGGCGCTGAAAGCCAGGTTGCGGGGGGCGGGAATCATCTCCGATGCGATGAACACCGGAGCAGCGGTTCGCACATTCAATGTCATGCTGTCGGAATCGCGGGCTGTTGCCGCCGCGTTCGTTGCCGTCTGATCCGCGCGCATGGAGGCGGCCTACGATACATGCCTGGCCATGCTGCGCGCCGGCGACCGTGATCGCTACCTCTGCGCCCTGTTGACGCCGCACCCGCATCGCGGGCCGGTGGCCGCGCTCTATGCCTTCAACATGGAAATTGCCCGCATCCGCGATGCCGTCACCGAGCCGATGGCGGGCGAGGTGCGACTGCAGTGGTGGCGGGATCTGATCGCGGGGCAGGCGCATGGCGGTGCGGGTGGACACCCCGTCGCCTCGGCGCTTCTGCGCACCATCGACGACCACGCGCTGCCGCGTGAGATACTGATGAACATGATCGAGGCCCGCCGGTTCGATCTCTATGATGACCCGATGCCGGACCGCAACACGTTCGAGGGTTATGCCGGGGAGACGGCCGCCGCGCTGATTCAGCTCTGCGCGCGAATTCTGGATTCTGCCGGCAGCGCCGCCACGCCGTCCGCGGCAGGCCATGCCGGCGTGGCGCAGTTGACCGCCGGTTTACTGCTGCTGCTGCCCCTCCACCGCGCCCGCGGCCAACTCTACATCCCGGCCGAGATCCTGAAGGCGGCCGGCCTCGATCGCGACGCCTTTCTTGCCGGTCGGGATGCCGCCCGCATCCGACAAGCGCTGCTGGCCTTTGTGGCGCTTGGCCGCGAGCACTTGCGCCAGGCGCGGGAGGCGGCGCGCGCCGTTTCGCCGGACTGTTTCGCCGCCTTCCTCCCTGTCGCGACCGCCGATATGGTCTTCGAGCGTGCCGAGAAACAAGGGTCGGCGATAGTTCAGATGCCACCCGGCGTGGCCCAATGGCGCCGTCAGATCCGCCTGTGGAACGCGGCGCGCCGTCTGCAGTTTTAGATGTGTAGCGCGTCCGGTCCCAGAAGGTCCGCGAACACGGCCTGCTTCTTGGCCATCGCCGCTGCCGCCGCCTTTGAGAGGTCCTCACCGCGCAGCATGCCGGCGTTCCAGGTGGCGATATAGTCGAGGCCGTCGGCCACGCTGTGGTCGCGGCTATAGGCGAGGTTGCGCTTGATTCCGGCAATGGCAACTGGTGACTTGGCGGCGATATCGCGGGCCGCATCCAAAGCAGCCGCGATCAACCCCTCCCGTGTCTCCAGAAGACGGCTGACAAGCCCGAACTGACGGGCCTCCTCAGCAGTGAACCGGCGGCCGGTCAAGGCGAGTTCAGCGGCGACGGAAGGCGCGATCAGCTTGGGCAGGCGTTGCAGCGTGCCGACATCGGCCGTCATGCCGATATTGATCTCCTCGATCGAAAAGAACGCATCGCTGCTGGCAAGGCGCATGTCGCAGGCCGTAACCATGTCGATGCCGCCGCCAATGCAGCCGCCGTGGATGGCGGCGATCACCGGAAACCGTGCCCGTTCGATCGCCGTCAGGGCGTCCTGAAGCTTCAGGATCTTGTCGCGCAGCGCGAAGGCTGCACGCGCCGGTTCCTTCTCGAACAGTGCTGCAATGGCGGCAAAAGCCGCCAGGTCCATGCCGCCGGTGAAATGCTTGCCTTCGCCTGTCAGGATCGCGCAGCGCACCGTTTCATCGCTTTCAAGCAGTGCCAGCAGCCGCGGCAGCTCGGTCCAGAAATCCGGCGTCATGCCATTGGCCTTGTGCGGCCGGTTCATTGACAATTGCACAACCGGACCGTGGCGGATGACAAGAAAAAAACTCGAGACGATATCCGACACCGGGAAACTCCTATTCGGCGGCGCTGGCCTGTGGAGCGATGCCCAGCCAGGAGAGGCAATCGGCAAGTGCACGGGTCGCCACCGCTTTCTTCTTGGCGATCGCCTTGTCTTTGCCGCGAAACCGCTTGACGCCCTCGGGCTTGACGATATCGATCGGCGGAAACAGGCCGAAATTGACGTTCATCGGCTGGAAAGACCGTTTGCCGGCTTCGTCATGCGCGGTCAGATGGCCCCCGGTGATATGGCCGAGCAGCGCGCCGAACGCGGTCGTGGGCGGTGGCAGGCAAGGGGAGTCGCCGAGCCGCTCTGCCGCGGCGAAACGGCCGGCCAGCAGGCCGATGGCGGCCGATTCCACATAGCCCTCGCAGCCGGTGATCTGACCGGCGAAGCGTAGGCCGGGCCGGCTTTTCAACTGCACGGTGGCATCCAGCAATTGCGGCGAATTGATGTAGGTGTTGCGGTGCAAACCGCCGAGTCTGGCGAATTCGGCCTTTTCGAGTCCCGGTATCATTCGAAAAACAGCCTTCTGGCTGCCATATGTCAGTTTGGTCTGGAAACCGACCATATTGTAAAGCGTGCCAAGCGCATTGTCCTGGCGCAGTTGCACCACGGCATAGGGTTTGGTGCCCGGATCATGCGCATTCGTCAGGCCCATCGGTTTCATCGGGCCATGGCGCAGCGTTTCCCGTCCGCGCCCGGCCATGATTTCGATGGGCAGGCAGCCGTCGAAATAGGGCGTGCCTTCCCATTCTTTGAATTCGGTCTTGTCGCCGTCGAGCAGGGCATCGATGAAGGCATTGTATTGCCGCTCATCCATCGGGCAGTTGGTGTAGTCCTTGCCGGTGCCGCCGGGGCCGACTTTATCGTAGCGTGACTGGAACCAGCAAACGTCCATGTCGACGCTGTCAACGTGAATAATTGGTGCGATGGCGTCGAAGAACGCCAGGGATTCCTCCCCGGTTGCCTCCTGGATCGCGGTGGCGAGTTGTGGTGAGGTCAGCGGTCCGGTCGCGACGATGGCCTGGTCCCAATCGGTCGGCGGCAGCCCGGTGATTTCCTCGCGTCTGAGGGTGATCAACGGATGTTTCTCAAGCGCTGCGGTGACGGCTGCGGAAAACCCGTCGCGATCCACCGCCAACGCGCTGCCAGCCGGGACCTGGTTGCTGTCCGCCGCCTGCATGATGAGCGAACCCGCATAGCGCATTTCCTGATGCAGCACGCCAACCGCATTGGTCTGCGAATCATCGGAGCGAAACGAGTTGGAGCAGACGAGTTCCGCCAGCCCTTCCGTCTTGTGGGCATCGGTGCCGCGAACGGGCCGCATTTCATGGAGCATGACGGGCACGCCCCGCTGGGCTGCCTGCCATGCCGCCTCGGAGCCGGCGAGGCCGCCGCCGATCACATGTATTGGTTTGTTCGTGTTTCTCATGAAAGCGGTTTTAGTGCGTTTGCCGCGACTTGAAAACGGTTCCGTGACGTCGGCAGAACGATAATGACGATCCCCTTGCCGGTGGCTGCCTACAACGCAAAAGGAGCGCCGAAGCGCTCCACGTCTATTGGCTTATCGCCTCTGAGAACGGTCAGGCCGTTCCCGACACGTGTTAGTAACCAATGGAACGGTGCACGTGCTTTTTGATGTTGTCACGCTCCAACCCGATATCCTTCAGTGTGGAATCGGGGAGCCTGCTCAACTGATCAACCGTACGGCGATAGTCGCGCCAGTTGCGAAAGTCGTTCATTAAGCCCATTTCTTTCTCCTTTATCATGGACTTCACAAAAGCTTTTCACCCTTGATATAAGTACTCGTTTTGGGCGTTCCAAGGGCACATTCGGCATTGCTGCTTTGCGTTTAGACATCTTGGAAGCCGCAATTTCGACATCTTGCTGCCTCGCGCCATTGTTCCGCGAGATCGCACTGACGTCCGCGAGATCGCACTAACGGTTGTCGCAGGACCAAAAAGCAAACACCCACCGGGACGAACCCGATGGGTGCTTTCTGCGTGGCCGGTTGCTGGGAGGAGGTAGGCAACCGACCGTTCCCGGATCTTGGGAGGAAGAGAGATCCGGGAAAGATGTGTTCGATTACGAGGCGCGCTGACGTGCGACGAACGGGATATCGCCGCGTGCAATGCCGATGTCGTTCAGTTCACGGTCCGACATGCGGTTCAGTTCATTGCAGGTGGTGCGGTATTTGCGCCAATTCTCGAAAGACTGTCTGATGTTCATTGTTCGCATCCTTCTTCATGGTTTGGTTTGGGGCCGCGTTGTTTGCTGAGCTAGATATAGGCGCACTCTCATGCATTTTGCAGTGCAATATATGCAAGCATGTCATGCTTATTTGCAAAGCTGTCTGCGGTTGATGCGCGCTGTCTTGTCGGCAAACACGGCCGGGCGCCGCCCGGTCTGAAAACAAATAACGCCCGCTGCGGGAGGAGGAGCAGCGGGCGTCATTGTGCGTGGCTGACACTTGGGAGGAGGAGTAGTGTCAGCCGAATCGCGGTAACATTGGGAGGAGGATAATGCTGCCGCGAAACTCTTTGTTGCTCACGGGCGACCAATCGAACCGATTTAAGCCGTTCCCGTCATCAACATGATCCAAATATAGGAGCGCACCCGGGTTTTGTGCAGCGCAATATATGCATGGGAGATATGACGAGAACGCATAGCTTTTGCCGGTTGGTTCATCGTTCGCCGATCGCCTCTTTGTTGGCGAAAACCGACACCGCCGTTGACGTCGTCTATACGATTGATATTAGAGACGCGCCGTTCTCTCGTAAAGCCCGGCGAGGGCCTGCGATTGCACGCGGGTGTGGCGGAATTGGCAGACGCACCAGATTTAGGTTCTGGCGCCGCGAGGCGTGGGGGTTCAAGTCCCTCCACCCGCACCATGATGTTCCGATTTTCGAGGCCGCTGTTTATCGGCGTGCCGGTATCGAACGCGTGGTGCCCACCGTCATGCATCCAGGACATAGCGGCCCGGCGCCGGACCAAGAGGTTTGAGGCTTTCCGCCGGCGCACCCATCGCAGGCGGGTCGATCCAATTGCCTGAGCGCGCCGCCAGCCAGGCGGACCATGCCGGCCACCACGATCCGCCCTCGGGTTCGGTGTCGGCGAACCAGGTTTCGGGATCCCGGTGCAAGTCGGTCTCTGCCTTTGTCGCCATGCGGTGGTGCCGTCTGGCGTGGCCGGGTTCCGACACGATACCGGCATTGTGGCCGCCATTGGTCAAAAGGAAGGTGACGTCGGTATCCGTCAGCAAGTGGAGCTTGTAGACCGAGCGCCACGGCGCCACATGGTCGCGCTCAGTGCCGACGGCGAATATCGGCGCGCGGATGTCGGCGATCGTCACCGGACGGCCGTCGACGGCGAAGCGGCCTTCCACCAGATCATTGTTCAGAAAAAGCTGCCTGAGATATTGCGAGTGCATCCGATAGGGCATGCGCGTCGTGTCGGCGTTCCACGCCATTAGATCGTTCATCGTTCCGCGCTCGCCCATCAGATAGTGGTGCACCGCGCGTGACCAGATGAGGTCGTTGGAACGCAGCAGTTGAAAAGCCCCGGCCATCTGCTTGGTGTCCAGAAAGCCCTGTTCCCACATCACGTCTTCCAGGAACGTGACCTGGCTTTCATTGATGAACAGCATGAGCTCACCGGCCTCGGTAAAGTCCGTCTGGGCGGCGAAGAAAGACAATGTGTGGAAACGCTCATCCCCGTCGCGCGCCATGGCGGCGGCGGCGATCGCCAAAAGCGTGCCGCCGAGGCAATAGCCGACACCGTGGATCCGGTCCGCCTTCGTGATCGTGCCGATCACCTCGAGCGCGGTCATCACACCCAGGTTGCGATAGTCGTCCAGGCCGAGCTCGCGGTCCTCCGGATCCGGATTCTTCCACGAGATCATGAAGACGGTGAAACCTTGCTCGATGAGGTAACGAACCAGCGAGTTGTGGGGCGACAGGTCGAGGATGTAATATTTCATGATCCACGCCGGTGTAATCAGGATCGGTTCCGGGCGCACGGTCTTCGTGGTAGGCGCATATTGGATCAATTCGATCAGCCGGTTGCGGTAAACCACCTTGCCCGGCGTTGCCGCGACGGTGTCGCCCACCCGATAGGCTTCCGCCCCGGCTGGTTTGCGGCCGCTGGCGATGCGTTCCATATCCTCCATCAGATACTGGAACCCACGCACCAGATTCATGCCGCCCTCGGTCCAGGTTTTGTCCAGGACCTCAGGGTTGGTGGCCATGTAGTTTGACGGCGAGCAGACGTCGAGCATCTGCCGCGCCGCGAAGGACACCACATTCTCATGCTGCTCGGTGACGCCGCGCACGCCGGTGGTGGCGTTGTGCCACCATTGTTGGTTCAAGAGGAAGGACTGGTAAAGAACATTGTACGGCCATCGCTGCCAAGCGTCCCCCGAGAACCGCCTGTCCTGCGGCAGGGGCTCGATGCAGGGCGGCGTGTCGGCCATCGGCAAGGCGCAGTGCCCGGCATAGTTGGCGAGCCGAAGCCACTTCCTGGTGGCCTTTTCTCCAAGTTGCATCTGTTTGCCCGGCGACGCTGCCAGATGGATCGACCAGTCGAAAAAGGCGGCAGCCAGCGCGGCGGGCGATATGGACGCGGTAAGCCGCGCCAAGGCGGCGTGCATGGAGCGATCCAGAATCTCCTGAAGCGCCGTGGATGCGTAGGAATCATGATGCACGATCCCCGGTGTCGCGGCTTGTTCCGGTTTCGCCGCACGATCCGCCGAACCGCCGCGATGCGTGTCGGTCCGCATTCCGTGCTGTCGGCCGGATACGTCGCGGTGCCCGTTTATCGGTGCGTTTGAAGCGGCGTCGGGAGAGGGCGTTTCGGGATCCATCCAGCGGCTCCGGTTGCCGGCGCAAATCCGATACATGGGAAGAGAGAGGGGGTCGCGCCGTTCTGCGCCGCGATCCCCTGGATCGATAGTGGGTGCCTACTGTGTTTTCTTGGCCGGTGCCTTGGCCGACTTGTCATCCGCCTGGCCGTTGGCGGTGGTGGGCAGGTATTCCCAGCCGAGTTCGCCGACCATGTCCATGACCCGGTATGCCTGATCGCTATAGTCTTCGAACATCTTCTTATAAAAGTCCGCATAGACTTCCGCGACCTCTCCCGGTTCCTTGGATTGCGCGATCTTTGCCGGCACTTCGAGATCCTCTTTCCAGCGTTCCGCGCAAAACTTCATCGTCTCGGCATTCAGCTTTCCGAGGCGCTGCAGGAACGTGCTGTAGGAGTGCGCCATGTTTTCCATATTGTGCGCATTGGCCTTCATGATGCCGTCGAAATTGGAGTTGAGAAGGCCTTCGGGAATCGTTGTATGTGCCATGATGATAATCCGCCCTGTTCACGTTGCTTCTGGCCTGGTTTCCTGTCCGGACCGGACATTGTCATGGTAGCGCGGAAAGGCGGCGGCAATTTGTTATGGATCAACAAATCGTCGCGAAATCACGCTCTGCGTGCCGGCGCTTTCCGTGGTTTTGCGTTGCGGGGTCGCGGTCAATTTGCTATGGGCCGCGCAACGCCCGTTGGCGGCAACCGCGATGGAGAGGTCCGGGCCAGTCGGTTCGACCGGTTTCTTGCGGAAAAAGTCAATATATACAAGGACGCGGTGCCCGCACTGCCACGGCGCGGGCGCTGCGGCCGTTCATTGCCACAATCTGCTGGCACAGTGGCGATCGCGACGGCATGACGATGGCCGATGCGGCGCCGGCAAAGTGAAGGTTTGATAATGCAGGTTACTGAAACACTGTCCGACGGCTTGAAGCGCGAAATCAAGGTCGTGGTCCCCGCCAAGGACATGGAAACCCGGATGAACGAGCGGCTTCTGGATGCCAAGGACAAGGTCAAGCTGAACGGCTTCCGTCCCGGCAAGGTGCCGATGAGCCACATGCGCCGGCTCTACGGCAAGTCCGTGATGGCTGAACTGGTCAATGAATACATTAACGAAAAGCCGACGGAGATCCTGTCGGAGCGCGGCGAGAAGTCGGCGACGCGGCCGCAGATCACCATGACGGAAGACGAGTCGGAAGCCAACGAGATGCTCGAAGCCAGGAAGGATTTCGAGTTTTCCATGTCCTATGAGGTGATCCCGGCAATCGAACTCAAGGACGTCAGCACCATGAAGCTGACCCGCCAGGTGGTCGACATCGATGACGCGGAGGTCGAGGAGCAGGTCAAACGTGTCGCTGAAAGCGCGCGTTCCTATGAGACCAAGGACGGCGCGGCGGCCGAGGGTGACCGGTTGACCATGGATTACGTCGGCAAGATCGACGGCGAACCCTTCGAAGGTGGTGCCGATACCGACGCCAATCTGATCCTTGGTTCGGGCAATTTCATCCCCGGTTTCGAAGACCAACTGGCCGGAGCGAAGGCCGGCGAGGAAAAGACGGTCACCGTCACTTTCCCGGAGGACTATCCGGCAGAACAGCTTGCCGGCAAGGAGGCCGTTTTCGATGTGACGGTCAAAGAGGTCGCGACACCCGGCGAACTGGAGATCGACGACGAACTGGCCAAGACGCTTGGCCTGGAATCGGCGGAGCGCCTTCGCCAGGTGGTGCGCGAGCAGATCGAAAGCCAATACGGCCAGTTCACTCGTCAGAAGGTCAAGCGGCAGATCCTCGATGCTCTGGACGACGAGTATAAGATCGAAACGCCGGAAGGGCTTTTGGAGGTCGAGTTCAACAATATCTGGGGCCAGATCATGGCCGACCTGGAGCAGGAGGGTAAGACCTTCGAGGACGAGGACACGACCGAGGAGAAGGCCCGCGAGGACTACCGCAAGCTGGCGGAGCGGCGTGTGCGTCTCGGCCTCGTCCTGTCCGAAATCGGCGAGAAGGCCGACGTCAAGGTCTCTGACGAGGAAATGCAGCGCGCCATCTACGACCAGGTACGCCAGCATCCCGGCCAGGAACAGCAGATCATGGATTATCTGCGGCAGACACCGGACGCGGTGGCGCAACTGCGCGCACCGCTTTTCGAGGACAAAGTCATCGACTACATCCTCGACCAGGCCGAGGTCACCGACGAAACGGTCAGCAAGGAAGAACTGATGGCCGATGACGACGCCGAGGCGGAAGAAAAACCCGCCGAAGAGAAGCCGGCGGCAAAGAAGAAGGCAGCACCCAAAAAGAAGAAGGCCGAGGCTGAATAAATCGCAGCGCCCGTTGTCCTGAAAGGCCGCCGCACTGGCGGCCTTTGTCGTTGTATCAGATCAGCGACAGCGCTTTCAGGCTGGTGTGGCCGTCGCGGCCGATAATGATGTGATCATGCACCGTGATGCCGAGCGGCTGGCAGGCCTCGATTACCTTATGCGTCATCTCGATGTCGGCGCGTGAGGGTGTCGGATCGCCCGACGGGTGATTGTGCACGAGAATGATGGCGGTTGCCGAGAGTTCCAGGGCTCGGCGCACCACTTCCCGCGGATAGACCGGCGTTTGGTCCACCGTGCTGCTCTGCTGGACCTCGTCCTGTATCAACGCGTTTTTCTTGTCCAGGAACAGAATGCGGAACTGCTCGCGGCTTTCTTCCGCCATTGCCGCCTTGCAGTATTTCAACACCGTCGACCAGGAATCCAGTATGTCGCGGCCGACAAGGTCGGCCTGCAGCATGCGCTGCGAGAGCGCCGAGATCACTTTGAGGTCGGCGGCGACACCGGGGCCGATGCCCGGCACCTCACGCAGCAGATGCGCCGGGGCGCCGAGGGCGCCTGAAATCGAACCGAAACGCGCCAGCAGCGCCTTGGCGATGGGTTTGGTGTCCCGGCGCGGTATCAGCCGAAACAGCATGAGTTCCAGCAATTCATAATCGGCGAGCGCTTCCGCGCCGCGTTTGTCGAAACGCTCACGCAGCCTGTCGCGATGCCCGTGATAGGCGTGCGACTCGGATGGGGCGGGGGAAACGGAATTGCGCGTTGCACGGTCACGCATGTCGGTGCGGCCTCCGTACTCGCCTGCCCGGCTTCGCTGGCGATGCTACGGGTTCATCGTCGAAAGGCCGGGCGTGAACAGGCCGGCCGGCGACAGGGTGAAGACCTCGCAACCACCGGCCGTCACGCCGACGGAATGCTCGTACTGCGCAGTCAGGGACCGATCGCGCGTGACCGCCGTCCAGCCGTCCGAAAGCACCTTTACATGTGGTTTGCCCAGATTGATCATCGGCTCGATGGTGAAGACCATGCCCTCGCGCAGCTCGATGCCCTCATGAGCGCGGCCGTAGTGCAGGATGTTCGGCACGTCGTGGAAGATCTGGCCGAGGCCGTGGCCGCAGAAATCCCGCACCACGGAGCACCGCTGCGCTTCGGCATAGCGCTGGATGGCCTCGCCGATCGCTCCGGTCCGGGCACCGGGTTTCACGGCTGCGATGCCACGCATCAGCGCCTCATGGGTGACTTCCATCAGGCGTTGGGCGGCGCGCTTGATCTGTCCGACCGGGTACATCCGGCTCGAATCGCCATGCCAGCCGTCGAGCACGAAGGTGACGTCGATATTGAGGATATCGCCCTCGCGCAGCGGCTTCGCGTTGGGAATGCCGTGACAGACCACATGGTTGATCGACGTGCAGCAGGACTTTGTATAGCCGCGATAGTTCAGAGTGGCGGCCACCGCATTGTGGTCCATGCCGTATTCGAAGACGAAACGGTCGATCGCCTCGGTCGTCACGCCCGGCTTGACGAAAGACACAAGCTCATCCAGGCATCGGGCCGTCAACTGGCCGGCCTTTCGCATGCCGGCAAAGCCATCCGGGCCGTGCAGCTTGATCTGTCCGGTGTTCTTCTGCGGTGCGGCAACGGCTTCGATATAGCTAACCACGTCGTTTCCTCACACACCCGGTTCGTGGACCGGTATCAATTGATCGAAGTGAATTTCCTTCGGCGAAATGTGGCACCGAACGGCCAGGGCTTCAACCCCGCGCGCGACCGCGCGGTCGAAAGCCACGGCATAATTCGGGTCGAGTTCGCGGCAAATCTTCAATCTGTCGCAGTCCGGCCGCTGCACCAGATAGACCATCACGGCGCGATGGCCCGCGTCGACCATGTCGCCCATCTCGTCAAGATGCTTGGCGCCGCGGCTTGTTGGGCTGTCAGGGAATTCGGCGAGCCCAGGGCGGCGTCGATAATGCACGTTCTTGACTTCGACATAAGTATCCGGCTTGCCGCCGCCGGCCAGTAGAATGTCGATGCGCGAGTTGCGGCCGTATTTCTGCTCCCGCCTCATGTCATCATAGCCGTAGAGGGGCGCGATCCCGCCGGCGCGGATCGCTTCCTCGACGATTTTGTTCGGTAGGCCGGTGTTTATGCCGACCATCACGCCATCGGCCTCCACCAGTTCGAGCGCATAGCGGTATTTGCGTGTTTTACTGTCGTGTTCCGACATCCAGATCGGAGATCCGGGATCGGTCAGCCCCAGCATGGAGCCGGTATTCGGGCAGGAGCCGGTAATGGGACGGCCATCGGGCAAGGTGGCGTCGAACAGGAAGCGCTTATAGCGTTTGACCAGCGTGGCCGGTTTAAGCGGTCGGGGAAATCGCATAGCGCCCTATAGGCGGCTCTCGTCACGGCCGCAAGGGCCCAGTCACCGCGGCGCCGTCGCCAAGCGGTCACCGGGGCGGTTCTCAAGCCAGCGGATCGCGAAAGAGGTGATCTCCGCGGCGTCGACGAGGACGCTGTCGGCCTGTCCGACGCGATGCCGACGGCCGTGTCCCAGCGCCAGATAGTCGTCCACGATCCGCGCGAAACAGTCGTCGGGAAGCGTGCGCGACACCGGCTCCGACGTGTCGTATTCCTCGATCAGCCGCCACTGCCTGCCGGCCTGTCCGGCAAGCGGTACCTCATAGCGCTTGATCCTTTTGTTGGCGATGACCGCCAGGTGTTCGGCGTGATGCAGCAGGGTCATCGTATCGATCGGCGCGCCGAGCATCAGGACTTTGCCCCCGGCGGCAACCAGCCGGGCGAACGGAGAATTGACGCCATAGCCGTAATCGAGCGGATGGTCGACGGTGAAATGCAAGGCCTTTGCGCCGAGCGCGACGACGGAGGCGCCCGGATTGCCGCTGCGCAGCGCCCCGGGCGTGGTGCGCAGGAACTCTGGAAAGATGCCGTTTTCCGGTGCCGCGCGAGAAACCGCCGGATCGAAGGTCGGGATGCTGTCGCGCCAGTGGTCCGGGACCCGGCCTTCGGCGTCCAGCAATGCGTCATAGGCAACGCCCCAGTCGGCATAGGCGAGGATCGTGCCCTCGACGCCCGCCGTGTCCCGCAGCGCGTCGATCAACACGTCCGGGCCGCCCAGCACCGGTCCGACCCGGCGAATGGCCGCGTGCACCATCACATGGTCGCCGGCGCGTATGCCGAGGGCTTCGAGATCGCGCCGCAGCATTGAGCGCGTCTGTAGGGGCCTGTCGCTTATCATGTGCGCGCGTGTCCGGCGTTCTAAGAGCCCATTCGGGAATTAACGATTGGTTTGGCGCAGCCAGTTTTGTGGGATTTTTGACGGAAGGACGACGCCGCAGGCTGGGTGCCTGTCAGTCGGCCTTCCGGCAAAAAGCGCCAAAACTGGCCGCGTCCGGCCGGATTGAGCCTGTTTTGCCCACGATCGGCGCGCTTGATCTCGAAATGGCCACCAGCCGTTCCTTCGATCGATCGCTTGATCGTGAACAAACAGGCGCAACCAAACCAGTCGTTAATTCCCGAATGGGCTTTAAGCTCCAGCGCGCCGGGACCGTGTTCTATACGCGGACTTTGACATAGCTGCCCGGCGCATCCTCGATCGCGTTGAGCTTGCCGCCGCCCGGCCGGCGTGCCTCGACCGTTCGGTCATCCTGGCTTTCGACCCATTTGTGCCAGTGGGGCCACCAGGAGCCCGGATGTTCCTTCGCTTTTTCCAGCCAGTCTTCGAACGCGCCAATCGGTTTGCCGTTGCTCCAATATTGGTACTTTTTCTTGTTTGGCGGATTGACGACGCCGGCGATGTGGCCGGAGCCCGACAGCACATAGGTGACGTCGCCGCCGAACGCGTCGCATCCGATAAAGACCGATCGAGCCGGTGCGATATGGTCTTCTTTGGTGGCCAGATTATAGACCGGTATGGTGATGTCCTTCAGCGAAACCGTCTTGCCGTCCAGAACCATCCGGTCGTTGGAAAGATTGTTTTCCAGATAGCAGTTGCGCAGATAGTAGGAGTGGTTCGCCGCCGGCATGCGCGTGGCGTCGGAATTCCAGTAGAGCAGATCGAAGGGCATCGGTTCCTTGCCCTTCAGATAGTTGTTGACGACATAGGGCCAGATGAGCTCGGACGCGCGCAGCATGTTGAAAGCCGTCGCCATCTTCGAGCCTTCAAGATAGCCGTGCGCCTTCATGTTCTCCTCGATGGTGTCGATATTGTCGGCGTCGGCGAAGACCAGCAGATCGCCGGCATGGACGAAATCGACCTGGGTGGTGAAAAACGTCGCCGAAGCGACCCGCTTGTCGCCCTCCTGGGCAAACAGCGCCAGCGTGGCGGCCAACAGCGTGCCGCCGACGCAATAGCCGATCGCGTTGACCTGCTCCTCGCCGGTGGCTTTTTCGACCGTGTCGAGAGCGAAGCCGATGCCCTCGCGCGCATAGGCCTCCCAGCCCTTGTCAGCGTGGCGCTCGTCCGGATTGACCCATGAAATCACGAAGACGCTGTGTCCCTGTGCCACTGCCCAATGGATGAAGGACTTCTGCGGGTTGAGATCGAGAATATAGAATTTGTTGATCCAGGGCGGGCAGATGAGCAGCGGGCGCTTGAGCACCGTTTCGGTCTCGGGCTTGTATTGGATGATCTGGCAGATGTCGTTCTGGGCGATGATCTTTCCGGGCGTCACCGCCAGGTTCTCGCCCACCGCAAACTTGTCGTAATCGGACTGCCGCAGCCTCAGATCGCCTTTGCCGGCGCGGATGTCCTCGGCCAGCATGCGCATCCCGCGCACCAGGTTCTCGCCGCTTTCGGCGACCGTTTCCTTGTAGACCTCGGGATTGGTCAGGATGAAATTCGTCGGCGACAGCGCGCTGGTGAATTGTTTGACGTAAAACAGCGCCTTGTGACGGGTGTGCGGGTCCAGCCCGTCCGCGTCCTTGACCAGCTTTTCGGCCCAATCCGAGGTGACCGAATACGCCTGTCTCAGGAAACTGAAAAAGGCGTTGTCCTGCCAGTCCTCATCCGCAAAACGGCGGTCCCGCAGCAGTTTTTCGGCCGGGTCTGTCGTTTCCTCGCCGGAGAATTTGCGCATCGAGTTTGACCAGATGTCGAAATAGCTCGACAGAAGATGGGTCTGCGCCTCGATCGCCCGGCGCGGATCCGACAACCAGTATTCGGACAGTTTGGAGAAGGTTTTGACGACGTCGGTGGCAGGGCCGGTCAGACTGTCGGTCTTTTCGCCCGATTCCCGCGGCGCCACCCAGGCAGCGGCGGCCTTGCCCATCTCTTCCACGACATGGGCCATGTTGCGGGCCATGGCCTCGGGGTCCTTGACCACAAAGGGCTCGATGGC
>Ga0056109_1000079_pt1 | contig 37925 bp, 35 predicted proteins | sample WorMetG1BERMUDA2_FD_80077 | JGI IMG/M metagenome (GOLD analysis project Ga0056109, IMG submission 80077) | Marine gutless worms symbiont microbial communities from Max Planck institute for Marine Microbiology, Germany - Inanidrilus... ...
CCGGCTTGGTGAGCGGGAAACAGTTGAAGATGTGGCAAAAAATCTGGAACGATGGGTTGACGGAATCATGATCCGAACCTATGACCACGATAATGTGATCAGAATGGCGGAAGCTGTTTCCATCCCTGTCATCAATGGCCTGACCGACGACGCCCACCCCTGTCAGGCTCTGGCTGACATCCTGACCATCAAGGATCAAAAACAGTCGCTGGAGGGACGTAAATTGGTCTTCATTGGAGACGGCAACAACGTGGCCACCAGCCTGGCGTACGCCTGTGCGCATATGGGAATGCATTTTGTCTGTGCGTCTCCTGAAGGATATATTCTACCGGAAAAAATCGCCGAAAAAGCCCGGAAAATAGGCAAGCGGCACAATGCAACTATTGAAACAACAACAGATGCTTTTAAAGCTGTTGAAGATGCGGATGCGGTCTATACAGATGTCTGGATCAGCATGGGTCAGGAAAAAGAGAAGGAACGGCGGCTTAAAGATTTTGCCGACTACCAGTTGAACGACAGGCTGCTGGCTGCCGCCGGAACGGATGCCATGGTACTCCACTGCCTGCCCGCGCATAGAGGAGAAGAGATCACGGATGAAGTTATCGACGGTCTGCAATCCATGGTCTATAATCAGGCGGAAAACAGGCTCCACGCACAGAAAGCGGTTCTTGCGCTCCTGATGGGTTAACTTCCCTAATCCACGCGGCTGAGCTATATTTGCAGTATCAGTGCCGGGTTTCATCAAGCTCTCCGGCTTGTTGCCAGAGAATAATTTGGAGGGGACTATGTTTGAAGGAAGTTTTGTAGCGACTGTAACGCCGTTTCTGAACAACGAGGTCGATTTTGATACACTTGGCAGGCTGATCGATTTCCAGATCGAAAACAGCACCCACGGCATTGTTCCCTGCGGAACAACAGGAGAATCGGCTACCCTCTCAGAAGAGGAGCACACGGGGGTTGTTGAATTCACGGTCAAGCATGTGGCTGCGAGAGTCAAGGTGATCGCCGGTACAGGGTCAAACAGTACGGATACAGCCCTCAAACTCACACGACACGCTCTGGAAGCCGGGGCCGATGCTGCCCTGATTATCACGCCGTACTATAACAAACCCACCCAGAGCGGACTCTACGCCCATTTTGCGGCCATTGCAGGGGCTGTGGATATCCCGATCATCCTCTACAATGTACCTGGACGGACAGGAATCAACATGCTTCCGGAAACCGTCGGAAGACTCGCCCATGATTTCTCCAATATCGTTGGCCTCAAAGACGCAACGGGTAATCTGGTCCAGGCGAGTCAGACTCTGGCTGCAGTCGGGGAGCGGGAATTCGACCTGTTATCCGGTGAAGATGCGCTGGTCTTTCCGTTGCTCGCTATCGGAGGGAAAGGGGTGATATCCGTACTCACAAACATCGCCCCGCGCTCGATGAGCGATCTGGTCAACAAGTTCCATCAGGGCGATATTGCCGGTTCAAGGGAGCTGCATTACCGACAGCTTCCGCTCTGTCAGGCGCTCTTTTATGAGACAAATCCGATTCCCGTGAAAACAGCCCTGGAACTTCTGGGCAAAGGGAACGGCCAGCTCCGCCTCCCGCTTTCTCCGATGCATGAAGAGGCAAAGGGCAGGCTGAAAGAGGCGATGAGTGCATTCGGTCTTCTGTAAAAATATGGAGGATATCTAAAATGATCAAAATTGGAATAATCGGTGCCGCAGGAAGGATGGGGAAACATCTCATCCAGTCCATAGCTTCTCACAGCGGGGCAACCCTCTCTGCTGCTGTGGAATACAGCAGGCATCCGGAACTGGGTCAAGACGCATCCATTCTCGCCGGACTGGCGGAGAGCGGGATCGTGCTGATCGACAATCTGGAAGGTGCAGCGACAGCTTCTGATGTTCTGATTGATTTCAGCTCCATTGAAAATATCAAACCCGCCCTGAGCGCTGCTGTTGCGGCCAGATGCGGCCTCATAATCGGGACAACCGGACTGAGCAGCGTGGAAACCGACGCCATCCGCACTGCCGCTGTCTCCATCCCGATCATCCAGGCATCCAACTACAGCACGGGTATTAATCTGCTGGCTCATCTGGTCAAAAAAGCAGCTGCGGTTCTCGGGAACAGTTTTGATATCGAAATAGTGGAAGCGCACCACAGATTCAAGAAAGATGCGCCTTCAGGGACAGCCTTGAGCCTGGCAACAACAGTGGCGGAAGCTCTGGACCGCGATCTGAACACGGAAATCCGCAACGGCCGCTCGGGGATAAGCGGAGAGCGGACAGTCACAGAAATCGGGTTACACGCTGTGCGTGGTGGGGATGTCGTGGGTGAACACACTGTCGGTTTTTACGGCGACAGTGAGCGCATTGAACTGACCCACAGGGCCTCTTCCCGAAAGACCTTTGCCGGCGGAGCGGTCAGAGCAGCGGTCTGGATCTGCGGTCAGCAAGCGGGCCAGTACGGTATGCATGATGTTCTGGGCTTCTGATGCACAAGTACATTCTCTCAATCGGCTCAAACCTCGGAGAGCGGCTGAATAATCTCAGTGAAGGGGTCTGCTTTCTCTCCAGAAGGGGAGAACTCCTCTCCGTCTCCTCGATTTATGAGACATCTCCGGTTGATATGGAGTCCCCTGCGTCTTTTCTCAACTGCGCACTCCACTACCGTACATACCTTGCTCCGCTGCAAATGCTTGATTTCGGACAATACATCGAAGAGAGGCTGGGTCGGGTGCAGGTTGGGGAGAACCAACCACGACAGATAGATATCGACCTGATCCGCTGGTCAGGAGGGAACTGGCAGGATGAGAGACTGATCATCCCGCACCCTGAAGCGGAAAAAAGGGCTTTTGTCTGTGTCCCGGTCAATGAGCTCCTCCCTGACACATTCCCTGACGCGGAATTCAAAGAACAGAAGATTGAGTACTTTTGCAAAGGAGAGATTCTTTTCCTGTTACACTAATCACGCCAACAGTGAGAGATGCTGGATACAAGATATGAACATTAAAAAAATTCGGGAAAGCAAGAACCAGGACAGGCTTGTCATGCTGACCTCTTATGACGCAATTACAGCAGCTATCGTTTCTCAGGGGGGGGCAGATATAATCCTGGTCGGTGATTCGCTGGCCAACACTTCACTGGGCATGACCAGCACTCTTCCGCTGAGCCTGGACTCCATCATAGAACGGTGCAAAGCGGTCTGCAGCCACAGTGGTGACGCGCTTGTCGTCTGCGACATGCCCTTTCTCAGTTACGGGATTTCAGAGGAGGAAACAATACGCAACTGCGGCAGGGTGCTCAAAGAGACAGGCTCTCACGCTGTTAAGATGGAAGGGGGGGAGTGGCTCGCACCGGTTATCAAGAAACTCGTCAATATCGGGGTCCCGGTGATGGGGCATGTCGGACTGCAGCCGCAGCATGTCAACAGCTACGGGGGCATGTTTATCCAGGGCCGAACTGAGGAGGAGGCGCTCTCCATCCTCAAGGACTCGAGGGAGCTCGTTGAGGCGGGAATTTTCTCTCTTGTTGCGGAATGTATTCCAGAAGAGCTCGGGAAACAACTCACGGAAGAAACAGCTGTTCCGGTAATCGGGATCGGCGCAGGACCACATTGTGATGGGCAGGTACAGGTGATAAGCGATCTGCTCGGTTTGACAACAGGCAAACTCCCCAAACACGCAGGACAGTACGCATCGCTAGCACAAACGGCACAAGAGGCGGTGGCCCGATATTCTAAAGACGTTCGGATGGGGGCGTTCCCTGGGCCTGACCACTGTTTTCCATTAAGCGGGATTAATAATCATGAAGCGATGCACAACGGTGCGTGAGGCGCTCCGCTGGTCAGAAGAGATTCGCAAAAGGGGATTCACTATGGGACTTGTCCCGACAATGGGGGCAATACATCAGGGGCACCTCTCGCTGGTCGAAGCTTCACTGAAGGAGTGTGACCGCACAGCTGTCACTATTTTTGTCAATCCCACCCAATTTGCCCCGGGAGAAGATCTGGACAGCTATCCGCAGCCTCTGGAAGAGGACCTGAACCAGCTTCGCGCTCTCGGCGTGAATATGGTCTACTCCCCGTTTGTCAGAGAGGTGTATCCGGATGCGTACAGCACCTATATCACGGTTGAGGGTCTGACCACGATGCTCTGCGGAAAAAGCCGGCCCGCTCACTTCCGTGGCGTCACCACTGTTGTCTGCAAATTTTTCAACACCTTCCGACCGGACAGAGCTTTTTTCGGACTTAAAGACTATCAACAGACTGTTGTGGTCCGCAGGATGGTCAGAGATCTTGACATGAATATCCAGATCCGCTGCTGTCCGATAGTGAGGGAACCGGATGGGCTGGCGATGAGTTCCCGTAACCGCTATCTTTCTCCTGAAGAGCGGCAGCAGGCCCTCGCTCTTTCGGAATCTCTCCGGATAGCCGAATCCATGATCACTCCGGATACTTCGCCTGAGACAATCCGTGATATAATCCAGAACAGGATCAGCAGCAAGCCACTGGCAAGGATAGACTACATTGAGATAAGGCATCCTGAGACACTCGAGCCTGTTACGGATTTTGATGAGGGGGCGGTGATCGCTCTGGCTGTCATCTTCGGAAAAACACGGCTGATCGACAACTGTCTTATCGCGCCTGGCTCTGATCCTTTTCTATCAAAAAACTTCAAACCCGCCTCATCGAGCCATCCCGAATCGTACGATATTGAAGTGGACTGTATGAGATAGTCTATCCAGCAGCCTGGCAGATAGAGGGAAGGTAATTTGAAACAGATACAGGCCTATACAGGGTACAGCATCAAAACACCTGGATTTGAAGGGCCGCTGGATCTCCTTCTCTTCCTGGTGAAAAATTATGAGATCAACATCTATGATATCCCCATTACCCTGATCACGGAACAGTATCTGGGCTATATCAAAATGCTCAAGCGATTTGATCTTGAGGTGGCTTCCGAGTTCATCGTCATGGCCGCCAACCTGATGCACATCAAGTCCAGAATGCTGCTCCCTGTCGATCCGGAGCTGGATGAGGAAGAGGACCCGCGTACTGATCTTGTGCAGCAGCTTCTGGAGTACCAGAAATTCAAAGCAGCAGCAGAAACACTGGAAGAGGCGGAGCAGGTTTCCAGAGAGGTTCTGGAACGCAAACCCTCCCGGATTCTGCTCGAATTTCCGGAGGAAGGCGATAACTGGATCGAGGTCCGGTTGTTCGAACTGGTGAACGCCTTTTCTCAGCTGATAGGTACCGGTAAAAAAGAGGAGCCAGTATTTCCCGTGCTGGACCATATCGACGAGGAATACAACCCTGAAGAAAAAATTGAACAGATCCGCGTCATGCTCGATCTGGAGGGGAAGGCCCTCTTTCAGGAACTTCTTCCGCCTGGTGTCCGTCGCGGCGAAATTATCGTCACTTTTCTCGCCATTCTTCATATGATCAAGCGGGCGATGATTGACGTCAAGCAGCACAAAATGTTCGGCGATATTACTATATTTCCCAGAGAGCCGCGTCCTCCGGCAGAGCCCCAGGAGGCGACGGCCTGAGCTACCCCCTGCCGGCAGCGGAGGTTCCTCAAACACCATCTTCTGGAGAATAGAGTGCTGGAGACCATAGGGCCGGAATCAAAAAAAGAGGAAAAAAAGGCACTCATAGAAGCGCTGCTTTTTGTTGAACACGAACCGCTGGAGTATGCAAAACTGCGGAAGATCCTCAATATCAAGCAGAAGAAACTGAAGCAGCTGATCGCCGAGCTGCAGGAAGAATTTGAAATCCGGCAAAGCGGTCTCCAGATCAATGAGATCGCCGGTGGATTTCAGATGATCGCCCATCCCCGATTCTCTCTCATCCTCTCCCGTTTCCATGGAATCAAAAACAAAAACAGAATGTCCAGGACCAATCTGGTCACCCTCTCCATCATCGCCTATAAACAGCCGGTCACCAAAGGTGAGATTGAACAGATCCGCGGCGTGCACTGCGGCCGCGTTCTTCAGAAACTGCTTGAACAGGATCTCATCCAGGTGCTCGGCAGACGTGATACAGCGGGGAAACCGCTGGAATACGGGACCACCAGAAAATTTCTTAAGGTTTTCAGTCTTAAATCCATCCATGGACTCCCCAGACTCAGGGAGATCAAAGAGATGGAATTCGGTCTGGATGGAGACGATGGTTTTGAAGAAACGGTCACTAAAAAAGAGGAGATTCCGGAAAAAGCAGAACAGGGTGCCAATGGTTAAAGGAGGGCTCCTGTCCGCTTATACCGGGTCCGTTGCTCCAGCATGCAAAGGTACTCCTGTTCTTCAGCGCCATCACGAACGAGCTGCTGCTGAGCAGCAAGCGATTAACAGACATTTTCCCTTTTCCCGGACAGAGATATCGCTCATTCAGAAGGATGTAAGAGAGGCGCTCGCTGAAGTACAGGGGTATTGACACAAATTCGATCTTGCTGAAAGACAGGTTCTGTACTAAATCAGATAATTGAGGGATATATGGCGGAAGAGAAAAAGCAGCAACTGAATCAACTGCGCTCCAGGATTGATGAACTGGACTCCCAGATCATCGATAAACTGAATGAAAGGCTGCGTGTGGCTATAAAAATCGGCCGGCTGAAGAGCGGGGGAAAAATTCCTGTTTTCCATCCGGAACGGGAAAAACAGGTGATCAGCAATATAGTCGGCCACAACAGCGGCGGTGTTTTCCCGAAAAACTTATTGATCAATATATATACGGAAATCATGTCCGCATCCCGCTCTCTGCAGAGTCCCCTGCGGATCGCCTACCTCGGCCCCAAAGCAACCTATACGCACATGGCGCTCTGCCGGCACTTCGGCAGTGCGGTTGAGGGGATACCTGTAGAATCTATCGAGGAGACCTTCAGGGCGGTGGAAAACGGGAAAACAGCCTATGGAGTTGTCCCGGTGGAGAATTCCACAGAAGGAGTGGTCACCCATACTCTGGACCGGTTTGTGGACAGTCAGTTGAATATCGTTTCTGAAATTTACATGAATATCTCCCATTGCCTGCTCTCCAGATGCACGGACATCAAAGCGATAGGAAAAATTTACTCCCATCCGCAGAGCTTTTCCCAGTGCCGGCTCTGGCTTAACAGCAATCTCAGCAGTGTGGAAAAGATGGAGACCTCCAGCAATTCCCGGGCAGCGGAGATGGCGGCAGAGGAAGAGAGCGCGGCTGCCATTGCCGGCAAAATAGCCGGCGGAGTATACGACCTCAACATCCTGGCCAGCCATATAGAGGACAACCCTGAGAATATGACCCGGTTTCTGGTCATCGGTAAGGACCTCTGCAAGCCAACGGACAGAGATAAGACCTCGCTCGTCTGCTCTGTCAAGGATCGACCCGGTGCGCTTCATGACCTTCTCTCCGCCTTCTCCTCCCGGAATATCAACATGACCCGGATTGAAAGCCGTCCGACACGAAAAAAAGCGTGGCAATACCTCTTCTTCATTGATCTGGAAGGGCATGTGGAAGATCCGGCGATCCGTCAGACCCTTGAAGAGCTGGAGGAGACAACCCAGTATATCCACGTTCTCGGCTCCTATCCGGTCGGCAGCACGGTATTCGAATAGGAGGGAACGTGGTTATGGTCATTAAACAGGACACCACAGGGGCAGAGAACCAGCACATAGTGGAACGGGTCCTCCAGATTGTAAAACCGTATACACTCGCCTGCCGCGACTTCCGGACCGCGGACAGCATAATTCCCATAGGAGGGTCCGCACCGGGCGGTACGAAGCTGGCCCTGATCGCCGGACTGCCTGCTGTGGAGAGCGAGGAGCAAATCGAAGCGCTATACGAGCGTATATCTTCAGCCAGGCTCACCGCTTTCCGCAGCGCTGCCTTCAAACCACCCACCTCTCCTTATGCCTTTCAGGGGCCGGGAAAACGGGGGCTCGAAATCCTCGCCCGGGTTTTCTGCAGGAAGAGCATCCCGGTCATCACGGAAGTACTGGATCCGCACAATATTGAGCTGATCTCTGAATACGTACAAATAATCCAGGTCGGAAGCAACAGTATCCAGAACTTCGACCTGCTCCGGGAGGCCGGAAGGGTCGGGAAATCGGTGATACTAAAAGGGGGATCATGAACACTCTTGAGGAATTCCCCGTTTCTGCCGGATATGTGCTCTCTCATGGCAACAGTGAGATGGTTCTCTGTGACTGTGGTGTGCGGACTTTTGAGCAGAGATTCCGCACTTCGCTCGATCCGGCTTCCGTCGCTTTTCTTAAAAAAGAGAGCCACCTCCCTGTGATCGCCGATCCCTCTCAGGCGACAGGGAATTGGGCTTATGTGGAGGAGGAGGCCATGACTGCGGTTGCAGCAGGCTGTGACGGGATCGCTCTCAATGTGCACAACGACCCGGAGAACGCCATGGCGCACGGGGTACAGTCTCTCAATCCGGAAAGACTTCTCAGACTGACTGAAAAACTGCAGCAGATACGCACCATCATCAGTGAAGGAGAAGGAGAGCAGTGATGCAGAAAAACGTGCTTATCGCAGGTCTCGGGCTCCTCGGGGGCTCGCTGGCCCTCAGACTGAAGGAAATGGACCACACTGTCAACGCCCTGGGCAGAAACAGAGAGAGGCTGGAAAAAGCGCAGGAGGCCGGTATTGCCCACTCTGTTGCCACAGATCCGAAAGAGGTCGTTCCGGAAGCGGAGATCGTCATCATTGGAACGCCTGTGGGCAGTATTCCCGCAATTGCGGAGGCTCTCACACCCTTTCTTAAGCCGGAAGTTGTGGTGACAGATGTGGGCAGTACCAAGGAGTGGGTGTGCAGAAATATGCGCCGAATCCTCGGGAAGAAAAAGGGCCGTTTCGTGGGCTCGCATCCCATGGCCGGTTCTGAGAAAACAGGATGTGAAAACGCCTCCCCCCGGCTCTTTGAAGGGGCCAAAGTAGTGATCACGGAAACAGGGGAAGAGGATAGCGACGCTGTTGAGACCGTGAAAACGCTCTGGGAGAGCACCGGAGCCGTGATCCGGGTGATGGAACCGGAGCATCACGACCGTCTGGTCGCCAGCACAAGTCATCTGCCCCACGCAGCGGCTTTTGCCATGGCTTACGCTCTTGAAAAAAGTCCGGATGCGGGAGAAAATTTCTTCGGCATATATGGTAAGGGACTTCTGGATACGCTTCGAATTGCAGCCAGCGACCCTGTGATGTGGGAGGATATCATCCGCTCCAACAGGCTCAACATCGCCAATGCGCTGGAAAACTACCGGGGGCATCTGGATGTTCTGGAAAATTGGATCAGACAGGGACATTATGAGGAGATCGTAACCTTGATGAAAACCGCCGGAGAACTCAGAAACAGACTCTGATTTGTTCGCTATATTGCTTTTTTATGGCCCTTATTAGTATACTTCATCTGTTAAATACTGTATCAAGAAGCGGTCACCGTGATTTCCGTATTTTGCGGCCATTGTGAAAAAATGGGTAATTCACCCGACAGGTAGAACATGAAGGAGTAGCACAATTGGATAACGGCACACATCAGGCACAAGAGCAGATGGAATTGATGGATTTTGCTCCTGCTATCCTGACGAAAGGAGAGATTTTTGAAGGTACCGTTATCACGGTTGATGAGAAGGCCTCACTGGTCTGGATAGACCTCAACGCCAAATCATCCGGTATAGCGGCTCTGGAAGAATTTGATACACCGCCTGTGGAAGGCGATGAAGTCTCGGTAATGATACTCAACACCTCCGATATTGACGGTGTTAAGGTCTCCAAACGAGCGGCTGACTCCCGCAAGATGCGTCAGGTTGTGCAAAAAGCCTACAAAGACAATGAAACCATCACCGGTAAAGTCACTAAAAAAGCGAAAAATGGCTTCAAGGTTGATTTCAACGGTATTGAGGCGTACCTTCCGCTCAGCCATATAGACCTGGGACGAATTGGTAATCAGGACGCCTATATTGGCGAAAACTTTGATTTCAAAATCATCAAGTTCGAACAACGCGGTAAAAACATCAGTATAGTTGTTTCCCGCAGAGAACTGCTCGAAAAAGAGCAGGCAGGTCACATGAAGGAGATTTTCGAGTCTCTCCATGTCGGTGACGTAGTGGCAGGTGTTGTCAAGAGCATCACCCGCTTCGGTACTTTCGTAGACATCGGCGGTATGGACGGACTCATCGCTCACGAGGAGATCTCCTGGCAGCGGGGGCAGAGCGCCAGGGAGATTGTTTCTCCGGGAGAGACCATTGATGTACAGATCTCTCTGATTGACGAAGAGCGCCAGCGGGTCGGTCTTTCTCTCAAAGCACTTCAGGATGATCCCTTCATCGGCTTTTGTGAACAGCACGCTGAGGGGGATGTCATTGCAGGGAAAGTGGTTAAACTGGAATCCTTTGGTGCTTTTATAGAGCTGGAAGCCGGAGTGGAGGGTCTGCTCCATGTCTCCGAACTCTCCTGGACCCGCAGGGTCAACCACCCCAGAGAGGTTGTTCAGGTTGGCGTAACAATCAATGTCCAGCTGCTTCGCATAGACAGAGATAACAGACGCCTCTCCCTTAGCTACCGCCAGCTGGTGCGGAACCCCTATGACACCGTTGACACAGATTATCCGCTCGGCAGCCGCCACACCGGGCAGATCATGAGGACTACGGATTTCGGCGTTTTTGTTAAACTGCCCACGGATATTGAAGGACTTGTGCGCAAAGAGGATATCTCCTGGGACAAAAAAGAGAGCGATGCTCTCTCCCTGTTCAGCCCCGGGGAACTGGTTGAGGTACAGATCCTCAAAGTCGATAAAAAAGCGCGCAAAATCGGGCTCGGCGTTAAACAGCTTCAGGATAATCCGATGGCGATCTTCAAATTTAAAAATCCTCCGGGGACGAAGACAACCGGTGTTGTCAAACGTCTTGAAGATTTCGGTGCCTTTATTGAACTGGAAGCGGGTATCGAAGGCCTTGTTCACATCTCTCAGATTGCGGAGAAAAAAGTTGACAGGATTTCCGATTCTCTCAAAGAGGGTGATACGGTCAATGTCATTATCCTCTCCGTTGATGAGGATAACGGCAAAATCTCCCTCTCGATCAAAGACTATGATAGAGACATTGAGAGTGAACTGATCACCCAGCATAAAGGTGACGACAGGGGCACATTCCGTCTCGGTGATGTCATCGATCTTTCACAATTGCAGTAATCCGCGAACACGGTTTAAGGGATACGAGGATGAGTAAGTACAAGCAGCATCACATGTCAAGAAAACGGCTAAAAGCCAATAAGATGGTTGAAGCGGCGATCAATCTTCGCCATTTTCTGGTCAATAACAAACAGAAGATCTATACGGGACTGCTCGTTGTTGCGCTATTGCTTGTTCTGATCATCGCGAAATCAGCTTCCGACGCTTCTCTGAATGAAAAGGCGTCAGAAAAGCTGAACAAAACCCTTCTTCTGCTTCGCTCCTCTGATAACAAGGAAAACATCAATCTCGTCATGGGTAACCTGGAGCGCATCATGAACGAGTTCAGTGGAACTTCTCACGCTGGAAGAGCCGCATATAACCTCGGGACGATTCAATACAATGTACAGGGATACCTGAAAGCAGTCCAGAGTTTCCAGACCGCTGTAGCTGATGGGAAAGGGCACATTGTCCCATCTGCGTTGCTGGCGATTGGAGACGCTTACAACCAGCTCAACAACCCCAAAAAAGCACTGGAATTTTATTCCAGAATCATCGATAAGAATTATGATGGCTTTGTTGGTGCAGCGAGAGTTAAAAAAGTCTACACACTGATCGCCCTCAAAAAGTTCAAAGAAGCCACAGCTGCCATTGATGAGCTGGAGAAGAGTTCTGATTCCGCTTTCATTCGAGAGGTAGCCAAACTTCGGGTCATGGTGAAGTACTACGGCAAGCAGACCGGATCCACCAGATAGGAGGGTATATGCCCTCAGAACCTGTTGTATCGATTTACACTGAAAAAGAGGCTCTGGACCGCCTGACGGACCGCAGACGGCTCAACAGTGATCTGGAAACCGCGGATTCGGTCCGGGCCATTCTTGAAGATGTACAGCAGAGGGGCGATGATGCTCTTGTAGAATACACAAGAAAATTCGATAATATTCAACTCTCTTCAATGAGCCTGCGGGTGGACCCGGATGAGATCCGCAATTCCGGTGACGGCCTTTCAGAAGAGCTAAAAAAAACGCTCAACACAGCCGCAGAGCGAATCCGCCGTTTTCACAGCAGACAGCTGGAACAATCCTGGCTGTACCAGGACGGTGGCGCACTGCTCGGCCAGCAGATAACGCCTGTGGACAGTGCCGGGCTCTATATTCCTGGCGGAAAAGCCGCTTATCCCTCAACCGTGTTGATGAACGCTATTCCTGCTGAGATCGCCGGAGTCGCTCGACGGGTGCTCTGCACCCCTTGCCAGGGCTCACTGGAGCTGCCGGAGTCAGTACTCTATGCCGCTAAAATTTGTGGCATAGAGGAAATCTACCGCATAGGCGGCGCTCAGGCGGTTGCCGCTCTGGCGCTCGGTACTGAGACGATTCAACCTGTTGATAAGATCACCGGACCTGGCAACCGTTTTGTTGCAGAGGCCAAGAGACAGGTGTTCGGTATGGTATCCATTGATATGATAGCCGGCCCCTCAGAGATTCTGATTGTGGCTGATGAGAGCAGTGATCCTGAAACAATCGCGATTGATCTGTTCTCTCAGGCTGAGCATGATGAAGATGCGAGCTCCCTGCTGCTCACCACCTCGGAAACAGTTGCCCGGGAAGTGCAGAAAGCGGTCAGCACCATGATCGACAAACAGCCGCGTCAGGAGATCATACGCAAGGCTCTGCAAAACAACGGAATGATCATTGTTGTTGAAGACAGGGAAGCAGTGTTCCGGATCATCAACAGCTACGCTCCGGAACACCTGGAGATTCTGCCCTCCTTTGGTCTGGAAAATATCCTGGGTTCGGTACGCCATGCTGGAGCGATCTTCTACGGCCTCTGGACCCCGGAAGCTGTGGGCGACTATATGGTCGGTCCGAACCATACTCTTCCGACTACCGGGAGCTCAAAATTTTCCTCGCCGCTCGGCGTATATGACTTTGTGAAGCGAAGTTCCATAATCTCTCTGGATAGAGAAACATTCAAACAGATAGGCCGGCTGACAGCGGTTTTTGCTGATGCAGAGGGTTTGTCCGCTCATGCACAGAGCGTACGGCACCGTTTTGAAAAAGGAGATTGATATGCAGCGTACATCCCGGCTCCACCGGAAAACCGGTGAAACAGATATCAGGTTAGAGCTCTGTCTGGACGGGAAGGGGGAGTGTGAAATTATATCTCCTGTTATGTTTCTCAACCACATGCTCAATCTCTTCGCTTTCCACTCCGGCTTTGATCTCTTCATTGAAGCGACTGGCGATACGGAGATTGACGACCATCATACAGTCGAAGACCTGGCCATCTGTCTCGGGCAGGCGGTCAAAGAGGCGCTGGGTGACAAAAAGGGAATCAACCGGTACGGAAGTTTTATCCTCCCGATGGATGAGGCCAGGGCCTCTGTAAGCCTCGATATTTCCGGCCGCCCCTTTTACCTGTACAACGGGCCGGAACTGAAAGGGAGGACCGGATCTTTTGATTGTACACTGCTCCATGAATTCATGCGCGCCTTTGCCGGCAATGCCAGTATCACGCTGCATATAACCGTTGAGGCCGGCGATAACCTTCACCACATCGTTGAAGCTGTTTTCAAGGCAACGGCACGAGCCTGCGCCATTGCGGTACAGGTCACAGGCAGTAAAATACCCTCTTCTAAGGGGAAACTGAATTGATTGCAATTGTGGATTACGGCATGGGCAATTTGCACAGCGTTGCTAAAGCACTCCAGAAACGGGATATCCCGGCTGAGATAACCTCTTCTGCAGACAGAATAGCGCAAGCGGACGGGGTGATTCTGCCGGGAGTGGGCGCTTTCGGAGAGGCTGCACGTAACCTCCGGGAACGCGGGCTGGATAACCTGGTTGTAGCCCATATCGAACAGGGGAAGCCGTTTTTCGGCATCTGTCTCGGACTCCAGCTTCTGTTTGAAGGGAGCGAGGAAAACCCTGAAGAGAAGGGGCTCGGGCTCCTCAAAGGCCGGGTTATCCGCTTCAACACGGATCTGAAAGTCCCACACATGGGCTGGAATTCCGTCATTAAAACGCAGAATACCCCGATCCTGAATACAATCCATGAGGGCGATTATTTCTATTTTGTACACTCCTACTATGTTTCTCCAGAAGACGACTCCGTTGCGGCAACAGTTACAGAATACGGGGAGAGATTTGTCTCCTCTGTCCGGGTTGGCAATCTCTTTGCCTGCCAGTTTCATCCGGAGAAGAGCCAGGATAAGGGCCTGGCCCTCATCACGAATTTTGGAGCCTCCATATGATCATCATCCCCGCAATCGACCTCATTGGAGGCAAATGCGTCCGGCTTCACAAAGGGGATTACAGCAAAGAAAAAGTATATGATGAGAGCCCTGCATCCAGGGCCCGGCTCTGGGAAGAGGGCGGCGCTCAGCTGATCCATATCGTGGATCTGGAAGGGGCCAGAGAGGGAGAACAGCCCAATATGCAAGCCATCCGCTCCATCCGGAAAGTGGTCTCCTGCCGGATCGAAGCCGGCGGTGGCATCCGCAGTGCTGAGGATGCACAACGGCTCCTGGAACTCGGGGTTAACCGGGTGATCATGGGCACTCTGGCGGTCAGGGAGCCCGGGACTGTGGAACAGCTGGCCCGCAGGTATCCGGACAGAATCATCCTCGGCGCGGATGCGCGGGACGGAAAGATCAGCTGCGCCGGCTGGATCAAAACCGATGAGAGAGACGCCTTCTCTTTTGCAGCCGGATTCAATAATCTCCCGCTTGCAGGGGTTCTCTTTACGGATATCGAAACAGACGGCGCCCTCTGCGGCCCCAACATCCTGGCACAGAAAAAGATGGGTGAGGCGATCACAAACCCGCTGATCGCTTCTGGCGGCATCTCCTCTCTGGAAGATATCCGTGCCCTCGCCAGGGCTGGTATCCAGAACCTTTTCGGGGTGATTATCGGAACAGCCCTTTACGAAGAGGCTTTCACACTCCAGCAGGCTATAGAGGTGGCCCGTGCTCGCTAAGCGGGTCATCCCCTGTCTTGATGTCAACAACGGCCGGGTGGTCAAAGGGATCAACTTCGTGGATCTTGTCGACGCCGGAGATCCGGTCGAAAACGCAATCCAGTACGACAGGGAACACGCGGATGAGCTGGTCTTTCTCGATATCACAGCCTCCTCAGACGGCAGGGAAACAATGGTAGATGTTGTCAGACAGGTTGCAGACTCTGTATACATCCCGTTCACAGTCGGAGGTGGTATCCGCAAAATTGAAGATATCCGCAGCATGCTTCTGGCAGGAGCGGATAAGACCTCGATGAACACCTCTGCGGTTCAGGACCCGACCCTGATTAGCGACGGAGCCAGAATCTTCGGCTCTCAATGCATCGTGGTCGCTATTGACGCCAGAGGCAGAGAGCACGGCAGCGGCTGGGAGGTGTACATCCACGGGGGCAGGACCGCGACAGGTATCGATGCAATATCCTGGGCCAGAGAAGCGGAAGATCGGGGGGCCGGGGAGATTCTTCTTACCAGTATGGACCGTGACGGTACCAGAGCCGGTTACGATATCCCTCTCACCCGCGCTCTATCCAGGTCTGTCCGCATTCCGGTGATCGCTTCAGGTGGCGCCGGGAAGCTGGAGCACTTCTCCGAAGCGCTGATTGAGGGGGGAGCAGATGCGGTCCTCGCTGCCTCGCTCTTTCATTTCAAGGAACTTACTATTGAAGAGGTGAAAAATCACCTCTGCTTCAAAAAACTTCCTGTTCGTTCGCTTTAAGGGCGCTTCAACCAGCAGCCCAGGGTTTTCCCCAGTGTTCGGCACGCCTTTTTCGCCCGTATGCGATACAGCAACCCGAAGAACAAATTCGTAAATCTGTGGTAAAAACCATCTGCACAGAGCACCCATCCCGGGATTCTCTCCTCTGCCGTATCAGCAGTGACACGCAGCAGCGCGCATGGCGTTTGAATAGCCGCTGCTTCACGAGCGATCCAGAAACTCTCCATATCCAGTGCCCATACATCGGGATGCCGCTTCCTGAAGGCGCGCTTCGCCTCCCGGTCAGCTGGCTTCTGAAGAGAGAGAAAGGCAGAGCAGCGAACCGCAGCGGGCATATCGGCAAACGCCTCCAGCGCAAGGGTTATCTTTTGTTCATGGTCATTGACCACTGTTTCAGGAAGCAGAATCGTCCCCCGCAGCAGTCCAGGATGGACCGCTCCGGCGCAGCCGGCACTGACGATCAGATCCGCACACAGCTTTGTTGCAAACGAGCGGATACTCCTTTTGACGCTTCTCTTGCCGATGCCGCAGCGGACAAAGAGGAACCGTCCCGCGACATCAATCACAGAGGCCTCTCTGGAGAACCCGCCGCCGCCATACGCTTTACAGAATGCTCTGACAATAGGCCGGAATTCCAGTTCAGTGGGGATAAGAAAGACAATTTTGAAACAGGAACCCATACACGCCTCCATGGTTTATCCCGCTAATATAAAAAATAAGAGAAGAGGAAATCGGGTTTAATATAATGTAGACGGATTGTTTTGTATCAGGTACTATTATTAAAAATGAGCGCATAGCGTAAAAATAAAGGAAGGCCTGTTTTGTCCATCACCTTCTCGTTTCTTCTCACCCTGATTTCTACCATCAGCATCGCCTGTGGTGGCGGTGAAAGCATCCGGACACCTAAAAAGCTCTTTTTGCTTCAGCCGGGCAAAGGCCCCGGTCAACTCGCCCTCTCCAGTGCCGTCCAGAACAACGGCGATCTGCTCCCGTTGCAGAGTGGAGAAATCAACTTTGACAGCAGACGTATAACCATCATCGATCCCATCAACAAGAAGATCATGATTCTGAATGATGATGGCTCACTGATCAAAGAGCATCCCCTGCCTGAGAAATCCGGAGCACAGTTCTACACCTCCCTGGCCGTGGATTCTGCAGGAAGAATCTTCTTCCTCTCCGCACGCAATACTGAAAAAGGCAGGGCCTTTGCTCTGTGGAGTATTCATAAGCAAAATTCGAAGAAAATTCTGGAGATGAAAACAAAGGTGACAGAAAAGAGTGAGGGGAAGATCCAGACAACTGTCACCTCCCTCCCCACAGCTCTCGCACCGCTTGATGATGATTCTCTGGCTGTTGTATGGAAGAGTATGATTGTCAAAACAGCCCGAAACCCTAAAACTGGTGTAAATGAGTACATCTATTCCGCCTATACGGTCTCCAATCTACAGATACTCAACCACACTACAGGTGAGATCCGGGCCTTTGAGCTTCAACCCTCTTTTTTCAAAGACAGAGCGGGTAAGGGGTATCTCTTTAGAAGGATAGACAGAGTAAGACCGCTTTCCGGGGGACAGAGAGTTCTGATCAACACAGATTACATAAGCAGCAAGAACAGCAGAGAGGTCAGGAGACTGCTTTTTTCCGTCTCTCTGAAAGACGGCTCCGCACAAAAGATCCCCATCCCTGATTCCAGCTGGAACGGAATTCTCGGGGTTACGGAGAGTGACCGCATCTATACGCTTGACCGTGTTTACAGCAGAGGTTACAAAACACGCGCCTCCATCTCCATCTGGAAGATATCCGGGAAAAAACTCCTTACTTTTCGCATCGAATCGGATCCGGTTTCCAGAATTTCAGGCGGTCTCTTCCTTTCCCGGGACGGGACACTCTTCTCCTTTCAGTGGATACGATCAACCATTTATACAAAGAGAAAAGGGATACAGTTCCTTTCCTGGAAGTAAAGGGAGCTCTTTATGAAGATTGTTACCGGGGAAGAGATGCGACAAATTGATCGCAAAACGACAGAACAGTTCGGATTCCCCTCTATCGTGCTTATGGAAAACGCGGGCAAATGTATGGCGGACTGGCTGCTCGAACACACGGGGAAAGAGGCTGCTTTCCTTATCCTTTGTGGCAGCGGTAATAATGGAGGAGACGGACTGGTCGCAGCACGTCATCTGCTGCTCGTCGGTCAACAGGTTTACGTCTGGACCACAGCTCCTCCGGAAGAACTGTCGAATGATAGTAGAATCAACTTTGATATTCTCAGACGCATGGGTGCTCCTGTCAGAGTACTCCGCAATACAGACAACCCGAAGGAGCTTCTGCCTGCCGGCTGCACGCATATCGTGGACGCGCTGCTGGGTACCGGTATCTCAGGCGCTGTGCGCGGGTATAAAAAGGAACTCATAACCTGGATCAACAGCAGCAGTAGAACAATAATCTCCCTTGATATTCCGTCCGGATTGACCTGTGGCGGGTCGCTTTCTCCGGGACCGGTCGTCCAGGCGGACCATACACTCACAGTGGAACTCCCGAAAAAGGGGATGCTGCGCCCAAAAATCGGCGGAAAAATCACGATCCTTAAAACCGGGTTCCCTGAACAGGTTTTGGCTTCAGATGAATTCAAAGAGGAATGGATGGAGTCCTCGCTTGCCGCCGGACTCCTGCCGGCGCGGGAAGATAGCTCCCACAAAGGGACAAACGGCGTTGTCACGATCATCGCAGGCAGCAGGCAGTACTTCGGGGCCGCTGTACTGACCGCTCTCGGAGCCCAGGCCGGAGGGGCGGGCCTGATCCGGCTCATTTATCCGGACTCTGCTGCTGTCTCCCCGGCGACCGTGCGGCCCTGGTTGATCGCGATTCCAGCGGAAGATGAGGGATGCGGGTTCTTTACTCCGGCGTCTCTGGAAGCGGTCCTGCACAATCTCTCCCCCGCAGGCAGCTGCGTCATCGGCCCTGGTCTGGGCCGGGCTCCGCTCACCGCAGTTTTTTTTGAACAAATTCTCCCTGAGCTGGCGACAACCGTCTTCGACGCGGACGGCCTCTTCCTGCTGGCCAGTCAACTAAAAAAGGGTAATTGTCCGCTGCCGGACAGTGCGATCCTTACCCCCCATCCGGGAGAGCTGAAGCGGCTTCTCAACGCGCAGGATTGTACAACCACCACAGAGCTTGCTGCGGCGCTGCAGACGACGATCACGGCAAAGGACTGGCGAACTTCTATACACGCTCCAGATGGAAAATCACGGCTCATCACAGGCGGGAGCCCGATTCTGGCCACCGGTGGGAGCGGTGATATTCTGGCCGGGCTCACAGGGGCGCTGCTGGCAAGAGGGCTCCACCCGTTTGACGCAGCCTCTCTGGCAGCCTTCCTCCATGCCTCAGCCGGGTACAGTATCGCTCTGAAAAGAGGAAAAGAGGGGCTGAACCCGGAGGAGCTCGCCCGAGAGATCCCCTTGCAGCCGCGCGAACTCGCCGCTACCCCCCCCTGTGCCCCGGGAGCAGGCAGAACAAGCCTTATCTACCCACCGAGCAGAAGGAGCAGCTGATGAGTAATCATCGGAACCGGCACATACCGGATAAAAACTATAAACACGACTGCGGGCATGAGTTCTATTACCGTCGAGAGGAGCGGGAGAATCTGCCGAATGCGGTGAAATCGAGGAAACCGGCCGGGATGCGCCGCTTCGTAATCCTCTTCTTTGACCTGATTCTGGTTGTGGGCGGTGTGACCGTAATCCGCACCTGTCTGGTCGGGAAAAAAAAAGAGCCCCTCCATAGTCTGGCTTCAAAAAACAGCGTCGTTATCCGAGACTACGCAGCTACAACAACTGTTGAAAAGAGAAACGGGGTCAGAGAATACAGATTGACAATCAGGAAAAAAGACAGGACTCTCTTCGCCATCAACACAAACCGGTTCTCTGTGAAGCTCTCCCTCAAACTTAACGGGCAACCGGTGCTGCTGGGGGCAAGGACTCTTGCTCCGGAGGAGAAGCTGATCTCCCACCAGTTCTTCATCACCATCGCGAATGACAAAAATCCTTCTGCAGAAGCGGTGTTCCTCTGGCAGGTCGCCGCTAATAGAGTGGTCTCCATCTCCAGCAGAACAAAGTAACACCTCTTCAGCTGTTTTCAGCCTCCTCCTTCAGGAGACGGCTTCTGCAGGCTTGCGATCAGACGCCGATACGGTCCAGTATGCGCAGTAGCTCTGCCACAGACCAGGCCTGATGGAAACAGCCTTTGCCTTCCGCCGGGAAAAGGCCGTCAAAATTCTCGCTGATACAGTCGATCCCATCCATGTCCAGGTGGCGGATCAACGGGGCGATCAGACGCCGCATCCTCTCAAAGGTCTGCGGGCTCTCCCCGTGCACCACCAGATAGGAGAAGACGTAGGGACCGATCAGCCAGCTCCAGACGGTGCCCTGATGGTAGGCGCTGTCTCTGGCAAAACGGTCCCCTGCAAATATCGGTTTGAAATCCTTGTGCTCCGGATCCAGACTGCGCAACCCATAAGGAGTGAGGAGCCGCTCGGTAACAGCATCAAGCACTCTGGCAGCCTTTTCCCCTTCCAGCAGCGGATAGGGCAGACATATCGCAAAAAGTTGATTGGGACGGAACGCGTCGTCTCTCGTTCCTTCATGAACAACATCAAAAAGATACCCACCGGCCTCGTTCCAGAAGGTATCCATAAAAGAATCCTGCACCAGCCGGGCCGCTTCCGTATATTTCGTGTTTCCAGCATCCAGCTCTTCAGCGAGCAGATCACGAATTTTAAGAGCATTATACCAGAGGGCGTTGATCTCCACCGACTTTCCGTGTCTCGGGGTGATAACCAGACCATCCACCTTTGCATCCATCCAGGTCAGCTGAATTCCATGCGCTCCGGCAGAAAGGAGACCATCTTCAGGATCCACTTTTATATTGAAATGGGTTCCTTCGAAATGTTTCTCTATGACTCTGTCCATCACAGGCAGAAATTCACCTCTGACTGTTTCACGATCTCTGGTCTTTCGAAAATACTGCAGCACTCCAATAAAAAACCATAGAGAGGCGTCAACCGTGTTGTATTCCGCTGTATCCCCGTCATAGTCGCTGAAACGGTTAGGGAGCAGGCCGTCTCTCTCTGAGGCGGCAAAAGTGCAGAGAAACTCTCTGCCGACATCATGTCTGCCGGAAGAGAGAGCAATACCAGGTAGAGAAATCATTGCATCGCGCCCCCAATCGGAAAACCAGGGGAAGCCAGCAAGTAGAGACCAGCTGTTGGTGGAACTGCGGCGGGCCAGAAATTTATCCGCAGCACGAACCAGCCTGTGAAAAATCGGTTCTGAGCTCCCGCACGCCGCAACAAACTTCTGCTGGCGTTCAATCTCCGATCTCAATGCCACTTCAAAATCAGCAGGCTCCTCTTCTCCGTAGAACGCTGTTATGATTCTACGGTCCCCTTTTTTCAGCGTGAATGAGAAGGCGCCGGGAATAGAAAAGATCTCCCTGCCGTTGAAACCGCGCTCCTGTTCTATGATAAACTCCATCCTCTTCTCATAAGCAGGTTGACCATAGAGAGAAAAAAGACCGCTGTCCAGTCGAACTTCATAGCTGCCGAGCTTCGTATTCTCCGCCCTGAAGCCGCGCTCCAGAGAGGAAAAAGCAAGATCAGGTTTCTGCATTTTTTCCAGCCCGTGGTAATCCCGGAAGGTACAGAGCGGGAGCAGCTCAACCTTGATTTCCGTATCGCCGTCCCATTCATAGGCAATATGAACAGCGTTCTTGCCATAAACAGGGAGTATGATCTTCCGGAGAAAACCGCCATCGATACTGAAGATGTACTCAGGGACCGGCTCAGTTTCCAGTGTGTGGAGCAGGGGAAGCGCCTGGATAGAATCCCTTTTCTTATTTCTGGCGCACCAGAGTGAAAAATAGTTTTTACCGAGACGCACGGTCTCCCGGAGATTGGCGAGAAGCAGATAACGGCGTACAGGTGGCGCCAGAGAAGCTATCAGCAATCCGTGGTAGTACCGGGACTGAGCCCCTGTGATGCTCAAAGAGGCGTATCCGCCAAGGCCGTTGACGACAAGCCACTCCTTGCAAAGAGATGCATTAAAAGGAAAAAAACTTTCACGAGAATAGAGGGCCATAACAATACTCCATGAATGCAGCAGCGCTCAGGCTGCATCATCCGGGATATACAATATATAGAGGTAAAGTTACGATTGTTTATCAGAAAATGAAAGTGATACCCATACTATGCACAGGGTCCATTCCATTCTTCAGAGGCAGAAAGGCGTAATCCACTCTGATGCCCCCACGGGAGAAGGGAACCAGAATACCTGTACCGAAGGAAAAGGCCTGCAACTCCATATCGCTCTGATAGCCGCAACGGAGAGAAATGAAACGGAAGGGCTGATATACAATCCCCACACGAAAGCGGGTCTTTTTTTCAAACAGATAGGTACTCAGATCTGCAGCTAACCAGAGACGCATGTCCCGTATACTGAAAAATTCATACTGCAGCCCGTAGTTAAGCGATGTGGGAAGATGACTCGTCCAGCCTTCCACAGTGGAATCCGAATAGTCAAGATTCGGTCCGAGATTTTGGATGGTGAACGCCAGCGAAAGGTTATTGTGGCCGGGCGAACTGAAGCTGAGAAAGGAGGTCCTGTAGAGGACGGAAAGATCAAAGGCCAGTCCGTACACATAATAGTCCAGCACATCACGGAAGATGAAGCGTGCCCCCCCACCCACGGACAATCCTTTAATTGGCAGCCTGTGACTGACAAAAAAGCTCAACGCTAGATCGGTCAGTGCTGCAGAATCGAGCGGTTCTCCGCCAGGTCCGACCTGCTCAACCGGCATACTGGAAAAAACGGTCAGATCCAGCCCTATGGAGAACCCCCGTCTTCTGCTGATCGACTCTATGTAGGAGACCGACATGAACAGGGTGTCGCCTATCCACGGCTTCACACTCAGGAACAGCTCTTTGTTCTCAAGATAGGAGAGGCCGGCAGGATTATAGCGAAGGGAGTTCACCCCTTCGGTCACAGCGGTAAAAGCACCGCCTGCTGCCGCGGCAAAAGCGCCTGTATCCACTTTCAAAAAGTCGGCACCGCTGGTCGAAGCAGCCTCTGTAAAGTGGGCAGTCAGGAAGAAAATAAGACTAGAGCAGATAATGCGTGAAATAGACATATGTGAACTCTCCCTGCGATGGTTTTGCCTGTGTTCTTCCATAATATAATAAGTAACACAAAACCCTCTCCCTTTCCAAATATCTAGCTTGAATATACATATGTTCAGTAAGGATAAAAAATGTAGATAAAATGTTGTTAACTACCGCGGCACTGGATCTTCAATCAACCTGATCAATGAACAGAAAAACAAAAATAACCTCAAAGATCTATAAAATGGCTATTTTGGCCAAAAAATAGCCATTAAAAAGAGTATATAGCGTATCTGGAGAGAATATTTTACCCTGAATAGGGTTTATACATTTACTATATATAAATCCAGACTGCTTCAGTATGTAGAAAACCTGTTGCTAAATCAACACAATCAGCAGTTGCCTTACCACCAATTGCGTAGTAGTTTTGCGCAAAACCTATCCAGTTCGGAGGAACGCAATGAGCAAAAGAAAGCTGAAATTCAAAACAGAGACCCAGAAACTGCTTGATCTGGTGATCCACTCCCTGTATTCCCACAAGGAGATTTTTCTCAGAGAACTTATATCTAACGCCTCGGACGCTATCGACAAACACCGTTTTGAAAGTCTGACCAATAAACAACTCTCCATGGAAAAGGCAGAATACAGCATCAAACTCACTGCGGATAAAGAGAATAAAACCCTGACTGTCAGTGACAACGGGATCGGAATGAGTGAAGAGGAGCTGATAGACAACCTCGGGACTATCGCCCGCTCAGGAACGTGCCGTTTTCTGGAAAGTCTGGAATCCGGTAAGAAAGATGCACCGGATTTTATCGGGCAGTTCGGAGTTGGTTTCTACGCCTCTTTCATGGTCGCGGACAAAGTGGAGGTACTCTCCAGAAGGGCCGGAGAGCAGACAACCAACCGCTGGATCTCCGACGGCACTCACGAGTTCACCCTTGAAAGCGCGGAAAAAGAGGGCCGCGGAACAGATGTCATCCTCCACATCAACGAGGAGGCGAGCAGCTATCTGGAAAGCTATGAACTGCGTTCCATTGTCAAGAAGTACTCGGACTTCATCGAATATCCTGTCAAGATGGATGTGGAAAAGACGGTTCCCGTAGAGGGAGAAGAAGGCAAAACCGGGAAAAAAATCGAAGAGGAGACCCTTAACTCCTGCAAGGCTATCTGGATGCGCTCTCCTTCGGATATTAAAGATGAAGAATACAACGAATTCTACAGCCACCTTTCCCACGACTACCAACCGCCTTATGCCAGGGTACACTACAAAGCAGAAGGCACTACCGAATTCAATGCGCTCCTCTTCTTTCCGGACCACATGCCTGTGGACCTGATGTTCAGGGACAGCAGGCTTAAAGGTGTACAGCTCTATGTCCGCCGCATCTTCATCATGGATGAAGCGGAAGCGATGCTGCCCCGTTACCTGCGGTTTGTACGCGGGGTGGTGGATTCTGCTGATCTTCCCCTGAATGTTTCGCGGGAGATCCTGCAGCAGGAGCGAACGCTCACCCGGATCAAATCCAATCTGGTGAAAAGGATTCTGGACACTCTCAAGGACAGATTGAGCAAGGACAGAGAGGGGTACACCAAATTCTTCAAGGAACTCGGAGCAATCCTCAAAGAGGGGCTGGCTCTTGATTTTGAAAATAAGAAGAAGCTCTCTGAGCTGCTCCTTTTTGAGAGCACAGGTACCAGGGCTGGAGAGTGCACATCTTTGCCCGAGTATTTCAGCCGAATGCCGGCAACCCAGCAGGAGATCTACTACATCACCGGGGAAAACCGCGCAGAGCTTGAGGATTCTCCCTATCTGGAAGCACTCAAGGAGAAAGGGTATGAGGTGCTCTTCCTCATCGATTCCATTGATGAGATCATCACCCAGCATCTGACCGAGTACGAAGAGAAAAAGCTCAAATCAGTCACCAAAGGCGATATCGATCTGTCCGAGGATAAAGAGAAGTCGAAAAAGGAACGAGAAGAGAAGGAGAAGGACTTTGAAGGGCTGGAGGAGTTCATCCAGAAAGAGCTGGAGGAGCATGTCAAAGAGGTCAGGATTTCCTCCCGCCTGCTCTCCAGCCCTGCCTGTCTCGTTGCGGATGAATACGGGATGAGCGCCAGTATGGAGAGGCTGATGCGTGCCATGCAGCAGAATGTGCCTGTCACCAAACGGATTATGGAGATCAACCCGGACCACCCCCTGATCAAGAAGGTAAAGGAACTGGCAGAAGGGGAGAAGAAGGATGATGCGTCCACTCTGGTGAAGCTGCTGTACAGCCAGTCCGTGATTGCCGAAGGTGGTAAGATCGCAAATCCGGGCGAGTTTGTCGGTAAGCTGAGCAAACTGATGGAGGAGTATGCGAAGACGCTGTAGATGATTTCTGGATTATACCTGGTATTCAGGGGGGCATTCGGTATGGGCTGTCCCTTTTTTGTAACCAGGCGCAAAAACGGAGTTGTGGCAATAGTCCAGTTGTAACGAAGTCCCTGATATGCTGCGCGATGAAGGCAAAATTCCGGAACGCTGCTCTACCTCTTTCCGGAATAGAGACTGAAGTCCAGCTCACTCCTGAGCTTTTCCAGGACGCTATTCCACATCTGCCGTTTCTGGCTCACAGCCGGACTTCTGCGCGCCTTCTCCTCCAGCCGCTCAAGAGTGCCCCGATGTGCGCGAAAATAGTCGAAGAGTCTGGCCTCCTGTTCGGTGAAAATTTCCTTCTTCCTTTTCAGGATAGCCGGTTCAAGGTGGATAGCATACAAAGCAGACGCCTTTCGATAGCGTAAGGCGATCTCCCTCCCGTACTCCACGACAATCGGTTCAAAGGCTGGTATCTGAGAGCAGATATGGACTGTCTCATCCAGCTTGGCAATAGCTGTCGTATAGTCCTCCTGCACCCCAAAGAGATTACGGATCATTGTCAGCCGCTGCTGTATCTGTTCATTATTCACAATTACCGAGCCATTGCCCGGCAACAGGATCTCCAGATTGAAGCGGGGTATATTGAATACAGTCTGCATCATCAGTTCCAGCAGGTCCAGCATCACCTTATCCTTCCAGAGGTTCTGCTTGAGCGAGGTGAGCAATGTTTGCAGAGAATCCTGCAGCTTCATCTTGTAGCGTTCCTCCGAACGGAATACTGCCTCAACATTGGGAATGCTCATCCCTTTAAATTGAATGCTCCCGCAATCGAAGAATTTCACCACCGCCGGCAGATCAGTGGAAGCGCCGCCTGCCAGCTCTTTTTCCAGACCGGTCATTACGGTCTTTGCCATAATGATCTTGGTATTTCTGGGCGCAAGCTTGTTGGCCCGGGCCTGCAGTCTGGCTGCCATATTGAGCAGGAAGCCGGAAATTTCTCCCCTGCGGGTGATGATCATAGGGGTATTCATATTCCCACCGGAGATACCGGCTGAAATCTGAAAGGGTGGGAGGATCTTGCTGTAGTTCACCACTTCAGCGCTCTCATACATTTCCTTAAAAAATCGCTGTTTGGCGAAGATCTGGATGATATCAAAGGAGGCACGCAGGATGTCCACAGCGCGGGCGGCCACCAGCAGGATTTCATCCCCGCGTTCCCGGTTTCCCACGCAACCGTGCAAAGCCGCCACCTCCTGGATCGTGGTACTGAAAAAAGCATCCAGCTCATGCAGCCGGGAGAGGTTGGTTTTACTCTCCCGGCAGAATGCGGTGTAGCCATGGATATCGAGCATCCCGATGAATATGCTGGAGATAGTCATGCTCCGCTTCAGATCCCCGGCTGCTTTGAATTGCGGATGAGGGACCACCAGCTGTTGCCAGAGCTGTTTGTACTCCCTGGGGTTGATCACAGCAAACATCCCCCATGTGAACTTCTTGAGCAGCCTGTAACCGCGGCTGACCACCGCATTCCTGTGCTGCTGCTCCAATCCAGCACTATTAGCCTCATCCACCAGCTGCTCGAAGGAGGCAATCTCGCCGGCAATGATTTTTTCATACATGCCGAGCAGGACTTTATGCGCTGTTATTTGTGTGCCCATATCAGTCAGCCCTACCTGCCGAGTCCAATCGTTTTCAGGAAAGCATTGTTCCGCGGCGGCCGGCCGAGAAAGCGGCGGATCAAGTTCATCGGATCCTCGCTGCCACCACTGGCCAGAATTATCCTGCGAAATTTTGACCCCAGAACAGGGTCTAACCCATGTTTCAAAAAAGGGGAGAAAAGATCCTGCGCATAGACCTTTGACCAGAGGTAACCATAATATCCTGCCGCGTAACCTATCAGGTGGCCGAAGGAGGCTTCCGGGGCGGTTCCCGGAATCAGCTTTAATCCTGTCATTTTGTTATGCAGTTGCTCGTACAGTGCTGTCGTCCCGCCTCCGGTCACCGGATCGTACCGATCATTGAGGGTCATATCATAGGTCGCGTAAAAAAGCTGTTTAGTATTTTTATAACCGCCCATAAAAGAGCGGGAACGGATCAGAGATTGGACAATATGCAACGGGATCTTTTTTCCGGTTTTATAATGCCTTGCAAAGGAACGGAGCACGTTCGGAAGATAAATCCAGTTCTCATAAAATTGCGAGGGTGTTTCCACAAAATCTCTGGTCACCTCTGTCCCGGCAAACATCTGCAGTTTTGTCTTGCTGAGCAGGCAGTGGAGTCCATGCCCGAACTCATGAAAAAAAGTCTGCACCTCATCGAAAGAGAGAAGCCCTGGCTGGTCGCCGCTTCCTTCCGGGAAATTACACACCAGAGCGAAAGTGGGGAGTTGCCGGCCGCCTGAGATCAGCCTCTTACCTGCAAACATCCCGAACATAGCCGCATGGCTGTATTTTCCCTTTCTGGGGTGGAGATCCATATAGAAACGACCGATCAAATTTCCTGTTTTCTGCTCAAACGCTTCATACATCTTCACATCCGGATGCCAGACAGAAGCATCCTTCACCTCCCTGAATTCCACACCAAAGAGGGTATGGCTGATACGAAAGAGGCCATCGATCACTCCGTAAATGGGGAAGTAGGGACGGATTGCATCGCTTTTGAGCCGAAAGAGCTTCTCTTTTGCTCGAGCAGTATAGTAAAAGACATCCCAGGTTTTCAGCAGTGCTCCCGGATTTCCGCTTTCCTTCCTCTTCAATTCCGTCAGAAGGCGAATATCCCGGACGGCCAGAGGGGCGAGGCTTCTCCGTAGCCCGGAAAGGAACGCGCGGACTGTTTCTGGACTTTTAGCCATTCTGTCGGATAACGCATAAGCGGCATAATTTTTAAAGCCGAGCAGATCCGTCAGTTGCTTCCGCAATCGCAGTATTTTCGCCAGCAGAGGGACATTTTTCTTCATCGCCCTTTTCTGATAGAGCGTGAGGAGCTTTTTCCTGCCTGCCGCCCATCTGGCATGGCGGAGAAAAGGAAAAAAAGAGGGATAGCTTAAATCAATACTATACCCGCCTTTTTTGTTTTTTCTGGCATTCAAATACCTCTGAGAAAGACCGGCAGTCTGTTCTCCTGCTTTCAGGGTGAGAGAAGCTTCACTGGTGCGGATATTTTTGTTGAACTCCATGCCCAGCTTCATCAAACTGTTGAGGATCTTTCTCACTCTGGCAAGCTGAGGAGTCGGCAGTGCGAGCCCGTTCTTTCTCATAGAATCCAGGATCTCTTTAAGGGCGCGTTTGTACTCGCCCTGCAGTTGCCGTGCCTCAGCAGTCACACTGAATTTAAGGAAAACCTCATAAAGCCCCTTGTCTAGAAATATTTTATTGGAAAACCGTTCCAGTTCCGTAATGGACTTAAGTCCCGCTTTCCGAACAGCAGCAGAGGGGTGGGTATAGGCCATCAGATAGAGAGGAGCACCGAAACGCCAGAGATTATTCTGAAGATCATCCAGTGCGAGGAGCGTATTTTTCAGAGTCAGACCTGAAGAATCTGCTGTAAGAATGGTGGAAAAACTGCTTCTGCCTCTTGCGATAATTTCCCGGGTACGGATAGCGATAGCTTCTGGTTTCAATGTACTGAAATCAATCCTGCCGTTCACACCTTCAGTTGCCAATGGCGGGCGGTATGTCCTGGAACAGGAAACGAGCAGCACAAAGAGAAGAACAAAAAGATACAATTTTTTCTTGATCACAGGCTTCTCCGGATACTTTTCTATAATCATACCCAGGATTGGACAATCCCGCACTCATTTTTTGTTTTTTCTTAATAAACATATGTGAATATATACTCAAAAACGCGAAACAAAAGGGCAATCCAATCCCGCAGGATTGAAGGTTAATCCCATATATTGTATCATAATACGGTGGATAAGAGTGTTGACAGATCCGGTGGTTCGAGTATATGATACATACAAGGGTTGCCTCTACATGCTTCAAGAATTGAGCTCCATAATAAGCGCCATGAACAGCAGTGAAGAGGTTGAGGAATTCCTCAGTCAGCTACTCACTCCGCCGGAACAGACTATGATCGAGCGTCGATGGGAGATTGTGAAACTCCTCCACAGGGGGGTCCCGCAGCGGGAGATCGCTTCCATACTGGGGATGAGTCTCTGCAAAGTAACCCGCGGAGCCAGAGAGCTCAAAAAAGAAGCATCTGTATTCCGGAGAATTCTTGAGAAACAGGTCAGCAAGGAATAGACTTAATATAACAGAAGCAAATAAAGTGTATTCCGGAGAAGATCGTGAAAAAACAGATTATAGATAGCAGGAGACAGATAGAGCATTTCCTCACACGTCTGCGGTTTGAGGCACGCAAAATTATACTCCGATCCGATCTGGTGGAAATCGAGGGGTTGCTCACGGATTATACCAGATCCAGTATGCAGATCATGTATCAGGGGAGCTTTGCCCCTGCGAGAGAATCTGTCAACCTCCAGTTCATGATCGACGGCACCTACTATTTTGCCTTTGTACCGGTTTATAACAACGATGGCCGCACTATCACTATAGGAATTCCTGACTCTCTGGAAAGCCGCAGTACCCGTAAATATCCGAGGATCTCCGTCAACGGCGAAGTGGTCTCCCGCTTCAACATCATTACCAATGCATCTCTGGACCAGGAGATCAATACGGCCAGTGCCCCTCCGAAACTGGCCAAAATCTATTTTGAACTGCAGAAAAATATACCGGATATAAAAAAGGTGCTGGGCATGGTCGGGGCTGAGATCAAAAAGATCTCCCTGAAGAGTGAAATCAAACTCCATAAAGAGGATGAGCAGTTCCCGGAAGAGGTCATGCTGGTCAAGAAGTATAAGCTGCCGTTCTGGATCATGGACACCACCAATCCCAAAAATTACATCAAAGAGATATCCACAACCGATATCATCAACTTCAGCACCTTCTTCAAAGAAAAGATGAAGGAGGGGTGGCAGGAGTCAAAAATTCGCGAAGAGCTGGTCACACGAGAAGCAAAATACCACAAACAGGGCTTCGGATCGCTCATCATCTCTCCGATCAAACTATTCGACAATGTGATCGGCCACATCTCTGTGATAACGATGATTCATGACACCCGAAAATTGCGGATAAACGACGTCTATTATATCAAGGCCCTCACGGATATTGTCTCCGAAGCACTGGCAAAAACGAAACTCTTCAAACTGGACACTGGTATGGATTACGAAATACCGGTGTTAAACATCAGTGTGGGTGGTGCTTATATGGAGGTCAACTCCCCCTATATCATTAAATTTTTGCACGAGATGATGCATATCAAAGCCTCATTCAAATTTTCCGGTAAGATCGTGGAAGCTGTTAGTGAAATCCGCAGGATCGACTTCATGGGGGAGGCAATCCGGATGGCTACCAAGTTCATGCAGATAAGCGACCAGGATCAGAATTTTCTGGAAAAATATGTGAAGAACCACATCGCGTTCACAAAAACCCAGAAGAGGCTCAGAACCTAACAGGAATCCGTTGTCACAGTCACTATCCCTGAAGGCAAGAGGAGGTTACTCATCTGGAAAAAGCCTGTCTATGGTCTTTTTGAATTCCTGGAGATCTTTGAACTCTTTGTACACTGAAGCAAAGCGCACATAGGCCACCTTGTCCAGTTTCTGGAGCGCCTTCATGATCAGCTCTCCGATAGCCTTACTTGGAACTTCCGACTTACCGCTGCGGGCCAGATATTCCTGAAGATTTTCCATAATATCATCGATCTTCTCCACAGGGATGCTCCGCTTGCGGCAGGCCATTCTGAGCCCGTTGAGGATTTTCTCTCTGCTGAAATCCTCCCGGCGACCATCCTTTTTGACGATCTGGATGGGGATCAATTCCACATATTCATAGGTGGTGAATCGGTTGTCGCATGCCATGCAACAGCGTCTTCTTCGTATTGCTGTATTTCCCCTGTTGGGACGGGAGTCTACAACCTTATCTTCGTCTTTACCGCAATAGGGGCAGCGCATCATGACGCCTCGTTAAAAAGATGCCTGAAGGTTAATATAATAATACTCGTCCCTGGAGGAGACGATCGAATAGGAGAGATCGTCTTTACCGCGCGAAGAAATATTGAACCCGAAGTTGACACTCCAGGGATATTTAAAAATATGTGCATAGTAATGCTGGCGCGGAGCGACACGGAAACCGATCCCGATCCCGTACTGCATATCCAGGGGCTGGAAGTCTCCGATATTCTCCCAGGCCCCGCCTGCCTCACCAAAAAACACAAAAGCAAATTGAGAGAGAAGGCGCCAGCGGAATTCTATACATGAGTAGACCGCCATCTTCATCTGCTCCAGAGTTTCGGCCAGACGGTCTTGCGCCGTGGTTTTCCGTCGCTCTTCCAGAGTGAGAGAAATTCGGGAACCATCGGTGAACGCGAAAGCGCTATGCTCGTAAAAGGCAAAAGTCAAATTCCACTGCAGCGGCACATAGATCTCAAGCTTATGATCAACAATAAGATAGAAGTCGAATTCACTGACCAGCGGCAGCTCGAGGGAGAGAATTGTACGGACGCCCCGGGTGGGATAAAAATTATCATCCAGAGAATCCGTCATCACAAAGAGCTTACCCGTAGTCCCGTGGAAGAATTCCTCAACCGCTCCTGAAGGTCTGGTTCCGGAACCGAGATAGGAGTAGGAGGTATAAAGATAACTGATACTGTTGTACAGGGAGAAGTGACGCGAGAGCATCTGTCCAAAAGTAACATCAAAAGAGACAACCTCAGTCAATTTTTCCCATCCTTCGACAAAAGGGTCATAGAAACTGTGCCGTTTGAACTGCAAATTGAGGAAAGACGACCCGAGAAGCCGGGGGAAAGAGAGCAGAAACACATAATCTACAGATTCCTTCTTGAAATCAAAAACCGCGCCACTGGAAAACCGGGCCAGATCCTCTCCTATGCTGTAGTTGAAATAATCGAGCTCAAGGTCAAAATCCTCCCGGCTGTTGAGGGAGAGGCTTGTGTTGAGGATGCTGGATTCGATTTCCTTCACGCGGATAATGAGTTCCGCTTTCTGCAGCATTCCTTCAGGACGGATATCAATAAAGACATAGGAGAATACCCCGAGTCTGTTAAGCTTCCAGAGTGCAAGCCGAAGTGGGCTGTTGTCTCTGATCATTTCGCCCCTCTGGATACCCAGCTGCTTGATAATCGATTTGCTGCTGATCTTCTTATTCCCGATCACACGGATCGTAGCGATTTCAAAATAGTTTATCTTGAAAAAATAGAGCTTGAGATAAATCGGATAATCCCGTTTCGTATTATGGATACGGAACACAGAGTGGAACCACTTATCACTGAAGCCGACATTCTGTTTGGAGCGATATTTAATCTGAAAAAGAAATTTTCCTTTTGACTGTAGATATTCCCTGTACTCCTGCAGAGCACTGCGAACAATGACCTCATTGAAGATTTTTCCGATTATGATATCTCTTCCGGCAAATATTTTGTCCAGTGCCTCCAGATCGGAAAGATAATCCCCACCAATTTTGATATTCGTCAGTAGAGGCTGCTCGGTGAGATCCAGCCGCATATCCAGCTTCCCTTCCGTGCCCGTCACGCTTACCTTCACAGCGTCAAAGTACCCCCCATTCTTCAGGCTGCTTATAGCCTTTCGTATTTCGAGGATTTTATACTCATTGCCGGGTTCCAGGTTGAAGAGTTTCTCCCGAAAAAAACGGGCATCGAGATGCTTGAGACCGTTCACCTGGAGAGAAGAGAGGGTGACATCGTTCCCCTGCTCCATGAGGGCTAAATCCAGTACCTTCAAGGGAACGGCAGCCAGGGCACTTCCCGAAAAAATCAGCGGTATCAACAAGCAGAGTACCTTTTGCATTCTGCTGTTAAGTGTACGCGCACGAAGGGCGGCTCTCAAGAGAATAATCCCTGTTCAGGGCGTTTGTATTGCTATCTTTAAATTCGATGATGCGGCAGGAAGACATTTTAGAGGGACTCAACAAGCAGCAGCTGGAAGCGGTCACCAGTACAGAGGGACCCATGCTTCTTCTGGCAGGAGCAGGGAGCGGGAAAACACGGGTGATAACCCACAGGATCGCGTATGGATTGCAGCAGGGCACTTTCCGGGCAGATCAGGTGCTCGCCGTGACCTTCACCAATAAAGCTGCGGGAGAGATGCGCGAGCGGATCAGCAACTTATCACGGGTCGACTTCAACAGACACTGGGTCAAAACGTTCCACTCTGCCTGCGCCGCCATACTCCGTAGAGAGGCGCCCGCCTTCAACTATCCACGAGATTTTACTATTTACGACACCAGAGACCAGACCGCACTGATCAAGGATATCCTCAAAAAAACCGGAGGCTCGCTGGCAAACAGCACACCGGCAGCCATCCTCAATAAAATATCCAGAGCTCAGGATTCACTCCTGGGACCTGGAGATCTGAAACCCCGCTTTGACGGGGACATGCAGCACGAACAGCTGACAGCTGTTTACAGGATCTACCAGGAGCGGCTGCAGGAGGCGAAGGCGCTGGATTTCGGCGATCTCATCTTCCAGACAGTCCGTCTCTTTGAAGAACAGGAGGAGATACTCGAAAAGTGGAGAACACGGTTCCCATATCTGCTGATTGACGAGTTTCAGGATACCAATAAAGCACAGTACACACTGATGAAACAGCTTGCAAAAAAAAGCCGCAACGTCTGCGTTGTGGGGGATGATGATCAATCGATTTACTCCTGGCGCGGTGCAGATATCCACAATATCCGTAGCTTTCAAAAAGACTTCCAGGAGGCAAAGATTATCCGCCTGGAGCAGAATTACCGCTCAACACCGCAAATCCTGGAGATAGCCTCATCCGTAATCAGCAACAACAATGAACGAATGAGTAAAACCCTCTGGAGTCAGCTGGAAAAGGGCCCGGGTGCGGTTTATCTCGAGACAGAAGATGACAGGGAAGAGGCCGAAGCGATCGCCGGTGGGATCCGCGAGCTCGCTGAACAGGACACGGCTTTTCCGGATATTGCAGTTTTCTACCGTACTAACTTTCAGTCACGCACCATTGAAGAATGCCTGATGCAGCGGGAGATCCCCTACAGGGTGATCGGCAGTGTGCGGTTCTACGAAAGGAAAGAGGTGAAGGACCTTCTCGCCTATCTTCGGCTGGCAGTCAATCCCTATGATGCGCAGGCGTTTGAACGCGCTGCCTCAGTGCCACCACGCGGTATTGGGGCCAGGACCCGCGCTCTTTTGCGCGAAAAAGCCGCTGCAGGCAGAGACCTGATCACCGCCTGTGAGCAGAGCATTGCCGAAGGCTCTATAAAAGGCAAGAGAACGGTTAGCGGGCTGAAAAACCTGCTCCTCTGCCTTCGGGCGGTGCAGGATGCGGCTTCTGTCAAAGACGCGGTAGCCAGAGGCATGGAAAAATCCGGATTAATGCAACACTATGCAGAAGAGGAACAACGGCTTGGGGACCTCCACGAACTCCATGCCGCTGCCGACTCTTTTGCTGCGGACTCTCCGGATGAGGGGCTCGGAGAATTCCTTAACCGGATTGCCCTGCTGGGGGAGATGGATAAAACAGACAGCGCCACAGGGGTCAACCTGATGACCCTGCACAACGCCAAAGGCCTCGAATTTGACACGGTCTTCATCGCCGGAATGGAGGAGGGGCTCTTCCCGCACTACCTCTCTGCAGATGAGCAGAGGCGTCTGGAAGAGGAGCGGCGGCTCTTCTATGTGGGGATAACACGGGCAAAACAGCGGCTTCTCCTCTCCGCTGCTTCCAGAAGGTTCTCCTTCGGACGGACCTCCTACAATGAACCGAGCCGCTTTCTCAACGAGATCCCGGAATCCCTCTGCGAAAAAAGGGGAGGGGCATTCCTCAGAACGCCCCGGCTGCGGGCAGCCAAACCTCATAAAAATACTCCAGAGGCAACTGTTACTGAAGATCAGAGTTCACCAGGATTCAGGGAAGGGGAGCGGGTTTCTCATCCCCGGTACGGGGAAGGGGTGATCACCAGACGTACCGGACCTGAAGTTGTCGCCAGAGTTCAGGTTGCATTCAGAGAGCGTAGCTGTCTGTTTCTGGAGCGCTACTCCAATCTAACCAGTCTGGAAAAAGAGGAATAGGTTGTCTGAGGGCGGGCAGAGCCCTCCTCCATCCAGCTTTCATTCCCGCTCCGTTTGTTTTACTTTTCCAGCACTGACTCAATGCATTATCATTCTCCAATATCAAACAGATGCGGAGAGATAGGAATCCAACGGAGGAGAGTCAATGTCCATTGATCGGGAAACAGTACTGAAAGTCGCCAGCCTCGCCCGACTGGAGCTGACGGAAGAGGAGGTGGCTTCAATGACAGGTCAGATGAGTGAGATTATCAGGTTTGTGGAAAAAATCAACGAACTCGATACCAGAGGAATCGAACCAACAGCGCATGTTCTGAATGTGAAGAACAGAGTGCGCGAGGATAGCATCATCCCCTCTCCGGCTACAGTTGAGGAGATGCTCTCTTTAGCTCCTGAGCGCCATGAAAACTTCATCAGCGTCCCACGCGTGTTCGAATAGCCCCTCGAAAGGATTGTCTTCATAATGAGCGTGCATGATAAAAGTGTCGCCGAACTCCGGCATCTGCTTGAAAACGGAGAGACCACATCCGTCACGATAACCACGGAATTTCTGAACAGAATCGAAGCAGACAGCAAAAAAGAGGACAGGAGCAACAGCTTCATCGAAGTATACAAAGAGGAAGCACTCGAATTTGCGGGAGAGGCAGATAAACGCACTCAAAACGGTGAGAGAACCCCTTTCCTCGGCATCCCGGTTGCTCTCAAGGATAACCTCAATCTCAAAGGTCATCCCACCACTTGCGGTTCCAGAATTCTGGAAGGCTATAAAGCCACTTTTTCCAGCAGTGCGGTCCGCAAACTGGAAGAGCAAGGAGCGGTCTTTATCGGCAAAACCAATATGGATGAGTTCGCGATGGGCTCTTCCAATGAGACATCAGCTTATGGCCCGGCGCGCAACCCGGTGGACCGGGAAAGAATCCCCGGCGGCTCAAGCGGCGGTTCAGCCGCTGCAGTAGCCGCAGCTCTAGCGCCGATCGCCCTGGGTTCAGATACCGGAGGGTCGATCCGCCAGCCGGCCGGCCTCTGTGGGGTGGTGGGGCTCAAACCCACCTACGGTCGGGTCTCCAGATACGGACTGGTCGCCTTTGCTTCCTCTCTGGATCAGATCGGACCGCTCGCCCGTACTGTAGAAGACAGCGCATCCATGCTGGGGGCAATAGCAGGCCTTGACCCCCATGACTCCACAACAGCGGAAGAACCGGTTCCAGACTATCTGGCCAGGATAAACGACGGCGTTGCCGGGATGAAGATTGGAGTGCCGGAGGAGTATTTCACCAGCGGGCTGGACCCGCAGATCGAAGCACAGGTCCGGAAGGGGATCGAGACCCTGAAAGAGCAGGGCGCTGAAATAGTGGATATCTCGCTGCCGATGGCCGAATACGCGGTCGCGGTCTACTACGTCGTCGCTACTGCTGAAGCAAGCTCCAATCTGGCCCGCTTTGACGGAATCCGCTACGGCCGCAGGGCCAGGGACGCCAGCGACCTCTTATCTGTATTCACAAGAAGCCGGGATGAGGGCTTCGGAAGCGAGGTCAAGCGACGCATCCTTCTGGGGACCTACGTGCTCTCTTCAGGCTATTATGATGCCTACTACCTGAAAGCGCTCCAGGCGCGCACTTTGATAAGAAAGGATTTTGAAGACGCCTTCGCAAAAGTGGATACTATAGTCGCTCCGGTCACTCCGACAGCTGCCTTCAAAATAGGAGAAAAGGTTGATGATCCAATCGCCATGTACCTTTCGGACATCTACACCATTTCCGCCAACCTGGCCGGTATCCCGGGGCTCTCTGTACCATGCGGCAGGACGAAGAAGGGACTGCCCGTGGGTATTCAGCTGTTCGCCCCCCATTTTGCAGAAGCAACGCTATTCAAAACCGGCCAATGTCTGGAGAAGAATCTGTAGTTTTTCCCGGGCGCATCTTTGAACCTGACGACACTAAGACCGCGCTCTTTTGCCAGTACAGGGTGTCCGGCTGATGCGGACACCCTGTATCGCTTCGATATAATATGCTTACCGCATATCAACCGATACGGAGTGACCTACGTCCCCTGTTCTTCTTACTGCATCCCTGTCTCTCTATCTGCTCTTCATAACTCCAGGATGCGGTGACAGGAGCCTGACAGTCGGCGATCCAGCTCCTTATGACAATAATGCCCCATCGGCTGCCATGCTCTTTACGCCACCGAATAATTGAGAGGGTATCAAGTCATTCCTCTTGTGATGGAGGGAAAGACATTTGAAAATGGGGTGCTAAAAGAGGCAGCATAAGGAAATTTATCCGAAGGATGGGCTTCTTTTCATCCATTTCTGTCCTGGCATCGGGGTCCACCTCAGTTATAATAATTTTGAAATCTGTGAAGATAGTGACTTATTCGCCAGATTGAGTATGTTTTACAAAATAAGACATCTAAA